>Ga0073928_10000109_pt1 | contig 187517 bp, 166 predicted proteins | sample PaiPotPPA55metaG_FD_76969 | JGI IMG/M metagenome (GOLD analysis project Ga0073928, IMG submission 76969) | Iron sulfur acid spring bacterial and archeal communities from Banff, Canada, to study Microbial Dark Matter (Phase II) - Paint Pots PPA... ...
ACGGAGGGAATATCCGCAGATTACACAGATTACGCAGATTTCGTTTTGGGGTCTGATTGAGTTGAAGAACTAAAGCGGCTTGCAGTTGTGGGGGCGTATTTCTCGCGCAGGGCTCGCCGGACCCAAAGACGAAATCTGTGTAATCTGCGAAATCTGTGGTTAATACGGTTTTAGCGGCTGTGCCACGCCGTGGACCTAGCCATGTACCCAGGTCTAACTATCATCCCAGGTCCGGCTTGGTTCGGCGCCAATCAGTGCAGTACGGAGGGAATATCCGCAGCTTACACAGATTACGCAGATTTCGTTTTGGGGTCTGATTGAGTTGAAGAACTAAAGTGGCCTGCAGTCGTCGGGGCGGTATTTCTCGCGCAGGGCTCGGCGGACCTAAAGACGAAATCTGTGTAATCTGCGAAATCTGTGGTTAATACGGTTTTAGCGGCTGTGCCACGCCGTGGACCTAGGCATGTACCCAGGTCTAACCATCACCCAGGTCCGGCTTGGTTCGGCGCCAATCAGTGTTCTGTTCGTAAGCGTTGGCCACCCGGAATACAGTGGATTCGTCGAGCGCTTTACCAAGGATTTGTAGGCCGATGGGGAGTTTTTTCCCTTCAACACCGGCGAAACCGCAGGGGATACTGATCCCGCAAATCCCGGCCATATTAGCGGCCAGAGTGAAGATATCGGCGAGATACATTTGCAGCGGATCACCGGTTCGCTCGCCTAATTTGAAGGCTGGGGTTGGGGAAGTCGGGCAGAGGATCGCATCGACTTTGGCGAAAGCGTCATCGAAATCACGCCGGATCAATGTTCGTACCTTCTGAGCTCGCAGATAGTAGGCATCGTAGTATCCGGAGCTCAGTGCGTAGGTACCCAAAATGATCCGCCGTTTTACTTCTTGGCCGAAACCTTCTTCTCGGGTTTTCCCGTAGTGATCCAGCAACCCGGTGATACCGTCCGCCCGATAACCGTAACGAACGCCATCGAATCTAGCCAGATTAGCCGAAGCTTCAGCCGGAGCGATGATGTAGTAAGTGCTGAGCGCGTACTCAGTGTGCGGAAGTGAAATATCTACGATTGTTGCGCCGAGTTTTTCGTAACGCGCCACGGCGGCGCGAATCGCTTGCTCGATCTGAGGATCAAGACCTTCGATGAAATATTCCTTGGGCAAACCGAGCGTGAGATCCTCCACTCCTTTATCGAGGTCTGCCAGGTAATCCGGGACCGGCTCATCTAACGTGGTCGAATCAGCGGGATCCACTCCACTGATGACGTTCATGATAATGGCGGCATCACGTACGTCCTTTGTTAGTGGGCCGATTTGGTCCAAAGAAGACGCGAATGCGACCAGACCGTAGCGGGATACGCGCCCATAGGTGGGTTTGACACCGACACAACCGCAAAGCGCCGCCGGTTGTCGAATGGATCCGCCCGTATCAGAACCTAGTGCTGCCAATGCCTCATCCGCTGCGACAACCGCAGCGGAGCCGCCGCTTGAGCCGCCCGGTATTCTTTCGGTGTCCCAAGGGTTACGACTGGGCCCGAACGCCGAATTTTCAGTGGACGATCCCATGGCAAATTCGTCCATGTTGGTTCGTCCGAAGGGGATAGCGCCTGCTGCCCGCAATTTCGCAATGACGGTCGCGTCGTACGGAGCGATATAACCCTGTAGAATCTTAGAAGCGCACCCGCAGGGGTGACCTTGCACACTGATAACGTCCTTGATTGCGATGGGGATGCCTCCCAATGGAAGGGAAAGATCGGCTCGCTCGGCGTCCTGCAAAGCCCGCTCCGGATCGAACGATAGGAAACCGTGAACTGCGCCGTCGACTTTCTCGATTCGGCGGATCAGGCCTTCAACAATCTCCTTCGGGGATACCTCTTTTCGGGCGAGCAAATCCCGAGTCTCGTGGACGGTCAGTGAGGATAGTTCCACGTTACTCTACCACCTTGGTTACAATGAAAAGACCTTGTGCCTGCCGAGGCGCATTTGCTAGCGCGGCTTCCCGGGTGAGTCCGGGGCGAATCTCGTCCTCCCGGAAAACGTTATACATGGGAAAGCTGTGGGCGGTTGGTTCCACGTCCTTGACGTCGAGCTGGTTGAGTTTTTCAACATGTTCGAGGACGTGGCCAAGCTGCGACTCAAAGGTAGCAATTTCTCCAGGGTTCAGCTTAATCCGAGCAAGCTCGGCTATGTATCGCACATCGAACTTTGTCGCGTTCATCGAGAAGTCTTAACGAATAGAACGCCCCACCAAAGCCGTCAACGGCGTGATGGTGGACGACGCGGGGCGAGAACGACCGGGACGCCCTGAACGCCGGCAACCCCGGGCGAGCGCGACGACGCTGGGAGGGGAGCCGCTTTGTTGGTTGGCAGCATTCCCGGCGTTACAAATGGTTCATGAGATGCATGACCAAGTACACCAGTATACTGCCGGCGAAGATAATCGCGACGAGCAGAGCGACCAAGCGCATCCTGGCTGCCCGGCGCTGAGCACGGCGTGGCCGGGGAGGGCGCACGGTCAGGACGTCGGATTCATGGCGAACATCTTCTAACACATCCGGAGAATCCAGAGGGCTGCGCCGGGCGGAAGCGCGCGCAACCCGTTCCTGTCGCTCGCGTTCCAAGCGTTCCTCAGCAATCTTCGGCGCCTCGGCGATCACCTTTTCGAGGTCGGCCATTTGCCGGCGCAATGCTTCCTCTTGCTTGGCCAGTTCCTCTTTCTGAGAGTGGATCGGCGATTGGCCGAATGGCTTGCGATGCATTTACCGGGCAAAGGCTGCGTGCGCGATAAAGAGAATTGCCAGCGCCAATAACCCGAAAATGATGAGAGGCAGCGTAAAAGCCAGCCCTCGTTTAAACCACGTTACGAAGCGCCCGTCGTCTGCCGGATAATCCGCGAACTCGGATGTCCCCATTGGTTCAAGAACTTCAGTTTCGGATTCCGCATTTATTTTAGTTATCGACTTCGAGTATTCGGTTCTGGCGTCGTCCACAGCACTCAAAGCTTTGCTCAATTCTCGATGTAAATCGCCGTTGTTCCAGGTCTTAGGGTTAATTCGCTCGAGGTTACGCAGATGCTGGGCAAAAGCAGTAGCCGACGACCGTAATTGTTCGACTCGCTTCTCGGATTCGTACGTCTGTCGCTCAATGACGACCATGGATCGACTCAGTTTTTCGATCATCTCTGCGCGCCCCTTTTCCAGTTCATCCTGCTTCCGGCTGAGTTCTTCCAGTTCACGTTTCTGGCGCTCGATCGTTTCCTGTTGGCGTTTCAGTTGCAGGAGCTGTTCTTGAGCGCGCTGAACTTTAGAATCGAGTTCATCCGAGGGCGGGTCGCCGTTCGAGAGATCAAGGAACGGCTCTTTCGTACTTTCCGACATCCAGCGAACATATCCGAGAATTCACGGCTACGCGACCGGAAAACCTTGCTGTCAAGCATATATAACAGAATTTAAATGAGCGTCGATGGGTATTGCCGTGAGCGCAGAAACGCCCAAACGCTCCGATCGATGCGTCTTGATTGATCGCGGGCTTTCGAAGTCTCCGTTCGCCCGTTCGCCAATCGTCCCCTCGCCCTCTCGAGGACGACGACGAGGACGAGGACGATTATGATGCGACCTTACCGGTCACCGACCGGGAAGTGCCTGAAGAATAAAGCCTTTCAGATATTCAGTTTCAGGCAGGTGGGGCAGGATCGGGTGATCGAGTGGCTGCGATAACGATTTGATCCAGCGCAGATGTCTTTTCGCATCAACGCTGGCGTCGACGACGATATCCTGGAGGGCAGATTGGGTGAGATGATGCGAACAGGAAAAAGTGACCAGCAAACCTTGCGGGGCTAGGAGCTGAATCGCGCGGAGATGAATCTCTTTATAACCTCGACGAGCACTCTCTAAGGTTTCTCGCGACCGGGTGAACGATGGTGGATCCAGGATGATCAAGTCGTAGCTTTCTTGCTTGGCCACCCTTTCGATCAGAAAATCGAAGACATTTTTGGGATAAACCGAAAGCGAGACGTCGTTCAGCCGTGCATTCGCCTCGATTCCGGCAGCCAGCGTTTCATTAATTTCCACCGCGGTGACTGATTCCGCGCCGTGCTTCGCACAGGCGATGGCGAACGCTCCTTGGTTCGCAAAACAGTCTAGCACCCGCCTTCCCGAGGCTAAGACCGAGACTTCGCGATAATTGTCGATCTGATCCAGGTAAAAGCCGGTCTTTTGTCCGCTCAGCAACTCGAGCTCGAAATCCATCCCGGCGATACTCATCTTCAGGCGGGGCGGAACTTCACCCTTCAGGATGCCCGTGGTAAGCTCTAAGCCTTCGGCGCGCCGGACCGGGACATCGTTGCGTTCGACAATGGAGTCTGGTGAAAAAAGGGTGTCGAGCGCTTGAACGATCAAGTCTTTCCGTTGATCCATGGCGACAGTCAGCGTCTGGATAACAAAATGGCTGCCATAGCGGTCAACGATCAGCCCGGGGAGCCCATCGCTTTCACTCCAGACTAGGCGGCCCGGGTCACGGCTACCGGTCCATTGCTGCCGCACTTCGCTTGCTTGGCGAATCCGGCGCTCGAAGAACTCCAGATCAAGCTTCTCGCGGCGTCGCGAGAATCGCCGTGCCACGATTTGGGAGCGCGGATTATAGATTGCGCTGCCCAACATCCGGTCCCTGCCATCTTTTAAAGAGATGATGGATCCTGGCTCCGGGTCACCAAATACCTTGAGAACCTCGGTATTGAAGACCCAATCGTGTCCATGAAAAATGCGCGCCCGGGGCCGGACGACAATGCCTGCCATGGGGGATGATCCGCGGTATTGCGCTGGCGCGCCAGTAAAGAAGAGGGCGCGTAAGGGGAGGTGAGAGGTGATTGGTGATTGGTGAGAGGTGAGAGGTGAAAGGTCGAGCGTGGGAGGGGAGCCGCTTTGTAGCATGGCAGCTCTGTTTGTACTTTAACAGGCGGCTCCCGGGAACAGCCCAGCGTTTTCAATCGGTTCCAGGCGTCTCCGAATCGGCACGGAGGCCCATTTTCCGAAGGCTTCCTGGGTTCGCAGGCAACATCCTGGGTTCTTCCCGGGAGCCGCCTGCTAGAATCCAGCGCCAGCGCGCCCTACGAATACAACAATTCGTCGGCTGTCTCTGTAATCCGTTGAAATCTGGGCGTGTCCGCTACCTCAGGGTATTCGAAGATTCGGCCCTCGTAGTTCCGCAAAACCACTTTGGTTTGATCGTGGAACAGAACGTAATCCGGGTTAATCGGCACTTTGCCGCCGCCACCAGGAGCGTCGATGACGAACTGCGGGATTGCGTACCCTGTCGTATGCCCGCGTAGCGACTCAATGATATCGATTCCTTTGGCCACGGAGGTCCGCAGGTGGGAAGAACCGTAAATCAAATCGCACTGGTACAGATAGTATGGACGAACCCGGCACCTTAACAGTTTCTGAACCAGTGTCCGCATGACCTGTGCGTCATCGTTAACGCCTTTCAAGAGGACGCTTTGGTTGCCCAGGGGAACGCCATGGCTCGCCAATCGTTCCAGGGCCGTTTTAACTTCGGTGGTCAATTCTCGCGGATGATTGACGTGCACGCTCATCCAAAGCGGATGAAACTGCTGTAGCATCTGGCAAAATTCTTCGGTGATTCTCTGTGGGAGAAAAATCGGTACCCGGGTTCCGATTCGCAGAAACTCAATATGAGGAATTTCACGGAGCCGGGTCAGGATTCCTTTGAGTTTGTCATCCGAGAACAGCAGGGCGTCTCCCCCGGAAATCAGGACATCCCGCACCTCGGTATGGGAACGCAGGTAAGCGTAGATCTCTTCAAAGTCCGTCTGAAGCTCTTGCTCACCAACGCCGCTCACCACCCGGCTTCGGGTACAGTAACGGCAATAAGAGGCGCAACGATCGGTTACCAGGAAAAGCACGCGATCCGGGTAGCGGTGTACCAAACCGGGAACCGGCATACTGGAGTCTTCTCCGCACGGGTCCGCTACTTCCCACGGCGCCCGTGCTGATTCCTCGATTCTCGGGATTACCTGCCGGCGAATCGGGCATTCCGGGTCTTCCGGGTCAATTAAATTGAAAAAGTGAGGGGTGACAGCAAAGGCCAATTTCTGGCCTGCCAGCAGCACGCCGGCGCGCTCTTCTTTCGTCAACCGGATCTTGGATTCAAGGGCTTCGAGAGATGCCACTCGATTTTTGAGTTGCCATTTCCAGTCGTTCCAGTGTTCGGGAGCGACATTTGGCCAGTAGCCGGGAGCGTGAGAGGTAAATTGCTGATCTGAGGATTCGAGAGTGCGTTCGGTCATTTCTTGACTAATTGGTACACTTTAGATTTCGCTAGCGACTTGTCAATTGCGCCCGGGCCAACCCCTGATCGCCCTTGGAGGAAGTGCCGGATGTGAGGCGCTTTGTGCCAGCGACCGGGCGGGCCAGGAGTACCAGGAGTGCAGGAGTTCAGGATGTAGAATTAGCGCGCGCTGGAGCGAAGTTCTCACTTGAGATGCCTGCATCGAACAAAAGACCATTCTTTTTGCCTTGAAAGTGCGCCTGACGCCTTACGCTAACTCCTGAACTCCTGAACTCCTGAACTCCTGAACTCCTGAACTCCTGAACTCCTGAACTCCTTGTACTCCTCTCACTCCCCCCTAGCCTTATTTTGATTGTGGGCTTTATTTGACATCGCAGTGTGCACGCAATCGGATTTTAATAGCTGGTTAAGGTTGGCTACCGTGCGCTCATTGCAGAAACAATTTTGTATTGTTATGAACGTTGCTCGGGTTTTCACGGTGGGTTTCAGTATCGGTGCTCTGGGGTTGCTCCTTGAGGCGTCCGCCGCCGGCCAGAGCGCCGGAAACAGCGCTCATGACCTGGTTCACCAGCTGAATGAGGCGTTGGAGTCCGTCTACGATCACGTTGCCCCCGCTGTCGTCGTAATTGACATCAGTAAGAACGCTAATCCGGGCAACGCGAACAATCCGTTCGAAGGCTTCGATTTTTTTCATGGCCCCCAAGGTGACGACGGGGGTGACCAACCCGACCAGAGTGAAGGCTCCGGGTTCATTGTCCGGGCTGACGGTTACATCCTGACGAACAACCACGTGATCGACGGCGCAGACAAGATTCAAGTTAAGCTCAAGGATGGTCGCATCCTGACGGCTCGAGTAATCGGATCGGATGATAGAACGGATGTTGCGGTCATCAAGATTGATGGGGCGAATCTGCCGGTTGTCGAGCTCGCCGATAGTGACCAGGTCAAGGTCGGTCAATTGGTTTGTGCGATCGGTACGCCCTACAAATTCGAATACACTTTCACGACTGGGGTAGTGAGCGCCAAGGGCCGGAACGAATTGTTGGCCGACAAGTACGAGGACTACATTCAGACTGATGCCGCGATCAACCCGGGTAACAGTGGCGGCCCGTTGTGTGATATCGACGGCAAAGTGATCGGCATGAATACCCTGATCCATGGCTTGAACCGGGGCCTTGGCTTTGCCATTTCAAGCAATCTTTTCAAGCAGGTTAGCGATCAACTGATCTCGACCGGCAAAATCGTCAGACCCTGGCTGGGCATCATCATTGAATCGCTAAACGGAGAGAATCGAGGCGACCTGTTTAAAGGCTTAGATAAAGGGGTTGTGATCCGGACGGTCCAAGCCGATACGCCGGCGGCCAAAAGTGATCTTCGGCCGGCTGACGTGATCACGGAGGTTGACGGAGTGGCGATTGGTTCCGCGCGTGAACTCCAACGGGAGATTCTCAAAAAGAAGGTTGGAGATCAGGTTAATCTTGGCATTTGGCGTAATGGCAAACGTCTGGTAGTGCCGGTTCGCACTGAGGAATTGCCGCTGGAAACGAATCGGTTAGCAGCGGAACCAAGCGCGACGCAGGCGCCGATGGCGAACACCAGTTTTGGTTTGCAACTTCAAGAGTTGACCCCCGATTTGAAACGCGATTTGGGACTGAAAGCAGATTCAGGCCTGGTGGTTGTGGCAGTTGCCCCGAACAGCCCGGCAGCGACAGCCGATATCCAGCCCGGCGATGTTATCACTGAAGTTGGTAAAACGCCGGTCTCGACGCTGGATACCTTGCAGAAAGCGCTGGGCGACCAAAAAAACAAAGCCAGCTTGCTGCTTTTGCTGGACCGGCGCGGAATTAAGACATACTCTATCGTCAAATCTGGCAAATAAGTCGTACCCCCAGTTCTCTCTCCTTGTTGCGAAGGCCGAAGTTGCAAAACTTCGGCCTTCCGGCTTTATGAAAGCTGCCGACTGGTCCGGCTGCAACCTGCCGAAAGATTAGCTATTTCGCCGATACGGTACTAGATCGGCGGCCATCGGAATATGCGAGACGGTTCTCCAGAACGTACAAGACCACGGTCGCGACGATCGCGGATCAGCGAATTGGGTCGCTCCCAGAGGCTCCGGATTATCCATTTGCTAAAGAAAACTCGGGGACTAGCGGTGACTGAGATTGCGACCCGGCTCGGGCTCAGCTACATGGGCGCCAAACAACATTGCACCGAACTGGAAAAGCAAGGCGTACTGGATACCTGGCGAAGGCCCAAGCCGGTCGGGCGTCCAGAGCTGGTATATCGGCTTACCCCGAAGGCCGGCGTATTCTTCCCTGCGGAAACGAATGTCAGTACCATCGAGATTCTACATGCTGCGCGTCATCTTTTCGGGGCTACGGCATCCGATAAACTGCTGCTGGCCCTATTTAGAAAGAAGGCGGAGGGCTATGCCAACAGCTTGCGGGGTGATAGCCCCGAAGAGCGGGCTGAAGCTCTGGCACGTCTGCGCGACGAGGAAGGCCATCTTTCCGAGGTGGTCAAAGCACCCGACCTCATGATCCAGGAGTATCATTCCCCAATACTCGATCTGTTGGACGCTTTTCCCCTCGTGAGGCGACTGGAAAAAGAGATGTTCGAAACGTTGCTTGGAGCATCCGTGGAACGCCACGAAGAACGGGCATCCGGACTCTATCTTTGCACGTTTTTGGTCGGGTGATGGCGTTGCTCGCGCTGGAAGTCATTGGACGAGAGCGGGAAGCATAGTGCGGTTTGGACATGAGCGGCTGTCCGCCACTCGCGTCGGCGCCCTGGCTTAGTGGATCTTGGCCACTCAGACCGCCGGTTTTGCCTGGTCCATCCCACCCAGGACCTCAGGCGTTTCTTCTCGCATCTCAACGGCGGAGCTATTATTCAATTACCGTGTACCCAAGAGAAGGGAGTGCCGTAGCCGGAAGACCTTTGGTCGAACGGCCGGCTTACCGGCGAGCTGGTTTGAACACCTTGATTGGTGCTGACCGATCGGCGGAATGCCCGACTCCAAACTCAAAAACGGAAAATATGCCCAGGCCCGGATGGCTAGCGATAAAGCGGTTTGCCGTGCAGGTGAATCATCGATTCGCGGCAGTTGTTCGTCGGCCAGAAGGCAGTGACCCGTAACTATCCAAAACAGATCAACCAACGCCGGAAGTCTGTCGGCGGCCAAACCGAAACCTCTTCAGTCCAACCAAACCACTATGTTACACATCATTTGGTACATCATCATCGGTTTCATCGCGGGATTTATCGCCGAACATGTGATGAACTTTCATACGGGTGGCCTAATTGCCACGACCATCCTCGGTATTATCGGATCAATCGTTGGGGGTCTAGTCGCCAGACTGTTCTCCAAGCCCGCGGATGGATCACCATTTCATCCTGCAGGCCTGATTCTGTCGGTCATCGGGGCTATCGTCGTGGTGTTTCTCGGTCGCCTGGTCGGCATCATCGGCTAAATTTGGCGATTTTCTGTGCGGCCGCAGTGTAGGGGCGGCCGCACTTGAGTGTCCGTTGAGGTTGCTTCGCCAGACGCCGGTCGATCCTTTACAACGATGGTTATCGGACCGATCAACCTGCGATTTTGCTCTTGCGAATCGTCGGGCAGCGCCTACTGTACCGGCTCCTTATGCCAAAACCGATCGCTCGTCGTAAGACAAAAAAGGCGGTAGCCAAGCGCTTTAAAGTGACTGGCACCGGGAAAGTCCTGCGAAGCCAGGCGGGCCGGCGCCATTTACTTCAGTCTAAGAGCGCCAAACGGAAACGTCTTCTCGCCAAAACTGCAGTCTTGGACCGGACGGACGAGGCAAGGATTAAAGAGAATCTTCCCTTCGGTTAAGCCGCAAGGGAGTACTGTTGCCCACCTTTTCGAATAAATTCGGAGACCGACAGGCGAGGTCGGGGAACAGGCGCAAGAACAACTGCCTGTCTGAGAGGCGCCCGAGACCCGGGCGAAAGTGAATGCCGAGAGCAACTAACGCTCCAGCCAGTAGAGAACGCCGGAAACGAGTCCTAGATAAGGCCAAGGGCTATCGGGGCCGGCGATCTAAACTATTCCGGTACGCGAAGGACGCGACCATGAAGGCCCAATATTGGGCTTATCGGGATAGAAAGACTCGGAAGAGAAATTTCCGGAATCTTTGGATTCAACGCATCAATGCCGTTTGCCGGGCGAACGGGACGACTTATAGCCGGTTCATCGAAGGCTTGGCCGCTGCCAATATCGTGATCGACCGAAAAGCTTTAGCCGATCTCGCGGTGCAGGAGCCGGCCGCCTTCAAATCTATTTTCGACAAGGCGACTGAAGCGCTGCAGAAGAAGCACGCCGCCTAAGCCTAGAGCGCGCCCAAACCGCATGGGATCTCTGGCATCGTAGGCCTCCACCAGTCGTATCGGCCCGTGCGATTTGGAGGCGATTTAGGCTATGGAAAATGAACTGGTCAAATTCAAGGAGAGCGCTCTAGCTGAGATCAGAGAGGCCAAGACTCCCATCGAGCTGGACAACGTGCGCGTCAGGTATCTGGGGCGCGCTGGTCTCGTTTCCAAGCTCAATGAGGGAATGCGTGATGTCCCCAAGGAAGACCGGCCTCGTTTGGGTAAACTGCTGAACGACGTCCGGGTGACGTTGTCGGCGGCTTTTGAGGATCGAGCTGAGGCGTTTGCCGCTCAACACGATCTGGCGTCGATCGAAGATGTCGATGAGACGTTGCCTGGAACCCCGCTGCGGTTAGGCGCACTTCATCCGCTTACCCAGCTGCAAGATCGAGCCATCCAGGTGTTTCGGCGTTTGGGATTCGCTTTGGCTGCCGGCCCCGACATCGACACTGAATGGAACTGTTTCGATGCTCTCAATACCCCGCCGAATCATCCGGCTCGAAATGAGACTGATACCTTTTATCTCTTCGACGGGCGCTTGCTCCGAACTCACACTTCGACGGTCCAGATTCGTACCATGCTAGGGGCGCCGCCTCCGGTGCGAGTGATTGCGCCGGGCGCCGCGTATCGGCGCGACGAAATGGATGCAACGCATCTGAGCCAGTTCAATCAGCTCGAAGGTCTTTATATCGATGCAAAGGTGAGCGTCGCTGATCTCAAAGGCACCCTCGAATACTTTGTGCGCGAGTTGCTTGGTTCACAGGTCGAAACCCGGATGCGGCCGCATTTCTTTCCGTTTACTGAGCCGAGCTATGAACTGGATGTACGCCTGACGGGAGTCAATTCCGGGCGTTGGATGGAACTGCTTGGATGCGGCATGGTGGACCCAAACGTTCTAGAGAAAGTGAACGAGGGACGCGGAGATAAGGCTTATGACCCGGAACTCTGGACCGGCTATGCCTTTGGCATGGGTTTGGACCGGCTGGCGATGGCGCTCTTCGGTTTGCCGGACGTTCGGTTGCTGATCGAAAACGATCAACGGTTCCTAGCCCAATTCGCATAAATGAAGCTGTCGCTTAACTGGCTCCGTGAGTATTTGCCGGCGTTAGGCCGGTCTTCTGACGAGATTGGGAATGCCTTGATATTCACCGGCGTCGAAGTCGAAGGGGTAGAGGTTCGCGGAGCGGGCATCGAAAAAGTGGTTGTCGCGCAAATTGAATCTTTTGCGCCACATCCGAATGCGGACCGCCTCAGCGTTTGCCAGGTTCTAGACGGCTCCAAAACGCCGAGGCAAATCGTGTGCGGAGCCAAAAATTTCCAAGCCGGAGATAAGGTACCGCTGGCCTTACCTGGAGCGGTGCTTCCGGATGGCACCAAGATAAAAGTCAGTAAGCTGCGGGGGGTAGAATCGGAGGGGATGCTTTGCAGCCCGCGCGAACTGGGTTACTCAGACGTGTCCAGCGGCCTCATGATTCTTGATCCCGGGGCCAAGATCGGTATGACTCTGGGCGAGCTTTTCCCGCCCGACACAATTTTCGATCTTGAGATTACTCCTGACCGCCCGGACCTGCTGAGCTATCTAGGTTTGGCGCGTGAGCTAAGCATCATTTTTCGGCTTCCTCCTCCGATTACGCCATTTGAATTGCCTGTGCCCGAGCCGATTTCTGATCCGGCTAAGGCTCGTATCGAGGCGCTGGCTGCCTGTCCTTTCGCTGTCTTTCTCGAGGTCCGCGACGTGAAAGTTGGGCCTAGTCCGGATTGGATGCGCAGCCGGCTCGAAGCCGCCGGTCTCCGGTCGATTAACAACATTGTTGACGTTACCAACTACGTCATGCTCGAAACCGGCAAGCCAATTCATGCTTACGATTTGAGCCGGCTGGCGTTGCCGATCATCGTTCGCTTTGCCCAGCCCGGGGAAAAGGTGCTCGCGTTGGATGGCAAAACTTACGAGTTAAACGCGAGCCATCTGGTTATCGCGGACTCAGAGAAGGCGATCGGCTTGGGTGGGGTAATGGGAGGCGAACTTACCGGTGTTTCCTCCGGAACAACTTCGGTTCTAGTGGAAAGCGCCTACTTTGATCCCGGATTGATCCGCAGCACCAGTCGCGGATTAGGACTGATTTCAGATGCCAGTTTTCGATTCGAGCGAGGCGTGGATCCGAAATCGGTTTTGTTTGCGGCGCGGCGAGCGGTCCAATTGATTCAACAAGTCGCCGGAGGGACGCCGTCCGACTCAATTTTGGTAGCGGGTCAAGAACCGGCCAACGAGCGCAAGGTGATGATGCGCTCCGAAAGATGTACCGCTATTCTCGGTTCGGAGGTGCCCGACGCATCCGCGATTCTCGAGAGGATCGGCCTGGAGCCGCTTGAGAAGGATCACTGGAAGATTCCCAGCTATCGGCTCGATCTGAATCGCGAGATTGATCTGATCGAAGAAGTGAGCCGGTATCACGGCATCCAAAAACTCCCCGGCCGTCTCAGCGGGAGTCCCACCCGAAGCTCGGCCATTGATGTCACCCATGATGCGGGGATGCTATTGCGTCGTAAACTCGCCGGACTAGGTCTGGCTGAAGCGCGCAGCCTCACCTTTCTCGATGAGCCATCGTTGAAGAACAGCCTCGGACCGGTAGGGAAGACACTGCAATTGCGGAATCCGTTGGCTGAAGACCAGCAAATCCTTCGTCCGTCGCTCATTCCTGGCCTGCTGAGGGCAGCGGAACGAAACTTCAATCGCGGCGCCCGAAGTGTCGCTCTTTTTGAATTTGGCCAGATATTTGTGATTGGTGAACCTGAGGAATCGACCCGGTTGGCAATTCTCCTCTCGGGTGAGAGCGTCAATCCTTCCTGGAATCAGCCTGGCCGAAACTACGATCTGTTTGATGCTAAGAGTATCGTCGAGCTGGTGCATGGTTCTGCACTAGAGACTAAGCGGCATGACGCTAATGACTTGGCTGCGCTGCTTTGCCAGCTGATTCTTCCCGGCGGACGCAGCATTGGATATCTCGGCTTGGTCAGGCCGCGTCAAGCGCGTGAGCTGGGTGCAAAAAGCGCCGTCATTCTCGCCGAAATCGAGCTTCCGGTTGCCGTGGCTCACTCCACCTTTAAGCTCAAACCCTTGGACCGGTTCCCGGCAGTTACCCGAGATGTAGCCTTTGTCGCACCCCGGTCGTTGCGCTGGGGCGAAGTAGTGGCGGCGCTCCGTTCCGCCAAGGAACCGTTGCTGGTTGATGTCCAGGTATTCGATCTCTTTACCGATCCGACCGGCAAAAAGATTCCGATCGAAAAAAAATCACTGGCCTGCAGTTTGACTTATCGGGCCACTGATCGGACGCTGACTCAAGACGAGGTTAACGAGGTTCATCAACGACTCAAGAACCGTTTGGTTGATGAGCTGAGCGTGAGCCTGCGCGAAGGATAGTTCTTTAAAAAAGTCAGTAAAACTTAAACACGTTCCGTCGTCACTAGAGTGAGCGGAAGTAAATTTGCCCTACTGTGTTCGGGATTTTAGGCAATTGCCCCAGACCCGATATTAAATGTCCCAAGGAGGCTAGGTCGTGCACGGCTTTAATGACAGGCCTTGATTGGAAGTCAGCAACGTGCCGGCGGTCATCCACCCTTGTTGCAGGGGATGGGAGCTTAGCCTGATCGACATTTGTGGGGCATCCATACACGATAGGCGCCTAATGGGTTTTCCAAGGCGCCTATCGTCTTTTTGGAGGGATGGAGCTCCGATGAGCTCTCGTTCCTCCGCGGAAACGCGGGGGAGAGAACGATTTGGTGGGCTAGGCACGGAAATAATCTCACGCAAAGACGCAAAGGCGCAAAGGTAAGAGGGGATTGGTGGACAAGCGAGCCGCCGGGCGGCTTCCGCGAGCGCATGACCCGCCTTCGGCTCCGGCACCGCCGCCAAAATACAATACCTACAGCTTACCATCCATCCAAGAAGCGCCAGACCCACCGCAACCCATAAGTCATATAGGTCCGATAAGTCCTATCCGTTCCTCGCCCAGCGCTCACCACTACTCGCCTCTTCCCATCTCCCCTTGAACCCACCCTCCGGACCACCTAAGCTCATCCACAGCGAACATGACGCCCCCGGCAGAGTCGGTCCTGTTGCGAATTTTTACCGGTGATAACCATCGTTATCAGCATCTCCCGCTATACGAAGCCATTGTCCTTAAGGCTCGCGAATTACACTTAGCCGGCGCCACCGTCCTGCATGGAATCCTCGGGTTCGGCAAATCCAGCCGGCTTCATGAAAGTAATCCGCTGATGCTTTCCTCCGATTTACCGGTGGTGATCGAAATCGTGGACGACAAGGAAAAGATCAACGCCTTTCTCCCGGTTCTGGAGCAGATGATGCCGAGCGGCTTGATCACCCTGGAACGGGCCCGCATTGTCGATGTCCTCGACTCTGCAAGTTAGCTTTCAAAACGGAAATTCCGCGATCTCAGTCGATTTTAGTTGTACGCAGGTGAGGATCCGCATATGTAGGGTCCAGGTAATGGAGTTTGCCTTCCCGCAAAGGGAAAACCGCCTGAATCGTATTCAGAGCTAATGACTCCTGTTGGCGTGTAATGCACGCGGACAGGGTTTTTTTATGCTCAGATACATTTGGATCTGTGTAGAAGGTGCAATCGGTACTCTCGGTTTTTGTTGGTTCGAGAAGTCCCACTCAAATCAGCACCGGCGATCTATCCTATTTGGAGTTCAACAGGTCGCACAATCTCTTGACGGCCTCATCAGTTCTGAAACTGGGGCGACGCCCGATCGATCGCTACTCGCACGATGTTAAATCGCATCATCTTCAATCTGATTCAGGTCGTCGTGGTTCTACTCTTCGCACCGCTGGTCTCTGGCGTGCTCACACGATTGAAGGAGATGGTGCAGTCGAAGCGTGGTCCGAGCATTTTCCAGCCTTACAGAGATCTCTGGAAGCTGTTTCACAAAGATGAGGTTATTTCGGACGAGAGTTCGTGGATTTTCCGTTTCACGCCATATCTGGTTTTTGTCGTGCCGATTTTCGTCACTCTCCTCATTCCGGTTTTGACGACTTATCCGCTGTTTTTCGCTTTCATGGGCGACATGCTGGCAGGGGGATTCGTCTTATCACTCGGCGGTTTTTTTGCCGTGCTCGCTGCCGTGGACACTGGTAATCCCTACGGCCCGATGGGGGCAAGCCGAACCCGCATGGTCAGTTTCCTCGCTGAGCCGGTGTTCATGATCGTGTTCTTCACTGTGTCGTTCGTTGCCGGTTCGACCATTCCTTACATCGTCCAACAGCATTGGGTTACCCCATTGACCAATTTCTTCGAGCCGTCCCATGTATTGCTCATGCTTGCTTTCCTGATGCTGATTCTCGCGGAAGGAGGCCGGATTCCGGTAGACAATCCCACCGGCCATTTCGAACTGGCCATGATTGATGAATCGAAGTCGTTAGAGTACTCCGGTCGCGGTTTCGCGCTCGTTAAATGGGGTGGCTACATGAAGTTTTTCGTTTTGCTCTGCATTTACCTCAACGTCTTGGTGACACCGTGGGGATTGGCTCAGGAGCAGACTCTCGGCGCGGTTCTGATGGCGATTCCGCTAGTACTTCTTAAGATCCTTTGCTTTATCCTAGTGCTGGTAGTCATAGAATCATCGTTGTCGAAACTTAGGCTTTTTCGGATCTCCGAGTTTTTGGGCGCTGCCTTTATCACCTCGGTCGCCGCTATGATCACGCGGCTGTTTGCGTTTTAGGTAGCTGGAACGGGTATGGATGACCCTACAACGATAAATTGGCTGCAAAGTCTAAACGCGCTAACCGGCGGGTTGTTCCTTCTGGCCACATTCGGTCTGGTAGCGATGCGACAGGTGAACGCCTGCTTACGGCTGTTCATTGCGCTGTCAATCTTCCTGTCAGTTTCGGCGTTTTTATTAAGCGCAATCTACCATAATTGGCATCTGATCGTCGTGGGAGTGGTAGATCTGGTCACCAAGGCGATAATCATTCCCTGGCTCTTGCGCCGGGCTCTCCGAGACGAAGTCTACACGCGACGTGAAATCACCCAAGTCCTCAACATTCCAACTTCGTTGTTAGCCGCTCTGGGACTCACCGTTGCGGCATACATACTCTCCACTCCTCTCCTCGCCATCGGCGACGGAGTAACCGTGGGTTTGAACCTGCCCATTGGATTGTCTGGGTTGTTGATTGGCGGCCTAACTGCTGCGGTCCGCCGCGAAGCAGTGCCTCTTTTCCTGGGGCTATTGGCCATGGAGAATTCCGCTTTCTTCGCGGGAATCGGCGTTGCACCGGAAATGCCGCTAATTGCCGAAGTGTCTATCGCTTTTGATGTCGTGATCTTGGTCTTCATTGTCAGTGTTCTAACGCACGCCGTGCACGAACACATCGGCACGACCGAAGTGGGCGAGCTGACAATGCTCAAGGAGGAGACCAAATCGTGAGCCTGGTTTTAATTCTGATTCCATTATTGTCATTCGTGGCGGCGCTGCTCTCGTTGCTGCCACTCGGAAAGAAGTTTCCGCTGATTATCACGCTGCTGTCCGGCATTGGAGCGTTTGTATTAGCCCTGCTAGAAGTCTGGCGCGTGATAGCCGAGCAACGCGTCGTCGCTATTCCCGGGTGGGTGGAACTCGACGGTTTGAGCGCTGTGCTACTATTGTTAGTTGCCTTTTTAACTGCGACCGCGGCGTTATTCTCTTGGGGATACGTCGGGGCGCACGTCCAGCAATTACCGCGGGTTCGGTCATATTGTGCGCACTTCAATCTATTCACTTTCTCGCTATTGCTTGTGCCGATTTTGGCTCAACCGGCCTTGGTCTGGATCGCTATCGAATTCACGTCGTTGTTTTCGGTGTTACTAGTGGCGTTCGACAACACTCACGCGGCGCTGGAGGCTGCGTGGAAGTACATCGCCTTAATGTTCATGGGAGCGGCGATTGCGTTGCTCGGCTTCTTCGTCTTATTTTGGGCGCAACAAAAAGCCGGCGGAGGGCACTATAGTTGGGAAGGGTTACGGGTTGTGGCTGCGCAGATGCCGCCGATTCTCGTAAAGACCGCCTTTTTGCTAATACTCGTGGGGCTGGGAGCCAAGGTTGGCTTTGTGCCGCTTCATACTTGGTTGCCCGATGCACACAGTCAGGCACCGTCACCAGTCTGTGCGTTGCTCTCTGGGATTAAGACGACTAACTCTTTGTACTGTATTCTTCGGCTAGTACCGCTATTGACCGGTGATCACCTACAAACGTGGATGCAGATCGTCGGCCTGATTTCGGTGGGTGTAGCGGCGTTTCTGCTGCTGCAGGTGCGGGACTATAAACGGCTTTTTGCCTACTCGACCGTTGAGCACATGGGAATTATTTTTGTGGCGGCGGGTTTTGGGGTGGGTGGGAACTACAGCGCGCTCCTGCAAATGATCGGTCATAGCCTGACCAAGTCATTCTGCTTTTATGCCGCCGGTCTGGCCCTACTTGTGTTGGGTACGCGAGAGATCGCCGCGGTTCGCGGATTGATTCGAACTTCTCCATTTGCCGGAGCGATGTTGTTATTGGCGGCCTTGGCCATCGGTGGAGCACCGCCATTCGCGGTGTTTCTGAGTGAGCTATCGATTCTTCACGCCGGGTTGGAAGGGAAAGATTATGTGACGATCTCGCTGCTCGTCATCTTCATAACGGTGGCATTCTTCGGTATTTTATTACAGGTCAATCGAATGGTATTTGGCGAACCGTCAATTCAGCCGACGGGCGATCACAAAAAGTTGCCGTTCGCATGTGTGCTGACACTGATTATTGCGGCCATTCCTGTTCTCGGCCTGGGCTTTTATCAGCCGGCATCGCTCCACGCCTTACTGGACCTTGCCGCCTCGCAACTGGCTCCAATAACTCCGCCATGAGCACCGCCGAGCTCGAAGACCAGATTGCGCAGCGATGGCCGGGCCGAGCTCAGTGCAGAGTCGATCCGAGGAGATCCGTTTGTGAAGTCCAGTGCGACCGTTCCGTGCTCGCCGAACTTTGTGGACGGTTTTTTCTGGGTTGGGGTCTGAGCTTCGCTGGACTTATCGTCGAGGAGGATGAAACCGAATGGCAACTACGATACTGCTTTTACGGAATTCATCCGGCTGGACAGTTCCACGTGTTGGTACGCGCCCCGCTTGGGGAGCGTATTTTCCCAAGCATCGTAAAATTTGTCCACGCGGCAGACTGGCACGAACGAGAAGCCGAGGACATGTACGGCATCGGCTTCGAAGGACATCCTTTTCTGGGTGATTTCATTTTACACGACGATGCCTGGCAGGAGGGCGTTGAGCCGATGCGCCACCGCTTCATCGCTCAGACACCCGTCGCGGATCGCCGGCCGAAAGCAGACTGGCGTCCGCGCCGGATCGTGCAAGAGGAAGGCGCTTTTATAATGCCTATTGGCCCTGTGTTTTCGGGGCTGGCCGAGTCTGTCCACTTCCAGTTAGAGACGGTTGGCGAAGACGTTATCAGCTGCGCTCCTCGCTTGTTCTACAAATATCGAGGTGTCGAAAAGATAGCCGAGAATCGTTTGGTTGAAGATGTATTGCTGCTGGCCGAGCGTTTTGCCGCAACTACGGCGTTCGCTCATGCCCTGGCATTCTGCCGCGCGGTTGAATCGATCGGCGAAGTGGAAATACCGATTCGAGCACGTTTGTTGCGTATCTTTATCGCCGAGCTGGAACGTTTCCGGCACCACGTCGGCGCGATTGAAGGAATTTGCGAGTCGACCGCTCTGGTGGTTGCTGCAAGCCAGACGGCGACGTTAGAGGAGGAACTTTTACGGGTCAGTGGTGCTCTTACCGGACACCGCTATTTGTTCGGGATAGCAAGTCCAGGGGGCTTGACCAAAGATCTCGACGACTCAGCTTGTAGTTTAGCTTTGCAAGGCTGTCAGGATGTGGTGCGGCGGCTGAACGAGCTGGAACGCATGCTTCGTTTTTCCAGCAGTTTTCTGGATCGGCTTGAAGAGGTCGGGTTTATCTCTGAACGCAACGCGACTGCTTACGGTTTGGTCGGTCCGATTGCGCGGGCGTCGGGCGTCGCCCGAGATTTGCGTAAAGCGCAGCCATATACGGGCTATGAAACTCTTTCTTTTGATGTGCCGCTCGAACATGAAGGGGACGGGTACGCAAGGTTACGAATTCTTTTCGAGGAAGCGCGACAATCGGTCCGGCTAATGGAAGAAGCGATGGCGGTTTTGAGGGCCGGACCAGTGCGCACAGTGGTTCCGGTGCGTGCCGGAGCGGCGCTCGGGTGGGTGGAAGCGCCGCGAGGTGCGGCTTTTCATTGGGTGCGAATGGATGAGACAGGCGCCGTCACCCGATATCGGATTGCGCCACCTTCTTTCTTCAATTGGCACGGATTTCATTTGAGCGTGGAGAATTTCGCCTTTCAAGATTTTCCAATCATCTTGGCCACCCTGGATTTATCAGTCGCAGAAAATGATCGCTGAGCTGCACAGGAGGACACCAACATGTTCCAATGGGTAAGTCGGGGAGTCCGGACCGGCATCAGGACGACGTCCTATCCAGCGAAGCCGGAAACCGCGACGGGCGTATCGCCGGGATTGCCGGTGGGAGGAGCTTACCCGGAGAACGAGAGCGATTCGCTGGTCGCTCGGTGCCCAACGCAGGCGTTGAGCCAAAACGATGGCCAAGTTATCGTGGACTATCGACGATGCGTGCATTGCTATCGTTGCGAACGGCAGAGCGCAAAACCAATCACCTGGGATCGTGGCTATGAGTGGGGTTCTGCGAGCGGTAGCGAGGTACTAGGAAACGAATTCACCCGTTCGATTCACATCCTAGTGGTTGATGCAGGGGATTGCGGCGCCTGTCTTCACGAAGTGAGGCAGCTCAACAACCCGTATTATAATATGCACCGGCTTGGTTTCTTTCTTACGCCAACGCCGCGTCGCGCCGACGTATTGCTCGTCGTTGGTCCAGTAACGGACCACATGCGCATTGCTCTGGAAAAAACCTACCAGGCCATGCCAACCCCGAAACGGGTCGTCGCGGTAGGTGCCTGCGCGTTATCCGGAAGCGTGTTTGGTCCGAGTTTCGTCAGTGAGGGAGGCGTCGCCAAAGTTATTCCAGTGGACGTAGAAATACCGGGACAGCCTCCTCCGCCGCTTGCAATTCTGCATGGATTACTTGTTGCCGTGGGCCGCAAAGCTTCGGTTTCCCTTGTCTCGCCGAGTTCCTTGGCATCATCTTCGACGGCTCGCCTACCGAAAGCAGGTTCGCTATGACCGGCTTGATGGTCTGGCTCGCAGTCTTCATCGGGCTTTGCGGGATGGGCATTGTATTGGCGTTTCTTGGCGGGGAACAGAACACGCCCAAAATTGTTGCGGGTGCGGGAGGCCTGGCGGCAGTAGTTGTGATTGGACTAGGGGTGAGTGCGCTGGCGGGTGATGCCTCTTTCACGAAGACCCTTTGGAGTGTCCCCCCAGTGGGGTCGATCGTTCTTCGCATCGATTCTATGGCTGGGCTTTTTTTATTGATTACCGGCCTCGTTTTTCTACCAGCTTCCATTTTTGCCGCCGACGCATTGTTGCCTTTGCTTGGCCGATACAACCTTCGCGCATACGCCACCATGTATCTCGCCCTATTCGTTTCGATTGTTTGGATTCTAATCGCGGGCGACACGTTCTCGTTCCTGATTGCGTGGGAAGTCATGTCGATTCTCTGTTATCTACTAGTTAATTTCGAGGACCGGCAGGCGGCGAACCCTAAGGCCGGCTACCTGATGCTCGCCTTCGGCGAAGCCGGGGCCCTCGCGGTGGCGTTGGGCCTGCTTTTGTTGTCCGTGAATGCAGGCTCTCTTGGATTCTCCGAACTGAAAGCGAGCGGCCCGGCTGCTAGCGAGGCAACGCGTTGGACAGTTTTCCTTCTGACATTCTTCGGATTTGGGGTAAAGGCAGGCTTAGTGCCGGTAAACTCTTGGCTACCGAGAGCGTACACTGTCGCGCCGCTGCCGTTCGTCCCGGTGTTAGCCGGTGCTACGTTGAATCTCGGTCTATACGGGATTTTCCGTGTGAATGTAGATATCCTGCCGGCGACCGCCGTCGGCCCGGGGTTGACAGCGCTGGTGGTTGGCACCCTTTCTGCGCTGGTTGGGATTCTGTATGCCACTACTGACAATGACCTTAAAACGGTGCTCGCCCATAGTTCGATCGAGAACGCGGGGATCATCACTGTTAGTTTTGGCTCTGGCTTAGTTTTCGTGGCCTCAGATAAACCGACCCTCGCCGGGATCGCATTCCTGGTGGCCTTGTACCACCTGACGAATCATTCACTTTATAAAACGCTGCTGTTTATCGGAGCCGGTGCGGTGGGGGAGCGTGCTGGCACGCGCGATCTGAATCGGTTGGGTGGTTTGATTCGCCGAATGCCATGGACTGCGCTAGGTTTTTTGGTCGGTTGTCTTTCCATAGCAGCGCTCCCTCCGTTCAACGGGTTTGTCAGTGAATGGTTGACGTTACAGACGTTCTTACGCAGCGCCGAGCTATCCTCAATCGGCGTGAAAATTGTCTTTGCCTTATGCGGTGCTGGGCTGGCGTTGACAGCGGCGCTAGCAGTGACCTGCTTTGTTAAGATGTTCGCGATGGGCTTTCTTGGCATAAGTCGCTCGGCTCAGGCAGAGCACGCGACTGAAAGCAAATCGCCGACCTTAGGAGCAATGGGTTTTCTTGCGGTGCTCTGTTTTCTGCTCGGGGTATTGCCCACTTATGTGATCGGCGGATTGGACCGCGTTGTTCAGCCTTTTACCAACTCCAGCGCAGCTAGCGCGTTGGTACCTCCGTTTTTCGCGGCTGCTTCAGGGCACGGTCAATTACCCAGTGCGTTCGTTGGGGAATTCCACGATCTTGGCGCCGAGGTTGGCGAGGGCGTAGCCCCGGGACCTGGATTGGTAGTGCTGCATCGTGGTGGTAAGGAAAATCCCGTCGTATTTGCGGGAGCGCCAACCTATTTGATCCTTGTGCTGGCAGGTTTATTCTTGCTGACCTTCTGGGGGGGCCGAACGGTTCTAACCCGAGGGCGGGCAACTAGCCGCCGTGGATGCTGGGATGGAGGGATTAGACGCCTTTTGCCCGAAATGACCTACACCGCGACTGGGTTCTCCAATCCAGTGCGCGTCATCTTTCAAGCAGTTTTCCGCCCTACCATTGTCGAAAACACCCGGGAAACAGTGGCGGCGCATTTCCGCTCTGCAATCAGGCGGCAGCGGGAACAGACCTATATCGTCGATCGATTTGTGCTACAGCCGGGCCGTCGCGCGGCTTTCCGATTTGCCGGCTGGCTCGCAACGATGCACCGGGGCCGGATCAACGCTTATATCGCATATGCTCTGCTCAGTTTGATTGTGGTTCTGCTGCTTCTTCGGCTGTTCGAGAAAATCATTTGAGATGCTGGCGAATGGCTCCAGGAGCGCTTCTTGTCATGAAAAAGAGCTTAGCTTTTATTGGTCGCGAAGATGAAATCACTCACTTGCGGTCACTCTACGCGGACAGAAGGCACGTAGTGATTGTGGGGCCGGCCGGCATAGGAAAATCCACACTATTGCGACAGGTACGCCAAAGTTGTCCTATGTTTCTTTGTGAGGAGACCTCGAGTTTGCGCCGGCTTTGCGAATGCTTAGAAAGGGAGCTGGGTTGGGAGCATTCAAGGACGAATGTGATTGAGCGGAAAAATCGTCTGCTAAGCCATACTGGGCGCCAAGGCGAAGTGGTAGCCTTGGATCATATTGCTCAAACGCCGCCGCCAGTCTCGCGGTTCATTAAGCATCTCGCCGATACCGTACCGGTATGGATCGCGGCTCGGTCGACGGCTGCGAGGGAGATTGGCCACGTTTGGCAGCATCTTTTCAAATTTGAGTGCGTTGAATTGTCGCCACTGACTTTGCCCGAGGTCCGCACCTTAGTCGAAGTAGCCGCTGATCTGGGAACCATCCAGGCTGAAGCGCGCGACTACGTTCTACAAATTTTTCGTCTAAGTAAGGGAGTTCCGCGTGTTCTGGAAGAGCTATTTATCGAGATGGCCGCGCGAAAATACAAAATGAACACGACTTTGGGCATGCACCTTCTCGATCTCGATCGACGCATTCAAGAAATCACTCTCTCCGTCGCCGCCAAGACGCGGCCGGTTCAAGATAGACCCGGACCCCAACCTTGATCGGGATTGTCTCTTATGCTGTAGTGCAACTTTTGCTGGTTTCGGACACTAGAAATATCCGGTTGTACAGGTCTTGCCCATAGCTCGTCTCCAGGGGTTCCCCCTCAAGCAGTTTGAAGGTTCGCGTCCCGTCGCCCTCTCTTTGCGCGCGCAGGAAAATGGTATTTCCCGTCCCGCTTTGGAAGGCACTATGGGCGAAGGTGTATAAGTGAGTAACGAAGAACATCTTCATTCGTTTTTCCGATAAGGCCGATACAATCTGAGCTGCGATCTCGGAGCCTTCTCTTTCGTTGGTCGCAGTGAATGACTCGTTAAAAAGCAGCATTGAGTTCGGCACCATTCGGTTAGCGATTTCACTCATTCGGCTGAGTTCTTCATCAAGTTTTCCGCTCTCCATCGTGACATCTTCTTCACGCTTGTAATGCGTGAATATTCCTTCACAGAGGTTCGCGGACATTGACTCGGCCCCAACAAACATTCCACATTGCATCATTATCTGAGCGAGACCCACGCTGCGCAAAAACGTCGACTTCCCGCCACTGTTAGCCCCGGTGATTATCACAAGCTCCTTTCCGACGGCGTGCAACGCGTTGCCGACGATTGTCTGGCCTTTCGTCAAAGCTAAACAGAGGTCATAGAGTCCCTCACAAAGATGCGTTCGTTCGCTGGAAACGCTTGGTGCCGGGAAACAAATCGGCTCCTGCTTCCTTCCCGGGTGTTCGCTAAGATTCAGACAGCCGATATAGAATGCGAGTTCGGTCCGCAGCATCTTAAAAAAATCGACTACATGGTCCGCCGACTGAGCCAAGGCGTTCGCCACCAAGTGAATACCCCTCTCTTTGAGTTCCGACAGAGCTCGTGCCCCGCTATCATCTCTGGGGTGCAAAGTAAAACTATAGGCAGGGCCCTTTTCAGGAAAGAACTGACCGACGAAGGTCCAAATTTCTTCAGGAACTATGCGCTTGAGCCACGCCCATTTCCCTGGTTCCAGTCTCCGCAGGATATAATTGATGCCTTTATTCCCTTTTCCCAGTTTGGCGCTAATCAAAACACCATCTCGAAACTTCAGCCGCTGGAGATGATTGCGGAGAGTGATGAAATATTCATCGTTTAACTCCGTTTTCACCATTGCGGAGAGTCTCCTCAATCCTTTGGATTCGAATTCGTCAGCGTGCACCTCAGCGATATTTCTCAACTCTCTCAGCACCAATATCAGCCCTTCTAGTGTGTCGACTGAGCTTCGCAGTATCGCGTCTGGATATCTGCTGGATCGACCCCAGGAATGCTCTTTCCCTATCTGGATAGCCCGAATCGCCAAGTTGAACAGGCCTCTGATGACGAAGGGCCGCTTCAAGCAATCCTTTAGAATTTCTTGCCGGTATATGACCGCATCGACGTCTGTGCATAATGCTGACAGAGCGGCGCTTCTTGCAACCTCAAATAGGAACTTGTCTCCACCTGCCATCGCGTTAAACAACGTCGTTAGCTCCAGGTCCTGAGTCAGTGCGTCCGCATTCCATGGGAGTTTCTGCTCGAGATCGAAGTCTCGATCCTTATGCATTAGGAAAGCTTTCATGACCCTATGGAATCTTTTAGCTGTTGATAGGTAAGTTGATACTTCTGGGCGATAGACAGCGCATAAGAAAGGCCGTCCGCGGGCCGCCGTATAACTTTGAATGTCCGCCGCGTGGGATCCTGCGCGACCACAGTGCTGGTCATACTGACGACATGCCCGTCAAAGGAAGCTAACTCCTCAATAAACGTGACCCAAACGCACAGACAACCGAGCTCGCTGATCCGCTCCATTAGCTTTTCGCTCAAAAAAGTAGCATCCCTTAGGGTTGTGGACGTAAAGATCTCATTCAGGATGATGATGCTGTTAGCGGTGGCAGCATCAAGAATTTGACGCACTCTGACCAGGTCATCTTGAAGCTTACCGCGTAAGTTATGCATCTGCTCTTCTCTTTCGAAATGGGTAAAGAGGTTATCGCAAAGCAGTAGTCGGGCTGTACCTCCGGGAACAAAGCAACCGATAGAGGCCAGATAGTGTAACTGTCCGAATGTTCGACAAAAAGTAGTCTTGCCCCCTTGGTTTGGCCCTGAAACAACGAAAACTCGTTCCCCGTCCTCTAGGAAAAAGTCGTTGCTTATCACCGGCTTGTCTTGGCCAAGCAGTTTGGAGGCTAAAACCAAATCGAAGCCTTCATAGTTAGAAACGTCTTTGGAGGTGCTTGAGACTCTCGGATAACAAAACTTCAAACCTACCTGCTTTAACGGTCGAGTGTATTCGAGATAGGCGACGTAAAACTGCACTTCGCGATCGAACGTCGCTATGGTTTCGTCCAAGTACTCAGTATGGTGTGCCCAATAGCTGTCGAGACGCGCAAATATTTCCGGAAACAAAAGAGCCACAAATTCGTCGATCTTGGCCTCGACGTGGTTCATCTGTACCCATTCCGAAAATTTAATCCGATGGTCATTTGCCGCGCCTTGCCGGAATTTTTTGAAAGTTTCTTCAATCTCCAGGCTATAGTCAGTTTCGGATTCATATTTGCGAACCTTGAACGTGCCGCCGTCGATCTGAACGCAATATTCTATTGTCGACAAATCAGCTTTTAGGTTTTGCGTTTCCGATCGGAGGGAGACGAACGGACTCGATTTACTGTAGTTAATCAAATACTCGCTGAATCCTGACAGTGCTCGCGATTCCAGATCCGCGGTCGAGAATTCATCGGCCAGGCAACTAACTGCTTCGCAGTAAATAGCGACCGCCTCTAGAAACCATGTCTGTTTTTGGTGCCTGTAATGGAGTTTGCCCGATTGATCGATGTGCTGGTGCATCGCCCGCATTCCCTGCGCGAAACGCACTATGTGCTGTAGCGCATCTTTGTCTTCCAGGTCCTTCAGCACCTCATGTCGATAGTCGATCGCGTCGATATCTTTCAGTGGCGTGTAATAAAACGGACGTAAATTGTACGTTTGCTTACTGGCGGTGATTGCCTCGACCAGTTGGTCAAGATTCAAATCGCCAAAAAAGCCAGGTGGTACCGCTTGGTCGGCCCTTATCCTGTCGTCACTATTTTGGAAAAGTACACTCGGGAAATGCATCGGGCTTCTCCGCATGCTGTTTTAGTCTTGGGCCTGAATTCAGCCGGTCGTCTTTCTTATCGCCATAAGTAGGACGACGAAATAGAAGAATAACAATCGCGCGCATTCGCTTGTAAAATTCTTGCGCGCAAACGTCGGCCTAAGTGGGACCGCGCTTTATTTGAGGTCACACTCCCACCGCTCGAGTTGTGCGCGGCAGGAGTCATCAGCCCTATTGGGCATTCTGAGGGGACTCCATCCCTGACCCAAAATATAAAGCAAAGTCCAGGGTTGGCAAGACTTCTAGGAAGTGGGTCATCGCGCCGCGCGAACACCATACCAGAATAAGATCGCTGAAGCGATTGGGATACCGTACGACTGAATAAAGTGGAGCAACCGATCTGGAAAAGGGGCGATGTCTGGGTCGAAAGCCGGAACTACTGCCAGAACCAGGGCTACAACGAAACCGATACCGGTGGCTCGGCAGATACCGCGAAAGAAAATCAATACGCGGCTCGGCGGTGTCTCGCCTTCGGAATTCTCCTTGCCGTCTTCAGTAGCAAACCGTGCAGACTCATCGTCGTTTTTGAGGCTTCCGCTCTCGGATCCGATCCGCTGGTTTTCCAAGTTCTGCCTGTAGGAACGGGAAGGGCGCCGAATCGCATCCCGAAACCATCTCAATGGTGTATGGATATTAAGCATTTCTGAATACCTGTTTTAATAACAGGGGTTATCAGCTCACTGAGCGGTTCCTGCGACCGTTGGCCGCATGCGGTAAACCCCATTACCGTACTGTTAAATAATCAAACCTATGGACGCGATTTTCATTAAAAAGGGATGGCATTACGATCTGCAACCAAACCTTCGAATTCGTCAGGGTAAGTCGCCGCCGGTTTGAAGAACCGTAATCAGAGAATGAACATCCTGTGCTTTTAGGGGCGTACTGGAGTAAGACTGCACGGTAGCGTCAACGGGATAAGCAACCCGCCGTAATTCGACTTGCCCGTTTTCCCAAATCCCATACGCCGCTGCAGGGTCGCCATCCTTCGGCTGACCAACGCTGCCAGGATTGACGATGACGCTCTTCTCGATTCGTCTGATCATCGGCCAATGCGTGTGACCGACAAAAAGGAAATCAGGCCAGCCGGCGATTTCTAGCTCATTCCGCAGCTCTTTTTCGGAGGCGCGCATATAGCGGAACAACGGGTCACTGGGGAGCGCGTGACAGGCAAAACATCGACTATCTCCGAGGTAGAAGCTGACGACGTGAGGCAGTGTTCGAAGAAAGGACCGCATGCTATCGGACAAAACAGTCAGACAGAACGCTTGCGTCACACCAGCTAGGTCGCGGTAGGCAGGCGAAGCTTGCGGATCTTTCCTTTCCGCTATCCCCCAATCATGGTTCCCTTGGACGAAGATCGTTGGCTTTGATTGCTGCTGAAGAGCCCAACCAACGCACGGAACGGGCTCCGGTCCGTAACCGACCAAGTCGCCCAGGCACAAGATCCGGTCGGCGTCCGCCTCGGCCTTAAGCACCGCTGTCAGCGCGGCCCAGTTGCCATGAATGTCCGATATGAGAAGAAGCTTCATTGCTGTATCCCGATGAAGCGCTTCAACAGGGTGGCGAAGCATGAAGCCGCGATTAACCTACTCGCACTGGTCCCGCGCACTAGGCTAGGAAGACGAAGCCAGCCAAAAGCGGTTACCAGGAAATGGTTGAGTTTCCGGGGATGCGAAAGCAACGTCAGCAAAAAAAACCGCTGCCTGGATGTTCCAAGCCGCCGGCAGTCTGTTACCCAGCTAAATAGAGTTCGAGCGTTGTCCAAGACCCGCCTGAGCATAATAAAACTCCTGTCTGCGCGTTTCTGCGCTAACAGGAGTTATTAGCTTTTGAAGCGGTTCTCCCAGACGGGAAGGCAAACTCCATTGCCTATCACTTAGATATGCGAATTCTGGTAATCGTACAAACCAAAAATCTGATTGCCCCCGGAATTTCTCTCATGCTCTGTCCCATTCTGGCCAAGGCTCCAACTTTCGTTTATCCGGCGCGTTTTCCATGCTTTTACAGTTCCCTAATCTTGCCGAAACAAAGTCAGATGTTACTGTCTGTCTAGGTTGGGAAATTGATTTCCGGTATGGCCACAATCGCACAGGAAACGTCCGTTGAACGGTCTTCTCACAGCGTTCGGACTCTACCGGAAGAGTGTCTTCTACTACGAATTTTCATCGGAGAAGGTGAGGAATACAAACATCGGCCCTTGTATAAGGCCATTGTACACCGAGCCCGAGAATTGCATCTTGCTGGGGCGACCGTGCTGCGTGGCCCGATGGGTTTTGGCCGGTCGCATCACCTGCACAATGCCAATATCCTGCGTCTGTCTTTCGACCTCCCGATGATAGTGGAAATAATCGACACCCAGGACAGGATTGAAGGATTTTTGCCTGAACTCCAAGGGATGATGAGGCGCGGCCTGATTACGATCGAACGCGCACAAATCATCCGATATAAATAGAGTTCCGGGAGAGGAACCTGCTCCTCATTGCGTCGGAATACGGCTTTTAGCTGTCGCGTGCTTTGTAAAAGATTGTTTGGACTCGCTCAATCGTCACTAATCCGGGCCCAAGTATATCCTCAAGTTCGCCTAAAAAATTCTGAATTTTGTCTTCGGTATCAACAATCTCAATGACGATTGGTAAATCGAACGATAAGCGCAGAATTCCGCTGGTATGGAGATGGCTTGACCTGCCAAATCCCATTGGGCCTCGAAAGACCGTCGCCCCGGCTAAATGTCGCTCGCGCGCCCTTAGGACGATCACCCGAAAGAGCGGTTCCCCTTGGTATTCATCTTTCTCGCCAATAAAGATTCTTAGGAGCAGTGCATCTCGAGGTAGTTCCATGTTGGTGTCTCCAAAATCAGAATCCTGCCGCTACTGTGATCTGCCAGCCGACAGCAACGCAGGCGAAACAAGCTGTGGTTGAAACAACGATATTTACGATCGCCGCCCCCCATCTGCGTTCACCGAGCAGATTCCATGTCTGTAGACTAAAAGATGAAAATGTGCTCAGCCCTCCACAAATGCCAACCGACAGGAACTGCTGTAACGCTGTGGCCGCTTCTCTGTTCCCCAGATGCAACAATGCGCCCGCAAATAGGCCGATTAGAGTGGAAGCTGTGACGTTGACGGCCAACGTTCCAAAAGGAAATGTTTCGCCGAAGCGTTGTGCTACCAGTCCAGACAACCAGAAGCGCCAGAGACTTCCGAACGCACCGCCGATGAATACCAATGTGATTGCCAACATCAAATTCGGAAGCCTTTAACTTGAAGCCATCGAACAATCGTCCCGATGACTTGTGGAAACTGTGAAGCAACGAGCGCACCGAACCAAATAGCTATTAAACAAAGCAAGTGCGATAGGCCGATATTCAACCATACATCCAGCCAGGCACCGTGACGGGCGGCATTGAAAGAGATGAGGCTGAAGGTGCTAAACGTCGTGTACCCTCCGCAAATGCCGACCAGAAGAAAGACGCGACTATTAGGTCCCAAATAGATTTCGCCGTTCGGATCGGAAACAAAATTAAGGAACGAAATAACAAAACATCCCGTCATATTGATCAATAAGACCGCAGTCGGCGCCCAGATCGGCAACTCGGCCATCCATTGACTGATAGCAAAGCGAAGGAGAGTTCCCAGGCCACCTCCAATTGCCACTAGGCCGTATCTCCTCATTTCACGCGACTCCGATTGGATCTTAGGATTTCTCTGGAACTAAATGCTATCGCCATAGCAATGATGTGCAATTCAAACCCTAAGTTGCAAATGTTGATTTGCCGATTGGCCGTGGCTACGTGGGAATTCGTCTCGGCTCGACTATACCTGAGCGCGTCAATCAAGCTGCCCACAGCAAGACAAGGCCAGAGCGGCGCCGATAAAGAGAAAAAGCATCAGCCTTCGCAGGCTAAGAATCAGTTACTGGGTTAGTCGCCAACCAACGCCGCTAAGTTATCGTCCATGGTACTGCGGAATCAGCTTGGCGAACGTCATCGACTTCTTTTTTTGTTCACTTTAGTGTCCCTACATTTTAGGCCGTTTTGGGGTGCCTCCTGTTGTCAAAAGAGCACTCTGTCAGCCCAATTTTATGAAAATGAAGCAAATCCTTCTCTGGTTGAATCTTTTCTTGGCTTTGAGTCCAATATTCTCGCAAGAAACCAAGCGGGCTGACGAGATTGACCGAATCGAAGCAGGATTGAAATGGATGACCGGGCGCGTGGTGTTGGGTAACGGCCTCGCGGAACTAAACCTAACCTCGGAGTATCGGTATCTCGATACCGAGGATGCGCGAAAGGTTGTGGTCGATCTTTGGGGTAATCCTGCATCCCGAGGAGACACCTTAGGGATGATTTTTCCGGCAGACATGCAGCCTTCTCAACCTGGGAGTTGGGGCGTCGTGATCACGTATCGGGACGATGGTTATGTGAAGGACGATGACGCTGCGAAAATCAACTACGACGATCTGATGAAACAGATGCAGGATGCGGTCAAGCAAGAGAACGAAAACCGGGTCAAACAGAATTTTGCTAAGGTAGAGCTGATTGGATGGGCTGCGCCACCCCGGTATGATCAACAAACCCACAAATTGTACTGGGCTAAAGAGTACGCCTTCGGCAGCGACGCCGCGCACACGCTCAACTACGATGTTCGAGTACTGGGCAGAAAAGGGGTGCTCGCCATCAATGCGGTTGCGCCGATCAGTGAGCTTCCCGCCATTCAAGAACGGATGCCGCAGGTGATTTCCATGGTCAATTTTCTCCCTGGCAATCGTTACGCCGATTATCAACAAGGCAATGACAAAGTCGCTACCTATGGTCTTGCAGCTCTGATCCTCGGCGGAGTTGCCGCTAAAGCCGGCCTCCTCAAAGGTTTAATCGCTCTCATATTAGCCGGCAAAAAATTTATCATTGTCGGGGTGCTGGCTATCGCAGGCTTTCTGACTCGGTTCTTCCGCAAAAACAAGAAGCCCAAGCCAGAGTCGCTTACGGACTCATGAGAGAAAAACCTACGCCTGGTCGCGGTTCCCAGCCTACAATAAGTAGCGGCGTCAAACGCGCTGGTTAAAACCAATGTCTCCTTCGTTCTCTTTTTTTGATTTCGGTTGCTGGCTGGTTGTGTTCTTGATTTCGTTGAGTGCGCACGAAGCAGCCCATGCCTGGGCGGCGAAACATCTGGGTGATCCTACCGCTTACCTGGGCGGTCAAGTTACCCTTGATCCGACGGCGCACATCCGGCGTGAACCGGTCGGCATGCTGGTCGTTCCGATTCTTTCTTACCTGGCATCCGGCTGGATGATTGGTTGGGCCAGCGCTCCTTATAACCCGGCTTGGGCTGCGCAATATCCACGTCGAGCCGCCGTTATGGCGGTTGCCGGGCCGGCAGCAAACTTTGTGATCTCGCTGATTAGTTGGATTATTCTAAAGCTCGGCCTTCTGGCTAGTATCTTTGTCCCCGGAGATACCGGACGGTTTTCTGAAACCGTCATTTCGGTTCAACCCGGATTAGCGCATCTGGCGGCGGTGCTGTTAAGCCTGGGTTTTTCACTGAATCTTCTGCTTGGCGTTTTCAACCTCATCCCTTTGCCTCCTCTCGACGGCAGCGCTCTTCCGCTCCTGTTCCTTCGTGGTGAAGCAGCGCAATCTTATCAAAGGATCAGTCGCGGCAGCCTGGCTTTTCTGGGTATCCTGCTCGCTTGGCAGATATTCCCCCGAATCTATCGCCCCATCTGGCTTTTGATGGAATCAACGCTTCGCTAAGAGTTGCGGGTTGCGGGTTACTGGTTCCATGCCGGAGGGGCGCTGCAATCGGCGATCGCAGGGGACCGAGATATCTAAACTAGAACGGGTGCAGAAACCCAGCATGCGATAGAGGCGGCGCCCTGAACGTGTGGCAAAATCGTGGGTTGGTTACGATCCACGATGTCAGCGTGTCCTGGGTTCCCGGGCGTCGCGTCGATCCAGACGCCGTGTGCGTTCGGAGCGTCAGGGCGTCGCCACTTTACAACAGCCGCAGCGCGGAATGCGACGCCCCTCCGATTGGGTGGATCAACGTTCTTAGGGTTCGGGGCTTTCTTCATTAACGCCCCACCCGTAACTAGTAACTCTCTTTACCCCGGGGGCCAATGCATCGGCCGTCCACCTAACAAATGGACGTGGAGATGCGGCACGGTCTCTCCGCCATTCCGTCCGCTATTGATGACGATGCGGTAGCCGCTTTCGGCTAGACCGAGGTCCGCTGCAACGCGTTTCGCTGTCAGCAAAAGCCGCCCCAGCAATGGGCCGTCATCCGGTTGAGCTTCAGCGATTCGGGGAATCACTCTTTTCGGAATAACCAAAACGTGAACCGGCGCTTGTGGATTGATGTCGTGAAACGCCAGAATCTCGTCATCTTCAAATGCCAGTTTCGCCGGAATTTCACGCGAAACGATCTTTTCGAATAAGGTCATCGGATCGTAAGCAAGACGTCAGGTTTATCCTTTTCGAGCTGAGCACGAAGGAAATCGACAATTTCGCTTCGCAATTCAGAGCAGCTGCGACTCCAGGTCTTTACCGATTGAAGAAACCGAACGCAGTTTTGCAGACCGAGAACATTAACATTGGACGCTCGCCGGGACAGAATCGGTCGCATCCGCTCCTTTAACAGTTGGAAAAAGGCGAGCTCGTATCCGGGGCCCGCTTCGGCTGCCAGATCGTAAAGCGAGATCTCACACGGCGGATCCAAGGTTTCATATTTGAGCGCGATCTCGCCATGGCCGATCGCTTGCAGAGCCGAGCGGATAATCTCGTTCAATTCAGAAATGGTAATGACTGGCTGGTTGTAGCAGCCGGCCAGAAAACAGAGGATGCTCTCGGCAACGTGTGTGGAGAGCCACCACTGGGTGTAACCCGCCTTAGTGGCTGCCCTGGTCAAGCACCCGCACAACCAATCGCGGCGGATGGTCTCAATTGATCCATCGTCCAGGCGAAGGATCGGTAGGGAGTCTAAGAGTGCGATCACGGTATGAAGAGCTCGGGTTGTTGAGCGTTACGTTTCGACTTTTTTCCGAGTGACTCGATCTCGTTGATGAACTCACCGATATCTTGAAATTGGCGATAGACCGATGCGTAACGGATGTATGCCACTTCGTCCAGCGAGTGCAGCCGTTCCATTACCCGAACCCCGATCTCTTTGCTCGGGACTTCGTGGTCGAAATTTTGTTCTAGTTCGTGAATCACTTCTTCGGCGGCTCGTTCGAGAGCATCGTAATTAACCGGCCGTTTCTCGCAGGCCTTAACCATCCCACCAAGCAATTTTTGTCGATCAAATGGTTCGTGGCGACCGTCCCGCTTTACGACTCGCAAATCTCTTCTCTCAATTTCTTCGTAGGTAGTGAACCGATGTTGGCAGGCGATACACTCGCGACGCCGACGAATCGCAGCTCCGCTCTTAGCTGAGCGTGAGTCGATCACCTTGTCTTCGACATTGCCGCACTTCGGACAGCGCATAGAAACTGGTCGCCTGAGACCACAACATATAGTGGGTGGTGAACCGGAAAAATACAACAAAAGTTTAGAGATTGGTGGGACCTTGCTGTGAAACCCAGCGTTGTGCGGTCGCCCAAGACGGGAGGGGAGCCGCTTTGCAGGATGGCAGTTCTGCATGTTGGCGAGCAGGCGGCTCCCGCGAATGATCGAGGATAAACCTCTCGCCGAGCGGACATGTTTCGAGCGCGATCGATTCGGAAACCGGCTGATAGAACTGCATCGCTCTGGGTCATTCGCGGGAGCCGCCTGCTGCCGAACTACAGAGCCGCCATATTACAAAGCGGCTCCCCTCCCGGGCGTTGGGCGGCTCGCGTCCACGACTTGTCTTGTTCTTTTCTCACCAAAAAAAACGCAAGGCGGTCGAAACCGCCCTGCGTTCACTCCTTAGTTAGGGATCTGGTAAGCAGTGAAGTGCTTAGTTGTTGGACGCCTGATTAGGCTGAATGCCGGCCTTCTTCAGGAGTTCAGCGCGGTTCTGGCGCAAGTCGAGTCCGCTCCGGACGACCGGATACGGGATGTTCTTGCCGTGCAGACCTGCCCAAATGATCTGATTGAACTTGTTAGGATCGCCGAGGTTGTCTTCCTTAGTGAAGTCGAACCCCTTCGTGACTTCTGCCCAATACTTGCCGTTGTGCGTTGTCTTCGGAATCGGTCCAGCCTTCGCGGTGCGCGGCGGCAACGGCAACTGCGTGTTGTACAGGTAAGCAGACGGAGTAGCCGTGAAGCTCCAAGAGGTTTGATTGATATCAAAACAATCGAGCATCGGCTTCTCGGAAGCGGTCAGAATGTCCTCGTGGTCGAGGCCGAGAACCGCTTCGATAGTGGCCAGCATATTCTGCGTGGTGTAAGCCGTCGAGATAAGCGCTCCCTGTTTGACGTAGGCGCCTGCGAGGTAGGCTGTCGCGCGATGTGAATCGACGTGATCCGCGCCGTTCTGAGAGTCGTCCTCCAGGATGCAGATCAGTGTGCTGTCTGCGTACGGGCTTTTAGCAACTTTCTCGATCAACTTCGCAACCGCGTAGTCGTTGTCTGCTTGTTGGGTCTCCGGGGTATTAACTCCTAGAAGCGGGGCAGGAAAAAAGCCCATATGGTCGTGCATCAAGCGGACCATCGAGACCGGCCGGCAGATTGTTGTTCTTTACGTATTGATCGAACTCAAACGCCCATTCCTTTTCTCGGTAAAAATCCGGGAAAACGTTGTCGAAGCTGCGGAAGTAAGGATCGGTGAGCTTGACTAAGGCCGTTCTCGACGGGAAGGCAACGCGAGTTTTGGATTGTCTGGGATTCAGCAACTCCGGAGTTGGCGGAGTCGCGAAATACTCGGCTTGATCGCAGTGATAACCGTAGTTACGGAAGGTCAAGCCGGCTCGAAGCACGACATCCCAAAGATAGCCTTGCTGTTGATCACCCACGCCTGGTCCGTCCACCGCGCCGACGTCGAGCGTGCCGGGTAGAATGTTCGGATCCGAAGGGCTTTGAGGGAGATAAATCTGCCGTTCAGCAGCGGTGGCAAACGCCATGTTGATGTCGCGGTTCTGACCTTCTGAGTCGTACGGAGCGCCGCGACTGCTGTAATTCATCGGAATACCGATGAAGCTGAGAATGTTTTCCCGGCCGGCAACGCTCCAGATTTGACCGTCACCGCTGACGTCACCCGTGTTATAGAAGTTGTCGAGGTCGACGAACTGCTGGGCAATCGCGTGATAGTTCGGGGTAATGGCTGCACCGAAATCAACCAAACTTGGGTCGCCGTTGCCGATCGGCAAATCACCGAGAATCTGATCGTAGGTCCGGTTTTCCTTTTCCAAATAGATGACGTGCTTGATGTGCGCTTGCAGGAAGGCTAGCTCCGACTGCTCCGACTTCGTTAGCTTGGAAGCGTAGAAGTTGTTTGTAGCAACTTGAGCGGTCAAGATGGCCAAGTCGGTGGAGTTAGGAATCGGGAAGCTGTGGAGATACGATTTCTGCAGCTGATAAACGTAGCTGTTCGGCTGGCCGTTGTAATAGGTTTCACCCGGATTTGGTCCGGTTATTCCCTTAGCATCGGTCACGTAGGCGAAGGTGCCGTTGTTGCTCAAGGTGATAGCATCCGGCTGGTATCCGGTAGGAATCAGACCAACCACATAAGGATGAGCCGGGATGCCTTGGATGACTGAGATGGCGTTGGCGCCGCCCAGTGTTACATATAACGTGGTGCCGTCAGGAGAAATCACCGGAGCGACTGGCGCACTGCCTTTGTACTTAATAGCGTTGGCGAAAGTCGGTGTATCGGGACCACTAGCCACGACGCTCTGGAAGAGTGTGTTGCTGGTCGTATTGATGATTTCGACCAGGTCGCTGTTGTCTTCGGCGACATAAAGATAGGTCTGTGTGCTATCCAGCGTCGTTTTCAGAGGATTACCGGCAACGAAGATACGGGTTGTGAGCGTAGGCGCCGTTGGTGTAGTGAAGTCGACCACATCGATTTCGCGATCGCGCGCGCAAGAGATGTAGGCCGTATTGCTGCCCTTGATGCTAATCCAGAAAGGATATTCACCACCAGGCATGCCACTTTGGGCCGGGTTAATAATCCCGGGTCGCAGATCCAGTTTGCCCACCACTTTCCGCGTGGCCAAGTCGATGAACGACACGGAATCGTTGCTATAGTTGGCAACGGCCATGGTAGTTCCATCTGCGGTAATGGTTAGACCGCCGACCATCGGAGGATAATCTCCAGGATACAGGCCGTTAGCGGTTTTATAGCCGAGGGCAATCGGTTTGCCGGTTTCGGTCCATTGACCCGTCCCTTTCTTGAAGGAATGAACGGAATCGTCAGAACCGCCGCCCACATAGAGCGTTTGGCCGTCGTTCGAGAACGTAATTCCAACGAACGTGCTGGCGAGCTGGATTACTTGCTCTTGCACCGGCTGGCCGTTGAAGATGTTAAAGATAAAGATGTATTCGTTATTGACGCCCTGACCGCCGGGGAGGGTCATACTGTTGTACCCGCAGGTTAACACCGCCAAAGTGGTGCCATCTGCAGTTTTTGCAGTGCTCACCGCGCCGCCTGCAATGAAATTTGGCAGTTGGCTGACGCCAGGGTTAAGCGCCAGGTATGTGGAGTTTGGGACCAGGGTCGGCGTTACGTATTGACCTGTCGGAAGGAATGTGCCTTGCTGACTCCCACTCGCAGCCGTGGGCGCAATCATCGAGATCGACGAAAGCGAAATCGCGCCAAGGAGGGCGGCGCGAAAAAGCCCTATTCTGTTTTTAGCAGCCATAATGGTTTTCAATTAAGGGGATGCAGATAAGTGCCGCTTAACTGCCGGCTATAGCCAGAGGGGACGGCACATACCTGCGGAAAAACAGTAAACCGAACTGGTTCGACGGTTCTCCGACACATGTGTTACTTTTCGGTCACAAACCCCGGACAGTGCACTCAAAGATGACATCGTCGTCAGTTTGATCGTTAATCACACCCCAGCCTTTTTAGCCGAGCGTTTTACTGACCTTTCTGCTCAGGTTTTACTTTCCTGCACCCTTCTGCTATCACCTGAGCGTCACATGGATGGAATGCAGGCACTGGTTGTCGAAGACGAAGCTAAAGCCGCGACTTTCCTTTCAAACGGACTGTCAGAGAACGGCTGGGTGGTGGATATCGCGAGCGATGGCAATATCGCTTGGGGGTTCTTGCGCGAGAAGAGCTATGATATCGTGCTTTTGGATGTTCTACTTCCAGGCGCCGACGGCTGGAGCATCATCCGGCAGATGCGCACCAATGGAATCCCGACTCCGGTGATTTTTTTAACTGCTCGAGATAGTCTGGGAGAGCGGATCCGCGGTCTGGACTTGGGCGCTGATGATTATTTGGTAAAGCCGTTTGCGTTTTCGGAATTGATGGCCCGCATCAGGACGGTCTTACGGCGCGGCCGCGAAACCAGCCCAACCAGTCTGCGCATCGTCGACTTGGAATTGGATCTGATTCGCCACAAGGTTGTTCGCCGGAACCAACCTATCGAACTCACGCCAAAGGAATTTGCCTTATTGCTCTTGTTAGCGCGGACGCCGAACGAAGTGGTCGGTCGCAAGCTCATCGCCAAAGAGGTCTGGAACATGGAAACGGCCAGCGATTCGAATGTGGTTGATGTCGCGGTTCGACGGCTCCGCCGGAAAGTCGACTATCCGTTTGACAAGCCCTTGATTCACTCGGTCTACGGCGTCGGCTATGTTCTGGGGGAGCGCTGAATCAGACGGTGAAAGGTGCTTGGTGAAAAGTGAGAGGTGATTCGGAAGCCTCTCGGCTACTAATCCGCCAAGGGCGCAGGTTTTTTCGTTTTCTGGCTTCTGGTTACGAGCGACCATTCAGCGTGAATTGTTACGGACTCGCAGGCACAGCGGCAACCGGTGAACGGAAACCGGAGACGAGAAAGTAGAAACGAGATGACTGGATCGAGACGTTCTTGGTCGATGGTGTTCCGGCTCTCGGCGGCATACGCCATCATCACGATTAGCCTCCTCTCTCTGTCCGGCGCTTTCCTATATTGGTTTCTAAAGGATAGCTTGGCGGCCAGCTCTCGAAACACGGTGGCCGACAAGATCTCGGTTATGCGGGACATCTTGCGCGAACGGCCAAATGATCATGATGCCCTGGAAGAAGAGGTCCAATGGGAAAGCACCGCCCGGCACCAAAGCGTTTATTATAGCCGGTTGCTGCGGGATACGGGCGTTTTGGTCATCCAATCATCGGGCGCCGAGGGTCTGATTCCTGAGTTATCCGCTTGTCCGCCGCCGGCGCCTGAAGATCGGCCGATCGGCGAGACGCGAGAATTTCATCCGACACCGGAAAAGACGCTGCTCGTAAGCAGCGCCTTGGTGACAAGCTCGGTGAGCGGTGGAGCTGGCACGAATCAACCGGAACGATTCATTTACACGGTTGCTTTGGATGTCACTCCGGAACAAAACATCCTGCACGGTTACCGAAACAAACTGCTTTTGGTTTTGGTCGGCGGCTCGATTGTGTCGGCGATAGCCGGGACCTACTTAGCTCGGCGAGGTATCCGGCCGATCCAAGAGATCTCGGCTGCTGCGCATCGCATCACGGCTAACGCCTTGGCGGAAAGAGTCGGATCTACGGCTTGGCCTCGCGAGCTCGCCAGCCTGGCGACCGAGTTCGACGGAATGCTGCAGCGCCTGGAGGACTCGTTCAAACGCCTCTCTCAATTTTCGGCCGATATCGCCCATGAGCTTCGGACTCCGATCAATAACCTGATGGGTGAGGCGGAAGTCGCCTTGCGGCGAGAACGGACTTCGGAAGAATATGCGCGCGTGATTGCCTCGAGTCTGGAGGAGTACCATCGTTTGGCGGACTTGATCGACAGTTTGCTATTTCTGGCTCGTGCCGAAAACGCAGATCTGTCGTTGCACAAAACCTGGTTCCGCGTCGGCGATGAACTGGCGCAACTTCTCTCGTATCACGAGCTGCAAGCCACAGAATTAGAGGTCAAGCTTGGTCTTAGCGGCGATGCCAAATTGTTGGCCGATAGTACCCTTTTCCGCCGCGCCGTCAGCAATGTGGTGGCCAACGCGTTGAAGCATACTTCGTCTGGGGGCGATGTGATGGTCGAGGTTCGTTCCCAACCAAACAGCGTCAAAATCGTGGTTCAAGATAATGGCGATGGGATTCCGGCCGAACATCTACCGCGCCTTTTCGATCGCTTCTATCGAGTCGATGCGTCGCGGACGGCATCGGTCTCGGGCGCCGGGCTTGGGTTAGCGATTGTAAAAACCATCATGGATCTGCACGGTGGCTCGGTCACTATTGACAGTGAATTGAAAAAAGGGACACGAGTCACTCTCTCTTTTCCGGTACCGCTGGGTGTTGAGGAAGAACCCGCGCTGGTAGGCCGAGGCTCCGGAATAACCTAAAGCGTCGTCAGAGGACAATCGCGCTGTAAACGTTTCGCGAGCTGCGCCGACACGCTGCCAAGCCCGGCGATGCGTTTTTAGGACTCAGGGAGCCTCGCCCTATCACGAACCACCGCAATCGCGATACAGCTGGATAGTAGAAAAAGGCAGAAAAGCGGTAGTGCAGATAGTTCGTCCATAGGCCATTTAAACCCCAAGCCTTCCAGCAACCAGAAGGTTCCGAGGGTAAGCAACATGAGGCCGGCGCCTAGCTTGATGAATACATCAGGCAACCGTTGTAAATAGCCGTGCAAAGAAATTACCAAGCCGATCGTTGCTACCAAAGCGATGGTGGCGCCGCTCAACGCTTCGAGCCAGGCCCTTGAGCTCAGACCGATAGTGATCACGATTAAGGCGACTTCAAATGTCTCCAGCGCGGCGCACTTTGTCATCACCACAAAGTTAAGGTAACTGAAGCCCGCCTTAGCATTGCCGGTTTCCAAGGCTCGGTTTTTCAAAGGATTCTCAATCCAACCCGCTCGCTTGCCGACGGCTTGGCGAACGACGGATTTTCTGGTCCATTTCCATCCGAAATAGATTAGCACGATGCCGGCGGCGACTTGTAGCCAGCGTAGCGGAAAGAGAACGAGTGCGGGGCCGAGCAATGCGCCGGCCAGGGTAACCGCGACGATACCCGTTATGCTGCCAAACAGGGCTTCGCGCCGATAGCCAGTGCTGCTGAGAGCATAAGCGATGGCGACGATCTCCAGGAATTCGATCCCGGAGCTGCAGACTGCACCGACAAAAACCCCTGGATTAAGAGAAATCATACTGCGGTTTCGAGCAGAAGAGCAACCAAACCACTAAGACGTTCTCAGCCGAAAAGATGACCAACCTCTGTAGGAGTCGCCTACGCCGTCACGCCATTCGCCCACTCGCTCTTACGCAGAATGATCTTTGGCGCGATTCTCAAAGCGCGTGTATTCCTTAAGGAACGTCAGCGAAACTTCCCCGGTCGGCCCATTTCGTTGTTTGGCGATGATCAGCTCGGCTTCGCCGGCGCTGCGTTCCTTTTCTTCGTCGTCGGTCGCGTAGTATTCGGGCCTTACGAGCAAACCCACAACATCTGCATCCTGTTCAATCGATCCCGATTCACGGAGATCGCTCAAACGGGGACGGCCAGGCGTATCACCCTTGGCTCGCGCATCAGGTTGACGATTGAGCTGAGCAACCACGATCACCGGAATCTCGAGCTCTTTCGCCAGCGCTTTGATACCTCCGGAGATCTCGGAAATCTCCAGCTGCCGGTTGTCCTGCGCTCGGCGGGTCGTCGATCGCAGCAATTGCAGATAGTCGATCACCAACAGATCAATCTTATTGTTTGCCTTGAGCCGACGAGCCTTGGCTCGAAGCTCCGCGATGGAAAGCCCGGGCGTATCATCGATGAAGAGGTTGGCGCCGGCCAAATGAGACGCGGCGGTGGTCAAGCTCGGAAAATCGCGCTCGGAAAGGAAGCCGTTTCGCACCTTCTGCAGATCGACTTTCGCCCGCGAACACAAGAGGCGCTGAACCAACTGTTGGCTGCTCATCTCCAGGCTAAAGACCCCAACCGATTTTCCCACGTTTAAAGAGACATGCTCGGCGACGTTCATTGCGAAGGCGGTTTTGCCCATGCTGGGTCGCGCCGCGATCACGATCATCTCGGCTGGATGCATCCCGCTCGTCATCCGGTCCAGATCGGTGAACCCGGTCGGCAAACCTGTCACCGCGCCCCGATTCTCATAGAGATGCTCGATCTGCTCGATAGCCTTGATCACCAATTCTTTGGTAGGAATGACGTCGACCTTGATGTAGTCACCTCGGATTTGCAGGACCTCGCGTTCGGCGTCATCCAACAGCGGCTCGACGTTTTCCTGTTCTTCGTACGACCGGCCGCTGAGCGAGTTACAGGTCAAAATCAATCGTCTCAGCAGGTATTTTTCCCGGACAATATCGATATAGTAGGCGGCATTAGCCGCCGTGGGCACGAACGCATACAACTCGTTTAAGAACTCGGCGCCTCCGGTTTCTTCGAGTTGTCCTCGATCCTGCAACGCCTGTTTCAGTGAGATAAAATCGATCGGCTTACTCTTATCGGCGAACTCCAGCACGAGCTCGTAAATGATTTGATGAGCTGGAGCGTAGAAAGCCGGGGGCTGCAAGCGAAGGACGCAAAGGTCGCTGACGTCCCGTGGGGACAACAACATGGAGCAGAGAACCCCTTTCTCGGCGTCGCTACTGAATGGTAGGGACCTAGGCGCTTCCTTTCCTGAGGAAGGGGTGTGAAAAGTTTGTGAATAACTTTTCCCGTCGTCCTTCCGCGCCGCGCCCCGTTCACTCAAGGGCTTCTCAAGAGGTTTTGCCAAGCCTTGAGAACCTTTCGACATTACTAACTCGTGGTCGTTCTGGTGCGTCTACGGGGTTTCGCTTTGCCGTCCTTGGCTTCGGCTTCGGGTTCCTTCGGGGCAGGCGTATGCGCCTTGATGTTGATCTTTAGAGTCGCAGTAACGTCAGCATGCAGCTGAATCGGGACCTCCATCTCGCCGGTCTCTTTGATGGGGCGTTCGATGCGAATCCGGTGGCGGTCGACCACAACGTCGCCCTCACTCTTGAGCTTATCTTCGATATCCTTGGCGGTGACTGATCCGAAGGCTTTTCCGGTCTCGCCAGTCTCCAGAATGAAATCGAGCTTCAGTTTATTGATCTTGCGCGCCAGCTCTTCCGCTTCGTTCAATTCGCGGCCTTCCCGTTCCGCTCGTTTCCCTTTCAGCAGGTTGAGACGCTTCAGATTCCCAGGGGTGACTTCGTAGGCTTTGCCTTGAGGAACGAGGAAATTGCGGGCAAAACCGCGGCGCACCTTAACCACATCGGCCTCGGCTCCAAGACCGGGAATATTTTCTTTAAGAATGACTTCAGTGACTGCCATGCGTTTCTCCTGCTGAAATTGGATGGGAGGAGACAGCTAATGGACAAGCCATTTGGTGTCAAGCTGTCGTATCAGACTTATTTCGAGAATTGCAAAAAAATGCCGGCCGAGTAATCCCGGCCGGCTTTACCGTAAAACCGAACCCCGGTTAGTTGAATTCGAAGATCTCTTGCGGGATCTCGATCGGTTTCTCTTTCTTACTGAGCGCGCGCCGCAATTTCGCGAGAGCGATGTTTTGCAGCTGTCGAATCCTCTCTCGGGTAACCCCGAATTTCTTGCCTACTTCCTCGAGAGTCTTCGGTTTACCGCCGTCAAGACCGAACCGTTGGAAAATAATCTTTCGTTCCCGATCGTCTAGGACCTCAAGCAGCTCACTCACTTCGTCGCGCAAGTTCTTATCGCGTAACAACTCAAATGGAGTCTGGGCGTCCTCATCGCCGACAATTTCGCCGAACTCGGTGGAGTCATCGTCGCTAATAGGAGCGTCCAATGAAGCCGGCCGGATCGAGACCGTCTTCAATTGCGAAACTTTGCCGCTCGAAATACCAATTTCTTCCGCCAATTCTTCGTCAGTCGGTTCGCGCCCGAGCTCTTCACTCATCTGCAGCGAGACCCGGCGCATTTTGGAAATCTTATCGACCAAATGAACGGGCAGGCGGATCGTTTTGCTCTGATTCGCTAAGGCCCGCTTGATCGACTGCTTAATCCACCAGGCAGCGTAGGTACTCAGTTTGCCGCCCTTGGCGGGGTCAAAACGCTCCACGGCCTTCATCAAGCCGATATTTCCTTCAGAAATCAGGTCCAACAACGGAAGTCCCAAATTCGCGTAATCATGGGCGATCTTAACAACCAGTCGCAAATTCGCCTTGATCATTAGAGCTCGCGCTTCTCTGTCTCCTTTTTTGATACGGGCAGCGAGCTCGATCTCTTCTTGGGGAGTCAGTAACGGGATTTGCCCGATCTCCCGAAGATAAATCTTAATGCCAGTATCTGAATCTTCGCCAGCCATACTTGATAAACTATTTCAATGATTTCGTAGCCAACCCTCAGCAAAAAATACCGCCCCTTTTTGACGATATTCCTTAACCTCCTTAAGAATAACCTGTCCTTTGACAGCCTACCCCCGCCGGGTGTTCAACGTTTTTTCTCTTCTTTTCGGCAATTAAAGGGAGCCAATGATTCAGACGGACTCTCATGGGCGCCTTTAATTCGTACTATTGGTCCTGGTGCCATCACGTCTTGCAGAGCACCTCTGCCGCCTCATCTCCTAATTAATACGCATGGGCACCCTAAAATGCTGCAAATTTGTCGCAGCCGCCCAGAATTTCATTCGAAAAAGCGAATCGCCACTAAAACACATTCTTTAGCATCAGTCAAATCGAAACCTCCCTCGAACTTACGGTTCTCCGTCGGGGGCGCTTCCCTAAAGTTTTTTCCTTCTTCGCTCAGCAAAAAGCGTTCTCGACTCGGCGACTTGGTCACAACCTTGAAGCTTACTTGACTTGCCAACAGATGTAGTTTAAGCAACGTACGTCTGCTAAACCATGGAAGCTATTTTCGCCCCTTTCGGTTGTCTCGCAACTCCCTCCGGTTTCTAGTCTCAATACTTCTTCCTCTTCCCCCAGGACAAACTCAAAACCACTGACCTGTTCAAATAGTTGATGAAAAAGCACTATCTATCACTGCTCCTTAGCGTCCTTGCTCTGGCGGGGACAACGATCGCCCAAGCGGATACCTTCAAAATTGATCCGGTGCACTCCGCGATCATTTTCAAAATCGGGCACTTCGGGGTCGGTCACGTCTATGGCCGTTTCGATACTTTCAGCGGCACCTTTACGTTTGACCAAAGCGACCCTTCCAAAGACGCGGCGAATGTTGAGATCAAAACTGACAGCGTCGACACGAATTTTCCGGACCGGGACAAGCATATTAAAAGCCCGGATTTCTTTAATGCAGCCCAGTACCCCACCGCCACCTTCAAAAGCACGGCAGTAAAGAAGGTCGACGACAAAACCTATGAGGTGACAGGAGACTTTACCCTTCGTGGCGTTACCAAGCCCTTAACCCTAAATCTTCAGGTCATTGGCACCGGCCCTGGTCCGAAAGGCGAGACCCGTATGGGTTGGGAAGGGGCCGCCACCCTGAAGCGGAGCGAATTTGACGTAAAGACGTTTCTCCCGGCGGTCACTGACGATGTCGACCTGATCATCGCGGCAGAAGGCATCAAGCAGTAAAGATTCTTAGCTCGGAAAGCCGGCCATATGAATCAGATGGTTTCCCAATCCCTCGCGGGTGTCGGCTTTCCGATTGCTTTCGTATTAGTCGCCGGCGCGCTCTGGTTCGCGTTGTTCCGGCGACATGCTCGGGTCCGGGCGATTGGCATCGGCTGGATCGTCGCCGGAGGAATCGGGCTGGCTTATCTGCTAGCGTTCGGCGGGTTCACTTTTCCCCCGCGTGAATCCGGCCACTGGATTCCGTACCTGGCCGGTGGAGCTGCCTTGATCGGTTGCTTCCAGTTCTGGGGGCTACGGCCCATTTGGAGCCTCGGTATCTCGCTGTTTACGGCGGTGGTCTTCTTTTGGGCTCAACTTCTTGGGAACCTTCAGGTCCTGCTTTGGGTCTTGGCTTTCACCGCTGTGCTTTTTGTAAGCGCCATCTTGCTTCAACAGATAATCGAGGACCGCTGTTCTGGAGCAGAACTCTCCCTTGGCCTCGCTCTTTCGGCGGGAGCTGGCGGTATCGGCATTTTCCTTGGAGGATCGGCGGTGCTCGGCCAAATCAGCGGGACCTTGGGGCTGGTGCTCGGAGTAGTCGCAGTTCTGGCCTTTGTCTGGAATACCACTGTCGGGCCAATTGTTCCGCTAATCTATGTATTGATCTTCGACAGCTTGCTTCTGAACGGTTGCCTGTTTGCTCAGCTGCCCTGGCTGACGGCGGTCCTATTGTGGATCGCCCCTTGGGCCCTTCTCTTTGGGCAACGCGCGGATCACCCGAAAGTCTCTCGTCGTCTCGGCTCTCTCTGCCTGCGAATAATTGGTGTGGTTACCATGGTCGCCATCGCTCTGGTCTCAGCTTTCCTCCTGGCTCCTCCAAGTTCGGAAATGTAGGGCGGCGAATGTCGCGCACGGTGAAAGCTACCAACATCTATCTCCGGTAGCTGCGGCCTTTCCATGCGGATCTCTGTCCTCCCCAATACCGAATTGCCGACCCCCAGGTCATCAGGAGATAAAGCGTTGCTACCAAAGGCAGAGTGATCACCAGAACCGGGGTCTGCCGATAAAAACGAACCGTGGGCAGATAAGCGCTCCACATCAAAAGCAGTCCGAGTCCGGCTGCCAAATTCGTAAATATCGATGAACTGGCCAGCCCTAAGACCGGGAACCAAAACAGCATCACCATCAACAACGTAGTAGCAACCAACCAAACAATGGAATATCCGAGCTGAGTGAACGCGGTCCGGCTAACCATGTGCCAAAAACTGGCCAGGGTCGGGTAACCGCGCTGACTCTTAACCGAGTGTGTCAATCCGATCCAAGTCCGGCCGCCAGATCGCTTGACTCTCTTAGCCAACTCGCAGTCATCGATAATACAGTTCTTAAACGCAGCGAACCCGCCGATCGAGCGGAGCGTGTCGGCTTGGATCAGGATACAGCCTCCGGCTGCCACACCGACTCCGGAGCGCGGGTCATTTCCGAGGCGGAAGGGGTAAAGGAGTTTGAAAAAGAAAATAAATGCCGGGCAAAGAATAAGCTCCCAGAAAGTCTGCTTCCGGAGATCGGCCATCAGCGAAACCAGCGTGAGCCTTTCGGAAATCAGTTTGTTTTTCAGAGCCTCAATCGTTCCCGGTAGGAGCTCGATGTCGGCGTCCAATAGCAAGATTAGCGGAGTGGTCACTTGCTCGAGACCTTGTTGAAGCGCCCAAAGCTTACCGACCCACCTTTCCGGCAATTCTTTCCCCTGAACGATCCGCAAGTTGCCGGCAAAGCTCTTTTTGGTGAGTTCCGCCGTGCTATCGGACGACTGGTCGTCAACCACGACGACAGCGAGACCATTCCCTTGCTTTTCGAGAGAAGCCAGGGTCAGTGGGATACAGGCGGCTTCATTGCGCGCTGGAATCAAGACCGTCACATCGGTAAGATCAGGGTCTGATTTGGAATCAGCAGGTTCTAGCTGTTCGTTCGTGCTCCAGGGTCGCCAAGGGAGCAACAAAATGATCAGCCACACCGCTGAGCTGAACGCGATAAGAAGCGTCATTGGCCTCGATCTTTAACCAATTCCGCCGATTAAACTATGTGGCAAGTCCTCGGAGCGGCTCGGCGAGTCATCGACGAAGTTTATTGCGTGAGAATGAATAACCGGGCTCCCGGAGGAAAATTGGTAAATGTTCGGGAGCCTCGCCCTACCACATCCGGCTGTTGATTCCTTATCGAATCAATTGGGCTCCGCCCTCGGAGGCCATTAATTCGAGGACATCCGCGCGTGAGAGGCGGAAAAGATCGCCTTCGGTCGTCAATTGAAGCGCGCTCATTGCGACCCCGTACTGCAGTCCTTTGGCAAAGCTTCCTTCCAGGAGACCGGTGATGACGCCGGCGGCAAAACTATCTCCAGCGCCGATGCGGTCGATCATTTCGACGGGATATCCTCGGACGAGAACGGTTTGGCCATCTTCAAGACCGGCTGCTCCTTCGTTGCCGGTCGTGATAGCGACGCGCGGCACACCAAAGGTTCGCTGAAGCTCTCGCATCGCAGTGACAACGTCTCCGGAGCTCTCAAAAATCGGGCCAAGATCGCGCTGGCTCACGATCAAGGTATTAACTTTGGTTACCAACGGCGCCAGCTGGTTGCGGCATTGTTTATGGCTCCAAAGTAGTGCCCGATAATTGACATCGAATACGATCGGGATTTTCAGCGCGTGGGCATGGTCGACAACTGCCTGAACTAAGCGGCTGCAACCTTCTGACAGCGCCACCGTGATGCCAGTGAGGTGAATGATGCGCGCTTTACCGACCAGCGACAGATCGAACGTGGTATCATCCATGTTCCGCGCCGCGCTGGGAGCCCGGTCATACAAGACTTTCGTTGGGCGGGGAGAAGCGCCAAATTCTAGAAAGTAAATTCCTGCTCGGTCCGCCTCCGCCCAGACGACGTGTGAGCAATCCACTCCCTGGCCGGAAATCGTATCTGCAATCCGGCGGCCGAGAACGTTATTGGGAAGCCGGGAAAGCCAGCGCGCCGCGAACCCCATCCGTGCGACCGCCACGGCAACGTTGCTCTCGGTGCCGGCGACATGGACATCGAACGCCGGCGCATCCACTAACAACCGGCCGGACGGGACCGAAAAACGCAGCATAGACTCACCGACCGTGAGCAGATCAACGTCAGAGGGCATGCAATAAGAGAGTAGAATTCACCACAAAGACACAAAGGACACGGAGAGAAACCAAACCTAAAATAGTTCTACTTTGTGACCTTTGTGTCTTTGTGGTGAAATTTTTTAAGATTTTTTCTCGGTGCGCCAGCTGTACTTGGGTTCGTACTTGAGGATTCGCCGTGCTTTTTCGATTGAGAATAATGACTCGTTTGCGCTGAAAGAGCGGCGTTGAGGCAGGTTGGGAAAAACGTCCGTTAATAGTTCCTTATTGTCGCGGAGCATCACGGTATCGGCGTTCGCGATAATGAAGACTTCGGCCCCTTTCAGATCGGCTTCCAGAGCGAGACGGAAAGCTTGAGCGGCATCGCGGGCGTCGATGTAACTCCAAACATTCCATTTCCGTTTGTGAGCGTCATCCTGGAAGCTAGGGAACCGGGCGTAATCTTCCGGGTTCATCACATTCGAGAGACGCAGACCGATAATTTTCAGGTCCGGGTCCCATCGACAGAATTGTTTGGCCATCTCTTCACCGAGCAACTTGGATAGTGAGTAAGCCGTTTCTGGTCGCCCCGGGTACTCTTCATCCACGGGGACGTAGGGAGGCGGAATGTCGAATGGTAAGCCTAAGACCGTCTCGCTGGACGCCCAGACGATGTTCTTGATCCCCAGCTGTCTGGCCGCCTCAAACACATTGTAGGTGCTGATGGTGTTGGTCTCAAATATCACATGATTCGGAGCCAGACCCGGAGCCGGGATAGCAGCGAGATGGACAATGCCGGTGACTTTCTGTACTCGCTCATCGATCGCTGATAGGGCCGCCATCGTCTGACCGAAATCGGTCAAATCAGCTTTGCTACCCGGGACACCCTGATCGCCAGCCGCGACCTGATCGATATTGCAGAGTTGATACCCGTGAGCCACAAGTTCTTTGATACAGGCTCGACCCGCTTTTCCGCTACCGCCGGTGACCACTATCATGGAGGGCACTCAATAGTAGCGGAGTACCAATAGCAAATAGCAAAATGGCCGTGACCTCGGACGGCCGATAGCGACATCGTATCCTGATAGGTCAGGCCTGTCATAGACCTTGTCGGACAGTCGCCGCTACCGGGTTGGGCGTTGCGACGTTCCACAGCTAACCCGGACAAGCGGGAGCCCGTCCCTACCGAGTTGGCCTTGCTTCTGCTGTTGGGGTGCGTATAGCGATAGAGATCGCAACCGCTAGAGGGATGGCGGGAGCGGCGCCAGGTCGCCTTTTTTTTGAATTAGCCGAAAGAGTCCATGAGCGATTGGGATACACTAATTCGGGGTGCAAAAGTTGTTTCAGCGGAAGGCGTCGCTGCTCTTGACGTTGCCATTGTGGATGAACAATTCGCGGCGGTTAGCGCAAATCTGAGAGGTTCCGCCGAAGAGACAGTCGACGCGAATGGACTCTACCTTTTCCCGGCGGTGATCGATGCTCATATCCACTTTAACGAACCTGGACGCGAACATTGGGAGGGCATTTCCTCGGGCTCGCGTGCGCTAGCGGCCGGCGGCGGGAGCGTCTTCTTTGATATGCCGCTCAATGCTTCTCCTCCGACCCTGGACCGAGCGAGTTTTTTCCAGAAGCGCGCGTGTGCCGAACAGAAATCCGTGCTCGATTTTGGCCTTTGGGGAGGGCTAACGCCAGCCAATCTCGACCGGATGGATGAGCTGGCGGACTTGGGCGTGGTCGGTTTCAAAGCGTTTATGAGCGAGTCAGGGACCAGCGATTTTCAACGGGCCGACATGGGAACATTAAAACGAGGGATGCAGATAGCCGCGAAATGGAAGCTGCCGGTTGGCGTGCATGCTGAAGACAACGCGATGATCGAATCGCTGGTGCGAGCCAAGCGGGCGGCCGGACTCAAACATTGGCGGGATTATCTAGATTCTCGTCCAATCGAAGCTGAACTCACTGCGATTCGCGTTGCCCTGGAATTGGCGGGTGAAACCGGGTGCGCTTTGCACGTCGTTCATGTGAGCTGCCCGGAGGGAATTGAATTGATCTCAGCCGCCAAAGGTCAAGGAGTGGATGTGACCGCCGAGACTTGTCCCCATTTCCTTTTGCTAACGGATGAGGATGTCGGCGTCATCGGGGCGCCGGCTAAATGCGCTCCACCTTTGCGGAGCGCCCTCACCCAAGCGGCGCTTTGGCAGTCTTGGCTGGCAGGTCAAATCGATACGCTGGGCTCGGATCATTCACCAGCTCCGCCCGATATGAAAACGTCGAGTGATTTCTTTGAGATCTGGGGTGGGATTGCCGGCTGTCAGCATGCTTTTTTATTGATGTTGGCGGAAACCGAACGTCGAACGAAGGATTCAGGCTTGCCCCAGTTCGCGCGCGCAACCTCTTCCGATGTGGCTCGGCGATTTGGTATCGGCGCCAACAAGGGAAAGATTGCCTCCGGCTACGATGCCGATCTCATGTTGGTTCGGTTCAGAGAGAACGGCCGGATCCAAGACCTTTTCTATCGGCATGCTGTCAGTCCTTATCTCGGCAAACTGCTTGGCGCTGTCATTGCTAAGACCTGGGTTCGCGGTCAAAAGATCTATTCCGATCATCAGGTTTCGGAGAGCTATCGTGGCAGGTTCCTACGACCGGAGCGTTAACCAGGCGGCGTGGTCTGCAATGTCACGCAACTAACTTAGCCGCTCTTCTGGTTCAAGCCGGAAAACATTTCGGCAAAATCGTCCTAAGACCCGACTGAAAAACTCAACCGCGAATGCAAAAGAACAAACCTCACCGCGAATGAACACGAATAATTTCGCCAGTCGTCCTTCATCTGTGTATCGCTGTGGCTAGACGCACGACCAGGGTCTATCGGCCTTGATTGGCGAAGTGGTTAGCGGCGCCGGAAAACTACATTCGCGTTAATTCGCGTCCATTCGTGGTGAGGTTTGTCCCTCTTCGTCCGCGTTCATTCGCGGCTAAGGTTTGCTGTCGCCGCTTCCGGAACCGAGATGCCAAATCGCGTCTTACGAAAGTGGAAATAGGCCTGCAAGAACGCGATCCCTTGGGCGGCGGCAGCCACAAAAAACGTTACGCCCACTCGCCAATCAGTAGTTGGTAGACCTGATACCAGCGCTAACAACGGCGTGCCGACCAGCGGTGCGACCACGCCCATTATACTGCTGATCGAGTTCAATGAACCCAGAGTGATCCCTTGATGCCGGGGATCGACCGCTTTTGACACGATCCCTTGCAAGGCCGGATTGATAACGAAGCCAAGCATGTTAGCCAAGATGATCACGTACATCATCCATCCTTGGTAGGCGAGTCCGTAGAAAATATAGGCGACGAAACAAGAGGCCAGCCCGAGCAGCGCTGTCCGGGTGTCGCCGAGCTTTTTCAAAAGGATACCCAGTAGGCCGGCTTGAGTGACGGCGCTAACAGCTCCGACGATAAAAAGTGAAATGCCGTTCTGCTGAGGTCCCCAACCAAACCGGAACGATGTGTAAAGAACCCACGTTGTTTGCAGGATAAATTGGCCGAAGACGGTGAAGACATAGACTAGAACCAAACTGCCGATCCCGCGGATTTGGGTCAGCGCCAGAATCGCCGCGAACGGATTCGCTTTCTTCAAATTGATAGCGGTCCGGCGATCAGCCGGCAACGATTCTGGCAAAATAAAACAGCCGTACAGCCAGTTTAAGAGGGCTAGTCCAGCTGCGGTAAAATAGGGTAATCGCAGATCGTTAGCAGCTAATAACCCGCCAATCATTGGTCCACAGATGAACCCCAACCCGAATACCGCGCCGAGAAGTCCGAAGCTCCGGCTCCGCTGCTCCGGTGTCGTGACATCGGCAATGTAAGCCCCAGCGACAGTATAACTGGCGCCGGATGCGCCACCGATCAATCGGGACACCAACAAAAGCCAGAGCCAAGGAGAGAGCCCCGTAATTAAGAAATTCACTCCGAGGCCGAAGATTGAGATCAGGAGAACAGAACGCCGGCCGAACCGATCGCTAACCGCACCCAAGATCGGCGCCGAAAAGAACTGAGCTAAGCCGTATGAGGCTAAGAGGGCTCCGTACCAGTACGCTTGGGTTGGTTTGTCCGCGGTCATGGAGGCGACCAGCGCCGGCAACACTGGGATGACGATGCCGAAACCCAGCATGTCGAGAAACACTGTCACCAGGATAAAAGGCAGACCGGCTTTTCCTCGCTGTAACATAGAGCTCCTTGGACGCGAGGCACTATACGAACGGGATCCTCGACCACAAACAGAACCGCGAATGGACGCGAACAAGAGACGCGAATGGACGCCAATAAGGACGGTAGGGACGAGCTCCTGCTCGTCCGGGTACGCATGCCCCGTAGCGGTTATCGTCTTCTCGGTGAATCTTGAGGAAAATCATTTCTCTCTGATGGAATTCGCATGCCGCTTTAAACGTCAACGGGTTGCCAGGCCGAACTGGCCCTTGGTAGGTGCGCTTATGTTTTTCGTCGGAGTTTTTTCGATTAACCCTAATGACGGATCTTCGGTTTCGCGGACTGATTTTTATGTGGGCAGTGATCCCGGGATCACCATTTACTTGCGCGGAAGATCGCGAAATGCTTTTCGCTCACCGTACACGCTACCAGCAAACGTTTAGTAATAATCCCTGACGCCACCCATTTCGTTCATCTCGATCGTAGCGAACATGGAAGGCGGCAGTTCTTGGACGCGGTGATAGAGTTCTGCCGGCGGGAGGTGAAGCAGGGGGACTAGTGATTGGTGATTGGTGATTGGTGTTGCAACGCCATTCGACGTTCCCGCACGTTTCTCTGGGAATAAACTGCGAATAAGCCAGTCGATTCGAATGGAGACGTGTGTCCGGCCCACGGAAAGGGCTGGTGCGCGCATTTTTCCAGTTTCCTATCATGAAAACGATTCGGTCTGCGTTCAGTTCTTCTGTTGCAGCGGTATCCATCTTGGGGCTGCAGTTTCTGTCGATGGCGTTCTTTTGCGGTAGCGCACGGGCACAACAAGTGACCGCGATATCCGGTAATTTTGATTGGACAAATCTGCAGGGCGATATCGCCGGTGTCGCGGATCGAACGGATACTAAACTATTGAATCCGTGGGGGTTGACTATCAATCCAGTCGGCAAAGGGAACGCCTTCTGGATTTCAGACAATAATAGTGGCTTCTCGACGCTCTATCAGTTGGATGGAGCTCCGGTCTCCCTGGTAGTAACCATTCCGCCGACCTCGGCCGATAAAGGCCCAAATCCCATCGCCAACCCCACCGGGATAGTCATCAACTTATCCAAGAAAGATTTCATGCTATCCGATGGACAACCGGCGGCCTTCATTTTCGACGGTGAAGATGGCAGCATCACCGCTTGGAACGGAGCGTTGAACCCGATTACCAAGGCGGTCATAAAGGTCGACAATTCCAATTCTGACCCGACCAAAAGCTCGGTCTATAAGGGATTGGCTTTAGCCACGCGCACGACCGGGGGACTCACTCTCTACGCCACCAACTTTCACAATGGCACGGTTGAAGCCTACGATAGTAGCTTCACCAAGGTCGTCACTACCGGCACTTTCACCGATCCGACTCCTCCGCCGATACCGGCGGGTGCGGTTGGTTGGGCGCCCTTTGGAATCGCTAGCATCGACAACCTGCTTTACGTAACGTTTGCGGCCCAGAACTCCGTTAAGCACGACGACGTGAGCGGTCCGGGCAACGGTTTTGTCGACGTTTTCGACACCGAGGGAATACTGCTAATGCGATTGGTAACCCAAGGTGAACTCAATTCTCCCTGGGGCTTAGCCAAAGCGCCGGTTAAGTTCGGCAGTCTCGACGACAAGATGCTGTTAATCGGCAATTTCGGTAACGGCAATATCAACGTTTATAACATCCACACCGGAGCTTTCGTGGGCCAACTTTTCCACCGCAAAAAACAGCCGTTGCAATTCGACGGGCTGTGGTCGCTGCTCTTCATCGATGACCGCCTTTATTTTACGGCTGGCATCAACAGCGAGTCAGACGGACTATTTGGCTTTATCGTACCATCAGCTAGCGAAGAAACCGGCGGCTTCTAACCGCAAAGAACACGCTGGGCGAGATGTTTTGAAAAACCGCGAATGGACGCGAACGATTTTCGCGTCCATTCGGATTCGCGCCATCAACACCGAAGCTTCATGGACGTTTAAAGCGGACGGATGGCCCGTACCATGAAATGGCACAACAGAATAGCCCAGGGCTATGAACACCCAAGCGCCGGGAGGGGAGCCGCTTTGTAGTACGGCAGTTCTATGTGTTTGCAGCAGGCGGCTCCCGGAAACTACCCAGCGTGTCCGCATCACTGTAGGGTATCGAACGATCGGTTGGCACGAAGATGGGCGAACGTTAGGAACGATGGCGAATCTTGGGCTGCTTCCGGGAGCCGCCTGCTGCCAACCGATAGACCTGCCACTTTATAAAGCGGCTCCCCTCCCGGCCTTGGGTGTTCATTCGCGTTTTTTTTGTGACCCGGTGAATTTGCGATCCCCGCTTTGCGGCGCAATAAAAAGTTTACCTTCTTTACGCCGGCAGCAGTTGCCGGCTGAGAGATTGATCTTAGCGATCTCCCGATGGGTGAGCATGGAGCGAACTTGCTCTATTTCTTCAAAGCCGGCGTCATTGATCTCTTGGCGGCTGAGCCATTGGTGAATGACTCGCCGTTGCAACGCCACCGGCAACGTTTTGAGATCTCGTACTGGCAATTCATCCAGCTCCCACCAATCTGGCGTTAACTGGCGCAACAGCTCTGACTCTTCCGCAGCGACCTCTGACAACCGCAACAGATTTGATTTGAATGGACGGCCAAGGATTCGCTCGATTTCTGGAAGTAACAGGTTCCGGATCCGGTTGCGAGTAAACCGGTTCTCCGCATTGGTGCTATCCTCACTGAATTGCAGCCGCCGTTTTTTGGCATAATCGCGGATGTCTTTTTTCCAAGCCCGAAGCAAAGGGCGGATTAGAATTAGTTGGGTCCCCTCCACCGTAATCCACGTCTCCGGCCGCATGGCCGCGTTTCCGATCGAGCCGGTCCCTCGTAGGATATTTAGAAGAAAAGTCTCTATTTGGTCATCCGCATGATGGCCCAGGAAAACATGATTGGTCCCGAATTTCTCGGCTGCCCGCTTAAAAAAACGCTGGCGAGCCTGGCGAGCGGCAGTTTCAATAGAAAGCTTGGCGGGCCAGTCCTGAATCTGCTCTTGGAAAACCGGCAATCTCAAGCGCCCGGCCAGACGGCGGATTAGCTTGGTTTCATTGTCGCTCTCGATACCGCGCAGACGATGATCGAGGTGACAAATTACTAACTTGGTAAACCCCTCCTCTCGCAAAATCTGCAAAAGAACCCGGGAATCGACCCCGCCTGAAACCCCGACCAGATAAGGCCGTTCCTTTGGATAGGTTTCAAGGTCCTTTAAGGTCTGAGCGACCCAAAGGGCAGGCTGATCAGGACGCATGGCTCTGGCTGACAGAAGCATGCCTAACGGTTTTGAGCAAAGAGTTCGGCCGTGTGCAGCCCGCTCAGGTGTCAGCCAGCCGGTGCTCGATCACGTCCCTGGCGTGGGAGGGCAGACTGCTAAGCCTTCCCACGCTGGGTTACAGTCAACCTTCTTAGAGGTTGGGATCCGTGGCTAAAGTCTCGCCGATAGGTGAGCCGATACCCGTCACGTTATCGAATCCAACTTTGGCGCTATATCCCCCGTTGCTGCCTTTGGTCACGTCGTAGAAATCGGCGTAGGCCGACTTCTTGAACACGGAATAAATCTTTGGATTCACCCAGCCAAATCGGCTTACTTTCACTTGGTTAATTCCCAGTTGCAGGGCCACGTAAGTTGGTGAGCTCCAAGAAGTGCCTTGAAGCCCTACCCAACCGCCACTTACGTAGGTATCAGTGTAGTAAGCAGGATACGCCAAGTCAGGCACGTTGCGCTTCGTCGTCGAGGCCTCGCCGCTGACTCCTTTTTGATAAGCCGGAATCGCATATATCTTGGAAACGCCTCCTCCAGAGCTGCTCCAAGCAGTAGTATGATCATATTTACCGCCGCTGAAGGTAATATCGGTTCCACCCAGAGCGATCACATGAGGGTCAACTGCAGGCCAACTGACCGTCCCGCCATTCGATCCGCTATCCCCGCTCGAGGCTGAGAAGGTGATGCCCTTGGCATTGCCTGCTACGACGGCGGCGTGGAATGTCTTGTCCTTAATCTCATTACCGCCAAAGCTCATGTTGACTACTTCGGCCGTGTTGTCAGACACGATCTTGTTGGCTGCTCCGTTGATGTCAGCGAGGGACAATTGTCCGATGAGATAGAGGATAATGTTGGCTCCTGGCGCTAAAGCGCCAATCGTTTCCGTGTCGAGAGCGGTCTCATCCACATCGCCATTGATTGCCCCAGTGCCGCTGACAATCTCGCGAGTAATCGTGCCGGTGCGAGTGATCGGGAAATAAGCAAAGAAAGTGTTCAGATCGGAATCCTGGACACCCGAATCGATGATGATCGCTGCGGTGTGTCCGGACCCGTCATGTCCATTCTGGACCGGGAAATTAAAATCGTTGGCTAGCGCTACCGGCGTGTATCCACCATCGGGCCCGGTAATTGGGCCTGAGATGGAGTCTCGATGGATGCCGACTTTGGCTACGATCAAATTATCCACGTGTACAGCGAGCACTAGCGAGATCAGCGTATCCGGTAAGAGCGCCGGCGTGACGTTCATGTATCGGTCGGCCGCGGTCGCCTGCTTTACCGTATGAATCTCCGTCTTGAAATAGTTTTCCACGATGGCGGTTGGCGCGGTCGCATAAACCAGGACCCGGTTAGACGATGTCTTCGTTATTTGAAAGCCTGCCCGTTGCAACCTGCTGGTAACGCGTTCGAGTTGTTCTGCCGTTGGGCCAAATCGCTCGTCAAATTCGGCTGTAGTCAAATACTTGTGATAATTAGCCGAGGCTGAATCGCTCTGTTCTTGAACTAGTTGATAGAGTTCCTGAACGTGGTTGAACCGAAGGCTAACCATCACATCGATTGGCAGGCTACTGGCACGTCGCCCTAAGTCCTGCACTCCGTCCACCTGCAATACTTCAGCTCCGACAGAAGGGTTGTCCGTGGAGACAGCCTCATCTTGTGCCTGAGCCCGATTAATCCCGATGCTGGCCAGCGCTAGGCCGGCGAAAATAACGAAACGATGCAATCCTTTACTTAACATAGTGGTTTAATGACGATTGATTACTGCGGGGTCCAAATGGATGAGGAGGGCCTAACATTTTTGCCCCCGCGCTGTCGAAGGTATATTTGACGGATGCATGCCATGTCAACCGTCAACCGGGAGAAATGTTGACAAGGGATGCTGCTTGGTAATTGGCGGGATCCGTCGATTAAGCACTAACAGAATGCTTCCCCTTATCCCGCGGGACGGGCTGCGCGGCAATATAAGGCGCAAGCGGTGGAGCGTGCCTCGCTTGCGAGGCCGTGGTGAGCAAGGCTAAGGACAGGGCAGACTCACTGTTGTGCCGCGCTTGGGCGTGAAGAGACACGGGTCCTTACGTAGAGCGCTGACAGAATTTAGGTGTGCATCACGGTACACCCCTGCTTACCACGGCCTCGCAAGCGAGGGGCGCTCCATGGGTTAATGATCGTCGATACGATTCGCCTTTACGGGAATAGCACGGCAGCGCCTTCCAATCTGCCTTTTCGGATAGTCTCCAAGGCCTCGTTCGCCTTTGCCAGTGGAAACCGGGTTACCCTGGGTTGAATACCGGCAAGCGGCGCCAGCCGAAGAAACTCGTCACCATCCCGGCGGGTCAAGTTAGCTACCGAACACAATGTCCGCTCTCCCCACAACCAAGCATAAGGGAAGGACGGGATATCGCTCATATGAATTCCACCGCATACCACCTTTGCGCCTTTGTCGATCGCCCGGAGCGCTTGCGGAACCAAAGGCCCGGCCGGTGCGAAAATGATGGCGGCGTCGAGCAATTCTGGTGGTAATTGATCGGAACCGCCGGCCCAGGTTGCTCCCATTTGTTTCGCGAACTCTTGTCCACGCTTGTCTCCGGGACGGGTAAAAGCAAAAATGGTCCGTCCCTGATAAAGCGCGGCCTGCGTCACTAAATGAGCTGCAGCTCCGAATCCATAAATGCCTAGCCTTTTGGCCTGGTCGGCTGTGCCGGCCATCACTAGCGAGCGGTAGCCAATCAGCCCGGCACAGAGCAAAGGAGCAGCCGTGGCCGGGTCGTCATAATACTCCGGAATCCTGAAACAGTATTGTTCGTCGGCAACGACAAATTCAGCATAACCGCCATCACGCGTATAACCCGTGAACAAAGCGTTCTCACAAAGGTTTTCTTTGTCTGCCATGCAAAACCGGCAATGCCCGCAGGTCCAGCCTAGCCACGGGATGCCGACTCGTTGTCGTATCTTGAATAGACCGGATTCACATTGGCTAACCCGCCCTACGATTTCGTGTCCCGGTACCAGTGGCAGTTTCGGGTTCGGCAGTTCGCCGTCAACAACATGTAGATCGGTTCGGCAGACTGCGCAGGCCTCGACTCTGACGAGCAGTTCTCCGGATTTCGGCTTCGGGACGTCGATCTGGGACGGCCTCAGTGGAGTCAAAGGTTTGGTGAGCACCATCGCGAACATGCTGCTCGGGATCTCGGCTATCGGCACACGAAAACCCTGGAACCCTGGGCCTCGGCGTCAAGCAGATTTGCGCTCCACCTAAATCGTTCTCGTCGTATAATCGTCCTCGTCCTCGTCCTCGAAAAGACTTCGGCGATGCAGCCGGGATGACACGAATGCTACCCCTGACGAGGCCAGGGTCACTTCCGCACCTCCCAGCCTCGAACGCTTTTTCGAGGACGAGGACGACGACGAGGGACGAGAACGATTGTACGACGAGGACGAGGACGATTATGAAAGTACAGCACCAACCCCCTCCTTAGGGTTGGTGCTGCTCAGCTGCATCGTCAGAATCGCCGGACGCGCTCACTCATTCGCGCTCGGCGACGGCTTAGGCGATGGGTCTACTTTGGGTTCTTGGGGAAGCTCTTTCGGTGCGACCAACGGGCCTTGAAAACGGGGATTGTGATTTTCTCCAGGACCCGGGTTAACATAATAGAATCGGTTCTCGCCGGGTTCGAATCGTCCATCGGGTAAAGGCTCTCGGTGGATGGTGACCGCATCGCCCTCGTCATCGAGGCGATTCATTGTATCCACCTTGCCTCTGTAAATCTCCATCCGTCGGCGGAGTTGATCCTGAGCAATTCTTTGAGCTTCTTCCACCTTCTGCTGGGCCTCTAGTTTTCTGCGCAGAATGGTGCCGCCAATGCTTTCGGGCGGTATCGGATTGAATCGGAGGGGCTTGCCGTTAATCACGAACTCCTCCGGCACTACGTGGTCGTTAGTAATTGCCCGCAAAGCGATGCGACGCATTTGCGGATCGGGATCCTCTTTGGCTACGGAGATCAAGAATTCCCTCGATGCCTTGGAGTCGGTCGCACCTAAACCGGTCAGACATGCCACCCTGACGGGGCCGCCATTGGCCGTCCGATAAATGGTGATCAACTGACCGATCGAAGCGTTGTCGAGATGTCTTGACAGTAACTGAATAGCGGCCGTCCGAATCGCATCCGACGTCTCATGTAGCGCGAGATCGTTTAGCTTGTCGCGTACGCGCGCATCCGATGCCCGCCTTGGGTTCATTTCGTGCAAAATGGAAACCTTGACTTGTTCGTCTCTGCTCTCGTTGAACAAGGCGAGCAGTGCTGTGGTGACGTCGTTCCCGTCATGTTCGCTCAAAGCGGACACCGCTTCTTGCCGAACACTGGAGTCCGGATCATTCAGTGCGGAACTCGTTAAGAGCGAAATGATTTCGGGGTCCAGCGACGATCTGGACGGCTCCTGATCGTTAGGAACCATGGGCCTTTGAGTTTCGTTCGCCCAGGCTTGGGGAGTCCAGACCACAGCTGGCATCCAAATCAAACCCGCGACGCTCGCTCCCAACAATCCGACGGCGGCCGCCATGACGCTGCGTACTGACGGTTGAACACTGCGGTTGCGAGTGGCGTCTAGAATTCGTGTTAACCGCTGATATAGCTGTTTGCCTTGACGGCTAACGCCCGATACTAACAAGGCATGTCTTGTGGTTCCAGCCGCCAGGCGCGCTAGTAGGCTGGCGTAACTCTTAGCTTGCTGGGTTTCGGCTAAGACCCGGTCATCGCACGCTGCCTCTTGGTTCAGCTGTAATAGGCGGCTGATAACCCAGAGGAATGGATTGATCGGAAAAACCGCGAGCAGCACCTGCTGTAGAAAGTTCGTCCAGTCATCAAATCGATCGAGGTGCGCGATTTCGTGGAGCAGAACGTTCTTCTGCTCTGCCAACGAAAACTCTGATTGGAACCCGAGCGGCAGCAGTACCTTGGCCGGCCAAAGACCGACGGCGACCGGCGAAGAAACCAACGGCGACTCCGCCACCGAGATCCGCCGGGAAGCAACCAACTCTGGGGTGAATGCCACTGGCAGCGCACTTCGGTGCAGTACGCGTAGTCGATAGACTGCAGCCGCCAAGCGCAGCAAGCAGATCGCAGAAAGTAGCGCCCAAGCGGCGAAAAGGACTAGCGGCCAATTGACTTTGTCCAACCAAGCAGATCGTAGAGGAGACGCCAACCCCGGCTCTACTTTTGTTGGTGGGAGCACAGGCAGGCTGATGAGCGCCGTGATTGGAGTCGTCCTGGCCATTTCCAACGTTGCCGCCGGTTGCGCAGACGGCACCGGTTTATTGGGTTGCTCCGGCTTGAGAACTACGAGCAGCGGCGTGCTGGCCAGCACAATAAAAGTCAACAGCGAGACTCGATGCCGGGTTGCTGCACTCCAACGTTTGGCCCCAAAAAGCAGGGGCAGTAAAACCATCCCTCCAACGAAGATGCCAGCGGATAGAATCAGTCCGTTTAAGAGATGTTCTGCGACAAGATTGACCATGTCGTTGAGAGGAGGGATACTCATGAGTTGTCTCCTTCTTTGATAAGTTCGCGAATTCGTTGAAGGTCTTCAGCATCGAGTTTCTCTGTTTCTAAAACCCGGAGCACGAGGAGCTCGGGTGAGTTATCAAAAAACCGGCTTAGAATATGTTTTAGGACCTTTTTCTGCGCCTGGTTTTGGTCGATCACTGGATGATAGACGTAGGCTTGGCCCTCTTTGGTGTGGCGTACGTAACCTTTTTGTTCAAGGATTCTCAGGGTAGTCAAAACCGTGCTGTAGCTTAGCCCCAGTTTTTGCGGCAGGGCGTTGGCAACATCGGACACAGTACATGGGCCTAGTTCCCAGAGGACCTCCATGGGCCGCAACTCAGCATCGGTTAAGGTAGGTGACGGTTTACGAGCCATCTCTATTAAAGAATTAATAGATGATTACTTAAGCCGATTCCGGCGTCAACTAATTCTTTAATAGATGCCCAAAATTATGCCGTGAACTCGGTCCAGTTCTCCGCCAGCGGCAAGTACAACGGATGATGCGGAAACCCGTTTTTAGTCAGCCTCAAACAGCCCACCCGGCAGCTACTTTCTCTAATCAATCTGCGCACGGCAAAGTCTCGACCAAGAAATGATCCGGTTGTTCCCCAAGCCGCTATCAATAGATCGACCTCTACAATCTCCTTAGACAAAAAAGCATCATTGTCCGGGCCAATCGGATCGGGCGCTCGTTTTAGGCTCCGAGGATCCGTGGAGCGCAAAGCGAAAAGATTCAGCATCACGCACTCGACGAATCCCCAGCGCTGTGAATTCCTCAGCACCGCCCGCATAGTCGGATCGAGTTTTTCTGCGTCTGCTGTGCTCGGGTTTAGCCCAATCCAACCGATCACCCGTGAACTCCTCGATCCTGTCAGCCGGCACCGGAGGACGTAGCGGTAGGCTCCACAAGGGCTCATCTCGCATAGGCTAGTGAGGTTCACAGGCATTCCAAAAACTCGAGGCCTTTCGCTTTCGGCGTAAGCCCTTTCTGCGCCAGCCATTCTGGATTAAATAGTCGCGAAACATACCGTGACCCGGCGTCGCACAAAATCGTCGTAATCACTTGGCCGGGCCCACCTGCTTTCGCTAACTTCACCGCTCCGCAGACATTGATCGCCGAGGAAAGACTCAGAAAAAGCCCTTCCGCATGCAGCAAATGATAAAGCATTTCGACGGCGACATCGTCCGGGATGCGGTAGGCCTGATCGATCGTTACTCCTTCTAAGTTCTTGGTAACGCGGCTTTGACCGATTCCTTCAGCCACAGAATCACCGTCGTTGATATCGGTGTGTCCAAACTTAACCCAGGACCAGATAGCGGCTCCGTATGGATCCGCAGCTACGATCTGCACATTTGGTTTCTGTTCTTTCAGATAGAGAGCGATCCCCGCCAGCGTACCGCCCGTGCCAACCGACGCAACGAAACCGGTGACGCGATGTTCCGTCTGTTCCCAAATTTCCGGGCCCGTGCTTTGGTAGTGGGCGAGGCGATTGGCAACATTATCGAATTGATTGGCCCAAAAACCGTTGGGAGTTTGTGCCGCCACCCGCTGAGAGACGCGAATATAGTTATCGGGATCCTTGTAAGGCTTTTCGGGTACGGTCCTGACTTCGGCGCCCATCGCGCGCAGTCCATCAATTTTCTCTTTAGATTGGGTTTCCGGGATGACGATAACCGTGCGATATCCGCGCGCATTTCCCACCAAAGCCAGGCCGATGCCGGTATTGCCGGCGGTTCCCTCTACAATCGTTCCTCCCGGCTGCAGCGCGCCCGAGGCTTCTCCGTCTAACACGATTCCTAAAGCGGCCCGGTCTTTCACGGAGCCGCCGGGGTTCAAGAACTCGGCCTTACCCCAAATCTCGCAACCGGTCGCAACCGACAACTTCTGCAGCTTTAGCAATGGGGTTCGCCCAATCGTCGCGCAAAAGCCATCGGTGACGAATCCAAAAGGTGCGGGTCTGGAGGAATCGACTTTGAACATGCATAAAATAGAGCCAAAGATTCGGACCGCGAAAGCAAATCCGAACCTAAGACTTGGTGAGTAGTGAGCCGCTAGGGAGCTCGCCCGCACCCGGATCGGTTAACCTGCCGGCGTAGTATTCCTCTTCCAGAGTCCAAGCTTAGCGCCGGTCGGGTCTTCGATAATACTAAACCATCCGGCTTCCGCTACCTGGGTCACGTCCACTACTATCGTCGCGCCCAGGGATCGTGCTTTCGCAGTGGCCGCCTCAATGTCATCCACCTGCACATAGGCCAGCCAAAGGGAATGACCGGGCAGCAAAGGATTTTGCATCATGCCGCCGCCCGTCCCTTCGCCGACTCTAAGAAGTAAGTATTCCCCATTTTCCATGGGGAACGATTCGAATTTCCAATCGAACAGCTGCCCGTAAAAGACCTTGGCCTGACCGAGATCGGTGGTATTCAATTCGACGTGCACGAAGGGGTTAGGCATAAGTCGCTCCTTTGCGAATGAGCTTTGGGTTTTAGCTGAGGGGGTTTACCAGGCATCATCGGCGCGATCACTGACCTCATCAACCTCGGCCCTTGAAGCCCGGTATCAACGATACCAAGTCCGCCTGCCGTCCCCCCGAAAATCAAAGCTGACGATGCGTGTCCGCTCCGAGAACCCGCTAGCGAGGAGCTAGAAGAAGGAAAAGTCGAACCGCGAATAGATTCGCCGCCGCCGAAAGCCGGGCACGAAACGAGCCAGGCCTGAAGCTATGGCGGATAGGCTGCGAAGGAACACCAATAGAAAAACTAAACCGCAGATGGACACAGATGGACGCAGATAAAGCGCCGAAGATGTCGCCAAACCTATGCGTGTCATCCACGCCTCGATCAGGGTCCGCTAAGTCCACTCCATCCACCAATACCGCCGCCCCCCGTGACACGCTTCTCATCGACCAGCGTATTCCAACGGCCTTTACCTATCTGCGTCCATCTGTGGTTGGGATTTCTGTCTTCGGCCTTGCCAGCAGCGCGGCCTCACGCAAACTGAACCAGCGATGAACGCGATCTCTCAATCCGTTGGTTGGTGGTGTTTTGTTCCGCAAAAGCTCACGGCCGAGCAATTTATTCGTGCTGCCGCCGATACCGGATTCCCAGCGCTCGACTTGGTGCCGCCCGACTATTGGTCGCTGGTCGTGGATCACGGGTTGGCGATCTCATCAATTGGCGGTCATCAGCCCCTGGAGATTGGGCTTAATCGGGCGGATCAACACCCACGGATTAAACAAGAAGTCGGTTCGGCGATCGCTAACGCAAAAAAGCTAAAGATCCCCAATGTCATTTGCTTCAGTGGAAATCGCGAAGGCTTGGCTGACGCCAAAGGCATTGAAGTCACGGCGGCTGGTCTGGCCGAGCTGGCGCCCTTGGCAGAAGCAGAAGGAGTAACTCTGGTCCTCGAATTGCTGAACAGCAAAGTAGACCATCCGGACTATCAAGCGGATCATACTGCCTGGGGCATACAGGTATGCCAGCTCGTAGGATCACCTCGGGTCAAGTTGCTCTATGATATCTACCACATGCAGATCATGGAAGGGGACCTGATCCGGACTATTCGAGATAACCATCCGTTAATCGGCTTCTATCACACCGCCGGTAACCCCGGTCGCAACGAATTGGATGAAACCCAGGAACTGAACTATTCCGCCATTCTGAAAGCCATCAAGGAGACCGGCTATACGGGCTACATTGCTCACGAATTTGTGCCGAAAGGGGATCCCATCGAATCGCTGCGCACAGTCTTCGAACAAAGCGCGCCTGCCCTCCGCTGAACGCGAAGCCGCGCCCCGCCCTTAGTGCGAATCATTCGTCGTCAGATTCGCGACCTTGTCGACGTTCTCCGGGGTTACAAAGCTCGGTCCGGTTAGTATCAGACCATTTTGGAGTATTTCGCCGTGCTGCGCGTAGTTGGCCAAAAATACGACGGGAAGATAGCCTTGAAGCCATTGTTGTTGGTCAACGGCGAAGCTTATTTGCCCGTTTCTCAGCGCCCGGATGACCGCCGATGAAACGTCGAAGGTGCAGAGTTTGACCTTGCCGATGTCGCCGATGTCAATCAGCGCCTGTAAGGCTGGTTCCGCGGCTACCGGTCCCAAGGCCAAGATTCCATCGATTTCTCGATGATCTTGGAGATAGGCCGTTACCGCGTCATGACACTGCTTGAAATCGATGGTCACAGGCACCACTTCCACATGATGGAATGGGCCTTCAAACCCGTCTCTAAAACCTGAAATCCGTTGATCGAGTCCGACATTCCCAGCTTCCTGATTGAGAATGATCACCTCGTTTATTCCGATCGCCTTCATGCGTTCTCCCGCCAGCTTTCCGGCAGAGCTTTCGTCTTGGCCGATATGCATCAGGCATCCAAGCTGGCGCGATACCTCTAGCCCGGAGTTTACCGAGACGACTGGAATCTTGGCGGCAACCGCCGCTTGAATCGATTTACCCACCAGCGCAACGTTTGGAATTGAGACGATCAGACCGGCCGGCTTAGTTGCGACCGCGGCATCAATCAGACGCGCCATGGCTGCCAGATCAAATTCTCTGGGAGCCTGGTACTCGAGATCACAATCCGTTTCGTTAGCGGCCGTTTCCGCGCCACTTCGCACGACCGCCCAAAAGGAATCTGCAGCTTGCCCATGAGTCACAAAAACGATCCTCGGCCTCTTTTGGGCTAGCCCGGTCTGGGAGGCAAACAAACTCGCCAATGACACGACGCAAACCGCGAGCTTTGATCTCTTCATAGGGGAACGAGGGGGTGAACCGAAGCCATTACGGTAGGACCTTCGATGAGCTCAGTCGAGTCCGCCGCTTCGCGGCACCCATCGATCCTCGGCTCATTGATGAGGCGCGATAGGATCCCATCGCGCCTCATTCCAAATAAGATAGAGATTGCACCGTGGGCGGTTCTCAGATTTTGTTTGGTTGTACTGCCCTCATACCGCGGGACTACGGAATTACCGGCCGAGCCTGGTATGGATCAAGAACGGGAACATAAACGCCCCCACTACCCGTCACCTTTAGTTCAGCAGCTGCTGAAGTTGAAGGTCTGGTTCGTTGACCGTTTTCAAATCCGGGAACGCCAGCTCATCCTACTTTGGGCGGCCTTAATTGGTCTCGCGGGAGCGCTGGCATCCGAATGCTTCCGGCGAGTCAGTGATATCGTCCACTTTCTTGCGACCGGCAGCGACACCGAGATCATTTCGTCTTTTGCCCGGTTGCCGATCTGGCAAAAACTGCTCGTACCAACGGCGGGCGGACTGCTGGCGGGTCTGACTCTTTGGCTGGGCAATCGTTTTACCATGCGCCTTCGCCAGAAAACCACGACTGATTACATGGAAGCGATTGTGGTCGGCAACGGCAACATTTCGGTTCCGGCCAGCTTGGTGAAAAGCGCTTCTGCGCTTTTTTCTATCAGCACCGGAGCATCGATCGGACGGGAAGGACCATTGGTCCAGATCTCTTCCCTGGTCGCCTCCCTGATTGCCCGGGTCCGCAACTTTCCTATTGCTCAGCGACGTCATTTGGTGGCTTGCGGTGCGGCGGCAGGCATAGCAAGCGCGTATAACGCCCCCATTGCCGGATCATTTTTTGTCGCTGAGATCATTTTGGGAACCATCGCTGTTGAATCGCTCGGGCCATTGATTTTGGCGGCCGTGGTAGCAACTTTCACCGCTCAACTTTTGCATGGCGGCGGACCGATCTACAAATCACCGGGGTTCACCCTACATAGCTATTGGGAGATTATTTTTCTCTCATTGATGGGCGTTATTTCGGGCTTGTTGGCGCCGGTTTACCTACGGTTCTTGCGTCTGACCGAACGTCTGTTCTCGAAATTAGTGATCCCGGCGCCGGTGAAACTCGCTCTGGGCGGCGCCATCGTTGGGGCGCTGGCCATCGTCAGCCCCGATGTCTGCGGCAACGGTCAAGGCTTGCTGAACACGCTTTTCCGGCAGAATTGGTTCTCGAACGAAATCCTAGCTATCCTGCTGCTGAAAGTCGTGGCGACGGCCGCTACTTTCGGTTCCGGCGCGGTTGGTGGCGTGTTCACACCAACTCTATTCATCGGCTCCGCTCTCGGCATGCTGTATGGCCGAACCCTGCTGCTCCTGTTCCCCAGTTTGCACCTGGATCCCGGCATGTATGGGATCGTGGGGATGGGTTCTTTCATCGCGGCAACGACCGGTGCGCCGCTTATGTCGATACTGATGGGGTTTGAACTCACCCTGGACTACACGTTAGCGCCGCTTCTCATGGTAACTTGCGTTATTGCGTATTACGGCAGCAGCATTTTCGAAAAACGATTTATCTATGGCGAATCACTGGAGCGCAAAGGCGCTTCGTTCTTTAATCAACAGTTAGCCGAAGCCAAGATCGCCGACTTGATTCAGCTTGATCCGGTTACCCTCCCGAGCAATGCGACTTTCGCTGAGATCGCGAAAATCTTCGTTCAACATCGGCTGCAGCATATCTATATCGTCGGGCGAGATAACCAGTTTCTGGGGGCGGTTTCCCTGCATGATATCAAAGAGTTCCTCGACCGCCCGGAACTCGCCACGATGTTAATTGCCGTAGACTTGATGAACGAAAGCTTTCCACGGATCTCGCAAATGCAAGGAATGGGTGATGCCTTCGATAGGTTCTCCGAAGTACGTTCCGAACGGCTCCCCGTTGTTGACGATCTAGATTCGGGCCGCTTGATTGGCAGTATCTCGAAGACCGATATCATGCTCTACCTGGCAGGAAAACAGAGCAGCCAGATGAAAGGAGCTAGGAGCTAGAATCTAGGAGTTAGGAGGTCTGGGGTAAAGCGCGCGCCGTGTGGGAGGGGAGCCGCCTGCTAGACGCTGATAGAGCTGCAAACCTACAAAGCGGCTCCCCTCCCGGCGCGGGGCGGCCGCGCGTTTCTTAGTTACTTGCTGCGTACAACGCATCCACCTTCGCCGCGATGATAAAATCATTCCGATGCAGCGCCCGGATCTTGTGGGTCCACAGTGTCACCGTCACGCGACCCCATTCAGTAAGAATAGCCGGGTGATGACCTTCCTCCTCGGCCAGGTCGCCGACGCGATTGCTGAAATGGAGCGCCTCCGCGAAATTTTGGAAACGAAAAGAGCGTTCCAACCTTGGGATTCCTTCTCGTTCTAACAAGCTCCATTCCGGAATCTGTGGTTTGAGCTCCGCGATCTCAGCTTCAGTCACCGGAGGAGCATCCCGGCGGCAAGCAATGCATTTCTCGCTAGTCAATGTTGCCATATCTCAAGCATAAGACCTGGCTGCCAAAAGCAAACAGAGAGGAATTGCCGCAAAAGATCGCAAAGAACGCAAAAAAAACCAACCGCGAATGAACACGAATAAGAGAGACTACCACCGCAGATGGACACAGATCGACGCAGATAGGTGAGGGGCGTCAGGACACGTTGGCCGATGGGAAGCGTCGCTGGGTCGCGCGCTATTGGCGGACGGCGATTAAGCGGGTGATACCCAGAGGGTTCGCGGCGGCGTTAGTTTTCTTTATCTGCGTCCATCTGTGTCCATCTGCGGTTATGGTCTCTTATTCGTGTTCATTCGCGTCCATTCGCGGTTGGTTTTGCGTTCTTTGCGCTCTTTTGCGGCTATTCCTTTTCTGTCGCCGCGATCTCGGCTAGGAGGTTTTGATTCATGGCCATCCCCAAGTAAAGATTTTCAACCGGGAAATTCTCGTTCGGCGAATGAGCCCGGCAATCCATCCATTCCAGACCAGCTAAAAGGGTGTCGATTCCCAGGATATCTTTCAATGATTGCAGGATTGGCAGTGTCCCGCCGCCGCGAACCAGGGCGACAGGTTTTTTAAAAGTCGCCTCGAGCGCCTTTCTTGCGGCAAGCGCGAACGATGAATCTGTCCGCACCAGGTAAGGATTACCTTGATGCTGATCGATAATCCGGAGTTTCACTGAAGACGGACAATGTTTCAGCAGATGTTGGTTAACCAGCTCGCGAATCTCGACCGGATCTTGGTCGGGGACTAAACGAAAAGAGATCTTGGCTGACGCCTTGCTCGGAATGATGGTCTTGGGGCCTTCTCCCGCATAACCACTTACCAGGCCGTTGATGTCCATGGTGGGTCGCGCCCACATGCGCTCCAGGCTGCTGAACTCGGGTTCACCGCAAAGCTTGGGCGAACCAGCCGCATCCAGCCAATCTTGATCGGTTCGCGGCAATCCGGCCCATAGTTCTCGTTCCCACGGCTGAATCGGCTGCACTCGATCGTAAAAACCAGGGACCGTGATTTTCCCGTCTTCTCCCTGTAAACTGGTGATGAGCCGTGCCAAAACATTCGCCGGGTTCGCTACCAGCCCGCCGAAAATGCCGGAATGCAGATCAACGTTTGGTCCTTCGATTTGAACTTCCAGACAAACGAGACCTCTGGTTCCGTAAACTAAGGTGGGCACCCCCGGGGCAATCATTCCGGAATCAGAGATCACTGCGATATCAGCTTTCAATGTCTCCCGATGTTCTTGCAGGAAAATATCCAGGTTCGCGCTGCCGCACTCTTCCTCGCCTTCTACCAGGAAAATTACATTAACCGGCAATCGATTCTCGCGGATCGCTTGCTCTACTCCGAATAGATGAGGCAGCAGTTGACCCTTATTGTCGGCGGAGCCCCGGGCGAAGACATGATCATTCTTCAATGTCGGTTCGAAGGGCGGTGAATCCCAGAGATCAAGCGGATCTGGAGGTTGAACATCGTAATGGCCATAGATCAGAACAGTCTTGAGATTCTCTCTAGGAGAGCTACGCGCTAAAACGATGGGATGCCCAGCGGTAGGCATCTTCTTTGCATCCAGCCCAGCCCGCGCGAACCGCTCTGTCAGCCAATCCGCGCAGGCTTCAACCTCGCTGCGGTAAGCTGGATCACCTGAGACCGAGGCAAATCGAATATAAGCAAATAGATCGTCGAGTATTTGAGCCACGGGCGCAAACATACAGCAAAGTTCACGCGGCGAAACCAACCGCGCATGAACGCTGCGCCTCGGTCGGGTGTGCGGAATAGCGAAGACCAACCGCGAATTGATACGAAAAAATTCAACCGCAGATGGACACAGATGGACGCAGATGAAGAGCTAGTGGATTGCAGCGTGACCAGGACTCCAGCGGGCCGCAACGATCGGCAGACCGTCTCTCTAGTTGGGAAAGTGTAACAGTGAAAATAATATATCCCCTTTGGCTTTCAGCGCCGATTGGCGGGACCTTGTTGGTGTCGGGCGTGAGGTCGGCGCAGTAGGTTTGACGAGGTGGATTTCTTCGGGATTATCTGCGTCAATCTGCGTCCATCTGTGGTTGAACTTCTTGGTTGGCAGTTGGTTCTGCTCGCCCGTGACCAGAAAATAAATTTGTTGCTTAGTTGGGATTATGATGAAAAAGGGGCGGGGCAATGAAGTGTTGGATCATTTGTAATCTGTTAGTTTTTGGTCTGCCGGCGTCGGTGCATGCCTCGGAAGAGAGCTTTCGCGTCTTTCGCCCGGTCGACCCGGTCAGGCTGGAAAGGAAGGTTCCGGCTGGCTACGGTAAAGTCTTTGTGGAAGCGGGGCGTGAGAATAATATTGATCCACTCCTGCTAGCGGCGATCTCGGCGCATGAGTCCGGCGCCTGGAAAAGCGCGGCGGCGCGGCTGAAAAATAATTGGATGGGATTGATGACTCGGTTTGGGACGAAGCGATTTGCTAACAAAGAGCAATCGATTTACTACGCCGCTGAACTGCTGAATCGTCGACCATTCAAGGGCCGTAATACCTTAAGTGAGATTGCCTCGGTTTACTGCGCGACCAACCCCAGCTACTGGCGGGGGTGTGTCCTCCAGTGGGAACGGTTGTTAGGCGGCGGTCCGGTTAAGCCGGTCGCGGCTACGCTCGGAACGCACGCGCGCTTCCTACAGCCCAGTGATAATCGCCCGTAGAGCTCGTGCCTGTCGTTCGCTGACCTCGATCTGAGTGTTAGCAGAGTCATCCATTACTAACATGAAAGCGCTGCGGGCGGCTGGCCGAATTTCTTTTACCCGGCGTAGATTCACCAGCGAAGCGCGATGGGCCCGAAAGAAGTTGAGGTCGGTCAGTCCTTGTTCCAGATCGCCAATCTGATAGTTCACCCACACCGTGTCGTTGCTGGTGCGCGCTCGCACGATACCGTGGTCGATATAGAAATAGAGAATCTCAGCCGGATCCAAGAGTAGGAAGCGGTCCAGTTTCCGGGCCACGATTTGGTGAAAATTCCGCGGGACGCCAGCCGTGAAACGATGAATTTGATCGGCGACTTGAGCGCGATCTTCGGCAAATTGATGTAATCGCCAAGCGCGTTCTACCATTTCCCGGAGCCGTTCCAATTCGATCGGTTTCAGCAAGTAAGCGATCGCGTTGGCATCGAACGCCGCCATCGCATGCTCATGAAAACCGGTGACAAAAATAACAAGTGGTAACGTCAAATCAGCCGGTAGCGCTTTCAGGGTTTCGAAACCGTCCAGCCCAGGCATTTGCACATCCAGAAACACTAAGTCCGGCCGCAACCGCTGAATTTCAGCGACGGCTTCGAGGCCATCCTTGGCCTCGCCAATGACTTCGACGTGTTCCTCTTCCTTTAGGAGCCGTCGTAGCCGCATCCGAGCATTAGGTTCGTCATCAATGAGCAACGACCGCAGTCTTTTCATGCAGGGGCTAGAATCGGAATCAAAATCTGAGCGCGCGATCCAATACGCGGTTCACTTTCAAAGGAGAACCGAGCGTTGCCTCGGTAGACGGTTTGCAATCTCTCCTCCACGTTTCGAAGGCCCAACCCGGTGGAGCTCGGGTTCGAACGCTTTCTCGGCAAGTTCGCCCCTATCCCATTATCTTCGACCGTCAGTTCAAGGTAATTGGTCTGTTGCCGGGCGCGAATGGTCAACTGATTCTCTCCGATCTTTGGTCCTAAACCGTGTTTGATCGAATTCTCGACCAATGGCTGGAGAATCAACGTGGGAACTGAGAGTTGGCTGACACATTCTTCGATCTCGAAGTTAACCTGAAGCCGGTCGCCGAATCGGACCTTCTCGATTTCCAAATAAGTCTGGAGAAAAGAGATTTCTTCTCTGATCGAGCTGAAGGGCCGATCGTGATGGGTCAGAACGTGCCTAAAAATTTTAGCCAAGCGCAGGATCATTTCCTCGGCGGCTTCTGGCTCCGCCGTGATCAATGCGGCGACACTGTTTAACGAGTTGAACAAAAAATGTGGATTGATTTGGGCGCGAAGGGCGCGCAGCTCCGCTTCCACCAGTTGTTTAACGAGCTGTGCTTCACGGCGAGCGCGGTCAATATTCTCTTTCTCACGGTCGATTGCTTCGAGCCGACGGCCGATCGCAAGGCAGACTTCTCGCAGAAAATCGATCTCGGCATTGAAAAGCATGTGGCGACCATCGCCAGGCGAGATAACCAAGCTGAATGCCGGGCTCTCAATTCCTCTCGAAATTGGGAAAACATATTCGTGAGGGCAGAATAGATCGCCGGTAACGGTGACGCTATCATCCGGACAAACGACCGCATCGGCAATTCGTAAAGTCTCTTTGGCGAGTTTGTTTCCGGTTTCGAAAATCACGGCGCGTTCAGATTCAGTCGCGATGGTTTCGCGGAACGACTTTAAAGCACGTTGGTAATCCGCTTGTCGAAAGATTTGCCGATCGACTAACCAATCGCTAAGCACCGTGATCTTGGCGTAGAAGAGAATTGCAATCCAAATGATGACGGCGAATCCGAGGACCGCCAGTCCGGTCGAGTGCATCTGCGGATTCGGCGGCGACGCGAAGATCGCGCGAGCAAGGAATGAACTCCCCAGGGCAAGCAGCGCGCCCAGCAGAATGCGCAAACCTGTCTGCGCAAAAATGTCGCTAAAACGGAACCGAGAAAAGCCGAATAACCCGCCGGCAACCATGAGCACCGACATGTACGGCTTAGCAAACAGAACCACCGAGTGTAACCAGAACGGCGAATTCCCGAAGTGTTCTTCAAGGAGGCGGACAGTCGTCAGAGAGATGCCGATCAAGAGGGCTGCAACTGAAATCCACGAGAGGCGGCCCCGCAACCGGCCGGGTAAAAAAACAAGAGCACCTAGCCAAAGAAAGAAAAGGCCGTTGTACCCAGCGGGGTGAAGGTCGTCCAGCGGACTCTGCCTACCGGGAAATGGGTAAATCCCGCCCGGGAGCAGCTTCAGGACGTGCGCGAAACTCAATGTAAGAGCGCTCAAACCGGCCAGTACGATGACCACCCGACCTAGCTGTCGTCGCCAATTGGAGGAATAGGAGCCTTGTGCCCATAAAGCAAGAATTGTAACCGGCCAAGTTGCAGCCGCGCAGAACGTGAAGTCGACTGCTAGAACGACCACGGGTGACGTAAATGATTGGCCGAGGCTAAACGCGAGTGTGCTGAGGCAGGCGCCCAAAGTAAAGATCAGGGCACACGCGGCGAAACCGAGGCGAATTGCACGTTGCTCGCCGCTGGAACGGAGCGCCAGAATCAGGAGCAGCGTCGCGAGGGCAGCTCCGACGCCATAGTTAAAGCAGTGTTCGATCGTGACCGAATCGTTGCTTGTCGCGTCAGCGAGCAGTAGGGCGGGAGAATGAGTCACAGAGTCTCCGATCGGTCCATCTATCTTCCGAAGCAAACAATTAGGCCGGTCTAGCGCATTGACTCAATAGATTATTTGTGGCTCCGTCGGACCGGCCGCGTTCACGGATCCAGCGAAATATCCGCCATCGCCGCTTACCGGAAAGGAGAAACGGGTTGCGTTCTCGGGGTATTTTCTTCTTTTTCATAGGTCGTAACCCTCAGCTTAGGACTGAAGCCGGCAGCATCAATCGTAGCCAGCCAAGCGCGGAGCAAAACGCAGCGAACGCGGATCAGAGTCGATTGAGCGCGGACCACGCTGGACCTGCCGCGCATACGACCTATATGACCTATATGACCTAAAAGTCGTATTGGTCGTATAGGTCCTATCCATTCTCAGCGCCGGTGACACGCCGATACGCCTACCGCCGTCCGCGCTCGCCATCCCAATCGCGTCATTCGTCTGCTTTTTTCCGCGCCCGGATACCTATCGCTAGTTTCAACGCGGCTACAGATTTTGATTAGTCGTATGAGAACCGAAGACGCATACGGAATTCCCAGCGCTGGACCGGCGCAGAGACAGTACCTCCGGACGAGGGCGGAGCATTCGAACTGGCTCTACGTCATGTTAGCTGCCGCCAGTCTGACCGCGGTTAGTTCGATTGCCGGTGTACTAGTGTATGACTGGTATTTCAATTCTGTAGTCGATGGGCTCGGTTACACTTTGCGGCCGCTCGCTGACGGATTCCATCAGATCACCGGTGATCGGTTAAGACCCACGCCCGTCCAACCGGCCCAGTGATGCGTATCCGATTATTCTTTGGGCTCTATGCCAGCGCCGCTATGGTTGGCTTCGCCGGCGCGGACGACAACATCGAGGTAACGCCAATTTCCAAGGCCATCCAGGTTGAGCCGGCGCCGGCTACCACCGCGCCAACCTGGTCGGCTACCTTAGAGAGCGATTACACGTTCGGCAGCCGGTTCAAGGATAATGGGGCCTTCGGCTCTCAGTCCGAGTTCCATTACTCGATTCAAGCGTCCCGCCGGATTAATCTCGGAGACAGCTGGTTCTTGAAGATTGGTTTCGCGGAGGAGCAGTTTCAGTTTTCCCGTTCCAATTCTTCCATACCCTATTCCCTCACCAAAATTGCCGGCCAAATCGGTATCGGCAGTGCTTTGACCGACTCGCTGAGTTGGGAGGCTGACGTCGCTCCGGGCGTCTACTTCACGCGGGACCACATTACCGCCAATTCGTTTGACGCACCGGCCGTTTTGTTAGGCCATTGGCAAGTGAATCCTCATCTTACGCTCAGTCTTGGGGTAGGTGGTAGATACCTGAATCAGGATCACGTTTTGCCGGTGGGCGGACTTCGCTGGGATATCAGCGATCGGTGGACGTTAAACGCTGGATTCCCGAAAACGCGTTTGTCTTATGCGATCACCCCGGAGACAAACATTTACGTCGGTGGCGAGATCCTAGATGGTGGATTTCGCAACGGTCCGACGGACGATCGTCGGACCAACAATGCTGTCTTAAGTTATTCTGAAGAGAGGTTAGCCGGAGGCCTAGTCTTTAAGCTGATTCGCGGAGTTCAACTCGACTGTTCCTCAGGGTTCAATTTTCAGCGCGAATTCAACTATTTCCACGCCGGTCCGGTTTTCCGAACCAAGGGCGCACCCTTCCTTGAAACCCAACTTCATCTCGATTTATGAGAACGCCGAAAACGTCGAGAACAGAAGAGACCGAAGCCGGGAGGGATTGTCCGTCAGCTGGTTTTCCGCCTTCGGAATTCGACGAAAAAAAGTTCTGGATCGAATTATTCTCGATTACGCTCCAGCGGTCGCGGGAATCGGTTTCAGGAACAGGGTCTCAATTGCATCGAGGTGTGACGCGGGAAGGCCGCCTGGTCCATCTTACCCTAGGTAACGGCGGCTGAACCATCTGCCATGACGAAGCGCATATCCTTGGCCGGTTTGACGCTGGGTAACGGCACCGGCGCGGATCAGCCCATAGAGATGCCAATTCCAGGGCGTGCCGAGTTCCTCGCCCCACCATGATGGGAGTTGCACACGCCGACACGCCGACACGTCCCCGCACGTTCCCACTCATTATTCATGCAAGTACGTTTCCCAGCCGAAATAGGTTTGGAACGCCTCGTTCAAGACCTTGCCGGTATGGGATGCATTCATGGCCGCATGATGTTCGAAACCGTTCTTGCAAACATGCTTCATCAGCTCTTGGAGACGAGGTACCTCGACGACGGCGCGACTACCGAACGTATCCAGCGGATCATCGACAAATTGACCGTCTCCGATGTAGGCGCGGATCACACCGTGGCGATCGTCCGTGGTGATGCGGGCGTAACTGAAAGGCCCAGCCGGGGTACGGCCGGCCACCGTTCCGTAAGTATTCTCGGTGCCCAACGTGGTCGCCAGGATTTCGGCGTTGGCCATCTCGACGTTTGAGAAAAAGCTCTTTGCCCAATTGCCGCAGTGAAACAACACGCATTTGTTTGGGTCGCCGCCGTAGTTGTTATTCCAGTCAACCAACGCACTCGGTTTTCCCGAAGCTAACTGCAGGGCGTACATCGAAGCCACGCCGGTGATATCAACTTCACAAGCGCTGGGGAGCAGGCTTTCACTCATCATGCTCATCAGCGTGCAGACGTTCACTCCGTAGTTAGCCTGCAACGAGTCCCAACACTGGATGGCGGTTGCGTCGATCGAGTAGCGTTGCATCCAATCGTCCAGGACAATCCCAAGTCTCGCCATTTTAACTAACGCCGGCGCCGGCACTTTGTTCGTCCTGACGTAAGCACCGATTGAGTCTAGGCGCTCTTTTACGCGTACATCGTCCTCGCCGATCTTGGCGGCCGCCCCGAATATTTCAGAAAGATCAGCGGTACTGACACTGATCCCGAAAGCCTGCAGCAATTTCTCGCTGTAGCGGGTCGTATTGAAAGCGTTTGGTCGCGCTCCGATTGCGCCCAGACGGGCTTTCTTCAGTCCTTTCACCACCTGGCAAACCGCCACAAAACGTTGCAGATCGGCTCGGAACGAGTCGGTCTTCGGAGCAACCGTGTGCAGCTCAGTCAGCGTGAACGGGAAGCCATACTGGTACAGGTTGTTGCAGACGGATATCTTACCGCAGAAAGCGTCTCGTCTCAGTTCGACGGCGAACTTACCTAAGTCATCGGGATACGCTTGAACCAGGATCGGGACGTTCAGTCTCGAGAGTTTGATAGTCTCAGCGACACCTTTCTCGTCGCCAAAGTTTGGCAGCGTGACGAGGATCCCGTCGATTCGATGCCGGTTTTCGTCGAAGAGTGCGGCGCATTTTTGCGCGGTTTCCCAGGTTTCAACCGCGCCGAGCTTGGTTGCATGTTCGTCAAGAATCACCGCGTCGATATTGAGGTCTCTCAGGATCTCAAGGATATCCTGGCGGCCTTGGGTGATAAGGCTATCTGGAAAGAAATTCCGGTTTCCGACGATGACACCAAGAACGGTCTTTTTCGGGGGGTTCATAGTCATTCTGCTTTGCTTTAAGCGCTGGTTTACGACTTGCGAGTGAACCTGGCGAGCTTCGCGAAGAAATCCTCGAGAATGAATCTCTGATCGATCCCGTGGTAAACCCGGATCGGCCGGTTCCGTCCGGTGTGCACATAGTTCATCTCGGCGTTAAACTCAGGCGCCGGCCGCCACTCAGACCATCCGCATTCCGGATACATCATTACTCCGACTGCCGGCGAATCTCCTAAGGAACGATGTTCGATCGGGCCGCCGCGATGGTAGCGCTTGTTCCAATCTACCAGTTGTTCGACTAGGTATCGGCCCAGGTCTCCCTTGTCGTACACTTTCTCCACTAACTCGGCGTAACTCACCGCCATCCGTTTGTAGACGGTGCTGGGGATCTGCCACACCTCGACCGGCGAACGGAAAACCACGTTGGCGGCAGCGACATCGTTCGACAGATTGAACTCCCAGCCGCCGACTGGCCATTCCTCGCCACCGATCCAGACCACTCGCACATTCCGCTTTGCGATAGCCGGTTCTTCCAGCAAAGCCGAAGCCATATCGGTGAGCGGACCGAGAAAAGCCACATGCAAAGGTCGGGGATCGTCTTTCATTGCTTCGGAGATGATCAAGGCGGACCCGGGGGACGGAGCCGGAGTCTTCTCGTCCGGCAGTGCTTTGGCGGCGCCGGCCTGCACCGGGACACGTCCCTTGAGATCCATCAGGTCCAACAGTTTGAGTACTTCCTCGTGACTTGCCTCCATGCTGCCGGGACCACGCCGGTCACCAAAGTGGGCCGGGATGATACCGTGCAGGTCGAATAGCGGAGTTAAAATCGTATGAACGATGGCGTATTGATCGTCCGCCTCGTTCTTGGCGTCCGTGTTAAGAATCACTCGGACTTTGTTAGCAGGTTCAGGGACAAAGAGCGGTTCCATGTGTCGGGGTAAGGTTAAATGCAGTTTATTTGACGGCTCCTCCCATCCCGCTGACGAAGTAGCGCTGGAACAAGAGGAAAACCAAAACGATAGGGACCACCGCGATAAGCACCGCGGCGGCCAGCTGGTCATACTGGGTCGAAAACTGAGTGCTGAACTGCACCAAACCTAGGGGCAACGTCCGCAACTCGTCAGACCGCAAGAAAATCTGGGCCAAAATGAATTCATTCCAGGTGGCAACGCCATCGAGTATACAAAGCGAGATCACTGCGGGCAGGGCCAGGGGCAACGCGATGCGATAGAAAATTCGAAACCAGGAGCAACCGTCGAGGCGCGCAGCCTCAATGATGGCGGTGGGCACTGTGCGAAAGAAGCCCCGCATTACCAGTACTCCGAACGGGACACCGAAACCGATGTAAAGCAGGATGAGACCGTGCAAGGTGTCGATCAGGTTGAGGCTGTTCAGCAACAGTGTTAGTGGAACTAACGTCATCTGGATAGGCACGATCAAGCCGATTAGGATGTAGGTGAATACTTTGTTCGCCCATCGGAAATGCATGTGGGTCAGCGCAAACGCCGCCAAAGCTTCGATCAGGATCCCGATGGGGACCTTAACTCCGGTGACGATGACGCTGTTCCAGAAATAGTTTTTAACGCCGGCGTCCCATGCTTCGCTGAAGTTAGACCAGCGAATCGATTTGGGGATCGAAAACGCTCCATTTACGGCGAAGTCGCCCGCATCTTTGAGAGCGGTGATAATCAGGGTGATGACCGGCGTAAACCAAATCAGAGCCACCAAGATAAGCGCACCGTAGAATAGTGCGGTCTTGGTCAATCTTCCCGAAAGTACCCCGCTTTTCTGAAGTGATTGACTCATACTTTGCGCGTCATGATGCGGAGGTAGGGAATCGCGAAAATCAGGGTCAACAGAAATAGAATGACCGCGATGGCCGTGCCTTCACCGACGGTATTGTAGTTGTACGTCAGGAAGTACATCCAGGTGCTGAGGAGCTGGGTCCGGTTAGCCGGTCCGCCGTTGGTCATCGCATACACGATGTCATAGGCTTTAAGCGCGTTGATGGCGGTGATCGCCAACACGATTAGTGTGGTTTCCCGGAGCAAAGGGAACGTCACATGAATGAACCGCCGAAACGCGCCTGCCCCGTCGATCTTAGCCGCTTCTAGCAACTCGGGTGGCACCGTTTGTAGACCCGCTAAAAAAAGCAGCATGGGTAGGCCGACGGCGTTCCAGGTTGCTGCCAAAATGACTGGGTAAATCGCGATCAATGGGTCCGACAACCAATTGCGCTGCAGGCCTTTTAGGCCAAAGGCGCCGAGCGCCTGATTAAGTAACCCAAGATCGGGTTGGTAAATCCAGGTCCAGATCAAACCAACCACTGCTAAAGAGAGAACGGCGGGAAAGTAAAAGATGCTGCGAAAGATAGCGCTGCCGCGGAATTTCATGTTCAACAGCAACGCCAAGCCAAGACCGATACTGGTCGGCAAAAGCAAAGCAGCGATTAGCCAGACTGCATTATTCTTAAGGGCGATCCAGAACACGTCGTTCTGCGTGACGAGGTTGATGTAGTTCCGTAGTCCAACAAATACCATGGTGGGGGCTACCCCATCCCAGCGGAACAAACTCAGGTAGGCCGAGTAAACCATCGGATATACGACGACAATCGTGTAGATCGCTAACGCCGGCGCTAGAAAGAGCCAGGGCGAAAGCCGCAGATAATCGTCTCCTGACTTACGGGCTTTAACCCGTAAGACCGGAGCCGATTTGGTAGTGGCTGTTTCCTGGAGAGTAGACATGTTAGACCGGACGTATTTGGTAGGGCGAGGCTCCCGAATAACGTAACAGTTTTGCCGGAGGGATCAGCTTCTCGCGAAAGGTTCTGGGTGCAATGGCGATATGCTCGCCGAGCCGCTTCCAGGGCGTTACCGCAAGGCGATCGCGCGGAACCATCCTAGGGCCGTCTAAACAAACAGGTCCGTGCCCAATTCCTTTATCGTCCCGCCGAGAAAATGGCACACGTTGGGACACGGCTCGGCGGCTTTTGGGCACTAGGTGCCAAGGATCGAGAATCGCAGCAGCGCGTTGCGAACCCTCTGAGTAGGTTCCGGAGCCTGGCCCTACCAGCGTTGGACGTCGGCTCCGCATTCGCCGGTGCGCGTCAGCAGTTCTCAAACAATACGTGAACAGCTGCTCGAAGATTGTTTGAAACCTGCTCACACCGCTCTGTCCTCACCGCCTCACTTATGCTCAGCCTTGTACGCTTCGACGGCTTTTTGGATCTGGGCGCAGGCCGCTTCCGGCGTCAGCGTACCCAGCACCATCGAATCCTGTGCTTGGAAGAATGCATTCACCAGCTCTTGAGGCAATGCTTGGTCGGTAGGCAAATAAAGTGACACATCGCCTTGTAACCATTTTACCATGGTTGTTTCGATCGGCCGATCTTGCGGCGGATAAACTCCCACAACGGCGCTCGGCGAACCGAACTTCACAATGTTGCGTTTGGCGATATCCGGGGTCGTGATAAACGCAGCAAATAGCAAAGCCGCTTTCTGTTCATCCGGTTTCGCCTTAGTCCAAAACTGCAGTTGTTCCTGGAAGCCTGAGACTCTTACCGGCGTTTGATCGGCCGGCGCGACAATCGGCACGTAATTGTTCGGGTCTTCATGGGCAGCGATAATGTTTTGATCTTCGATCCACGGTCCTTGAAAGATCATGGCCGCTTTATCTTGGAATAGGAGAGACAGCGCCTGGTTAGGATCGAGCGAGATAAATCCGTCATTAAAATAGCCCTTATCGACCCATTCCTTCAGTTTGGTGAACGCTTGGACGACGGCCGGCGAACTGTAAGACTCTTCCAGAGCAAACAATTTGTCGTGCATGGCCGGGCCTGCGAAATGTTCGACCAAAAAGTCGGTGGTCCGCATCGTCATCCACGAGAATTTTCCTCCGCAGGCAAAGGGAGTGATCCCTTTCGATTTCAAGGTGGCGCAGACTTGCTCCAGCTCAGCGAAAGTCTTGGGCGCCGATAGACCATACTTATCGAAAAGGCTCTTCTTATAGAAGATCGTCATTGGGCGCACCCAAATCGGTACCCCGTAGAGCTTGCCATTGTGGCGAGCCAGATCGAGCGCGGCGGGCACGATATTTTTGTCGACGCCGTATTCCGCCATCAGTTCCGGAGTCAGCTCGAGCGCGTGACCGCCATCTTCGTAAGGTGAAGCTAAGCTACCTCCCCAGTTGAACCATGTATCCGACATCTTGCCCGCGGCGGAAGCAACTCGAACCGCCTGTTTCATTTCGTCGGTGCTATACTTCGTCCATTTCACCTTAAGGTTCGGATAGGCCTTTTGGAAATCATCAATCATCACTTGCCACGGTTGGGTAGCGATGCCCCAGAGGGAAATAGTGACATTGCCGGAAGGAACCGGCCCTTTGGTCTGCGCCGTCGCAGATGGGGCAACGGGAAAAATGCCGGTCAGCGCGGTTGCTGACACGAGATAAGAAAGCAGGCGGAGTTTCATGCTCGAGGGGTGGTTTGGGTTACTGGGTAGAGACGGTAGGGAAGAGCTCCCGATCGTCCGGGAGCTCTTTCGTGTTGGAGATAACGGACGAATGGGCAAAAAAACCGAGGTGAGAAGGCCTGAGTGAACGGAGTAGGGGATAGCGCCCTTCCGTCGGCATAAATATTCTTACGTGAAGAATTATCAAACGACCGAGGCTACTCGCCCATTTAATACCGGTCAAGGCCCTTTTTTTCAGCTCTTCGCTAACGGAAAATCGTGGAGTCCTTAATCCCTTGCTCGTTTCCCGCTGTCCGTTTTACGCAGTATTTGACCAACCGCGCACCTTGCAAAATCAGCAACCAGCCCAATAGCCAACGCGAGATGTACCAATGGCCTTTCCCGGCAATCGACTGATGATAAATCAGGACGATTGCCGCGACATAAGCCAGCCGGTGCAACTGTTTCCAACGTTTTCCTAGCCGGCGAACCGACCAATTGTTACTGGTCGCTGCCAGTACCACTAAGATACTGAGGCCGATTAAACCGAACCAGGTGAATGGCTTGGTGAAACTTTGGAGCAAGTCATCCCAGTCGCCTTGATAAAGGACATGACAAGAGAGATGGATCAGCCCGTAGATGCATGCCGAGACGCCAATGTAGCGGCGATGCCGGTTCAGCGCGTTAACGATTGCCGATCGAGGAAAAAGCGCCCGTAACGGGCTCAAACTCAAAACCGCCCCTAAAGTCCAAATCGCGATCTCGCCGGACACATGCAGAAGCCGCTCAATCGGATTCGCACCCAGGTCACCGGTGAATATGGGAACCAGCAACAGCCACACTCCAACCCCGATCAGCACGGCGAGAGCGAAAACCTTGTTAGCGAGAACCCTCGCGACGCTATTCATGTGAACCTCAAATCTTTAACACGAATGGACGCGAATGAACACGAATCGAAGACTTTGTTACGAGCCCTGGCATCGCCGCAGTGTTCAGGCGGCTCAACAGACCGCCTGATCGCTGATCCATTTATGCGAAGGCTGAACGGTCAAGCGGCTCCCAGAAAGAACGAAAACTTGGAGCGCGATCATTGCCCCAATAACGAACCGTGCCGGGAACTATTCGGACGCCGATCAAGCTTCCTATTTCGTGTTAATTCGCGTCCATTCGCGGTTAAAAATTCTTTCTGAGATCTAGCCCGGCGTAGAGCTGTGCCACTTCTTTTTCGTAGCCGTTAAATTTGAGGGTGGGCTGCCGGCCGGCAAAGAAGCCTGCGCCGATGACGCGCTCTGTTTTTTGACTCCAACGCGGATGATCGACTTCCGGGTTTACGTTGGCGTAGAAGCCGTACTCATTGGGCGACATCTCATTCCAAAGCGTCTTCGGTTGTTCCGCTACGAAGTCGATATGCATTAGCGATTTCGCTCCTTTGAAGCCGTATTTCCAGGGAACCACCAGACGGATCGGCGCGCCGTTCTGGTTTAATAGCGGTTTTCCGTAGATGCCAGTTGCCAGGAAAGCCAATCCATTAGTTGCTTCCGCCAAGGTCAGGCCTTCAGTGTAGGGCCAAGAAAACTCATCGGACTGTTGGCCCGGACAGTTTTTCGGGTCCAAGAACGAAGTGAACTTAACAAATTTTGCTTCGGGTTTCGGCTCCGCCATTGCCACCAGCTTCGCCAAAGGGAATCCATCCCACGGGATTACCATCGACCAGGCTTCCACGCACCGGTGCCGATAATTCCGCTGCTCGATCCCGCTCATCGCTTTGACCAGATCGTTAACGTCGTAACTGCCGGGCTTACCGCATAAGCCGCCAATCTCGATAGTCCAGGGCTCGGTCTTCCATCCCCGATTGGCTTGAGCTTTGGGATCACTCTTATCGAGTCCCCATTCATAGAAATTATTGTACCCAGTGATGTCATCGTAGGAGGTCAGCTTAACTCCGGGCAATGTGTAGTCTTTATTTAAGGAATCAGGAAACCCGAAGGTAACGCCTCGAGCCAGAGCTGGAAAAACCGCGCCGGCCACGAGTCCTAGACCGCAGATGCGCAAAAATTGGCGCCGGCCGAGATACTGAGATTCCGGGGTGACCGCGGAGTCCGGCAGCTGCCAGGAATGTTTTTTGGTGATATGCATGCGAAGCGTGGTTGATCCGAGCGAAAAGTCAGGGGGCGTCTTTCTGGCGATCCAAGATAAGGAGATTCAACCGAGGCGCTTGGCTCAGCAGCCCGGCGGAACGTTCCCTGGCCGCATTTAAGCTCAAACGCATTGGCCGCATCTCCCCGATTTGAGGCGCAGATCTTCCCGATTATTCCCGAGACGGGCACATCTCGGTAGGACGAGCTCCCGGGCGTGTCCTCAAAACCCGCTATTTCCGGGAGCCGGCATCCCCGGTAGAGGCGACTGTCCCCGGTGCTGTTGATGCTCGTCGTCGTTTAGGTAAGACGATTTCTTCCAGCGCGCTGGCAAGGTCGCGAACGCCGCGCCGAATCTCACTGGGACTGGTGGCGGCGAAGCCTAACTGTAGCCCCTGTCGTTTTGGGCGGCCACGATCGTACCAGCTGAGTGGGACTACCTCCAGCTGGCGTGCCGCCGCCCTTTTAGCTGCGGCTTCGTCATCAATGGTTGAGGGCAGCCAGCCGACGGTTTGCAAACCAGCTTCGATATTCGAAACCTCCAGCAATCCATCGAGTCTCTGACGAGCACTTTCTAAGAGAACGGACAAACGCTCTGAATACACTTCACGCATGCGGCGGAGATGTCGTCCAAAGTGCCCCTCACTGATAAAGTCACAGAGGACCGCTTGGTCGAGCAACTGTGCATGTCGATTGGTGACAGACTTTGCTGTTTGCACCAGGGGCGCCAGGTCCCTTGGCGCCACCAGGTAGCCCAAGCGCAAAGAAGGAAACAGCGTCTTACTGAAGGTTCCGGCGTAGAGTACGCACCCGGTGCGGTCGAGTCCTTGCAATGCCGGCACGGGTCGCCCGGAGTATCGATATTCGCTGTCGTAATCGTCTTCGAAAATGAGCGCGCCCGAGCTTTCGGCCCATTTCAACAAGTGTAAACGGCGCGCCAGGCTCATAGTAATCCCAAGTGGGAACTGATGCCCCGGGGTCACGTAAACCAGCCGGGAACCTTGCCATGCTCGCTCATCGACCCGGATACCTTCATCGTCTAAAGGCGTGGGTATGACCTCGGCTCCAATGGCCTCAAACACGCAGGATGCTCCGATGTAACCGGGATTCTCCATGCAAACCCGGTCCCCCGGATCTAGAAAAAGCCGAGCTGTCAAATCAAGGGCTTCCTGAACACCGGAAACGATCGCAACCTGTTCAAAGCTGCATCGCACACCGCGCGAGGTCTGAAGATAATCGGCGATGATCTCTCGTAGCGGCCGGTATCCTAAGGGATCACAACCTAGCAATAGACCGGGCGTAACCGTTCTGCTCCTCCGAGCTGTAATCCTGGTCCACACCGTTGTCGGGAACAAATCCAACGCCGGGATATAAGCGCGAAAAGCCCGACTCGGGCGAGGCTCCAGCGGAGGGAATATTTGCAGCCGGCGTGCGTACTCGGAAAGATTCCGTTCGGCGCTGCGGACGGCATCGCGAGGCGGCGCCGGCTTTCGTCCGGTGGGGAGCTTGACTTTTGGCGGTCCGCCGATCTCCAGCAATTGGTCGGGCAAGATCTTACTCACGTAGCTCCCCGACCCGATGTTCCCGTCGATATAGCCTTCCGATTTAAGCTGCTCGAAGGCGGTTACAATGGTGCCCCGCGAAAGTCGGTATTGAGCAGCGAGGTCGCGGGTGCTGGGCAAACGCGCTCCGGGTCGCAAACGGCCGTCCAGAATCTCAGCCCGTAAGGCTCCATATACCCACCGATAAGCCGGCGCGTCTGGAGCTCGATCCGGCAACATGAGATCGAAAGCGGTTACTCGTTTTGCCATAAAAGTGGTACAGACAATATCACCAAAATGGATCTGGTTAGTGGACCATATTAACTTAGATCTGCTCATATGCACGAGCTAACCACAACTCGATTAAAGCGTTACCGGATTCTGGCTGCAGCCATTGCCTTGACCGCCAGCCTGGTGGCCTTGGCCCAAGCCGCTCCTGATGCCAAGAACGAAGGGACGGTACAATCCCGCGTCGTCTTCACCCAGCTTTTGCCGCGGCTCGACGCCAGTGGGCTGCAGGTAAAGTTGGTGGAAGTTACCTATCCGCCAGGCGGATTCTCCCTGCCGCATACTCACCCCTTCCCGGTGATCGTCTACGTCATTGCCGGAGCGCTCCGAGTACAGGTGAAGGGCGGACCGGAAACCGTCTACAAAGCGGGGGAGAGCTTTTACGAAGCGCCAAACGGCGTGCATCTCGTGTCGGCGAACGCCAGCCAGCAAGAGCCGGCCAGATTCATCGCCTGCTTCGTTTGCGATGACGACAGACCGCTCTCTGTGCCGGTAACCGGAACTCAAGCCCAAGGAGGCAAATAGTCATGAGCGATCCTTTCTTGAGTCACGCGGTGGCGCCGACACCGCTCGTCGGTAAGAGGTCAGTAACCTGGGAGCGGGTTGGGATTCTTTACGCCCGCTTCGCGCTCGGAGCCGCTTTTTTGTCCGCGGTGGCTGCCCGCTTTGGGATTTGGGGCGACAATACCGGTCCAGACAGTTTCAAACATTTTATCGAGTACGCGGCCGAAGTGAATTCGTTCATGCCGGCGTTCACCATTCCTTTTCTGGCCTGGGCCGCCACGGTCGCTGAGACCTTTTTGGGCATTACCCTAGTTCTAGGGATCCGGCCCAAATACGTGGCCGGTGCCGCCGCCGGCTTGCTGGCTTTGTTTGGCACTGCCATGGCGATTTCTTTCGGCATTAAATCGCCGCTGGACTACTCCGTATTTTCAGCGTCTGCCGGAGCGTTGTTGTTGGCGCTGCTTCAACCCCGAACCGTGAATGGACGCGCATTGAAGACACCGGCTTCTGGAGGTAACCAGTGAAAAATTGGACCCTAGCGATCCTGGTTTTGTGTTCCGGGCTAGTTGGAGCCGGTGTTGCGGCAAGCGTCGGCGATCAGGCTGAACTGCTGCGTTCTCGTGAACTGGTCTGGCGGGCGTACTTCGCTGGGGATATCAAAACACTCCAAGAACTGCTCCCAGCCGACACTATCGCAATCAATTCCGGTAGTGATCATTGGGATACCCAACCCGAGATCCTCCAAGACGCTGCTCAGTTTCGGTCCGACGGCGGCAAACTGATACGCCTCGAATTCAAGGAAACCAAGATCCAGCGATATGGTGACGCGGCGATGCTCTACACCCGGTATTTGTATGAGATTGAGGTGAAAGGTAAGCGATCGGTAACCTCCGGACGGGTTACCGAGTTCTTTGTGTTCCGGAACGGAAAATGGCTGAACCCCGGTTGGCACACAGACCGGTGGTGAAACCAGGGAACGGAAGAAAATCTCACGCAAAGACGCCAAGGTGAAGATATTTAGGACTAGACCACTCCTCCCTTTCTTGGAAGAGCGGTATCGCATTCTAGTATCTTCACCTTGGCGTCTTGGCGTCTTTGCGTGAGATTTTTCTTCCGTTCCCGCACGTTCCCAAGGTTCTCACAAGACACCAGACATCGATTCGTCGATATTCATGTCGCCCATGAAAGATCAGTTCCTCTCCGAGAACTTTCTCTTAACGACGCCGACGAGCGAGAAGCTCTATTTCCAATTCGCTCAGCAGCTCCCGATCTACGATTACCATTGTCATATTCCTCCCGCGGAGATCGCGCAGAACCGCCGGTTTGAGAACCTGACTCGGATCTGGCTGAACGACGGCCGCTACGGGGATCATTACAAATGGAGAGCGATGCGGACTCACGGCGTGCCGGAACGTTATATCACCGGCGATGCTAGCGATTACGATAAGTTCCTCGCTTACGCTAAGACCGTTTCTGCCACCGTCCGTAACCCGCTCTATCATTGGACGCATCTCGAGCTGCAACGTTATTTCGGTATCAGTCAGCTTCTGGACGAGAAATCTGCGCCGCAGATTTGGGAACAAGCTAACGAGCAGCTCCAGGATCTCACGACTCAACGCATCGTCGAAAAATTTAAGGTATCGGTGATTTGCACGACGGACGATCCAACCGACGATTTGCAGTATCACCAAAGCATCCGGGCCAACGGTTTAGCGACGCGAGTTTACCCTGCTTTTCGCCCTGACAAAGCTTTTGCCATCGATCAGGGAGAACCCTTTCACCAATGGGTTGATCGCCTGGAGAAGATCAGCGGCTCCGACTGTCGAGACTTTTCTGGGTTTGTGGAAGCGTTGCGAACCCGGCACCGTTTCTTTGGTGAGCAGGGCGCCAAGTTGTCTGATCACGGAATTCCCTACGCATATTCTGCTGTCTGCGATGAATCCGAGGCCAGCGCCACCTACTCACGCGCTCGATCCGGTGCTACACCCACGGAAAATGAGACGCTGAAATTCAGAAGTTTTCTTTTACGATTCTTTGGCGAACTGGACGCAAAGGCCGACTGGACCAAGCAACTCCACCTTGGCGCGCTTCGCAACACAAACAGCCGGGCATTCAAAGAGCTCGGGCCTGACACCGGGTTCGACTCGATCGGCGATTGGCCGCAAGCAGAGCCGTTAGCCAGATATCTGGACCAGTTAGAATCCGCAGGGAAACTGCCCAGGATGATTGTCTACAACCTGAATCCTAACGATAACTACGTTCTGGCAACGATGGTGGGTAACTTTCAACGTGGTCCGACACCGGGGAAACTGCAGTTCGGAACTGGTTGGTGGTTCTTAGATCAAAAAGAAGCCATCGAATGGCAATTGAACGCACTGTCCAATTGCGGGCTGCTGACCCACTTTGTGGGCATGTTAACCGACTCTCGCAGTTTCATGTCGTATCCCCGACACGAATATTTTCGGCGAGTCCTATGCGATGTCTTGGGCCGGGAAGTTGAACGAGGAGAGATCCCAAATGATGACGGTCTGCTGGGAAACCTGATCAGGGGTATTTGCTTCGAGAACGCCAAGAAATACTTCGGGATGGAATGCGGCGCGAAAGTGAACGTAGTGAACTGAATGGACCCAGTGGATTGAGTGGACACTAGTGGACTAAGTGGAGATCCTCCGGTCCGGCGCTAAGGTCCGTCCACTCTGTCTACCACGTCCACTTTTCGCGCCGCGCAGATGCGCGCGGGCGCGCTGAGTTCCTCGCGCTACCATCATGGGCGTGGCGGGCTGTCCGCATTTTCGACGCCACCCAACGTTCGAGGACGAGGACGATTGGGTGGCTAGCTTGCTAGTCGTTTGTATGCGTTCGGATCGTCGACATCCCTAACGACATGATCGTTCTCCATCTGCAGGGCGTAGACCTTCTCCGGATAACGTTTGATCACTCCTTTACAGCCGACGTCACCCACGATCCCCAAGATCGCGACCCGAAGTGATGCATCCAATACCACCGGGTTGCCCCGTTCTCCTTCGAAGAAAGGAACTACAATGCTTTTGTTCACTCTCTTCGCATCGGTGAATGCCGCCACGATCCGGTTAATATCCGCCGGTTCGAGCAGCGGCTGATCTGCCAGGTAAATCATAATGCCATCGGCTTGAGAAGAAACTGCCTCGACCCCGGTTCGAACCGAGGTGCTAAGGCCGTCGCGATAATCCGGATTCTGAATTAGCCGGACTGGTTTGCCCTTGAGTTCCGCTTGCGCCTTCTCGATTTCATGTCCTAACACCACAATTACTTCGTCAATTTTTGAGGCCAACAAGGTGTCGACCGCACGAACGATTAGCGCCTGATCTCTGAACCTGAGGAGCAACTTGTTCCGCCCCATCCGGGTCGACATGCCGGCGGCCAGAACAATGGCGGAAAGCATTAGCGCCCCGTCCATTAAGTCGGAACCACCGCCGGTAATGCGGGCGCGTTTAATTCGTGATCTGGATTCTGGAGATTCGCTTCAAGTTGGTGAACGGCTGCGGCCATGGGGCGCCCCGAACCGCCGCGACGCACGGCCACAACTTCACTGATGATGCTCAAAGCGATCTCCTCCGGCGTTTGCGCCCCAATGCTCAAACCGGCAGGAGCACGCACTCTGGACGCTTGCTCTCGTGACAAGCCCGCCGTTTCAAGATATTCAGATATCAACTGGGATCGGGTTCGACTCGCAACCAGCGCAACGTAAGCCGCCTGGCTCTCAATGGCTTTCTTGAGCGACAAATGATCCCCTTTGTGATGTGTCGCCACTACGACATACGACGTTGGTTTTATTTCTATTTGATCAGCGGTCAGCCCCGTCGTGAACACATGATCTGCAGTGGGAAAAGCCTCCGGGTTTAAGCCTGGATCTGCCACCGTCACCGAAAACCCTAGCAAATGGCCAAGTTGCGCCAGCATTTCCGCAATGCGGCCATGACCGGCAATTACCAGGTCTGGTTTTGGCAAGACCGGCTCAATCGCCACTTGCATCATACCGCCGCAGGGCATCCCGAATACCTCGTCGGTCAGATCGACGTTGATTACGCGAACTTTACCATCGCTCATACTTTCCAAAGCTTCATGACACACCGTGCTTTCCGCGCAGCCGCCGCCGACCCATCCAAGCACCACCCGGCCATCGGTGTCGACAATTACTTTAGATCCCGGTTTGGCCGATCCTGATCCTTGGACGCTAAGCACTGTCGCAATCGCAAAGGCTTCACCGCGCGATTTCAGCTTATGTGCGGTTCCGAAAAGATCGTCAACCATCCTCACTAATAACGATGCACTGGTCCGAGCAGGTAACAAGTCTTAGTGCGCTTGGGGACATCGCGTCATGGACCTGGGACGGCGATCGCCAGGTGATTCTCTGCGTGAAGGTCAAACTCTTGCTGGCAGCCCGCGCAGCAGAAGTAATAGGTCTCGCCTCGATACTCAGAAACGTACTTGGAAATGCCCGGTTCCACTGACATTCCGCACACCGGGTCAATTGCTTCCAACCGAGCCGGGTTGCTTTCCGACGGCTTAGTTAGCTCAATGCGAGCCGGCTCTGTCTTCCTGACCTGGACGATTTCCGCGAGAATACTCAAAGCGATTTCCTGTGGGGACAACCCACCGAGTCGTAAACCTGCCGGCGCTCGAATGCGGCTGAGGCGTTCTGGCGGCGTGCCTTTCCCGGCGAGCGATTCGAAGATTTTGTGCGATTTTGCGTCGCTGGCGACAAAAGAAATGTAGGCAACCTCGGTACGACAAGCTTGCTCGAGCGCTTCTTCGTCCTGTTCTCCCTGAGTTGATACCACGATATACGCCTCGGCACCGAGATCGACCCGCGACAGATCTAGTTCCTGCTTGATGCAATCGGCCTCTGGAAACGCCTCGGGGCTGGCTCCGGCGGCGAGAACCGTGACGCGGTAGCCTATCGCCTTACCCAAACTTGATAAGGCCCTCGCGACAGCGGATCGGCCAAAGATCAGTATTTGCGGCTTGGCTAGGACCGGTTCGATATAGATATCCAAGGCGCCTCCGCCGTGACAGGTCATAGTGTAAGTCACGGTGCCTTCCTCTGCCTCGCCGGTCCGAGATGGAGCCACACGAACCAACCGCGGCTTGCCGTCGGCGATCGCTTTCAAGGCCTCTCTAACCACTAACGGCTGAACGCATCCACCGCCGATCCATCCCCAAATGCTGCCATCAGCTTCGATGATGGCTTTGTCGCCTGGTTTACCTGAAACCGGCGGTTGGCACCTTACCACGACAGCGGTCGCAAAAGGACGCTCTTGCGATCGTAACCCTGCAGCCCGACTGAGGAACTCGTCGAACATGATAAGTCTCGAACAGCAGAATAGTCTCACGCTGAGACCCGGCCCGCAACGCTTCGCGTAGCGATGCGGGCGTGAGATTTTTTCAATGTGCGACTTCTGGAGTGCCAACGTCGATAGCGGTGATCGCGTCGAAGAAAAGAAACCGGTGTCGGACTCCGCGGCTGAAAACACAGACACTTTGTGCTCGTTCGCTTTCCGGAATCGGAATGCCATCCTCGTCGGTATTCGGCGGAAAAAAGATATGATCACGCGTGGGCACCTTGTACCTTTCGCCGCTCGAGGTCACCAACCTGAACGGCACGAATGGGGCTGCCTGGACCAGTTGGCGAATCTCTTGTTCTTTAGGATGCATCTGCGGTACTCGTACCACGTTCGCTGGGGGTGGGCAAACATTATAAAAACATTATTATTTTAAGATACATATTTTGCTGGTGCCGGCCCTGATCACCAACCTCAGATGCAGCTAAGCTGCCTTGAGGTGCTTCTCTAACTGCAACAGGCTTTCCAGGCTGTGGGCCGGAGCGAAGATATCAATGTATGGTAAAGCGGCGTTCATTGCTCTTGTCACCGGCTCGTATCCAGGGAGTCCAAGCAGTGGATTGAGCCAGATCAGTTGCCGGACCTTGTTCTTTATTTTTCTGAGTTCATTCACCAGCGCATCCGGAGCTTCCGTGTCCCAGCCATCGCTGAGGATGAGGACGCCGGTATTCCGGGACAACAATTTAGGTCCGAAACGCGCGTTGAATGACCGCAAAGAACCACCGATTTTGGTGCCGCCACGCCATCCAGTGGTCATCGCTGAAAGCTTTTCCAGCACCTCGGGCCACGATTTGGCTTTCAGCGGGTCGGCTATATCAATGAGCGTCGTGCTGAAAACGAAAGTGGAAACTTCGCGGGCGCATCGGGTCAGCACGTAAGCGAACTTCAGCAGAAACAAGCTATATGGATTCATCGAATCGCTGACATCCAAGAGGAGCACCAGCTTTGTTCGCTGGCGCCGCTGTTTCTTGTAGCGCAATTCAACCAGCTCCCCGCCATGTACAAGGTTTCTGCGAAAGGTTCTGCGCAGGTCGACAATGCCTCGACGTTCGGAGCTTCGAAGCCGTCTCGATAAGCGGTTGGCCATTCGCCGAAGTAGCCGGAACGCCAGCCGTTCAAGTTCTGCTAAATCTCCTTGAGGAATGAGTGCGAAATCTGCCTTGGTCAGTCGTTCGATCAGGCTCGCGCCGGAAATAGCTTTTTCCGGATACGAGTCCAAATTCAAACGGTCGGCGTGAGTGAAGAGTTTAAGTACGCTTTGTTCCCGGCCTACTCCTTGACTGGAAAACCGGTTCTTGCCGGACTTCTTAGGGGAAGGCTTGGTAGGCGCCGGACCTTCCCAGATGAGGGCGAAGAGTTTAGCAAACAGATCCCACTCATGCTTAGACGAACAGAGCACCGCTCTGAGCGCGTCCTCGATCGCTGCCGGCCCAGCGTCCTGCACGACCCTTAGTGCCTGCAAGCACTCGAGGGTGGTTCGGCCTCCTGAGCCGAGCCCGTTCGCCCGAGCACAGCGGCAAAATCGGACGACGACTTGTTCCAGCGCGTCGGTGTCACGAGTCATGGCAATGACGATTCTTCAGGGGGTAGCGACGAGCTTTTCAAATCCCTCTTCGCGGACCTTCGCGAGATCGTCGGCGGACTTGATGACACATCCGATAGTCTGGTCGGCTGTCTCCTTGTCGAGATTGGTCTTCTCCAGAAGCGCTAGCGCAGCGGATAGATCCAAGGTTTCAGCAACACCTGGAATTTTAGAAAGACTCATCTTTCTGAGAGAGTGCAAGAACCGAACTACTTGAGCGCCGAGTTCCATCCCGATCTCCGGCAATCTCGCGTGAACGATGTCCATTTCTTTTTCGAAGCTGGGATAGTCAATCCACTGATAAAGACATCGCCGCTTTAAGGCATCGCTCAATTCACGCGCGCCATTGGACGTGAGAATGACGTAGGGTGCTTGCTTCGCTTTGACCGTTCCGAGCTCAGGTATGCTGATCTGGAATTCACCGAGTACCTCAAGCAGGAAAGCTTCGAAAGCGTCATCCGCTCGATCGATTTCGTCGACGAGCAGCACAGGAGAGGCTTCTTCGCAGGAAATCGATTTTAGTAGCGGCCGTTCAAGCAAAAAATCAGGCCCGAAGATGTGCTCCTCCAGGGCCTGTAGGTTTCCACCACTTCCCTCTTGAATCTTAATCGCCAAAAGTTGCTTCTGATAATTCCATTCGTACACCGCTGAATTAACATCCAGCCCTTCGTAACACTGGAGCCGGATCAGCTCTGTGCCCAGGATGGCAGCAAGTACTTTGGCGGCCTCGGTCTTGCCAACCCCAGCGTGTCCCTCGATCAGTAAAGGCTTGCCCAGCCGTACTAACAGATAGACCGCAGTCGCTAACGACCGATCCATGACATATCCAAAATTACGGGCACTCTCGATCAGAGTATCAATGCTCTGGATCGCGTGGGGCCCGGAGTTTGCACCGGATGAAGCGGTCATGGGAAAGCAATAGCCAATAGCCGATGGCCAATAGCCAATAACAATGTACCCGATGATCTCGCCAAAAAATCAGTCACAATTTTATTAGTAAGTGCCTGCCGTCGCCGTCGGCCGTCGGCTATTGGCTATTGGCTATTGGCTATTCCTGCGCGTCTTCCTTCGAATCCGGTTTGAACATTCGCCCTAACGGTCGAAGCACCGCTGAGACAGCCACTGAACCCGCATCGATCGGTTTTACTTCCTGCGACGGCCCAACCGCGGTTTCTCCGGAAGCTTGTTGTTGGAGTCGTTGTCGCAAGTTTTTAGTAAACATTTCGAACATCTGATTTGCCACTTCCTGAATCATGCGGCTGCCCATTTGCGCCAGGATACCGACGACATTGAGCTCCGAGATCGTTACCACTTCGGCACCGCCCTCAGGTAGGTCGCGAACTGTTCCAGTCATCTTCATCGAAGCACTACCCTTACCCCGGACATCTTGCCCTTTTCCGATCATCTCAATTTCTCGCGCCTGATCATCAAGCCGCTCGATATGCGCTTCGCCTTTATAATCCGTGACCGTGGGGCCGAGTTTGACTTTGATGACCCCTTTGTAAGTTTTCTCGTCCACGGCTTCGGTAATCTGAGCCCCAGGCACGCAGCTCGCCACTTCTCTAGGGTCACTGAGGATCTTCCAAACCTGGTCCGCGGATTCGGGCGCTCGAAAACTCTTTTCGATCTTGATCGGCATAAGAGCTTATTCCGTCACCCCTTTTTCTTTGAGGATCTGCCAGATTTTCCACGGCGAAAGCGGCATATCGATATGTTTGACGCCAAGATGCGAAAGCGCGTCGACCACGGCATTCACAAAGGCGGCAGGCGAACCAACATTCGGCGATTCACCGACTCCCTTTGCGCCGAGCGGATGGTGAGGTGACGGGGTGCAAGTGTGGCCGGTTTCCCAGTTGGGTGTTTCCACAGCGGTCGGCACCAGATAATCCATGAAAGTGCCGCCCTGGACATTGCCGTTTTCGTCGTAACTGATCTCCTGCATAAAGGCGATCGCCAGACCTTCGGTTAACCCGCCGTGTACTTGCCCTTCCACGATCATTGGGTTGATGATATTGCCGCAATCATCCACGGCGATAAATCGCCGGACTTTTACCTCGCCGGTGCCTTTGTCGATATCGACGACGGCTATGTAGGTTCCGAACGGGAACGTTAGGTTCGGCGGGTCATAGTAGTTGACCGCCTCTAACCCGGGTTCCATGCCTTGCGGGAAATTAGTGTAAGCGGCAAAAGCGATGTCCTGAATCGTCTTCGATTTGCCGGGTGCGCCTTTCACAGAAAACTTGCCTGGCTCCCATTCGAGGTCTTCTTCGCTGACTTCAAGCAGATGCGCCGCGATCTTTCTAGCTTTCTCGCGAATTTTACGGGCAGCTAAGGCCGCGGCTGCGCCGGAAGTAGGTGTACTTCGACTCGCGTAAGTACCAAGACCGTACGGTGCAGTATCGGTGTCACCTTCCTCGATAGCCACATCGGCTGCTGGAATCCCGAGTTCTTGCGCAACGATTTGCGCATAGGTGGTTTCATGGCCTTGCCCTTGCGATTTCGTGCCCATCCGCATAATCGCTTTGCCGGTCGGATGAACTCGCAGCTCGGCACTGTCGAACATTTTAAGGCCAAGAATATCGAACGTATGCGAGGGGCCAGCTCCAACGATTTCGGTAAAGCTCGATATCCCGATCCCCATCAGCTCTCCCTGCTTACGTTTCTCAGCCTGTTCTTTGCGTAGCTCATTATATCCGATCTTCTCTAACGCCAGGTCCAATGCCCCTTGATAATTTCCACTGTCATATTGCCAGCCAAGCGGGCATAGATAGGGGAACTTTTCGGGGGGAATGAAATTCTTCCGGCGCAGTTCAGCGGGGTCCATCTTCAACTCTTGCGCCAAGACATCCATGGCCCTTTCGATCAAATAGGCTGCCTCGGTGACGCGGAATGAGCAACGGTAAGCAATGCCGCCGGGCGCTTTGTTGGTGTAGACGCCGTCGACCTCGCAAAACGCTGATGAAAAATCGTAAGAACCCGTGCAGATGCTGAACAGCCCGGCCGGAAACTTCGAGGGTTGGGCGGCCGCGTTAAAAGCGCCGTGGTCAGCCAGGGTTTTAACCCGTAACGCTTTGAGCCGTCCCTCCTTATCGGCGGCCAGCTCTGCTTCCATGTGATAATCCCGCGCGAACCCGGTTGATTGCAGATTCTCCGAGCGAGTTTCAATCCACTTTACTGGACGTCCGAGCGTCAATGCAGCGAACGCTGAGCAGACGTAACCAGGGTAAACCGGTACCTTATTGCCAAACCCGCCGCCAATGTCCGGAGAAATGACACGAATATTTTGTTCGGGTAATCCCGCCACCAGGGCGAAGACCGTTCGGTGAGCATGGGGCGCTTGCGATGTTATCCAGGCGGTCAGCTTTCCCGTTGCTGAATTGAAATCGATCACGCACCCGCAAGTTTCCAGGGGAGCGGGGTGGCACCGGGGAAAAAAGGCATTCACCCGTGCGATCACCGGCGCGTTCTTCATCTGTTGTTCGGTTGCCGCACGATCGCCAACTTCCCAATGAAAAATATGATTCGATTTTTCTTCTCGATCTTCCCTTAGAATCGGCGCATCCGCGTCCTGAGCTTTATGCGGATCCACTAGAACCGGAAGCTCTTCATAGTCTACTTCGACTAAATCAGCGGCATCTGCTGCCGTGTAGCGATCTTCGGCTACGACAAAGGCCACCTCTTGCGATTGGAAAAGCACTTTGCCGGTAGCCAGCACCATTTGCTTGTCGTGAAACAACGTTGGCATCCAGGCAAGATTCGCTTTGGCTAAGTCTTCACCCGTGATGACAGCGAGTACCCCTGGCAGCTTGGTCGCTTCTTCGGTCCGAATAGCCTTGATACGAGCGTGAGCGTAAGGACTCCGGACCATGTGGCCGTAGACCATTCCCGGAAGCTGTACGTCGTCGACGTAGTTGCCTTTCCCTTGAATGAATCGCAAATCCTCTTTGCGCTTAATCGAGTGCCCCATTCCCCCGATCTCGGGCGATGTTTTTGCTAGCATCTCTAGTTCTCCGTTTCTATTTCTGTCGCGAAGTCCGGCAACGTTTATGCCTGGGTTGATGGTGCGCTCATTTTCTCGGCGGCGTATTGAACCGCCTTCACGATGTTCTGGTAACCGGTGCAACGACAAAGATTGCCCGAAATTCCCCAGCGAATGTCTTCCTCGGTCGGGTGCGGCTTCTTCTCAAGCAGCGCGCAAGCCGACATGATCATCCCGGGTGTACAGAACCCGCATTGGAGACCATGTTTCTCTTTGAATCCCTCTTGCAACGGATGCAAAGCACTGCTGGTACCGACGCTCTCGATCGTGCGCAGTTCTCGGCCATCGGCTTGTACGGTAAAGAGTGTGCATGATTTTACCGGTCTGCCGTCCAGCAAAACTGTGCATGCGCCGCAATTGGTCGTGTCGCAGCCGATATGTGTCCCAGTCAGCCCGAGATATTCACGGATAAAATGAACTAACAGTAACCGGGGTTCGACCGCAGCCGCGCGGTCCTTACCATTTACCTTCAGAGTAATATCGATGACTTTCTTGGTAGTCATAAAAGCATTTCGTGTTTGATGTGCTAACGCTCCTGGCTTGCCCGGTTAAGCGCCTTGGTTAGTGCGCGTTTCGTTAGTTCTTTCACCATCGCGATTTTGTACTCAGCCGGACCCCGCAGATCAGAGCTGGGATGCGCATCTTCGGCAGCCAGAGAGGCGGCTTGGCGGATATTGGCTTCGTCGAGCGCTTTACCGCGCAGAAAATCTTCCGCATGCTGCGCCTTGATCGGTGTCCCGCCGACGTTGGTCAGGCCGATCCCCGCTTCCTGGCAAATCGCCTTTGCGTCGACGGTCACTTGTACCGCCACTCCAACCGTCGCGAAGTCTCCGACCTTTCGCTCCAGCTTGAAATAAGCCCCTCCGCTTCTTGCCGGTGGAATTGGAATTCGGATCTCGGTAAGGATCTCGTTAGCTTCCAGTGCGGTCGCGAAGAGTGATATAAAGAAATCTTTTATCGAAATGCTGCGTTGCCCGTTAGGGCCGGTAGCGATCACCTCCGCGTTTAGCGCTAACATCGTGGCGGGATGATCGTTAGCCGGGTCTCCGTGGGCCAAATTGCCGCCAACCGTCGCTAAGTTCCGGACCTGCGGATCCGCAATCGAAAAAGCGGTGTCCAAGATCAGCGGGTATCTGGAGCGAATTAACTCGGAAGTCTCCAGATCGGCTTCCCTGGTCAACGCCCCGATTTTCAGATAACCGACATCTTCCTTGATATACTCGAGACCGGCAATTTGATTGATGTCGATCAGATAGTCTGGCTGAGCCAAACGCATCTTCATCATGGGGATCAGGCTCTGTCCGCCACTTAATATTTTGGCAGCATCACCATGTTGCTGCAGTAAAGAGATTGCCTCTGGAATGGTCTTAGGCCGGCAGTAATCGAATGCTCTCGGGATCATTTTTCAAAAGCAGACGTCAGCACGTCCGACCCAAGTGGATCCTAGACAACCGTGTGAGACCAGGAGCAGCTGGACGGGCAGACGGCGGGGGTGAAGTGTTAGTTAAGCTTTCGCACGAAAAGCGCGTTTAGGATAGAAAGAAGATTCGCGAGACCGGCTCCGCGCAAGCCAGTCTCCAAAGCTTTTCGGTGTTGCCGGGCAAAAACCTCCGATTGCCAGTGACGTCCTAGGCGAGATCCGCCGTCGAGAACAGGAAAGTTATTTCGCGACCGACAAAGTCCGCAACCAGCGATTTAAGGCTCGCCGTTCGTAATAGAATGACTGCCTACGCTTCGGATCGTATTTTCCCGAACTCATGCTCGATGAATCGTTCACCCGCGTATTCCCGTTTGCCAGAACTTTTCCGTTGCTATCAGTTAACCGGAACTCAAAGTTCATCCGAGCAGGATGGGTCGGACGAATGATCCTAGCGTTTCTAGCGTTCGAAATGTTTCCCGCTAAATCGATGTCCGTAAATCGTAGAACTAAACTGCCGTTCGGGTACTTCTGTTTAACAATCGGCGCCAATTCGTCCCTGATGCTGCTGGCGAAGGCTTGGGCAGTGAAATTCGCGTCTCGACCACCGATGCTGAAGTCGGTGAATTTAGCCGGATTAACAAACTGTATGGTGACCGGGTCGACGGCGGCGCCGGACACTGAGCCCGCTAAAGTTGCCGTGAACCAAAGGCATATCCATGGAAAGAAATTCGACTTATTCATAAACGAAAGTTTCTGCTGAGGAGTTAGTCGGCCGTGCGTCTTTATCTTTGGGTTTTGGCGTGAGACTTTATTTCCGCGCTTTCTTCGCTGCCTCAACCACCTTTTGTTCAATTTCTGCCGGAAGTTCCTGATAATGGCTGAACTCTTCCGTGTGTAAACCGCGGCCGGCGGTGAGAGATCGAAGTTGGGTGGCGTACCGATATAACTCTCGAGCCGGGACGTGCGCGCGGACACTTTGGAAATTTCCTTCCGTATCCATTCCCAGGATCTTGCCGCCGCGGCTGGAAAGATCTCCGATGACTTTGCCCATGCAGTCGTTCGGAACTCGGACTTCCAGCAACTGGATCGGCTCTAACAAACACGGTTTGGCTTTCATAAAGGCCTCTTTAAAAGCCCAGTAACCGGCGATCTGGAAGGAAATGTCATTAGAATCGACTGGATGCATTTTCCCATCGTAAAAATTAACTCCGACATCCACGACCCGATAACCGGCCAGAATGCCGTCGTTGCAGGCATGATGCATCCCGCGCTCGACCGCTGGCACGTACACGCGATCGACACATTGGCCCGAGAGCGATTCTTTAAACTCAAGCCCAGAATCGCGCGGCCTTGGGGCGATACGCAAAGCAACCTCGGCGAATTGCCCGGCGCCGCCACTCTGCTTTTTGTGCCGATAAGAGGAGTCTGCTGCTGACTTGATCGTTTCCCGGTAACGCACCCGCGGTTCGATCAGATCGAAATGGACTTTAAACCGGCGGCGTAACCGCTCCGCTAATACATCGAGATGAAGCTCACCTTGTGCCGCCACGATAGTCTGGTGCAATTCCGGATCCGTCGAGAAGACGAACGTCGGATCTTCCTCATGTAAGGTGGCGAGTCCGGCTGCGATTTTGTCCTCTTCGCCCTTCGCTTGCGGCTGGAGCGCCGCGTGAACCGTTGGCTTAGGGTAAGCCGGCTCAGGCAACTTAACCGGCCGGTTACCGGAACAAAGCGTGTTGCCGGTGTACGTGTTTTTCAACTTCACCGTCGCGCCGACATCGCCCGGACCAAGTTCACTAACCGGGGAACGATTACGGCCGTTCAGATAGTAGATCTGGCCGACGCGTTCGAATGCGCCGCGTGTACTATTAAACAGATCCGTCCCCGTTTTGACCTCGCCGGAGTAAACTCGGAAGAACCAGAGCTCGCCGAATTGCTCTTCGTTCATAGTCTTGAAGATCTGCGCCACCGGCTGCGAATCAGTGAGGCTGACTTCCGTTTCCTTCCCGTTACCGTCGACGGCCGCCACTTTTTGGCGATCGACCGGCGAGGAGCCGTATTTAGCGATGAAATCCATCAGCCGGGCCACTCCCACTCCGGTCTCTGCCGAGACACAGAATACTGGAGTGAAAATCTGCGCTTGAATCGCGGCATGGATACCGCTCCGGAACTCTTCTTCTGAGAGCGAGCCCTGATCAAAAAATTTGTTGAGCAGGGTGTCGTCCGACTCGGCGATCAGCTCGATCAACTCCTGATGCAGTTCAGTTACCCGTTTTTTCCACGGGCCGGCGGCTGGCTCTTCGCTGAACCGGCTGTGGCCCGTGGTTTCGTAATTCACGATATCGCTGCGTAGGATGTCTAGGAGTTGATTGAATCCCGGTCCAGGATTGATCGGGATATTCATGGGAAAAACCGGGCCATACTGCGCGCGGACGTCTGCTAATACGTCATCAAAATTAGCGTGCTCTTTGTCCATCGCGCTAACCACGATGATCTTTGGGATGCCGCATTCGCTAGCGTAGTTCCATACGCGTTCCGTGCCGACACCGGCTCCGTGCTGGGCATGGACCACTACCAGTGCGAAGTCAGCGACCCGCAAGGAAGCGAATGTTTCGCTCAGGAAATCGGGGTAGCCCGGGCTATCCAAAATGTTGAACTTCTTACCCAACCAATTGGTGTGTAAGAGAGAAGTTTGTGTCGAGATCTGTCTTTGTCTCTCGCTGACATGATAATCGGACACGGTCGAGCCTTCGCTGATCCGGCCCATCCGCCCAATGGCGCCGCTACAGAGGAGCATCGCTTCTGTGAGGATGGTTTTTCCGGACGACGCATGTCCGGTGATCGCGAAATTTCGGATGTCCGCGGGGGCTAGCGGCACCATAATCTGTAACCATGTAACCGATCGGCGGCTGGTGCAAGCGTAGCTTCTACTTGTAAGTAGTTCACGCTGGATTCGAGCCTTTTAACCGCGAGCCGCATCATGGGTCGCTCCCGGGAGCCGGCTGTTAAATCGCATATAGAGCTGCCACGCTGCCAAGCGGCTCCGCTCCCACTGGACCGTTATCCCAGAAACTCCGCAAATCTGTACCGCCGATCTTGGTTATTCGCGGCTTTTCAGCGCGGTGAGGGCGCTGGCGACGACGACACACCCGATTCCGGCAGTCTGCCGCGGGCTGAGATGCTGGGCCAGGATGGCGTAACCGAGGACTGCTGAAATGGCGGGTTCCATACTCATAAAGATCCCAAAGGCACGGGTGCTCATCCGACGGAGTGCGATCATTTCAAGCGCGTAAGGTACTACTGGATTGAGCACCGCTAATCCTATGGTTGCCATAACCGGCCAAGGCGTGAGCATACTCCCTTTGGCGAATAGGCTAGCCGGCATGGCGCTGATCGCGGCGACCAGCAGCGCAATCGATAACCCCTGAAGTCCCGCGAAGTATGTCCCCACCCGCTTCATTAACAGAATATAGGCAGCCCAACCCACGGCAGCTCCGGCAGCGAAGCCAATGCCGCCCACATCGACGCTCCATTGCGATTGTTCCCGAGTCAAAAGAAACACCCCGCTGGCCGCAACCGCGGCCAGAACGAGATGAATGAACCGGCGGGTACCGGCGAAGGCCACCCCTAGAGGCCCTAGGAATTCAATCGCTGTCGCTGTCCCCATAGGAATTCGTGAAATGGCGGCGAAATAACAGAGGGTCAGACCCGCGATCACGACGCCTAGGCTGCCGGCGGCGAACCATTGGCGCCGAGTCATCGCGCCAAACCGCGGTCTTACGATTATGACCAGGAAGATCCCTCCCCAAAGCAGCCGGAGCGTGGTCGTTGCCACCGGCCCGATGACGGCCATGATGGGCACTGCCAGCGCTGCGCCGAGCTGAATAGTCAGCATCGACCCGGTGGCCATCAATTCAGGCGGGACACCGCGCAGCATGGCGCCCATCAGTGCGGGGGCTGTTGCCAACGCTGCACCATCACTATTGGATTCCTCTTCGCTCATGCCTTCCTGTCGAGGGACCGACAAACCGCGGCAAGACTACCTCGAACACGATTGGCGGCAAGTAGGTAAGACGAAACGCAGAATAGCCGCAAAAGAACGCAAAAAAACTCTAACCGCAGATGGACGCAGATCTACACAGATGTAGGCCGACTAGGGGAACTATTCGTGTTAATTCGCGGTAGATTTTTTTTGCGTTCTTTGCGATCCTTTGCGGCTATTCCCGTTTTTGAGCGTGTGGTTCTCTCTTTCTCAGATGCCCGGGGATGCGGCAGCCAGAACTTTTTGCATCAGGCTTTCTAGGACCTTCAACCGGGGTTCGATCGGGCGTAGCCCGATCGCACGTCCCAACTCGAAAGACTTGTCCTGGCGCGGATCATATTCCGGCCATTCCGGCAATCCGTTCGAACTAGGGTTACCAGTCTTGGCGAATTGCTCCCAGTAAATGCGCATGGTTTGGCCGAGCTTTGCGTCATCCCCGTGATGTTCCCAATCGGCTGGGAACGAATCGCTCAGGAAGTAGAGTTCCTCTCCGTGATGGGCGCCAAGCCTCGCTCGCTTACCGCTTTCTGGGTAGGTGAATTGATAAAGATAAGCAGGCTGTCCCAGGCGGGTCATGGCCCGAGCCAAGGAATAAGCGCCGTAAGCGAACAGATCATTCTGCAGTTGCAGGTAACGAGGCGGAACCTCGGCGTCCGATAGCGCCGGATAGGCTGCGAATTCTTCATCGGCGAACTTGCCCGTGTCCCGGCGAAGATAGAGCTTATAGTCGTCGATTGTCTTCGGACCAGAGTCGCTAAGGACCGTCGCTTCATCGGCATTGCTACCGATCAGCACAGGCACTTTGATTTGTTTGCCCTCCGCAAAGATCGTTGCCGGTTGTTCGGGAACTACCCAGCCATCCACGATGGCGCCGAAACTGATCTCCCGATCCTGGCGCCAGGCCTCCAATATTTCTGCAGCCGGAATGCTCCTGAGTTTTTGTAAGGCGCTGGGACCATCCTGAATCCCCAAATCGGTTGCCAACCGTTTTCCCGAAGCTTCGCCGGTACCGGAAATGCCGTTGTACGGAACCGGCGAGCGGATGTCTTGGTTGAGCACGCTCTGCCCCTCTCCGCTTTCCAGAATCGCTCCTTGAAATAACCCAGCGGCCAAAGGAGAGGCCATGAGCAAACAGATATCGAACGCGCCGGCGGATTGGCCCATGACCGTTACCCGGTCCGGATCACCGCCAAAATGCGAAATATTCTCTCGAACCCAGCGCAACGCTTCGAGTTGATCAAGGAGGCCGTAGTTTCCCGAAGCGTGATGGACTGACTCATCGGTTAGCGCTGGATAAGCAAAGAATCCGAACGGTCCGAGGCGATAGTTCGCGCTCACGATAACGGCGCCAAGCCGTGAAAGCGCAGGTCCAAGCGGAGTCGATTGGCTGTACCCAGCGGTATTGCCACCGCCATGAAAAAAGACAATGACCGGTTGCTTCGCTTTCGACGAGAGGTCGGTAGTCCAGACATTGAGATAAAGGCAGTCTTCGCTCCAGCCGATATAGGGCAACCAACCGGCTGGAAGTTGCGGCGCTGCCGGACCAAACTTGATCGCCTGGCGGACGCCGCTCCACTTTGGCGCTGGCAGCGGCGGCTTCCAGCGCTGTTCACCGATCGGCGGAGCAGCATATGGTACCCCAAGAAACGCCGCCTCATTCGGCGAACCGAAACAAGTTCCTTCAAGAACCCCAGTATCCAGCGTCACTGTCGGAGGTGAGGGAAGACCCGTCGCGGCCGGCGCTTGGTCGAGGCCAACCAGAGCCAACCCAACCGAAGCGACGATAACCGAACCTGGAAAATGCCAACGTCGCATCAATCGAAACTCTTTCTTAACGGATTCGCCGTCTCTCTCAACGCTCCTGCATGTTCCCGCACGTTTACCTCCGGGAGTACTCTCCCTTAAACACCGCCGTCCAAGAGGCGCCATTGTCTCCGGATTTTTCCCAAGATTGTTCGACCTGATCTGCGGCGATTCGCGTGACCCGGATTCGGTTGAGAACCGCTTCACCGTTTGGACCGCGACTAGGTCCATAAAACTCAGCCAAACCTGGTGTTACCTTTCCAGTGAACACATGTACGCGACCTTGATTGTCAGCGAACATACCGTGCCAGCTCTTGTCATCCGAGGAATAGGCAAACAGGTTTTCGCCTTTGTGACCTTTCCCGTCGTCCCAGCTTTCAACTACCAAATATTGGTCGAGAGCGAGGTAGACCCGGCTAGTCGCCTCGCTTGAGCCACTCGGGTTGGCAATGCTCCAATCGCCTAACCAGAAGTCGAATTGACGGCACTCCGCACCGGCGTTCGCTTTATCATCCGCTGCCATTGCCGGATGTTCCGTGAGAGAGAAGCATCCTGCGGTCCCCGCCACGAGAACGATTATCTTTAACCAAGCCCAATTTAGGCCACCGAGTTTATCGATAGTTTGCCGCATGCAGCACTGTTCGCGGAAACTTCGATTGGCGCAAGAAACGCCTTACGGCATAATATAGCTTTAATGCGACAACTGCTTACGAGAGAGAATGACCCCAAACCAGGGATCTCCGTCGCGACGCATTCGCGAGAATATCTGCGTGGTTCCCATATCGCGGAGCACGCCCATGGATCCAATCAATTGGTCTATGCGAGTCGTGGGGTTATGGAGGTCTCTTCCGGTCAAAGCTTGTGGAAAATCCCACCGCATTTCGGCCTATGGATTCCGGCGCGTACTCCCCATCAGATACGGATGCCGGAAGCCGTTTCCATGCGCACCCTCTACCTGGGACCAGCGCGGGCGAAGCTGCCCTCCGTGTGCACGGTTTTCCATGTTGGGTCGCTTCTGCGCGAGCTCATCATCGAGATCGTGCGTGTTGGCCAGCTCCGAATCGGTAATCACATCGAATGCGCATTGCGCGATCTCTTGGTTGCAGAACTAGAGCGAGCATCCCCTGTCCCTACGGGCGTTCAGCTTCCGCGAGATCAAAGGGCAGGTAGTGTTGCCCAGGCGGTCATTGAAAATCCAGCTTGTCCAATCTCATTAAAATCCATGTGCGAGTCGGCTGGGGTCAGTGTCCGGACACTGGAAAGAACTTTTCATCGCGAGGTCGGTACCGATTTCGAATGTTGGCGAAGGCAAGTACGGTTAATGAGAGCAATAGAGCTGCTGGTGGCAGGACATCGGATCAAAGAGGTTGCGTTCTGCGTAGGCTATCGGCACCCCAGCGCTTTCGTTGCGCTCTTCCGCGCAACCTTCGGAAGGACGCCGAAAGCGTGGATCTCTGCTTTGGAGAATTTGAATTGAATTCGGTGCGCTCGAGATGCCAATGGTGTCAAAGAAACCGTTAGTAGCTAGGCGTTGAAAAAACGGCTTCCAAATCCTGAAGGCGTCGATTAACCCCGTCGGAGGGGCGTTGCATTCCGCGTGGCAGCTGTTGTAGGTCGACGACGCCGTGAAAGGCGAAATACAAACGGCGTGTGGATAGACGCGACGCCCAGGGACCCAGGATGTGGCTACATCGTGTTTGGTGGTAACCCCTGGGTTATGCCAAGCGCTCGGGGCGTCGCCTATATTGCGCGCGGAGTTCCTGCACCCGTTCTGATGGGGTCAATGCGCGCCCCCGGCGCAATTGAATTCCGCTAATTAATACGACGTAACTACGCAACAAATGGTTCATCCGTTGCCGCGAGATCCTAGGCGAGAGTACGCACTAAGCAAATCCGGTAGGGATGAGCTCCTGCTCATCCGGCGCCCCTGAAGCCAGCGTCGGCCACGCCAAAATCGTCCTCGTCCTCGACTGGTCCGAACCAAGACTAGGCGTGCGGTGCTTTCGAGATGCGAACCGCGGAGAGCGCGTCGATGCCGGGAAAAAAACGTTTCGACGACGAGGGCGAAAAAAGCCCGTGGCCTGTGCGTTGTAATCGAACGAACGGATGAGCAGGAGCTCATCCCTAGCAAGTCATTCGGAGGTCGAACTCGGTGCCGAGATTTGTTTCAGACCTTCCGGGGTGAATTCAGAATCGGTGAAGGTGACGTTGTGTTTAATCCGAGAACCATCCAACTCGGTGACCGCCGCTTTCTGAGGATCTTGGACTATCAGATTCGCAGGGATCGGCCTGCCTTTGTCGTCGTTGGCTACGCGGGTGGTGTCGATGCGCAGCTTAAGTTCGCCGGAGATCGAGTATTTTTCGATGCGGAGTGGCACCAAGCGGTTCGCGTCGATCCACGAACGGACTTTTCCATAGTTGGACTCTCCCTTGTCTGGCTTCGACTCAAGGACTGTGCAGTTCACACCGTTGACCACTTCGGTGCCGGTAATGCTCTGGCTTTGCCAGGAGAATGGATCCTCGATGACGTCGAAGTAAGAAAGCGCGCTGCCGAAAAAGGGTTCGCTCAGTTGGGAGGCGCTCAACGTCTGTACCTTGTCCGGAGGCGTGAACAGGGAACCAGTCGGTGCGTGACCCTGCGCCTGTCGTAAAAGCACCGATTGGCCTTTTCGATCTTGGGGCCAAAGAACCTGGTAAACTAGATCGGTGGCGGCTTTCGTCCGGCGTTCCTTGATTTGGAGCTGCAGAGTCTCCTTGGCAGCGCCTTCTGCTGGTTTCACTTCCAGACGAAGCCGCACGTAAGCCAAACCTTCTTGTCGTGTCTCCAGGGCGGCTGCCAAATCTTTAGCTGAAAGTTGCGCCGTGGCGTCGGTTGCGGAGACAGCCAATGCGGCTAGCCCAACCATGGTGATCAGAGTGCGGATGATCATAGCGCGTACAAATCTAGCGTTTTACTCTAATCAGCCGTGCAATGCCTGGCTTGGAGTCAGCCGGGAACTGCGCCAGGCTGGATAAAGACCGCTGATCACACCGACGGCGATCGCGATCGCGATTGAAACCGCAATCAGTCGTACACCGATGTCCGGCTCCAGAAGCCCGCGGATCTCCGGAGTCACTCCCAAGACTTTTACTCCAACAGCGCCAATAATAACGCCGACTATCCCTCCGAGCAGGCCGAGCACCGCCGATTCCCACAACACTAGGCGAACGATTCGGCCTCGTTTCCAACCTAAGGCCAGCAACACGCAAATCTCCTGACTACGTTCGAAAACGTTCATCAGCATGGTATTCATCACGCCGAGGACGCCGACCAGCACAGCCAGCAAGGAAGTGCTCCAACTCATCGCCTGCACGATGCGAGAGACCTCGCTCTGGTTCAGACTATCGCTTGCCACAATCGCGCGAGCTTCCGGAATCAATTGGTTGATCTGATCGCAGAGCCTTTGCACATCGGCATGGCTACTCCCTGGAGTAACTCGAATGTCGAGCACGTTGATTCTGCCTTGGTCGCCGGTGATCTCCTGCAACAACGGTAAAGAAAGAATCACCGAACCGTTTTCTACCCAGGCATTGCCGTCCACAATCCCAATGACCTTCAATTCGGCAGTCTCGATTTCGATGGAATCGCCGAGCTTCTTCTTGAGGACTTCGGCGGCAGTACGTCCGAGAACGACCGCTTTTTCTTGGGCATCGTTCGGCATGCGCCCGGAGATGATCTTGAGGTTATGCCAGGCAAATCCACCCCATTCTCGGGCGGAGACCATCATCATCTCAGCGTTTTCAACGCTCATGAGGTCGATCAAAAGCGTACAGGTGGCATCTACGTGAGGGAGGTGAGCGATACGGTCGCGCACCGAATCATTGAATGGTTTCGGAACCAGTGAGCTCGTCATGTTGCTGACCACCACATCCGTGCCTCGGGCTTTCATTCCCACGGCCCAGCTTTTATTAAGCCCTCTGGAAAGGCCAACTAACGCCACCACGGCAGCGATCCCGATAGAAATGCCAAGCAGGGTAAGCAGGGTGCGCGTCCGGCGACGGGTTAAACCCCGTAGTACCACGGTAAAAAAACTCATTGATATACTCCGTTGACGCTGGTCAGCCGGTCTGATACCGCGTGCCCGTCGATCATGTGAATCACTCGTGATGCTCGCTGGGCAATGCTCATGTCGTGGGTCACGAGCACCAGCGTCATTCGGCGTTCGCGCTGGATCCGCTCGAGTAACTCGAGGATCATGGCGGCGTTGTCACTGTCCAGATTGCCGGTGGGCTCATCGGCTAGCAGAACCGACGGGTTGTTGGCCAGGCTGCGAGCGATGGCGACGCGTTGCCTTTCGCCGCCGGACAATTTTGATGGGAAATGGTTTAATCGATGCTCTAACCCAACCGATTTGAGCAACTCGGCGGCGCGCTCTTTGCGCTTTGAGCTGGGCATGCGGGTTTCGAGCATCGGAATTTGCACATTCTCGATTGCCGTGAATGTCGGCAGTAGATGAAATGCTTGAAAAATGAAGCCGATTTCCCGTGAGCGATACGAAGATGGATCTGACAAATCAGGGATGGACGATCCCCGGAATACCAAGGTTCCGGCGGTCGGCCGATCAAGTGCACCTAGCAGCTGAAGCAGGGTCGTTTTGCCACAACCGCTGGGCCCGGTAATCGCGATAAATTCTCCCTCCGGGATCTGTAGGTCTAAGCTTCGGAGGGCTTGAACCGTGCCGTCGTCGTACTCTTTCCTGAGCCCTACGGCCTCGAATACGTTTGCTGTAGGAGCGTCCAACACGGCTTCTAGGGTTGCGGATTTATCGGCGCAAACCGATGGCTGGATGGGTTGATTCGTGCCCTCATTGCTTTGCCGGTTCTCTTTAATGCTTTTGTTTGCTCTCAATTCGTCGCGATGCTGCCCCGGCTCGGTCCTATGGAGAACAGTGTAATCTCCTAGGGCAGTTCGTTTTGGACGGCTAAGCCGGCTGTGATTTCTTTAGATAGGCCCGAATCGGGCCGGGAGCATAGCATTTGATCTCGAAAGCTAAAAAGAAATTTTTTCACGGCCGTGCGCGCCGACCGGAATGTGTGCCATCGGTTGCGCAACACCGGGTTGCCTCAACGTAGGGTTGCTCAACCGAGGGAGGCCCAACCCAGGGAGGGGAGCCGCTTTGTAGCTTGACAGTTCTGCAATTTGGAAAACAGGCGGCTCCCGCGATCAACCCAAGAAGAACACCTCGCCCAGCGCACGTTGGGTCGGCAATTACGCCGCGGTTAATCCGCATTCCTCAGGACGTCTTGCTGAGCCACTGCGCACCGACCCGTGGATCCGCCAAATTGCGGATCAGATGTTTTAGTGCGTGCCAATAGCTGGGGAAAGGAGCGACTTCGCTTGGATTTTTAGGTTCTAATTCGGAAGCAAATAACGGCAGTTCGGCGTGGGGAAGGCCAGAGCGCCAATGATGCACGCCATGAAACGGTTCGTGCAACAAGGTCAAAGCAACAAATTTCCCGAGCGGTCCGTTTGCAATAATGCTTCTAGTCGACCCGTTCACTGTCGAACCAGTTAGGCCGACATGCTCGATATACTTGCGCCAGCTCTGCATGTTCGCTGCCAAGAAGGCCGGCCCAAGATACAACCACAAAAAATACTTCCAAGTTCCGGTGAGCGTGACTGCTCCAATAATCAAAATCCAGGCGCCGGCCATCACAGCGAATTCTTCCCAGACTCGCCGCCGGACCTTTTTATTGCGAATCGGTCCGCCAGTCCGGAAAAAAGTGCGGATGAACAAAAACGGTGTGTAAAAAATGCCGACGGTCAGTTCGAGGACAGCGCACAGGACCCGTAGCCACCGTGGTGTTCCCGGGATGTCAAACGGCCATAGTTCCTCGTCTTTTTGAGTGGCGAGATGGGCGTGATGCAGTTGATGAGCGGCTCGATAAAGATTGAAACTCGTGAAGCTCATCACACCAATGATGATGCCGTCGATCTCATTCAAGCGCCGGTTCTTGCGGAGCAACCCGTGTGACGCCTCGTGAAAACCGATCAACATCCCATGCATGAGATGGCTCACGATCAGCACAAGCAAAACGGCCAGCCAGATCCAGCCGAGATACACCGTTACCCCTAGAGCGGCTTGGGTGATGAAAAAAATCGCTGCCAGCAGAGGAAAGGCGGCGCGGCTCACCCATGGCGGTTGCTCCTGTTGAACCAAGGCTTCTGTCGACGGTGTCGTGCTCATCAATTTGTACCCGGAAAGGTGTCGATTCGACTCTCAGGGGAACGACAAGCGGCTGCCAGTATCGCCTGAAAGAGGTTAGCTACGTTTTTGATTTCTGCTAGTGGGAAGAGCTGCGGCCGAAAGAGCCATACTACTTCCAAGCCCTCGTTTATCACGGTGATTTCGCAGCCGAGATGAAATCGTGCGGTACCAGTCGACCGCATGCTGAGGGACGCGGACAATCCATGCAGAGCGACCTCAGGCATGGGATGGTTCTGCAACGCGAAACGCACCTCGAAGACCGGGTTGTGTCCGGGGGTTGCCGTGTCGCCCATAGCCCCGGCGATCTCGACAAACGGCATGGCGTTGGCGAAACAGTCCGAAGTTCCTTGATGTACCTTTTTCAGGTGATCCGAAAAAACGCGGTCAGTGTCTACCTGGCCGCGAATCGGGACAATGCCGGCGCAGTATCCCATCGTCTCTCGGACTGCCTGGGTGGCTCGATTGGCGACTGGGGTACCGACGAGAACGTCAGACTCGCCCGTCCATCGAGAAAGCGCGACCTGAAAGGCGGACAACAAGGTGCTAAAAAGTGTTGCTCCGGTTATTCGAGCCAGCTCTCGGGCAGCGTCAGCTAGATCGTTCGGGAAATGGAAAACGAGTCGTTCCGCGGGTCCCGAGCTAGTTTGCGGTCCTTCAAAAGAGTTCCAAAGCCGCCGGGTTCCAACCAGGTAGGATTTCCAAAATGGCGTGCGGCGTTCGATTTCTGCGGGTTGCCAAAAAGCGCGTTCGGCCGTGCCCCATGCGCTATAAGTGAGCGCCAATTCCGGGAGTCGTTCGTGGGGCGAGAGGATGCCGGTTAAGTACGCGCCGCACAAATCCTCGATGAATACCCCCAATGTCCAACCATCAGCAATGACATGATGAATTGCCAGAACGATGACGTGCGCGTCTTGGCTTAGCCGGAGCACCTCTGCTCGGTAGAGCGGTCCTTGCACGAGATCGAACGGTTTGCGAAAAACCTCCATGGCCGCTTCTTCCACGACCTCCGCCCGGACCAGCCCGTCTGAAAGGGATCGGTACTGAAGATTGGTTTCCGCGCTCGAACGGATCATCTGGATCGGGCGCTCTTTGCCGGGTAGAATCGAAAGCCGCAGCACTTCCTGGCGCTCCACCACCCGGCCGAGCCCAGCCTCGCAGGCTTCCGGAGTTAACACGCCGCGGATACGGATAAGGCAGCAAATATGGTTAGCGACGTCGGTTGGCGCGACTGGCGACGCTTCCCACAGTTCCCGTTGAGAATAGGTCAGAGGCTGGAGCTTCGCTTTGCCACTGGCTAACCAGTCTTTAAGAGCTGCGCGTCTGTCAGCGGATACTTCCATCGCTAATGTACGACATCCCGCGGATCGGGAAATTTCTCCGCGGCGGTATTTTCTCCGAGCAAGCCGGCAATTTCTTCATCGGAAAGGGCGGTCAAATCGACCTCGTCGGTGAGGATTTGCCCAGGCTCCGTTCGAGTGGCCGCCTTTTTCGCTGGTGTCCCACCGGTTCGTTTTGCACCCAGGTACTCGGCGATCAGAGTCACGATCTGGCCGATCGTGCGCGCTCGAGTCAGGCTGGCCGGCGGTAGCGAAACACCGAGAGACGCATCGATTGTGTTCTCAATCTCAACGCCCATCAATGAATCGAGTCCCAAGTCAGTTAACGGTTGATCGTCGCGTAGCGTCTCCGGTTTGACCCGTAAAACCGAGGCGACGGCGTCTCGCACCGCTTGCCCGACAATGCCCTCCACTTCTTCTGGCGCTGCTGATTCGATCCTTTGGCGGTAATCACTCACCGCCCCGGGTGTTTCGTTGCCTTCGATGGCCGCGAAAATGCGTTCGAGCAGAGGCTTCTCTTGCATGCTGCGGAAGACCTGGCGCCATTTAGCCCAATCGACCCGAATTGCTATCACCTGGTCGGCATTCGCCGCGAGCGCTGACTCCATCAGGTCCATCACCTCATGCGGAGCAAGTTCACCGGTTCCTTGTCTAGCCAGAAATTCTGCTACGCGTTCATTTCGGGCCACATAACCTTCGCCACCCAGTGCTCCCCAGTTGATCGCAAGGGCCGGAAGTCCGAGAGCCCGGCGGTGATGTGCCAAGGAATCAAGGAAAGCGTTGGCCGCGGCATAATTCCCCTGCGCCGGATTACCAAAAATACTGGAGATGGACGAGTACATCACAAAACAATCGAGCTCGAGGTCGCGCGTTGCTTGATGGAGCAACCACGCGCCGTGGGCCTTCGGGCCGAGCACACTCCTCATCCGGTCGCGGGTGAGCGCCGCTAACGGGGCGTCATCAATCACCATGGCCAAATGAAAAACTCCTTTGAGCGGGCGGTTCGTCGTCCGGACTGTGGCGATGAGTCGAGCTACGTCTTCCTCAGAGCTGACATCTGCACGGATGGCGCTCACCGCGACGCTTCGCCCGCGAAGCTGATCCACAAACGCTTTCGCCTCCGAAGTCTCTGCCCCGCTTCGGCTGACCAGCACAAGGTCTCGAGCCCCGGATTCGACTAACCATTGGGCAATGACTTTGCCAAAGCCTCCGAATGCGCCCGTAATCAAATAGGAGCCTTCCGCATCAACACGGAACCCGGCGGTCAGCGGCTGGGCGCGTTTGGGAAGGAAGGTTGCGGGGAACGCCACTAGCACTTTGCCGATATGCTTACCCTGCGCCATCAACCGGAATCCTGCGTCGACTCGAGAAGCTGGAAACGAGCGAAATGGAAGCGGACGAAGCGCGCCCCGCTCGACGAGATCGGAGATCTCTTCCAGCATTCTGCGGGTTAACGATTCATCGCCGGAAAATACCGCGTCCATGGCGACGACATGAAAGGACGCATTCCGGCGGAGCGGCCAAAGCGGGATGCGCGAGTTCTGGTAGATGTCGCGTTTGCCGATCTCGATAAAGCGACCGAACTCAGCCAGACAAGAAAGTCCCATCGGAATCGCTTCGGAAGCGAGCGCGTTCAGCACAACGTCAACACCGCGCCGCCCGGTGATCTCCATTACCGCTTCAGCAAAATCGCCTCGGCGAGAGTCGATCACGTGTTCTACTCCCAATCTCTCCAGCAGGGTCCGCTTAATTTGGCTGCCGGCAGTGGCGATTACTTCTGCTCCCAGGTGGTGGGCGATTTGGATCGCAGCCATCCCGACACCGCCGGCGCCGGCGTGAACCAGGATAGACTCACCGGTGCGCATTCGGGCCACAGTATGCAGCGCATGCCAAGCGGTCATGAACACAACCGGCAGTGTGGCCGCCTCTTCAAAGGACAATTCACTTGGGATGTGTCGTACGTCGCCACCTCTGGCCAGGGTGTGAGTAGAGAGCCCAAACACCGAAAGTCCGAATACTCGGTCTCCGGGCGCGACATGATCGACCCCGGCTCCCACCGCTTTAACAATACCGGCGACTTCGTCGCCAAAGAGCCGGGCGTCCGGCGCTTCATTTGGATACAAGGCGAGCGCTTTCAGCACATCGCGGAAGTTCAGGCCGGCTGCTTTGACTTCGATCAGCACTTGGCCGGGCCCGCAATCTGGCGCAACAAAAGGTTTGAACGCCAGCGTATCGAGATGTCCGCGTTCGCGGGACTCGAGTCGTAAAGGGACCGCCGGTTCAAGTGGCTCCTGAACCGCGGAACGACCGCGCACAATCCGTTGAACGTACCTGGCTTCGCCCCTAAAAGCGATTTCACGCTCCGCATCAACCCGCAACAATTCGTTCCAGAGGAATGATAAGTCGGATGGCGACGCCTCGAACCCGAGATCGATGCCGCGGCCGGAAAAGTTCGAGTATTCATTGAGAATCACCCGGAATAGTCCGAGCATCGGAGCCTGAGCAACATTCGTCGGGATCTTCGACCGGCCGACCGGCTGCGCTCCTCGGGTGACAAGATCGATCCGAAGCTTGGCCGTGGGGCTGACCATCGTGTCCAGCGCTTGCACCAGATGGAGCAACGCGTCTGTCCCCATCAATGCCGGATCTTGTTTGATGTATCGATCGATCGGTTCAGTCCAAAGATAGACGATCCGTTCTGGCGGTGCATCCTCGGCGCATGCTTGCAGGACGCTTTTCCAATCTTCGACAGACTCAGGAGCAACTGTGAAAACATCGGCTCCAATCGATGCAAAATGGTCGCCGCCACGGACTAGCCGGTATCGGGCTCCCAATTCACGGAGTCGGGTTGCGAGTTGATCCCCGAGACCGGATGAGTCGTCGACGATGAGCCACGACTTTTCTGGGGGCGCTTCCAGCGAACCGTTGACAGGTGCAGCGGGTTTCTGCCAAGACTTTCGCGCGAGAAGCCCGATCTGGCCTTCACCTTCTGGCCCGACTAAGCCGGGGAGCGTCGCCGTCTCGGCAAACCCGACTTCTTGCAGGACGGTCTCCCATTGTGAACGCCCCAGCAACGGATGGTCTTGACGTAAATCGCGATCGGTAAAACGCCACCATCCCGATGTGAGACCGAATATGACTTCCGTCCATAACTGGGGATTGGCGACATCCATGAACACCAAATTCCCGCCCGGCGCCAGCAGCGTGTGAAGCTGTCTTAAGGCTGAGCGCAAATCGCTGACGGCATGTAAGACGTTTGTCCCGATGATGAAGTCGAATGCGCCGGCATCAAGACCTTGCTCCGTGGCCGGTTTCTCCAGATCGAACGTCTTAAATTCTACATTGTGAAAGCTAGCAAGCTTTTGCTTGGCGCCCCCGAAAAACGCGGGAGACACATCAGTGAAAGTGTACGAATGCAGTTCGTGCTCGATCAACGGCAGTACGTGAGCCGTCAGACCACCCGTGCCGGCTCCCACCTCCAGAATTCTGAGCCCGCGCCCTTCTGGTAAATGACGCGCCGCCTCCTGGATGGTGGCAGCAATCGCGCCGAGCCAATGGCTGGTAAAAAGCCCCTCACAATAAAAATGATCGAGCAAGTCCGCCGAGCTGCCCGCGAACAATACCTGGACCGCGTCTTTCTCCCCACGCAAAATCGGACCAAGCTCAGCGCAGTTTGCCGCGCAGAGCAGACCCTCCGCTGTGTATCCGGGATGATTCGCAATGAAGGTCTGTAAAGCGCTCGCTGCGGAATCTGCGGCGCCGACGAATGCCGCTGTCGGTCGATAGCCGTCACTATTCTTTTCGAGCCAACCTCGCTTAGCCAGGTTAGCCAGGAAACGTTCAAAGACGTGGCGCATCGGTTCCGCGACTCGCAGGGAATCGCTCGAGAAATCAACGGCTCCAGTTGTTGCCGCCATTATTCGGATGCCGTCAGCGAGCTGTTCAGCGGCTAGCTGATCTCCGTCGAACATCGCTTGGGTTAACTTAGCTCGGCCGCGCATGGCGAGCACCTGATCCAATGCTTCTTGCGCGGACTGCCGCAGGTTATCCAACGGGATGGGCTCTGGTAAAAACGCGCTGGTCTCGACCGGGGTTCGCTCCCAAGTAAGGTGGTAGAGCACGTTTCGGTTTCCGGCCTGCGCTCCTCGATGTGCGCCCGCGATAGCAATCGCCCGAAAACCGTCTACGAGGACGCAAGGCCTGCCTTGCTCGTCAAATATTTCGATCCTGCCCTCGACAAATTCATTGTTGCACTGATGGACTTTGGCCCTTACCCGGCCGGTTTCTCCTGGGGAATGGAGGAATAAAATCTTGGCAAAACGCACCGGTAATTTCAGGCCGGCTTTGCGATCCTCCAGAGTGGCAGCCGCAGCAGAGAACACATGTAGAGCACCGTCAAACAGAACCGGGTGAAGCGAGTACTCACTTGCCCGGTCAATAATTTTCTCGGACAACGCGACGTGCCCCTGAGAATGCCCATTACCGGCCGCAAGTGCTCGGATCGGCCGGAACTCATCTCCATAAGGGAGTCCCAGATCGCTCATGTGCCGGTAGAAGCCTTCTATTCCAACGGAGGTTAAGTCGGACGCGGCTGACTGTCCCCAGGTGGCGTCGCCAAAGCTTGTTTCTGTCCGCTCACTCCGCATTGAACCAACCACGTGCAGCGACCAGTTCGCCCCGTGATGCAGCTGGCTCTGGATCGAGAATGTCCGCTCGTTTGGATCGTAGGAAACCTCAAGCTGAAGTCCCGATGGAGGGTCGGGCAGGATGAGCGGTTTCCGAATTTCGAAATCTTCGACGACAAAGGGCCGTCCGTTGAATAACTGGGCGCCCGCTTCCAGTATCATCTCGACAAACGCGGCTGCCGGAAACACAACCAGGTTCTCGACTTTGTGATCTTTAAGAAAAGCGAGGTGCCGGCCATCCAGCCGAGCGACCCAAGTGGGCGTTGCCCGAGGCAGCTTAGCGTCGAGCAGTCCTTGGGACCCCGAGCCCAGGCGGCCTTCCGCCCAATCGTTGGATTCGTTCCACCACCGGTTCCTGTCCCAAGCGTAAGCGGGCAGAGAGAGCAACCGGCGAGAAGGCGTCATGCCAGCGAAATCCAAAGCAACGTTCGACCGGTGGAGGGTCATGGCAGTCTCCAGCAGCGATTCGTGTTCGCGCTCCCGCCGGGTAGAGGAAAACACCATGGTCTTGGCGCCGTTGGGTCCTGCCAAACAATCTTGAATTGAGCGGACCAGGGCCGGTTGCGCACTAATCTCGAGCCATACGTCGACTCCAGTGTCGCTCAATGCATCAACGGCGGATGCAAATTGAACCGGTTGCCGCACGCCGCGTCCCCAGTGAGCGGCGACGCAGTCTGCTCCTGCGCATCTTTGCCCGGTGACAGTGCTGAAAAAAGGCACGATTTCAGGATGCGGTACGAGCTCGGCTAACTCGGCCTCCAGGGCCTCGGATGCGGGTTGCATCAACGGATGATGGAAGGGATGATCCACCTTTACGAAGCGTGCGAAGACCTCATCGGCTTCGAGCTCGGCTGCAATCGCCTCTAAGGAAAGCTTGGGCCCCGCCAGAGTCAGTGAATTCGGACCGTTAAACGCGGCAATCGTGATGGTGCGGTCATGCCGGGCAATCACAGCGCGAGCCGCCTCTTCATTTAAACCGACCGCCAGCATGGTGCCCTGTCCGCGGGCGCAATCATCCATGAAGCGAGCGCGCAAAACGATGATCCGGGCCGCTTCTTCTAACGTTAACACGCCGGCGACAAACGCAGCCGCGATCTCACCCACGCTATGGCCAACTACAGCCGCAGGCTGAATTCCCCACGATTTCCACAGCTCGGCCAAAGCGACTTGAATCGCGAAGATAGCCGGTTGAGCCACTTCCGTCCGCGCCATTTGGGTCTCTTCCTCGGTCCGGCCGAGTTCCTCGATGAGCGAAAACCGGCTGTAGGGCCGCATCGCGGCATCGCAACGCTCAATGATTTGGCGGAATAGCGGCTCATGTTGCATCAGGTCGCGGCCCATGCCCCACCACTGCGGCCCCTGGCCACTCATCACAAAAGCCACCCGTGGGCTTTGAGCAGGTCGGGGGGCAAACGTGGTTTGTATCTTGGGTCCCGGTTGCCCCGTTGCATAGTTCGTCAGTTCTTGTACAACCTCGACCAGCGAGCCGGCGACGAGAGTGAGCCGGTAGGGATGATGATTGCGCCGGGCGCCGAGGGTGTAGCTTAAATCGGGTAAAATGGGGGAGCTGCCATTAGCAACGGAATGTTCGTCCACCCAGGCAGCGACGCGCATCGCATAAGCGCGCAGCGATTCTTCCGAGCGAGCGGACAAGACCACCGGCCATGCTCGCTCAGGCAGGACTTTCTCGTGCTCGGTCTGAGGCATCGCCGGTGGCTCCATTAGCAGCACGTGCGCATTGGCGCCGCCGAACCCGAACGAGTTGACCCCAGCCATACGCGGGCCGGTTGTCTCTGGAAATGGCTCCAGAGTTATCGGTACCCGGAGCTTCAAGGCGGCAAAGTCGATATGCGGGCTGGGGGTCTCAAAATGAAGACTGGCCGGGATGCAACCGTGCTTCAGAACCAACATCGCTTTTAGCAGACCTGCCAGACCGGCTGCGGTCTCCAAGTGGCCGAGATTTGTCTTTACGGACCCGATCGCCAAGGGTTTGTCCGGAGAGCGATCTTGGCAAAGCGCTTGGGAAAGCGCGTGCGCTTCAATCGGATCGCCGACCGCGGTTCCGGTTCCATGAGCTTCGACGAATCCGATGTCGGACGGAGAAACCTCGGCGTCAGCGCACGCCTCAGAAACGAGTCGCGCCTGCGCTTCAGCGCTGGGCAGCGAGATCCCGTTCGTGTGGCCATCCTGGTTAAGAGCGGTGCCAATGATAATTCCTTGGATCGGGTCGCCATCTTCCACGGCTCGGGAGAGTTTTTTGAGCAGCAGCATGCCGGCTCCTTCTCCGCGGACAAAGCCATTGGCCGCGGCGTCGAACGCCTTGCATTTGCCCTCCGGCGACAGCATTGAAGCTTGAGAAAAGCCGATGAATCCGCTCGCAGTGATGATCACCGTTACTCCGCCGGCCAAAGCGGTGTCGCCGCGACCCGCTCGGATGTGTTCGCACGCCATATGGACAGCCGTTAATGCGGACGAACAGGCCGTATCCATGGCAACGCTCGGCCCCTGCAAATTCAGGCAGTAGGAAATTCGGTTCGCGGCAATACTGTGAGCGCAGCCGGTTGGTGAATGCGGTCCGATCCCGGAATGGTCGAAAGCGGTGGTCTGAATTCCCTGGTATTCATTATGAGAAATGCCCACGAACACGCCGATGTCGGTCCCGCGCTCGAAATCGAGCACTAGGCCGGCGTCCTCGATGGCTTCCCAGGCAGTCTCCAGCAGCAACCGGTGTTGCGGATCGACATAAGGGGCTTCTCGCGGAGAGATACCAAAAAATTGTGGGTCGAATTGGTCGATGTTTTCCAGAAATCCACCCCGTTTCGCAATGGATTTACCGGGCAGCCCAGCCTCCGTGTCGAAAAAACGCTCGATGTTCCAGCGATCCGGCGGCACATCGGTCACGGCTTCGCGAGCCTCAACGAGCAACCTCCAGAACGACTCGACGTCAGTTATTCCGCCGGGAAAACGGCATCCGATTCCGATAATTGCGATAGCGTCTTTGGACATAGTAAAGTTTTGGCGCCGCCGAATGTGCGTGGAAGCGTCCCCAGCGTACAAATTTCGATTCTGCCAAGTCAATGATGTGGTCGAGGTTGTTGGCCGCGCCGAACACAGCGCAAAGAGAACACCACATTTCGATTTCGCGAACGAAATCGAGTCTGGTTGGATGATCTTCTCTTTTTTTGACGTTTTTGTGCAAGCCTCCATTCGATTGAGGGGCGAAAACGTTCCGCTGAGGAAACGCTGACGGATGGCAACTGGTGGACCCGAAGGTGATGAGGCCCATCCGGTTGCGAGGACTGTCCCCCGAGCGTCCATGGCGTGCACTGTCCAACGTTGATCCGGTGGGAATGGGTGCGCCCTGGCTCAAACGTGCAGTCGCCATCCCAGCGCACGGATGGCGACTGCGCGTGGAGTCCAGTTGAACCTGTCGCTTCGAGACCATTGATTGAATAGGGGTACGCTATGAATCGTCTGAGATCCGGCAGCCCCCGTACTTCTACAGGGGGGGCGAAACCCTGAAAACAATTATTTGACCAGGCCCCATTAGACGAACAGCCTCAACATAATGTGTGGTATCGCAGGTATCATTGATCTGACCGGGAACCGCACCTTCGCTGACGATGTCATCCATAGGATGACGCAAGCCATCATTCACCGGGGACCGGACGAGGAGGGCTACTTCCAGCGTCCTGGGGTTGCATTGGGTTCAAGACGTCTCAGTATCGTCGGCTTGGCTGACGGCCAACAACCGGTTACGAATGAGGATCGCACCGTTTTTGTGGTTTTTAACGGGGAATTCTTCGATTATCGGGAGCGGCAAGCCGAATTGAGATCCCGGGGGCACCGGTTGGTTACCCACTGTGATACCGAGATCATTCCGCATTTTTGGGAAGACGCTAAAGCGGGGATGTTCGAACATTTTCGCGGGCAATTCGCCTTAGCCCTATGGGATGTTCGCGAACGGTGTCTGGTTTTAGGACGAGACCGTTTTGGTATCGCCCCGCTTTACTGGACCAGGCAGGGTGATTGCCTCCTGTTTGCCTCCGAAATCAAAGCCCTCCTCGCGTCGGGAATGGTTCCAGCCGAACCTGATCTAAGAGGAATCGATCATTTATTTACTTTTTCGGCTTTGCCGGGACCGATCACCTGTTTCAAGGGAGTTCAGCTATTACCCGCCGGCCACTACTTGCTGGTTCGCCCGGGGAACGGCTCCGGAACCACACCCTTGATAAACGAGCGCGCTTATTGGGAGATGGATTTCCCGGACCGCGGCCAAGAAGACCCGGGAGGCGATCCCAAGGCCCTGGTAGACCGTTTTGAGCGCTTAATGTTGAACGCGGTCGAGGAACGGCTGGCTGCGGACGTGCCCGTCGGTTCCTATCTCTCCGGTGGGGTTGATTCCAGTGTTATCGCGGCGCTTGCCTGTCATGTTAAAGGTCCCGCCATCAATACCTATACGATCCGGGTCGATGCCCCTGAGCTGGACGAACTCGACGCGGCCAGTCTGGTGGCGCGGCATATCGGAACGAAACCGCCGATCGTCCAGGAATTCCGGGCCGAAGACGCGCTAAAGACGTATCCTCGTTTGATCCTCGCCGCTGAAGCGCCGGTGATCGACACTTCATGTGCGGCCCTCTTGCTCCTGGCGCAGCGCGTTCATGGGTGTGGTCAGAAAGTGGTTCTCACCGGTGAAGGCGCAGATGAATGGCTCATCGGGTATCCATGGTATAAGTTAGCCAAGATCCTCGGTTTTTTGGATATGCTTCCCGGGTTGCCGTTAAGCGATCGTCTGCGCCGCGGATATTTTAAGCTCACTCGGGTACCGCAATTTCCCCGAGAACGTCGACGCGAGGTTGAAGAATCCATCGGCGGACCCAACGCTTGGATCGATGCTTATGGCCTTCTGGCGCTTTCGAAGCTGAGGTTCTACGCAGGACCGTTGCGCGAGATTTCGCTCAACCATAATCCCTGGACCGATCTGCAGATTCCTTTGGACAGGGCTAAGCGATGGCACCCCCTAAACCGAGGTGTTTGGATAGCAGCTCGCGTCACTCTGGCCGGACACCTTTTGCAAGCCAAAGGAGACCGGGTAGCAATGCATTCGTCTTTAGAGGTACGTTACCCGTTCTTAGATGAGAACGTTTTCAGTTTTCTGGCTTCGCTTGATCCGCGCTGGAAGTTGCGCGGTTTTCGGGACAAACATCTGCTGCGTCTTTTAGCTGAACGTTGGGTGCCGCCGTCGGTATATCGGCGGCGCAAAGTGATCTTTCGAGCGCCGTTAGATAGTTTTCACGTCGAACCGGAGCCACCGTTTGTTAGCCAATTGCTAAGCGAAGAGTCGTTACGACGCACCGGTTATTTCGACGTCGCCGAGGTGCATCATTGGCGCCGAGCTTTTCGCCAGTTGCGCCCAGGTTCTTTAGAACGGCTCTCGGTAGAAATGGGGCTGGTAGCGGTGGTGGCGACTCAGCTGTGGCATCATCTGTTTATTCGCCCGGAACTGGCCGAGATTCCGGTTGGGACTGCTAATGGGGTCTCAATGGAAAAGGCTACTCTCTAATCTGACGAGACCCATGATAAAAACGCAATCGAGCCGTGTCCCTGAGGCGATCCTGCTGGCGTTATCTCTCCTGCTCAGCGGTTGCATAACCCCGTTCAGCCGGCCGGCCAGCAATACTCACAACCACGCTTTTATCGTTTATTGGCCTCCGCCGAAGCAGAACAAAGCACTGCGTTTGGCGGTGAAAGACCTGATCGACGTGAAAGGGGTCGTGACCACAGCCGGTTCTGAGTACTTGGCTAAACACAACCCTCCTGCCCAAGAAGATGCCGCCTGCTTGGCCAACGCCCGAGAACAAAACGTCGTGATCGTTGGGAAGACTAATCTGAGCGAGTTCGCGGTTGCTCCTTCCGGGTTTAACCAATACTACGGTATTCCGAAGAATCGGCTGAGCCGGAAGGTGAAGTTGATACCAGGGGGATCATCCAGTGGTTCTGCCGTGGCGGTTCAAAGCGGTATGGCCGACGTAGCTTTTGGCACGGATACGGCGGGTTCAGTCCGGGTTCCCGCCGCCTGTTGCGGTGTTGTCGGGTTGAAGACCACGTTCGGTCTGATTTCTCTCAAGGGTGTGATTCCCGTTGAACCGGAGCATCTCGATACGATTGGTCCGATTGCCAGAGATGTCGACGGCGTGGCGCAGGGAATGGATCTCTTGCAGAAGGGATTCGCTGAAAAATATAAACAAGCGATTTCTCTTAAAGCGTCTGGGAGCCAAATCAGAATCGGGCGTCTTTATCTGGCGGCCACCGATCACAGAATCGACAAAGCGATAGACGCTGCGCTGGCCAAGGCTCATTTCAAGATCATTCCCCTGGGTCCGCACTTTACGACGGCTTGGGAACAAGCCAAACGAGATGGCAATACGATGGCGGCGGCCGGCGCTTGGCTCAACACTAAAAAATATTTTGGAAAACCGGGGGTTAGCGCGAAGACCGAGGCGATCATTACTCTGGGCGAATATGAGTACAATACAAACTATCAGAATGCATTGAAGCGACGCCTGGAATGGGAAGCAGAGTTGCGCCGAGTTCTCAAACAGGTCGACTTCATTGCGCTTCCGACGCTTCAAGTATTGCCACCGGCTAGTCCACCTTTCGGAAGCACCGCTCTTTTCGAAGCGCAAATGCTAGGTATCCAGAATACGACTCCGGTCAATTTGGGCGGTAACCCGGCGTTGGCGTTACCCGTGCCGATCGAGGATAAAGCAGTACCTTTCACTAGTTTGCAGCTCATTGGACCGCCATTTAGCGAGGCGAAACTCCTAAACGCGGGTCACTTGGTTGAGACCGCCGTAAACGCCGCGATCGATATATCCTTAACTACTGGATCGAACCGGCCGTAGGATTTTTTCTCAATGGAATTGAAAAAGCGGTGCTGCTCAGCAGCTCAAATCCTCGCCCTTGCAGTCTCTTTTGGCACTTTTTTCAGCGGTTGCGCAACCCCATTCAACCATGACGCCAGCGTTACGCGGAATGAAGCCTTCATCGATTATTGGCCTGCCCCGAAAGCGACGGATGACCTGCGTCTGGCCGTGAAAGATCTCATCGATCTGCAGGGAGTCATTACCACAGCTGGGTCTGAGTATTTCGAAAAACATGGCGCCCCGGCTAAGAGCGACGCGGCCTGTTTGGCGATCGCACGGCAAAGAGGCGTACGGATCGTCGGGAAAACCAACCTGGACGAACTTGCAGTCGGAGTTACCGGGATGAACGAATATTTTGGTATTCCCAGAAACCGGATGAGCAGATGGCGGCATCTCATTCCTGGCGGTTCTTCTTCCGGGGATGCAGTCGCGATCCAGAGCGGCATGGCTGATGTTGCTTTTGGAACCGATACCGGCGGTTCGGTCCGGGTGCCGGCGGCTTGTTGCGGGATCGTCGGTTTGAAGACCACTTTCGGCCTTATCTCATTGCGCGGCGTTTTCCCCGTTGAACCCAAGTACCTCGATACCATTGGTCCGATGGGCAAAGACATCGACCACGTAGTCGAGGGTATGGATCTGTTGCAGAACGGCTTTCGCGATCGATACGAATCCGCCCGCGCCAACATGTCTAGCCGGAAAATTCGGATCGGTCGCCTCTACGTGCCGGGCACCGATCCAAAAGTCGATCAAGCGATCGATGCGGCTCTGACCCAAGCGCAGTTTGAAATTGTTCCCTTGAGCAACGGTTTTAAGGCCAAATGGGACCAGGCCGAGGGAGAAGCCATCTCGTTGGCGGAAGCCGGCGCCTGGCTCCACGATAACAAATACCTTTTGGAGCCGGAGGTGGGAGGGAAGGTCAAAGCGGCCATCGCTCTTGGTGAGGTCGAATATCTGACAAACTATCAAGGTGTTTTGCGGCGCCAGGCTGCTTGGCGGCGTACCATGAGACAGGTGTTCACACGGGTGGATTTCATTGCTCTGCCCACTCTCAAAAGACTGCCTCCCAGCGTTCCGATTATCGGTGGTAGTCCAATTTTTGAGGCACTGGTCGTCGGCATAGAGAATACGGCTGCCGTCGACTACGCCGGGAGTCCTGCTTTGGCTATGCCGATTCCGGTCAATGACAAGGATATTCCCGTAACCAGTCTTCAGCTCATCGGACCCCGCTTTAGCGAGGCCCGGCTGTTGAGTGTCGGCCGCTTGGTCGAAGAAGCCGTCGGCCCCGCCGTCGAAAAGGCCATGGCCGCGAAATCCGGCCACCGGCGTGACGATGCCCGATTCCGGCTAGGTGCAAAGAGGCGTAATCGATGGCCAGCGCCTGGAGCGTGAGACCAGAGCGCCGGGCGTCCACAACTCAACCTGAGCGCATCCAATCGGGAGGGGAGAGCCGTCCGCGGGCGCGGGACGGCTCCCCTCTCAGTCCGGTCCTAGAGCTGTTCGACGCAGGAATATGTGGCTCACCGGTATCCGGTCGTGTTAAGAGAGTTGCTCAATGAGAAGATACCGCCGTCCGGGAGTTCTTGCATTTTTGGCCGGCGTTTTGATGGCAGTCTGGTTCACTGGCTGCACCATCCCTGAGCGGCGAACCGCCTCGGGCAGCCATCATCATAGCTTCATCGATTATTGGCCGCTCCCGCGGAACGATCAGGAGATCTGCCTCGCCGTTAAGGACAACATCGATGTTAAAGGGGTCGTTACCAGCGCCGGTTCCGAATACATCTCTAAGACTGCTTCGCCCGCTTCCCAAGACGCGGCCTGTTTAGCCATCGCTCGAGCACGGCATGTGCGAATCATCGGAAAAACGAACCTCAGCGAACTTACTTTGTCGCCGTCCGGTCTGAACGACTATTTCGGTACACCGCGGAATCCCTTCAGCAAGATGCATCAGATTATCCCGGGCGGTTCCTCAAGCGGTTCCGCCACAGCCATCGATAGCGGGATGGCCGACATTACTTTTGGCACCGATACCGCGGGTTCCGTTCGAGTTCCTGCGGCTTGCTGCGGGATTGTAGGATTGAAAACGACGTTCGGACTGGTTTCCTTGCGCGGCGTATTTCCCGTTGAGCCGAAACATTTAGATACGGTCGGGCCGATGGGTAAAGACATCGCTCACGTAGTGCTGGGAATGGATCTTCTGGAGAGTGGGTTCGCAGCGCAATACGCTGCTGCTGTTGCAAAAAAACCTTTGGGCCAACAGATCAAAATTGGCAGGCTTTACTTAAAAGGTACCGATCCTAAAATTGATCAGGCTATCGATGACGCGCTCGCTCGAGCCCATTTTCGAGTCGTGCGTCTGGACCCAGCCTTCGCCAAGAAATGGGAGCAAGCCGAGAACGATGGCAATACCGTTGCGGCGGCGGGCGCCTGGATCAGCGATCAGCAGTATACCTTGAAATGGGGTGTCCGCGCCAGGACCAAGGCGGTGATCCTGCTCGGCAGATTGCTGTATCCTGGGCAATATCGGAAGGCATTGGAACGTCGAACGGCTTGGCAGCACGCCCTGCATGCAGAGTTCCAGAAAGTGGACTTCATTGCTTTGCCGACCCTGCAAGTGACACCCCTGGCGATTCCATGGGTTGGACGGATCGCTCTCCTGGAAACCCGGGTGTTAAACATCCAAAACACGGTCGCGGTGAACTACGCGGGAAATCCGGCTCTCGCGGTACCGGTCCCGGTGAGCCATGAGCATTTTCCGATTACGAGCTTGCAATTGATCGGACCGCGCTTCAGCGAAGCGCAACTGCTGAATGCGGGCCGCATCGTTGAAGCAAGCACCAACGACAACGCCGGTCATCGCTAAAACCAAGACATAGACGAACCACGAATGCATCCGCCGCCGCTAGCGCAGAAGGAGTGGAATCAGTCATCGACAAGCTATGGCGGATAAGCTGCGAATTGACACGAATCGATAAACCTTTTATTCGCGTTAATTCGTGTCCATTTGCGGTTTGGTTCTGGCTTCGCGATTTCAATTTGCCGATCAGGCAAGGTGCGGTAAACTGTCGACCAAGCTTCGGCGTGGGCTGTGCCGCAGAGGTTTCTCGGCGTCGGTGCTTTTTTACTGCCATGAATAATGCTGTATCCTTGCGCGCTTTGCCATTGCTCACGATGTTAATCTTTACCGCCGGTATGGTGCGAGCCGAGTCCGCCGACACCCTGATTACTCAGGGTGATTTTTTTTACGCGAGGCTAGAGGCCAACGAGTCGCTAAAGTATTATCTGCCGGCGGAAAAGCTTGAACCCGATAATGTGCGCTTACTGGTGCGCATTTCCCGCGAATATCGCCACTTGATGAGCGATGCGAACGGACAGGCAGACAAGGTTCGTCTCGGTGATATGGCGGTGGACTATGCTAAGCGGGCGACAGAAATTGCCCCCAAGGATGCAGAAGCGCAATTAGCCTTAGCCGTTAGCTACGGAAAGCTTCAGCCGTTCCAAGGATACCATCAGAGGTTCGACGCGGTCCATGTTATCAAGGATGCGGCAGACAAAGTAATAGACTTGGATCCCCACAATGACCTGGGCTGGCACGTGCTAGGTCGCTGGTACCAGGGGTTGGCCGAAGTTGATCCGATGCGTCGAATGTTAGCCCAAGCCCTCGGAGGGTTACCCCCCGGAACCTATTCCGAGGCCGCAACCTGTTTTGAGAAGGCGATACAGCTGAATCCGAATCGTCTAATGCATTATATCGCTCTGGGAACCGTTTACGTGGAGATGGGCCGAAAGGATGAGGGCCGCCGGCTTATCGAAAAAGGTCTTGCGATGCAGTGTACGGAAAAAGACGATCCGGAGACCAAGCACGAGGGCGAAGAGGTCCTGGCCAAGCTTAAGTAACGGCAATTCCGTTTATAGAGCCGACGACGGCAGGTCGCCCGACGGCCATTCGTTTAAGACTGTCTACATCCACGGTTGTGGTTCGGCGACTACCTCTTTGCCGCTCGCCGCGGATTCTGCGATCAACTGGTCGAGGTAGCAATCCTGACAAGCTTCGGCGACGCTATAAGCAGGTTCGCCGGTAGCGAGGTAGTTCCCCATTTTTGCAAGTGACGTTGCCACTGCGATTTCGTCATCGTTCCATCGCATCGTCGGGAATGGATTCTGATACAGAATCTCTCCTCCGCCTGATATGTTCCGATGCGAATAGCCTTCGAGGTTACCGGCATGGCCAGTGTCGTGCCGAACTAGCTCAAATTGAAACGGAGCGTCGAACCGGCGCAATATCCGGACGGTGGTTTGATTGATCTCTCCTTGTTCTCCTCGCACCATGAGTCTGGGGGAGCGGATCCAGGAGTGGTATTGGTCTCCTGTGAAATCGAAGATACCGAACCGGTCATCGTAGTCGACCTGGGCGACGGTTCTTACCGATTCCACGATTTTCCGTTCTACCGGCAGATTGTTCCGGTGAGGACCAGCCACTAGACGCGAGGTGAAACGGCGGGCGCTGATTCTGGGCAATCGGAGACCGACTTGGAGGAAATGCCGGAGCAAGCTGGCGCCGTGATAGCCGTGAGCGATAGAGACATCAGCCTCGTAGACTGTTCCCAAAGCGCCGCTGCGAATTAGCGCGAGTCGGGCGGCATGAAGTGGTTGAAAAAGATATTGCTCGGCGATTTGGATTCGTGCGCCGGCCCGCTCCAATTCAACGATTCGATGAAGCTCCTTGAGATCCCTTCCAATCGGCGTCTCGGCCAGGACTGGTAGATCGCGTTCTGATAGTAGCTCTAACACTGGGAGATTCGCAGCAGCGGACACCGACGTCACCACAAAGTCGGGGCGCCTTTCCACTAACAATTCATCCAGCGTAGCAAACATCGGCGCGGACCAACGGCTTGCCAATTGAGACCGCTTTTCCGGGTCCCGGACCACGACCCCGGTCAATGGGAATTGTTCCGGGCAATCGCGCGCGATCCGCAAGAAAAATTCAGCGCGCCAGCCGCCGCCAATCAATCCAAAAGAATGAGCCATGAGACACAGAATAGCCGCAAAAGATCGCAAGGATCGCAAAAAAAGGCGATCGGTTGCCACCTAACCATTAGGCTTTCTCATTCCGCGAACGATATCTTTTTTGTGCTCTTTGCGATCTTCTGCGGCTATTCCGGATTTTGCATTGGTTGCGGCTTGGTGCTATTCCCCGCTGCTCTCGAGCTTCCGTCCGTCTCGGCCGCCGCCGGAACCCGAGTAAGGTTTGCCGACTTCCCAATCCGATGGCTCGGGCGGAACAAAAGCAGCAAAGGGAAACCGGACTTCGCATCGGTGTTTCATCGACAGGAAAGCCGCCTCGCAGATCTCGAGAGCAGTCTGCGAACTTTCCGGTAAGTCATAGTTGAATATTCCTGAACGGACCTGGTCCGCTAGGTTTTCCAGGTGCCGGCGATGACCGATCACTGCCGGCTCTTCGGGGAGGATCGTCTGCCCGGCCGGATATTCAGCATTCAATAACCAGTACCCTTTTTCCCAAGCCCAGAACTCGATGAGCCCTCGGGTGCCGGCCAGCCGGAAAAGTGTCTTTTTGCCGGGTGTGTTAAGACGGATGAAATCGCCGGTTTGTACGATCATCCGGACCCCGTCGACGTTTTCAACATAGGTCACGGCCAGCGTCTCGACCTGCATACCGTCCCGAAATGTTCGCGTGGAGGTATCGGCTGCGGCTAAAACCGAGACAATCGGTGCCTTGGCGGTTGCCGCTAAACAAAAGTCCAGCCAATGGATCCCGGCATTCAGTAGGTCCCATTTATCACATTGAACTTCGATTTGACGTAGTTCTCCGATGTCACCGCGAAGGATTCTCTCAATAATCTCGATCGGCGTCGCTCTCGTCCGCAGGTTATGAGGCACCACCATCGGCAGATTTCGCATTTTGATGGTATCAAGAATTCTCCGTCCAGCGGCGGCGCTATCTCCGAGCGGTTTCTCAACCAGGATGCCTCGCAAAACCGGCGACCGGAGTGCGTCAACAACGATCGATTCGTGAGAGGTAGCATAAGTGCTGACGCAGATCACATCGGTCGGACATTGAGCCAGCATTTCTTGGTGCGAAGCAAAAATTCGCAAATCACGAAAATCTTTTGCGAGAGAGTGGTGAACCTCGGGCTGCAGATCGGCCGCCGCCACCAGGCGAAACGCGGGAGAATTCGAAAGCGCTTCTAGACTTAAGCGACCTCCGGTGCCGCATCCAACCACCGATGCTGTGAGAGGGCCATTCATGGTTACGGGTTACGAGTTGCGAGTTGCGGATTCGCGACTTGGTCGCTAGTAAACGCGGTGTGACCCGCAACTAGCAACTCTTGACTCGCAACCGTCAGCGCTGGGGCAGATCATTTCTTCGATAGACCTGGATCAGTTCTTCCAAAAACCTGATCACGTGCACCAAATAGCGGCCACGCTGGCTATCGGCCACGCATTTCGGTTTATCCCATTCCCTGACCACAGTAACGCTCGGAATGATATCCGCCCCTTTATTGATAGCGGCTTCGACTGACTCGAAGTGATGATGCTTCGCCAAGAAAGTGCGGTGCGGCTCTAGCACTAGCGTGAATCCATGGTCCCCGTACGCTTCGGAAAATGCGCCATCGATCGTGATCGCTTTGCCGCTTTTTTTGAGTGGCGATTCCCCTTTTTCTACTTCTACCGGCACATGCCCATTCACAATTAGCCCTTGTTCAGTCGGAACACCGAACTCAGACAGAACTTTATCGCAGAACCAGGACTCATGGATCAGACGGAAATAGGGGTCCTTCGTTTCAACATGGGTTTTAGGGTCCTTGATAAAATCCCGTTCCAGTGTCGTGATCCGATCTTTACCAAACAGCGGTGATCGCGGTCCGCTCCAAAGGTACCAAAGCAAGTCTGCCTCGTCGTGAACGGGTCCATCGAACAGCCGGTAAACGAATGATTCGATTGCATCGAACAAAGCGCGTCCGGAGCACACCTGTCCATTGAGACTCATCGGCAAAAATTCGCCGGTTTGATCGACCGGAACGCAGCCATGAAAAATCAGGTGTTCCTCTCGTCGCAGATACATATTCCCGTGCGAAACCATCCAGCGCACCTGATCCCATAGCTTTTGACTGGCCATAAATGAACGGCGAATCCTTTCCAGGCAACGTTCTTCTTCGACCGTCAAAGCATACGGATTGGCCGGCTCGATGGTCGGGAAATTGGTGTCCAGGAGCGGGTAAGAAATTCCGTCCACTTCAATCGTTCCCGCTTTCTGATTGATCCGGTGAAGCAGACGGCGATGCTCCATCTCCCATTCCGGATGGCGCGCAATCATCTGCCCTTCTAATTTGAATTGCATGATGGCCGCCGCCTTTTGCATACGAGCCATCATGCTTTTCTCTCGCAGTCCTTTTCCTTTGGTTTCGAAATGCTCTGCCGGATCATCCGCGTACACCGTGCGCGCCAGAACTTCGAGCGGCTGGACCGGAATTCCATACCCTTCCTCCAATTGAGTGAGACGCCGATAGCGGAGCGAAATTCGCAATACCTGACAAATCAAAGCGCGATGCCCCAGGCAAGCGCCTAGCCACTCCATATCGTGGTTGCCCCAAACAAACGAGACGTTGGGTTGTTGCATCAGATAGTCCATGACCCGATCTCCTCGGGGACCGCGATCCCAGGCGTCGCCTCCGATAATCAGTTCGTCGATGGCCAGGTTGCGGATAACCCGTCCGGTAAGGTGGATCAGATGGAGGACGCGACCCCGGCGGGTTAACTCCTCGATGATCGCATCCACATAAGTTCGATCCCGTTCACTCGAAGGTTCATGTAGAATCTCAGCCAGGAGTTCGCGGTATTCCGTCGGAAATACCCGCATCGCATGTTTAAGACTGCGGCGAGCTGCCAATACCCTGACGACATGGAACAAGTTGTGCAAGGTGCGAGCAGCGTAGTCTTTCCGCGCCTCTTCCGATGGCAATGTTTGTTCCAGCCGGTCGACGACTTCCGCCGGGTAAAAAACCAGGGTTAGAAACTCCTCGAATCGTTCGGGAGGTATGCGGTCTTTCAACAAACGCTCAACCAAAGGGCGCAAAGTGCCGGACGCGTTGTTTATGACATGGCGAAGCTTTTTATCTTCGCCATGGATATCGCTGATCACATGGATCGTACCGCGCGGCAAAGTCAGTTCTGCCGAAAACCGCGTAATCTCCGCGATCGCAGAATCGATATTGGGTATCTCTCGAGCCAGCGGAGCGATCTTAGCCAGCTCCAGCTCCCGAAGCTCGGTCTGGTTCTGTTTCGATTCCATAAAAGGGGGAACATTCACATTCTACACGCCTTTTTGGAGTGTGTGTTGTGAAAAGAAGGTGAGGCGTAGCCGAGGCCTGTGAAAGGTGAAAGGTGATTCGTGATTCGTGAAAGATGCGCCAGAGCCCATGATGGGCTCCGATGCACGCCTTTCACCAATCACTAATCACTTTCACCCTTCGTACAACCCCTGCCCAGCGTGCGGCGCCGCCCCTCGCCTCCTAGCTCCTAGCTCCTAGATTCTAACTCCTAGCTCCTCTTCTACCTTCGGCGCCAAGGCGTTCCTTACCAGCGGTGCAACTTTCGTTCCCAAGAGCTCAATTGCATGCATCGCCTTCCGATGTGGAATCATCCCGCCGTTTAACAGCATCGTCATTCGATTGACGCCCCCCAGTACGTTGTGCTCATACACGATCTTTTCTGCGACCGACTCCGGATCACCGATCAGCAAAGCGCCGGTAGGACCTCGGGTTGCATCGAACTGGGCCCGGGTAATTGGCGGCCATCCACGCTCTCTTCCGATCCGGCTGAAGAGCTCCGCATACGAAGGGTAAAAATCATCGGCGGCTTGAGCCGTTGTATCCGCGACAAACCCGATCGAATGGATGCTGACATCGAGCTCCGGTGGGTGTGACGACATGGGGCCGTCCTTTTTGGGAACATAGCGGGCGTTTTTGGCGCTTTCGCGGTAGAGATCCACTAACGGCCGAAACCGTCGTGGCTCGCCGCCGATAATGGCAACCGCCAGCGGAAGTCCCAAAGCCCCCGCTCGCGCAAACGACTGTGGTGTGCCCCCGACACCGACCCGGATGGGAAGCGGGTGCTGAACCGGACGCGGATAGACGCCTTGCCCGGTAAGCGGCGCCCGATGCTTCCCTTTCCAATGAACTTCAGTCTTTTCGCGAAGCTTAACGAGTAAGCCGAGCTTCTCGGCAAAAAGTGAGTCGTAATCCTCGAGATCAAATCCAAAAAGCGGGTAGGACTCGATGAACGAACCTCGACCCACGATGATCTCCGCTCGCCCTTGAGAAATGAGGTCCAGAGTCGCGAACTGCTGAAAGACCCGGACCGGATCCTCAGAACTAAGCACGGTGACCGCGCTGGTTAAACGGATCCGCTTGGTGCGAGCGGCGGCAGCCGCCAGGATAACGGCAGGGGAGGAGGCAATAAACTCCTGGCGATGATGTTCGCCGATACCGAACACATCGAGACCGACCTGATCGGCCAGCTCGATTTCTTCCAACAAATCGCGGACCCGCGCGGCACCTTGAGCGGCGTTGCCGTTGGCAGATTCTAAACTGGTTTCAACAAAACTATCGATGCCAATCTGCATTGTAGAAAAAGGTTAACTGCAAATGTGCAATAACATTGGCATAAAACCTATTGATGTCAATATATTGACGGTTTGGCTATCACTTGGCTGCGGTCCGCGGGACGGCTCCCTCCCGGGTGACGCCTCAAGGTACAAATGGTCCATCGCGGCCGTTCGTGGCCCCAGGAACCCAGGATGTGGCCACATCGTGGATGTGGCAAATCCTGGGCCAGGCCACGCGCTCAGACCTGTCGAAAATGAAGCAGCCGGCCAGCCAACCGCGAAACTTGTCGCAGCACTAGTTCGGTCGAACTAGCAACAACGGTTCTACCGAGCCATCGAACGGCCGCCCATTAGTGTTAGTGATTCTTCCTGCTAACACCAAGCTTATGATCGAGGTAGGCCAGCATGAACGGAGACCAGCCCCCGGCACGAATGCAATGCCAGCGTCGACAGAAGCCAAACCCATCACCAACCGATAATGAAAATAAAGAAACTTACCCTCACCAAATTCCGGGTAGCTAGTCGTACGCGCATTTCAAGCCAGAAAATCCTTGGACGCATTGCGCGCATCTCCATGGTCGCCGCCGCAGCTATTGTCTTGCCGGCACATCAAGTCATGGCCTTTACTGATAACCAAGCCAGGGTTCTCCCATTTGCTAACCAAACGGTTTCGACCATTCCATCGAATGGCGACGTCAATCCGTACGGTGTGGCCTTCGTTCCCGAGGGCTTCCCTACCGGTGGCGTGCTGAATCCCGGTGATCTGTTAGTTTCGAATTTTAATAACAACCAAAACATCCAAGGTACCGGCACCACGATCATTGACGTTTCATCAACGGGTCAAGCCACGACGTTTTTCGCGGGTACGGCGCCGCTTGGTCTCAGTACCGGACTGGCCGTTTTGAAGGCTGGTTTTGTCCTGGTCGCAAATTGTCCAACTAACAACCAATCACCGATTCCCGGAGCTGCGCAGGGTTCGCTACTGCTGATCGACCGAAACGGCGTTCTCGTAAATACGTTTACGAGTAACGACATCCAAGGTCCGTGGGACTTCTCTGTGTACGACCAAGGCGGCACAGTCTGGGTCTTTGTTTCCAATGCGATCACCGGGACGGTCTCGCGGATTGAGTTGGTGTTCGACGGCGGTAACTTCTCTATGAAGAGTACGGCAGTGATCGCTTCGGGGTACATCCACCGGGTTGACGCTGCTACTTTTGAAGTCGCTCCGACTGGCTCAGCATTTAGTTCCCAGACCGGAATTCTTTATGTTGCCTCCACCGGAGACAATGCCGTATACGCGGTGCCGAATGCTTTGACCGCGCACGGGACTCATGGAAAAGGCACCATTATCTACGCGGATCAGGTTCACTTGCATGGCGCTTTAGCCATGGGTTTTGGCCCCAATGGGGATCTACTGGTGAGTAACAGCGACGGCATCAATCCTGATCCAAATCAGCCCAGCGAAATTGTCGAATTCACGGTGAACGGACAATTTGTCGGTGAGCTTTCAGTTGACCCGAATCAGGGTGGAGCCTTTGGCCTCAAAGCCACGAAAGTGAATGATAATGTCTTCCGTTTTGTGGCGGTCGACGACAACACCAGTTCCATAACCATCTGGACCCTAAACGCCGGCCTCTAAGTTAATCCTCCGACATTAAGCCAAGATCAGCAGAAGGCGTGGCCACGAGATAGTTCAAGGGCACGCCTTCTCTGCGTTTAGCATGGACAGGCTCTTCCGGGCGTAGTGTGTGATGTACAGAAGACCCGGCGCAGGTAGGGCGAGGCTCCCGTATTTTCGGCAATGAATCGCCGCGGCAAAGCCCGAAGTATCCATGGAGATAGAGATAGTTCGTTCGAGCCATTAAGGAAAGCTCTTCCGGGCTATAGAACCGGCGGTGACCTCAATCTAGGTTTAGGGAGTAATTCAAAAAAACTAACCAGAAACTAACCTTAATCGCATGAATACCATTCACGAAACTCCCTCTTTTGAGCGGCCTATGTTCAACAAACTTGGCGGCGAAGCCAAAGACGAAACCAAGGCGCTCGGTACCTTTGCCGGAGTAATCTATAAGGCTCTGTATCGGTCCAACGGCGGCTTGATTCCATCCGACACCAGCGAGCAATTGATCGCAGACGGGTTGAATCGATAGTTCGGCGTTAGAAAGTTATAGATCTTGGCCGCGAGCTCTTGTCCGCTATAGCCTTGGCGCAGGCTGAAGGCTTGGCGTAGTCGGGAGCTCATCCCTACCGGATTGGGAGGCGAACACAGATGCTAGTGCCGTTCCCGACCCCGGTTTGAATGTCAAATTGGGCGCCGAGACGCTCTGCTCTAGCCTGCATATTCGATAGCCCGAAACCGTCGCGACGGGCATCATGAGGGTTAACGATGCCGGACCCATTGTCAGTTACTTCGAGAACGAGATATACCGAATCGACGCGAAGGCTGACATTGACGACCGTCGGCTTGGCGTGTCGGACTGCGTTGCTGATTGCTTCTTGTGCAATTCGCAAGAGATCTTCTTGAATTGCCGGAGACAAGCTTTCTGCGGTAAAGCCCTCTGATTCAAACTCGCAGCGCAATCTCCCGGGGATATTTGAACGTTCCACCAACTTTTCCATGGCTCGAATCAACCCGAAGTCCTCAATCACGCTGGGTTGAAAACTAAAGGCGGACCGGCGCGCTTCCGCCAATCCAAATTGAGCGAGCTCAATTGCGCGCTCGACGTAATTGAGACTATTACCTCCCTTTTGCAGCACCTTTTTAGCTGCCCCCAGTTGCATCGAGATACCGGTGAATAATTGAGCGAGCGAGTCATGGATTTCTCCTACCAGTTGGTTGCGCTCCTCTAGCACGGCGGATTGTCTCGCTCCCTTGGCCAAACGAGTGAGTTGAATCGCCAGGCTCGCCTGACTGGCTAAGGCTCTGGCGATTTCGAGCTCTTCCGGACGAAACTCCCGGTCGTCCGTGAACCGAAACGTCACACTCCCAACTAATTGGCCGCCTGAGTTTAACGGAATTACCAGCGAGGTTTTTGCGCCAAGGCTCAGCAGGTAAGACCTGAATTGATCGGGAATTCGCGTGCTAGGGTCAAGCAGGTGAAGGACGGCAGCGGGTTGTTTCAATAGGTTAGACTGACGTTCATCCAGGGGAATCGAACGCAGGTTTACCGGATACTTCGCTTCCGCAGGGGTCATCACGCGACCCTCTTGAAACACCAAATCTAAGGTCAAAACGTCGTGCTCAAAATCGTGTAATCGCAAGATGGAAGATGCGGCGCCCAATTGCCGGGTCATGGCGCCCATCACTTGGCCTAGAAACTCATCCAGTTCGGGGACTGAAGCCAGGGCATCCAGACATTCACGTAGCGCCTCGTTCGCCTTAGCAAGTTCGGCTGCACGTTCCTGCGCGGCCTGCTCCTTTTCATTGGCTAAAGCGGTGTGTTTAGCCTGCTCTGCCAGTCTAGCCAGCTCAATGGCCAGGGTCACTTGTTGGGCCAATGACTGGGCAAACTCCAAGTCGTCCTGATCGAGTTGACGATCGCCCGCCATCCGCACCGAAAGAGTTCCTACCAGCTGCTTTCCGAAAACTAAAGGTATCAACAAAAGGGCTCTGATCCCGGAGGCCGAAAAGCGCGCTTGCTGAGCCGGCGTGTATTTGAGCTTGGGATCGTTAATCGGGTCATGAAGTAAGAATGGGCGGTTCATCTGCAGCGCCATCCACTCGGGATCGTCGCCGGACCAAATCCGGGGTTCCCGTGCGTTTGGATGATCTGCGTCTTCGGCCACAACCACCCGACCATCCTGGCAAACAGAGTGGAGGTGGGCAGCGCGCTGATCGACGTCGATTAACCAGAGAGTCGATGAGTGACCCTCAAGTTGCTCCGTCAGCAGCATTAGCACATGGTCAACGAAACTCTGGAGTTGCTTATCCAGGGCCAACGCCTCCAGGCTGCGCCTCAATAGCTCATTTGCCCGGGAAAGCTTAAGCGCGTGTTCGCGAATCTCTTCCTGTGAGCGGAGCGCGGCGACGCCATAGGCCAGGTTGTTGGCCAGATCCGTATACTGCTCGATCGTGCTCTCATTAAAAGCGTTGATCTCACCGGCGTACAGACTGAGGTTACCGATCCGTTCTCCGTGGGCGATCAACGGAAGCGCAACACAAGAGGCGTATCCACGGGCGATAGCGTCCGCCCGCCACGGAGCGATAGTAGGGTCTGTACGGTTATCTTTGACCCAATACGGTTTACCTGTCCGGAGGGCGATTCCCGTTGGTCCGCGCCCCCTATCGGTTTCTTCGCTCCAGGAAATCCTTGCTTTTTCGAGGTAATCGAGGCCGTCTCCGGCCATGGCCACGGGACGGACAGTTTTCTCCGTGTCATCTTCGCAGCGGCCGACCCAAGCTAACCGGAGACCGCCCACCTCAACCAAGATCCGGCAAACGGACTGAAAAAGTTCTGATTCCTCGGTAGCGTGAACCAGCGCGTGGTTGCATTGATAAAGAGTCTGCAGGATCCGGTTCAGCCGGCCGAGCTCTTCCTCACCGTTCCTGGAGGGCTCGTTCCTTACCTCGCTGCTGGTTGGCGTCATTTCAGCTTTCAATGAGCTAATCGATGCTAACCAGGCCGCGTCCGGAAGCGATCGCGATCGCCTCGGTTCGACCGATCGCGTCCAATTTCTTCAGAATCGAGCGCACGTGGTTTTTTACAGTGTACTCACTGATGTAGAGAGCCTGCCCAATTTCTTTGTTACTCTTGCCGAGCGCCATTTGCTTGAGAATCTGCAGTTCGCGTTCGGATAATTCGGGCTGCGCCATCGAGTCCACCAGTTTCGCGGCCAGGTCCCGTGGCAGTGAAGACCTTCCGGCGAACACCTCTCGAATGGTGTCGCAGACCTGCTCTGGCTCGGCTCCTTTGAGTAAATAGCTCTTGGCTCCGGCGGCTAGAGCTCGCCGCAAGTCTTCCGCTTTGGCGGAGTGCGTCAAAATGATAATGCGGGGTCGCGGTCGCAGCGACATCAGCTCGGTGACTACCTCGATGCCATCCTTTTTTGGCATGCGCAGATCCAGGATTAGAATGTCAGGAGAAAGTTCTCGGTAAAGCCGGCAAGCTTCCTCTCCATCATGAGCTTGCCCGATGACTTTTAAATCATCTTCCAGCTCAAGAATGGCCGTCAGACCCTCGCGGACCACTGGATGATCGTCCGCGACCAGGATGCGTATGGTGTTCTCCGAAAGGTCTTGGGAAGGGCTCATAGAGTGACCGGAACCCGCTCTTACCAAAGCGTTTAACCGTGCCAGTGGTTGGCCCGGCTGTCGAGGGGCAGTATTGGCTCAATTTTGAAAGCCTGGAACGTTGGGCTCGTTCGAGTGTGCATGCCAGTTGGTGGAAAAGTTTTGTTCAACATCCGACGGGATACGGGCTCTGGCATGAGACCTATTCATTCGAGGCGGGATGGAGGCCATTTATGGCGACGTCCCGCCGAGAACGAGAGAGGTGCGGCGAACCCGTCTATTGGGTTATATCGATCACGATGACGACCCCGTTGCCGGGACTTCCCACGTACAAATACTTATCATCCGGGGTTATAACCATATTGTCCGGCATAAAGCTCAGTTGAATCGGGGGACCCAAGCGTTTATTGGTCGCGGTTTCGATCATGGTAATCGCGTTAGTCCCGATATCTGAGACGTATAGATATTTTCCGTTGGTCGTGACTGCCAAACCCGCCAAACGCTGCAGAGCGATTGGCACCGATTTAGGAAAAACGTTGATGCTTTTTTCCAGACTGCCGTCGGAAGCGCGAAACGCGATGATATAAGTGGACTGGGTGGGCACATAGAGGGTTGTTCCGTCGGGACTAATGGCCATACCCGCCGGGAAAAGAAGTTTTCCGGCGCCAATCTTGTCTCTATCGACTTTCCCGGAAGCGGTGTCGATTTGAGTTACATAGCCATAACCGCTAGCGGAATTCAGCACGAAAGCGCTCGTCCCATCCGGTGTGAAAATTACTTTCTGACAACTACCACCGACGGTGATCGAGCTGGTGACGGCGAGCGTGGCAACGTCGATGACCTCGATGTAGCCTCCATTCGTCCCGGTTGGACTGCTAATCGCCACATACACCTGGGTGCCGTCAGGGCTTATGGCTAATCCTTCCGGAGATTCATACATCGGAGGGTAGCCGACCGGGATCACCTTGCTGACCGTATTAGTCGCGACGGAGAAGACCGAAACGGTGAACTCGAAGTTATTCGTTACAAAGCCGGTCGACCCATCCGGGGTAATCGCAATACCGGCATTGGTTGTGCTTTTATCTAAAACCGAGGCAGCGACGGTGTTAGTCGCCGTGCTAATTGCTCTCGGAGGATCCGCGAATCCGCGAGAGTTGATTTCGTCGTTAGCGACATAGACATATTGGCCGTCAGGCGTGACCGCCAAATCACTTGAACCGCCGTACCCGACGTCGCCGATTGTCGCAACGATCTGGTTTTTTGGTAGACCAGCCTCAGGTGACAACGAGTGACCGGTTGATTGTTGGGCCAACCCACACGGTGTGATCATTGCGATCAGGCTTGCAGCCGATGCTGAGCACACCACCCGCCATGAGCCTGACGGAAAGCTAATTTCTGTGCCGAACGTTTTCATGGGGACAGAGACCTCAAGAGAGCTGCCGAGATAGAACCGACGCGTGGTTCTTCCACAGCTTTGTAGTTCCTGACTTTAGGCGGCGTCAATCACGGAATAGCAATTGCGGGCGATAAAAACGAAAGAGCCGGCCAGCCAACCGCGAAACTTGTCGCAGCTGACTGCCGGCTCCCTCACGAAGCAAACCAACTACTGCCCGCTTTTAGCCTGCGTTCTGGTGCTTGAAAAAAGTCATGAACATGATCTGCAGGTCCAATATGAGGGTCCAGTTCTCCATGTACCAAAGGTCATAATTGATCCGCTCGGACAGATCGGTGTTGCCGCGCAGTCCGTGGATCTGTGCCCAACCAGTGATGCCCGGCTTAGCATTATGACGGGCATTGTAGTGAGGAACGTCGTGTTTAAAGGTAGCCACTAACTCGGGACGCTCGGGCCGAGGTCCGACCAAACTCATTTCACCTTTAATGACATTCCAAAATTGCGGGACTTCATCGATATTCCATTTCCGCATGAAAGCCCCGATGCGTAATCGGCGCGGATCATTCTGCACCGTCCAGCCAACCTTCCCGTCTCCTTCAGCGTCAAGGCGCATACTACGGATTTTAACGATATCAAACGGCTTACCATTTCTCCCTGATCGTCGCTGTCGATAGAAAATTGGACCCGGCGACTCCAAGTAGACGGCCGCTCCGAAAATGCAAAGCACCGGCAGAGATAAGATCAGGCCTACCAGTCCTCCGATAATATCGAGCATCCGCTTCAGAATCCGGTTAATGATTCGATCCAGCGGCAGCCGGCTCACACCCAGAATGGGGACACCGTTAGCGGTCTCGAGGTGCAAACCCGACACCAGAATTTGAAAATAGGAAGGCACAACCTTGAACTCGATCAGTTCGCGCTCGCAAGCGCTGGCTAATTGTAGGATCCGCTGCCGGTCGTACTCGAGATCGGCCAGGATCAAGATATCGATCGGAATCGAAGCGATTATTCGTTCTGCCTGCTCAACGGATCCTAAATAGGCGACTGAGGGATCCGCTTTTTCGTCGGCATGGCCGTGGATGTATCCGATAACCTGGTAAGCCGAGTCCTGGGAGAGATTAAAGTTGCGGGCCAGATGAGCAGCGTAATGATTCCAGCCAACGAACACCACCCGGGGCCGCAGAGCCGCGGCGACCGAAGTGCGGGCCAGCGCCAGGCCAAAGAGACGCCGCCAGAGCAGCAGCAAGCTGGGAGTGATAACCCAGGCCATCACGCAAAAAACTCGAGAAATGGGTGGCTGAAACTTAACCAGAAATGATCCGAGTAAGATCAAACCAACCCAGGCGACTGACCACTTCAGAATGGGCGCAGTCACGGCGCGTAGCTTTAATAAATGACGTTGGTCGTAGACACCGCCGTAGCAGAGCATCCCGATATAAAACAGTGCTGCGAGCAGGATGTACCCGGCATAGTCGATGAGATCAGGCCTGCCATTCATGCCCCAGTCGCGAAAGGGCGTCTCAAATCGAATATAGAAAGTTAATAGCTGCGACAACAGAATGACCAGCATGTCCCCGCCAAAGGCGACGGCGATTAATTGTTGACCTAGTTCTCGGCCCCGGCGTGAACGATGGTCACGAGTGGGAAAACACCAGAGAACATTTCTGGGGTCAGTTGCCACGTCCGGCGAGGGCCGGACTTTGGGAATGGTTGCGTCTGAGAAGAATTTCTCGTTAGTCGACATATTACCCTCCTGATTCCATTTCAGTGCCGGCTTGGTTGACACCGGGTCCTTAGCAGCTCGTACAGTTCGACCAGAGCGTCGTTGCGTTTACTCAAGTCGAACTCGGCCTCCACGAAAGCACGGCCCCGCCCTCCGATTTCGGCCCAAGAGTCCGGCCGGCGAATCAGCTCCGCTAGTTTTGCGGAGAGCGCATCCGCGTCGCGTTCGGGAACCAAAAAGCCCGATTGGCCATCGAGGATGCTGTCGGGAAACCCATTGTGATTTGTGCACACCACCGGCAAGCCCATGGCCTGAGCCTCTTGCAGTACCGTGCCCTGGCCCTCAAAATCACCGTCTGCGCTAGTAACACTGGCTAGGACGAAAATATGTGATTGGCGGAAGAGTTGACGGATCTCCTCCTGAGTCTTCCATCCGAGCAGGGTGACCTTCGTGGTTAGACCCAACCGTCGGATGAGACCCGATAGCTGGTCGCGAAGAGGACCATCTCCCACGATCGCATATTCCAGTTTGGAGAACTCTTTCACCAGCTTGGCGAACGCCTGGATGGAATATTCCAGCCCCTTTTTTTCAACCAGACGGGCAACCGTGATCAGCCGGATGGCGCCATCCGCGTCGGAGACTCTTTCCAGGAAATCGAACTTCGTTAAATCCGTGCCCAATCTGAAAAGAATGATCTTCGCGGCATCACATCCGGCAGCGATCAGTTTTCCGCGGATAAAGCTACTCGAGCAGGTGATCGCGTCCCCTTTGCGAAACAGATCCCGATAGGCGGCAGCGCCGTGTGCAGCGACATAGGAGGCAATGTCGTATCCATGAAAGGTGGTGAGCAAAGGGCCACGCAAGGCGCCGATATCGCGCAAGCGCTGGCCGAAAATGCCCATCGGCCCGAAATGGCAATGGATAACGTCGTAGGTCGCCTGGTTCGGTAACAACCCGCGTCCGTAGAGGCCTTCCCGGATGAAAGTCGCCCGTCCATTTTGCACGCTAATGGATCTGAGCAAATCCAATCGCTCTCGCCAGCCAGATCTCAGAATAGACTGCGCCGCTACCAGTGCCCTTTCCTTGCGGCTAGCGGGAATGAGATATCGGGTCCGATCGATTAACTGATATTTTCTAACATCCGGATGCACCGGTTGGTCGCTGTTCCGGTACCGCGAAAAGATCTCAACCGTATGCCCCCGTTCAATTAGTCCGACGAGCTGGCTAACGATAAACGTCTCCGATGTCTTCGGAAAAGTATCCAACAAGAACGCGATTCTCATGGTCGGTTCGTGAAGGTCTAGCCTCGTCGCTCGAAGAAATAGAAATCGGCGAAAGAGGTGTCATCCGGATGAGCGGGATCGAACGGATACCGATTGGGAATGTGGGCAGTCATTTGCCACTCCGGTTGATGTGTCTCAATCCAGCGAGTGAATTGGCGATGGCGCACATGCGGCGCCTCCCCCACCGAAGCCTTGTTGCTGGAATAGATAACCACAAAGCGGCCGGCGTTGACGAAGAGCGACCGCATGTACGCTTCAAACACCCGGGTTTCCACTAGATGAAAGATGACGTCCAACGAAAGGACTAGATCGAACTGGCCGAGATTGGACGGAATTTGATCAGCCAGATAAAAGCTCTTTGTACTATCGCTGGCGAATTTCCGACGGCAGTTAATCACCGAACCCTCCGCCACGTCGACACCAACGTAGCGCGGGTAACGGGCGAGGCCGAGCTGCACTCCGTCGCCACAACCGAATTCGATAACCGACTGGACACGGTTCCGGGCAACGAACTCGTTTAACACTTCAGCCTTAAACTGGGCCAGCTTTCCGGCCGATCCCGGCCCGGAAGAGCCACCCTCCTGGTAGCGTTGTTTCCAGTAGCTCGACGATCCTTGAAATCGCAGGCTATGACGTAACTCTTTGATGATGGGAATCCTGGCAATCGTCCGCGCGGCTGGGCCCAGCAGAGGGGTTGCAATTACCAGCGCCTTCAGACGGCTGCTGGTTTCTGGAGTAGTTCGGTTCATGTTAGTTCCTCCTAGTAAACGAATCGGATCACTTATTTTCTCTAACTGTCGGCGTTGCCGTTCATGGCGCGTTCGATAAACCTCCGTAGGCGCTCGACAAAAAACGAAGTATCAAACTTGTAGGCGTGTGACTGAATCTGTTGCGGCACGAAACGATGCTCGCAGACCTCAAATTTGAGAACGGCTTCGGCGAGTGACGCTGCGGATTGTTCTGCAAAAAAGACCCCGGTTCCGGCTAGCTCGCTTTCGCCGTCCGTTTCTAAGGGTGAGTTAGTTCCGACGACGGTTTCGAGCGATCCTCCCTTACCGAAGGCAATCACCGGGCGTCCGTAAGACTGAGCTTCCAATGGAACCATGCCGAAATCCTCATCGGCTGCGAATAGCAGGGCCCGGCAGCGAGCATAGGCATTTCGCAACTCCGCTTCATCCACTTCGCCGCGAAATTCGATGTACCGACCGGCGCGTCTTTGCAGGCGCTTTCTTTCCGGCCCATCGCCGACAATGACCAATTTCCGGCCTAACCGCTCACAGGCATCGATCAGGATGTCGGTGCGCTTGTAAGGAACGAGACGTCCTACCGCTAAGTAGTAGTCTTCATGTTCGCGAGCCAGGAAACTCTGCGACGTGGTGATTGGTGGATGAATGACCGTGCTCTGCCTGCGATAATATTTTCGAATGCGTCCCGCCACATAATTAGAATTCGCAATAAAATGATCGACCCGTTGGGCTGCAGCGTAGTCCCAATTCCGGACATAATGCGAAGCTAAACCGAAGCAGGTCCGCATCAATGGCGGCATCTCGCGTAAGTAGGACGAGTGTCCGTCCCAAAGATAACGCATCGGTGAGTGGCAATAACAAATGTGGGTGGCCTCTGGATCGGTGACGACGCCTTTCATCGGACCGCTGTCAGAAGTAATCACCAGGTCGTAGCCGCTGAGATCCAACATCTCCACGGCCAGAGGGTACAGAGGCAAGAAATGCCGGTGAGCTTTCCTGGCTCCTGGAGTTCTATCCAAGAAAGAGGTTGTTACTTTTCGTCCCCGTAACGCCGGCGGAAGTTTTTCCTCATCCAGAAACAGAGTAAAGACATCAGCGGATGGGAACAGGCCGGCAATGGCGTCGACCACGCGTTCGCCGCCGGCCAGGGAAACAAACCAATGGTGAACGATCGCCACGCGGATGCCGGCAAAGTCGGTCACCCGTGGCCAGACTCTGCGGGGAGTGTTTTCAACAAAGGTATCTGGAAAAGCGCTCATCGATTTCTGTTTATTTTGTGATGCCGCATCTGCGGATATGGTGCACTAGGAACGCAAACCACAGATTCGGCCCCGGGCGATCGCGAGATGGTAGGAAGCTTTGTTAGTGCGCAATTGGATCAGTGATAACAATGCACCTCCTAGTGGTCGCAAAATCGTATAGGCATTAAAGGCAAGCGTGTAGCGATGTTTAATCAGAACTCTCCCCATGCCGACTCCGTAACGGAACGCTTTTCGGCGGTGGTTCTCGTTGTAGAGAACCGGATTTGGATGAAAGACGACCAGATCCGGAAGGTATTGAAGATTAAACCCTAACTTGATCGTCCGAATTAAGTAGTCAGTCTCTTCCCCGGATCCAAAGGGAGTGTTAGCGCCGACCCCCAGCTCTTCGTCAAATGAGCCGACGGCAGCACAGACCGGTGAGCGTAAGAATATGGTGTAGGAAATTCCTCGCTTCCAGACATTGCCCAAACCCACGCGCCCTTGAGCGCGACTGAAGTTTCCGCCGGAAGCAGCTCCGTCGCCGTCTTCCGAACGGCCGGTTACTCCATCGATGGAACCACTGGTTTGGAACACCGAAACCACGCGGGCTAGCAGACCCTTTGAATACCAACAATCATCGTCCGGAAATGAGATGATATCACCCGTCGCGGCGGCCAAACCCACGTTGCGAGCGTGCGACAGGCCGGGTGTCGACTGTAGGTGAATAATAGAAAATTCTTTTTTAGCCGCCGTTACCACCGGCTCCAGCCTCCGATCTTTATTTTGGTCCACTACCACCAGCTCCAGGTCTTTGTGTTCCTGGTCGGCCAGCGATTGGAGGAAGCGTTGGACCTCTGCGACCCGATCCTTGGTCGCCAAAATCAGCGAAACCTTCATGCAGTTACTTCAATGATGCGCTATGCCCCAGAGAGAAATAGACTAACCATACCAAGGCACTTCCGATCAGATATCCTATGACCGGCCACAGTAATGCCCTCACGGTCAAGGACCGAACTGTAATTTGGAGCAGATTGGCCCCGACCTTCAGCGGTCTTAAACCTAAAATCAGCAAATAGGGCAAGAAGGACATGGCGATAATCGCGTTGATGCCGGCCACGCTTCCGGCGAAGGCCAATAAGGACACGGTTACCACCGCGGCGATCGATTGTTCCCAGTAGAACAACTGATTGTTTCCCAAGGCAGCAGCCGCCGGCGCCTGTTGGTTAATCAATTGGCCCAAAGTGAGGAAACAGAGGAGCAGCCACGATTCCATCGGGATAAACGGTGTCTTCGATTTAATAATCCATAAGGCCGGTCCGGCGAGGAGTGCGATGACCAGAGCCATTGCTCCGAACAAGAAAAGAACGGATCGAGTTCTACCTAACGTCCGTTCGCGCAGCTCGGCCAAGCGACCTTCGGATAGTAGTCGCGAGAAAAACGGAACCTGGCTCATGAAAGGAGCAGTCGCGAACTGCTGAAGCATGCTTTGAATCCTTAGAGCGAACAGGTAGGAAGCGACCATGGTCGCGTGGGCGTGATTGGCCAGGATGATGCCGCTCATTTGCACGACACCGTAAGAGGCGAACTGGGAAATAAAGCCTTTCCAAGCCGGCGGCCAGGCCCAGCGCAAGATTTGCCGGTCTAGTCCATAGCCGGGCGCTTTACGCATAACCCCCCGCTCGACCGTGCGGAGGAGTAACCAACCTCGCAGGCCGCCTAAAAGCACGAACACCTGCATGACCAGGGCTAGGGTCAGGATACTACCTCCAAGACTAAGCGCCACGGCTCCGGCGATTAGTGAAAGCAGGTCAAAGATGACGTGGAGCCGGTTGGCCAACGCCAACTTGTTCAGACCTTCCAACGCCACTCCAAACTTCGAAAAGTTATAGATCAAGAAGGACGAAGCCGTGAATACATAGAACGTCGCCCAAACTGTTCCCGGGTTCGGATAGCCCTCTAACAGATGCCCAAGGCTGATCTGCCCGATAACAAAGCCGATTCCGGTGAGCAAAAAGGAGAATACCAACTGGATCGTCCCGAGCGTCGCATAGAGTCGATAGATCATGGACCAATTCGCCGTCCCGTCACCCCGTTTTTCGCCAGGGCGCGTAATCGGCGAGAGATCGGTTGCGCCTCCGAGCGCGATGGCGATCATCCGTGAGAAAAGCGCTTGCAACCGTGTAAATACAAGATCTCCGAAAAGGTTGACTGCTCCGAAAAGATACCAAGATGCGAGTTCGGTGTGATCTAACCGGGTCAGTAATAGCGGCGTGACAGCAAAGAGTCGCAGCGCGCTGACCAGTTGGCGGCCCCAGGTGGTCAGGGTGGGTGAGTTCCACAAACTCACGCAAACCTGCTTGATTGACCGGCGTTTCGGATAACCGAGCGACTCCGGATATTCAATGTATGGTTCTGAGCTTAGTGACATTCGGTTAGTTTCTGTCGCACAATGCTCGCGCCAAGATGCGCGCAGGTTCTGTCCAAGTACGCCCCGCTGCAGCCGGCGGCTGCGGCAAGCCGACCGCTTGCCTAATTCCGGCCTTAATTCCTTCCAGAGTGGGATGAACGTAAATCACGTACTTATCGCCTGCCTCTCGCAACTCGGGGAGATCGGTGGCAACGACTCGCGCGCCACAACAACGCGCCTCCAACACCGGCATGCCGAAGCCTTCATAAAGCGAAGGAAATACCAGCATGTCGGCGGCCGCGTAGAGATCGGGCATATCTTCGTCAGGCACATACCCGGCTGAGATCACGCCATATTCCCGAGTTTGATCGAGCCTTTGTTCGAGAGTTCGGTTCTTCCATCCGTTTGGCCCGGCCAGCACTAGCTGATGGCCGCTCAGAATGCCTTCTTTCTTTAGATCGACATACGCATGCAGCACTGCATCCAGGTTCTTGCGCGGCTCTGGAGTTGCGACCGAAAGCAGATAGGGCCGTCTAATTCCTCGCCGGGCTAAGTTATTGGGAATGGCAACATCCTTTACCGATTCTGGCGGACGAAAATGTGGCCCTACCCCCGGTGGCACGATGTCATGCACCTCAGCCGTTACCATGGTACGAATCCGTTCGGCTGTACCGCGGGAGTTAGCTAGAACGCAGTCAGCCGCCAGAATATCGCCGCGAAACCAGAGTCGATTTGACCAGCGAGTTTGGAATTGCATGGTCTTCGGCATCACTAAATGATTCAGATCATGGACGGTGCAGACCGTCCTTACACTGCGGCCCAGACGAGGGTGAATGGTGCGGGCGGCCCAAAACACGTTGACTCGATCCGATACGCACATTGTCCGGCCGCGCGTCTTGAACCAGACAAATGAGGGTAGTCGGCGAAAAGCGGCTACCGGTTCGCTCCTCAGTTGCCAGTCCGCCGACGGCAACAGGATGTCGGCAGCGGGCAGCCTGGAGTAGGCGATAAAACTGGCTTCGGGTAAAAGCGCGCTTAACTCGCAGCAGAGGTTGAACACATAGTGGCCCACACCAGAAAGCGGTCTACGCAAAGCATCCCCATCCACACCGATACGCAACGATGTCACTTTGGCTCTCTTAGTCGTTGATGCGCCGCCGTCCCAGCTGCGGAATCTGGCTCATAGATTCGCCGCTTGTTCCAATATTCGCCAGGTTGCGGCTGCTGCGTTTTCCCAGCTGTAACCAGCGGCGCGGCGTACTCCGGCTTCCGCTCGCAAAGCGCGTTCCGCGCGGTCCAGGCGTAATAGAGCTTCTAACTTCTGTCTCAGATCGTCAGGACTAAATGGGTCGAAATAGGTGGCGGTCGAACCGCAAACTTCTCGGTGAGCTGGGATATCGGAGATAGCAACTGGGCAACCGCAAGCGAGAGCTTCCAACGGCGGTAGGCCGAATCCTTCGTAGATCGATCCATACACAAACCCAGCTGCACCTGAATAGAGCGCCGGCAATACGTCGTCTTCTACGCGCCCGAGCAAACAAACTCCATTCGGAAGAGAGTCGAGCGCGAATCGCTGAAAAAGATGCCCGGTCGCTCCGGCTACCGCTAAAGTGGCGCCTTCGAACTTTCCCGACGCCCAAGTATCGAGCAGCAGTTTTAAGTTTTTGCGAGGCTCGAGTGAACCCACGAACAAGATGTACGGTTCAGCCAGACCCAAATTGTTCATAGTTGTTTTGACCGTCTGTGGATCCACTGGGTGGAACCGCGGCTCGACCCCGTTGCCGATCACGTGGATGCGTTTCGGCTCCACCCCGGTACGTTCGATGATACGTTCTTTAGAAAAGTGAGAGACGGTAATGATCGCTCTGACCGTACGAATTAGCCGAGGCAACAAAGCGGAATACCAGAGCGCGAATTTCCGCTCAAACCATTCCGGATGATCTAGGGCCGCGGCATCGTGCACCGTGAGGACTTGGCGGGACACTCCGATTGGGCCGGTATTCCCAGGACTCCACAGGAGCCGGTGCTTGAGCTGAGTCGGCAGATAGAGCTGCTCCCAGACATGCCCTTTTATTCCCTGCAGTGGGCGCGCAGGTTTCACCGGCCGCAAGTTTGCCGGCAGATGTGGCAGCAGGCTGAGCAGATATCTTTGTACCCCGGTGATATGGTATCCAAGTGTGCGAACATTAACACAGGGTTCGAGGGTCATTCGAAGGAGGAGTTAGTAGCTAGAAGATCCTGGGTCGTGCGGTATCGACTAGCCAGGCTCAGGCGCTCGTTAGAGGTCAAGGATGCGCTGTGGCGAAGATCGGCCCGCCACCACATCGAGAACCGCTAGCAGGTTACCTTGGATCTGGCCCCACGGATCCCGTTGCCACTTCCCGGAGAGAGCATCTTTAAGATTGAGACAGAGTCGCTTCAACACGATAACCAGCAGAAAACGAATGTAGCTCCAGGGAGCAGTAAGATGGCAGACGCCTTTTTTCAGGAAATACCAATTGTTAGCGACCATGGCGTAGCCGTAACGCTTGCCAGAAACGCGGGCGGCCCGGGTTTGTAGATGGACACCGACCGCGTTAGACAATCTGCCGATCCGGCCATAGGTCTTTAGCCGCAGGGAAAGCTCGTAATCCTCTCCATAGCTGTAAAGCGGGAGATTTTCATCGAATAGGGTTTGTCTGAGCGGTTCTGCCCGGATCACCGCGTTGCAGGCATAAAGGATGTGATGTGCGCCTCGGTCGCGCAACCAAGGATCGCTCCGCCAGGTAGTATCCTTCTCTACCAGGGCGCCAGCTGCTTCCCTGGTGATGTTACCATCAGCCAACAGACGGCCGGAAATTGCCACCACATCGGGGTTATGCTCGAGGAAGCTCACCGCGTTCTGCAGGTAGGAAGGATGGATCTCCATGTCGTCATCGAAAAAGGCGAAGTACTGGATTTGCGCGGGGGCATGCCGAATCGCCACATTCCGCTGTAAACTGCCGCCGACCGATCCGGTGAGTACGACCAGACCTTCGATGTTCCCCATATCGGTTGGAATGTCCTCGGGTGAGCAACCGCTAACATAGGTGAGAGCTGCCTTCAGAGTCTGCCGTCGAATGGATTGAAGCGTTGCCGCCAGAATCTGGGGCCGAGCTTTGGTAGCGATGACTATGGCGGTTTTCAGATTTCTCATCGACTCAGGCATGGAGGCGAGTCACTTGGTCTCTCCGGGCGCGGGCTGGGCGACCGCATTTGGCCGGACTAACTTGGCCAGTGCTTCCAGTAACTTACGGAATTCGTTCTTCTTTTGCTCGGTGACCAGGGCAAGTAAAAAAATCGATACGCCGGTCCCCACCATCACGAACGCGGTTATTTTCCAACTGCGGTCGTTCAGCCCCCATTGCCCGCCGACGACAGCAGCGATCGCCCGAAAGAAATAGACCAGCGGGTAGTGGTACAGATACATACTGAAGGTGCCCCGCGCCAAGCCCCGGATGGGAGCGGCCAGCCCAATCAACATCGGTGATAGCACCCCGGTAAGGCCCTTGAGGCCCAGAAGAGATCCGCAAAAAAAGAGCCCGGAGATATAGTTCGAGAGAAAATGGCTGGAGATGCCAATCAAGCCGGGTGGCCAACCCGCGGTTAGTTGCTCCGTCCTAACGTCCAAGGAAGCGCGAACGTGCGTAGCCATAAACGCTACGTAACCGAGAATCGAGAGGATTAAGATAGCTGCTCCGCTGAGCGGAGAGACGGTAGCCCGCTTATAAACGTACCACATCCCGACTCCCATTAACCAAATGGGGAGTAGCATCAGAACCTTTGGCCCGACCATGAGGCAGACGAGCGTAATACCCAAGAAACGCGGCCAGGCTCTCCGCTCATAATAAGCAATGCCAAAAAGAACGTAGTAGATCGCCTCGTATCCCAGAGACCAAAAAGGGCTGTTTGTCCCTGGCCAAATATCCAAGGTCCAAATCTGATTAAGGAAAGTAACCGTCGCGCCGGCCTGTACCGGAAGAGGGGTCTGTAAGTTGGTCAGGGTGGCAGCGTCGGTCCAATGATCGGCGTACAAGCCCGGGAAGATCGAGCTGCCAAAATGATCGAGAACGATGGTTAGAACGATTGCCGGCAACGTGACCGATAACAACCGGGTTGCCCGACTAATGAAGTATTGGGATGCGGTACGATCATTTGATTCAGCCGTGAGCGCGATAACGAATCCGGATAGGACAAAAAACGCCATGACCGGCTCGATCGCGGTTTGAGTAAAATGCCAGGGGATGTAGGTACCGAATTTACCAAAAGCGGCGTGGTGCAACAGGACCAGCGTCGCCGCCCCGAACCTAATAATGTCCAAGATGAGGGACATCTCTCGACTGATCAAAGGCTGTTTCATCAGTTCGAATCGGTTAAAAGATCACTAGCAATTGGGGAACACTCGTAATCGCTACACTGAGCGAACGGGGATGATCGGATGGCGCTCCGTCGTTGTTCTTGGTTTGTGACGTGGTCGCTTCCGCCGCTTTGCTGTTAAGCTCGGTTCGATCACCGGTTAGTAGATCGTAGCGGAAAATATGGTGAGCTTCGGGCTCCGACGGGAGATCGATGGTCACGTTTGCCGGCTTCAGGTTTGCCTCCAAGGGGTTCGTTGTCCAGAAAGCCACTACGGCCTTTTGTCTATCCGAACTTAAGAAGGTATGGCATCGATAACCGAGACCTCCCGATTTACTAGCGGGAGCGCTGTCGATCTTGGCTTGAGTCGCAGCCGGCGCCACTTCCATGCCTGCCATTAAAGTGTTGAATCTTTGCAGCGCGAAGTAAGACTGCTTCGCAGAACGGTCGTTGTTAACTAGTCCGAAGTTGGCGCCTGCTGAGTACGGATCGAGGCCCTCGTCCATCACCTCGTAGATGAACGTGTGTTCAACCCCGGCAGCATGGCTTTCCAGAAGACGCCGAAGGAGGTAGACAGCCTGAGTTTCCTCAGTCATAGCCGGCCGCCCGTTTCTGGCATGAATCGTCGGGTAACCCCATTCGGTATGCCAAAGCTTCTCGGTAGCGCCGTATTTCCGAGCTTGTGCGCGGAACATCGAGACCTGGGACGCGAAGGTTCCGTTCGCGTCAGCGGTAGCGATACCGTCGCGGATCAGGTAGCGCGGCGTGTCCCCGTATGGAACCAACTCGGGTAGTTCGCCACCGTAAGGATGATCGGTTAACCCGTCGACCTCCGGCGCTAGATTCAACGTGATCATCCGGAAACTGGCAGGTGGAGGTGTCCCCAATCCAATGACCGTCATCTGGCGGTTCGCGAGCTTAATCTCTTTGGCCGCGGCGTTCAGAATTTGTACGTATTTCTGTAGGTAGGGTGAAGTAGCGCCGCCCGGCTGGTTTCCGTTCCACATTCCTCCGTACTTCTCTCGGAAGCCAAAATTGTTAGGTTCATTCAAGACCTCGATCGCTTGAATATCGCCGGCGAGTTCGCGCGCGAGCCAGCCGGCAGCACTGGCGTAAGCCGCGGGATCGTAGGGATCTTGGTAAGCAGGATTGCCGTAGGCCAGGACTACATCCACCTTCAGTCCGGCTTTTCGGGCTGCTTGAATCCAGTTCTTCGTCTTCGGTGGAATCTGGTAATTTCCCGGTGTGCGCTCGAGCTCGTTCCAGGGCAGATCATCCCGGACCCAGCCAACCCCCAATTTCGCAATGAGCGGCATTACCTGATCGACTGACCAATTCTGGGAAAAATGAGCGCACACTCCAACCCGATCATCGCGGATGGGTTCTTCTGCGGGTAGACGTTGCGAGAGGGAAAGAACGAAGAGGCTCAGGATCGCCGGTATCGAACCACGAAGTGGTTTGAGAGAATAGCCCAGGGCTTTAGCCCTGGGAAAAGAACCCGCGCAACCGCCCTGCAAGAGCGGCCGAACCGAAGCGTGTGTTTTGGCAATAGGCGACATAGGAGCAACGGACACGATGCAAACAATCTCGGTCGCCCTTTCAGGGCGGGACCTTTTACCGGTCTCCCAGGGCTAAAGCCCTGGGCTATGATCTATGACCGCTTCGCGGTATAAGAACCGCACGAAGGTGCGAGAAATGCAGTTCGGCGCTCAACCACAGTTTAGTGCGTTCCTGTCTGGAGCATTCAATTGCTGCGCCCAAAGGCCCACCCATCACGCTTCGCCCGCATGAGCGAGACGTGGTTCCGCCGGCAGCCCGAGCTCTTCTGAACTACTCGACTTGCTTCTCTGTTTCTGCTGATCGAGACGCCAATAAGCTAAACCCAGAAACATCCAGGTTGTGGGCAAGAAGAGCTCTGATACCGACACCCAGAAGAGGAAGAAGAGGGTGCCCAAGGTTACCTTAAGAGCAATGTTGCCTTCCTCAGCCCGCAAACAGAACATCGGTTTTAGGAACGCATAGGTGTAGATCAGTAATCCGATCAAACCGGTATTTACCAGCACAGAATAAAAGACTCCACCGTAGTAGTAGCCAAAACCGATGCCAAAAAACCGATTCATCAAGCTGAAAGTAGCCATGGTCTCTCTCATGGCCTGACCGGCGTCCTGTCGAACTTGTCCAGAGTCGTTCTCACCGGCCATTTTGGCGGTAAACATTTGGTTATAGGTTTCCGGATAAACGAAATAAAGAGTGACGAATGCCGTTACGAAAAGCACGACCACAACCACGATGGAGGCACTTATTTTCCGGCGGAAGAAGCTTTGGAGAGCTAAAGCGATAGGGAACCCGACGTACGCGGATGTGGACATTGATAGCACGACACAGAACAACAAGGCCGTCGACAGCCATTTCCGTTTGTTTTCGAGCGCGAGAAACAGGTAGGGAATAACGCCCGCAGAAAACCAGGATGGCTCTCCAAAGGTAGACTTCATGCGCAACAATAGCAGCGGGCCAACTTGCATGGCCTGCGACCAGCTTCCGGTATGCTCTTCCGCGCCGTAGGTCCGATTGGCAATGAAGTCGCCTGGCTGCTGGAACACCAGAAAGAAAAGCCATTCGTAGATCCCGTAGATCGCCAGAAACCATCCTCCCCACAAGACGTAGCGCATCCACTCTGGCCGAAAGCAAAAACGGAAGAACAAAGCGAGACAAAGACATGCCGACAGGTAGAGCGTCTGGGTAAAAAGGGCCGAACGAAGCACCACCTTGGTGTCATCTGGATTAATCAGAGCCAGATCGCCAAAGTTGCGCCGGTTCGAAATGATATCTCCTATTTGGCTGCCGCAAAGCAGTAAGAGCCAAAGACCTGCTACTAACAGTGCGATGCTGAGATAGCGAGTTCGCTGAGCTTGTGACGCCGGGCCTCCGCGACTAACCAGCAGGAAGAACGCGGAAATAAATGCCAGCATATAAGCCGGAATCGTCCCTTGTACCGATGGCACGATCAGGAGTGACGTGACCGGCATGGAGATGCACCACAAAGGTACAAACCAACTGGGTAAACCTTTCATTTAGCGGACGCGAGCCAGAGACTATTGCTTAGGCAGGGGAAGTGTTTTCCACGCTCGAAACTGGGCCACACTGAGTGGATAATGGAGGTCCCACCAGCGGATGGCGCACGGGAAAGCCTCGAGCCAGCCTAGGAGTAAACTGCCCCAATTAACATTCCACTTCGGGTTCCGCAGAATACGCAAGCAGCCGATCATTCGGATAACAGAAAACGGAAAGGGGAAGTGAAGTAGTCCGACCACGACCTCGTTGCGCATGTAATAACGAGCTGCTTTAGATGAGTTCCGCGCAACCGAGGTACGGTTATGACGGATCACTACTGCTGGATAAGCGTAAGTACTGGTGCCCTGGCGCAGGGCCCGCAAGCAAAAGTCATTTTCCTCGGCAAAATAGTGGAGCCGCTCCGAGTAACCGCCTAGATCAAGGAACTGCTGCCGTCGCAATAGATGCCCGCAGCCGATGTAATAACGCACCGGGAAAGGTTCTCCGAGTTGCTCCGGGTGAGGAATGTTTTCGTCTGCTTGCACAATATGCAGGGCGAGAGCGGCCACCGACGGATGGCGGTCGAGCCAAGCGATCGCTTCGCCAATATCGCCGACCTCCGGGAAAGAGTCGTCATCCAGACTCAAGTAATACTTGGTGCTGAGCAGCTTCGCCAGCCGGTTTCGTTGTACCACCAGGCCAAGTGATCGATCCACTCTCTGAAACCGGATTTTGGGAAAGCTAGTCCGCAATGAGCTTGGCAACGGAGTCTTGGAACCGTCATCAATAACGATAGTTTCGGCGTCCTCGCACCCCATCTGTTTTAACTTCGAGAGCGTAACCGCCAGATGATCCCAGCGATCTCTGGTGGTAATGCCAATCCCTAGAATACGTGTAGAATCGGTCGGATTCATGCGGCCGGACGAGTGATACTTTCTTTAGTGTTCAATGAACGGCGGGCGATGCAGGCTCGAGCCACATATTCAAGCCCGGACCAGATTTCAAGAGCGGTTGTCTTCCAGGAATGATTCCGCCGAGTGAGAAACCAGTTTTTTATGTAAACGTTCCGCATCCCTTTGTTTAAAATGCACTTCGCGTAGTAGGCGCCACGACCGCGATCGTACCACCGCATCAGACGCCACTCATCGGCGGCGGTCTTTCGTCCATGATGGTGGTAGACAAGTGGGCGCGGATCGTAGGCGCCCTTCCAGCCTGCAGCGGACAACCGTGCCATCAATTCCGTTTCGTCGCCGCTGTAGATCGCTCCGGCGCCGAACCAGGGGTCGAAACCACCTACGCCAGTGAGAGCTGCCCGCCGGTAACCGATGTTAGCACCTTGAATTATACCGGGACGAATGAAGCCGCCGGCTGGAAAAGCCAGCGGCTCCAATGATTCTTGGATCGTTATTCTGCGGTCCGTCGGATCGTACAAAAGTATGCGCCCGCCCACGAAACCAAGTCTTGGATCCTCGGAGAAACATTGGAACATTGAATCCAGAAAGTTCGCCTCTGGGTAACAGTCGTCGTCGACGCAAATGACAATGTCAGCCTTGGTCGCTCGCCACCCGGCGTTTTTGGCGCAAGCAACTCCCCGGCCTGCTTGAACGATCATTTGCACCGGTAACGGATGGGTGGCCGCAAAATCCGCGACTATGGCGGCGGTTGCATCGGTGGATGCATTATCCACAATCACGAGCTCCCAATTCAGGCGGGTCTGAATTTCCGAAACCCTTTTGAGCGTCTCCGCTAGTTGCTTAGCTCGGTTCCGAGTGCAGATAACCAGCGATACATCAGGGCTTTTTTGCATGTTGATTTGCTTCATCGGGATGCCTCGCCCTGGTTGGTCAGCGGCAATAGGTCCGCCGTACCGGTTTCTACCGGGATACTGCGCCCCATCCAATCCACGAGAATCTCAACCCGCTCTCTCGGGCCAATTAATCGAGTCACCAACGCTTCCAACCCTTGGAAAGGACCTTGAACAATCTGAACGTTCTGCCCCGGCTCCAGGGTTACATTGATCGCCAGGATTTCATCATCGCCAGTTCGTTTCTTGATCTCTGCGATGAGCGCATCTTGCAATAGTGCAAGACGTTCTCCGAACTGCACAAAGCCGCTGATCGCCGGGCTCTGGCGAATTCGGCGATGATTAGCCGCATAGTCAAAGCGGGCGAAAAGATAACCAGGAAACATCGATTCGACGAACCAGACGGGTCCTCGGTTGGTGGGTTTACGAAATCGTAAACGCGGACTGAAGGCTTCGACATCGTGGATCTGTTTTAAACAAGCGGCCGCGATATGCTCTCGCTTGGGTTGCGCTCGTAAACAGAACCACGCGTTGTTAGCCTGGCAGTCGAAGATCTCAGCTGGGGTCAATAACATAACAAGCCCAGTCGATGAATTTGAGAACCTACCGATCAGCCGTTCAGCGATCGGGTCAGGCGGTTTTCATTCTTGAAGGATTGAGGGGCAAGCTGCCGCCCTTGGTCGCAACCCATCCGGTCGGACTAAAGTTAAAATAAAACTCCGCTCGTGGACCTAAAGTTCACGAGATGTCCTGGGGGGATCAGCTTGCTTAGCTCGCCACACTATGGCGCCGGCTCATCAATCGACGGCCGTGTTCACGAGACCGCAGGTCGCTTCCTATATGCGTCTGCTCGGGCGTAAATCTTCGCGTCACGCGACGAATAGTAATCATCGCGGGACCGTCGGATGACGTGGTTCAAGACCACAGCGTCGGGGCTGTGGGTAGCGTGGGCCAACAAACTGAAAGCTCTAACCACAGCGTGCCGCTGGGTTTTGCCAGCTCGGATCACGAGGCAAACTGAATCTATCTCTTTGGCGATCAGCTGAGTGTCGCTGACGGCGTTAACCGGTGCGCTATCCACCACCACCCGATCGAAGTGAAGCCTGGCTTCAGCGAGTAGGCCAGCGAGGTCGCCAGCGGCTAGCAATTCGGCAGGCTTCGACGCCCGCTCGCCTGCGCCCAGGAAGAAAAGATTCTCCGTCTCGGTTTGCACGCAACCATCCAGGATGCTCGCGTTCTTGTGCAGACAGGCGGTCAACCCTGGGCCTCGGGTCTCACCCATAAGAGCTTTGGTCAAGCCAGGCCGGCGCAAGTCAGCATCGATTAGCAAAGTTCGCAGGCCCATCTGAGCAAGCGCTGCCGCACAGTTGAAGGAACAGTAGCTTTTCCCCTCGCCCGGCGTTGCGCTCGTGAATAAGACGGTTGTAAAATCGCCGCGCTGGCCCAGAAACGAGAGCGCGGTACGCAGTGAACGGAAAGCTTCTGCTTCGTGAGAGGACGGGTCCGCAGTCACCACGGGTTCGCGATCGAGGTGCCTGCGTTTGGTGCGAGGAATTAACGTTAGCACCGGTAATCCCAGGGTCTCTTCTACCTGATGAACAGAGCGGATGGACCGGTTGGCCAGATCCAGACCGATGATCAGGCCACACCCAACTACCAAGCTACTTACGAGCGCTAGTCCCAGAATCAGCAGTTTCCGTGGCTGCGACGGCTTGGTAGCCACCATCGGCGCTTCCATCAGCCGGATGTTATTCTCCGCAACGTTTGCCGTAACATTTGTTTCCTTCAAGCGCTTTAGCACGGAGTCGTACATCGCTTGGTCCGACTCGTATTCGCGCATTAAGACATCGTACGGAATGGCGATGCGGTTGAGCTCTAAGGCGGCCGCCTCTTGCTCCCTGAGGGCCCCCTCCATTTTCTCTTCTGTGATCTTGGCTGCTTCGTACGACTTCATCACCTGCTGCCCAGCGTCCAGCAGGTTTCGGTCCAAGGCCTGCTTTAGCTGCTTAATCTGGCCTTGGGCCTCAATGTATTTGGGATGGAGTTCTCCGAAATGTTCTTTGATGATGTCAAAATCTGCCTCCTTGTCGGAAATCTGTTTACGCAGATCCATGACTGCGGGCAAGGAAGCGACGCTGGATAACAATAATAGGTCCTCCGGGTTTTTAGGTTTCACCCGTTGGATGGTTTCATAGTCGGACTCCAGCCGGACGCGATCGCTCTTAGCGTCGGTTACTTTTTGGTTCAGGGCTTTTAGCTCTTCCACGATGATGTTCTGTTTATCCTCGAGTGAAACCGCGTGATGGTCTTCCCGGTATTGCTGAACTGCCTGTTCGGATTTATGGAGTTTTTCTTTAAGCCGATCGGCTTCCTGAACTAGCGAGTCGTTGGCCGTCTTTGAATCGCTGGACTGCCCTTCAAAGTTTAGCAGCTCGTACTCTTTAATCATTGAGTCCGCCAGCCGTTTAGCTCGGTCGGGGTCTGTGTCCAGTACGGAAACGTCAATCAAACGCGTACCGCGGCGCAGGGTCACTGCCACTCTAGGCTTAAAAAGATAGACCAGCTCGATGTCCGCGTAAGGCGAGCCGTTCTTTTTAGGCGGCGCGAATATCGGATCCTTCTCTAACTGGTTTGCCTTCACTACCCGCAAGAGTAGCGTTTCACTCAGGAGGCTTTGCTCGACGGTCTTTACCGCGTCGGCCTGCTTATAGTCTTCTTGGTTAACATCCTGAATAGTAACGACCTTCTGCGCTTCTTGTGGTACCTCGACTACAGCGTGTGATTCGTACATCGGCGGAGTGACGATCAAATAGGCGATCGCAGCCGAGACCGCCAGAATCACAAAGAGGAAGATGAGCCACCACTTGGATAAGAGCAGTCGAAAAAGATAGCCAAAATCGAACCGGAGCATCGGATTATCGGCTGTTGATCTCGTAGGTAAATCGCTTTTCAGGTGCATTGCTTAATCCCCCCTGGTTAGTGCATGGGTGGTCAATCCTCTGTTAGAAGAGGCGTTCGCGGACAGTAATTTTGTCGTCCGGCAGAATCTCAAACAGCTCCGACGAGGTGTTCTTCGTTTCGGCATGAACGTTTACGGGTATGACTGAATCCACCCCGTTAACGTTACGGCGAACCAAGACTTTGCCTTCGTCGGCTAAGCGGGTAAATCCCCCTGCCATAGCAATCGCCTGCAGCAGATCGACGTGCTGTTCATCCGGCAGAATGTAGCTCCCGGGCTTCTGGACCTGGCCCAGAATGGTTATGTACCTTCTCGCATACTGAATCACGTTTACCCGTACCTGCGGATTGCGGAGGTAACCTCTAAGCAACCGATCTCGGATAGCGCCGGCCGCTTGGGTGACGCTTTGGCCGGACACTTTGACCAAGCCGATCAAAGGGAAATTAATCGTTCCGTCCTGCGAGATCCGGTACTGGGAGTCGAGGTCCGGATCCTCGAAAACTTTGACGAGTATGATATCGGTTGGCGTTAAAATGTAATTTTCCGGTACGTTCGCCGGCAAACCTTGGGGCGCCGGTTGCGATTGGGCGTAAGCGCCTACGGACCCTATCAGGCCACCGCATAGGATTCCTAGTAGAACCAAGTGAACTTTCATAAGGTTTCGGTGTCCCGGTCAAAAGCCGAAGTGTAGCTGCAATGAGAATTGGCGATCTCGAAAGGAGTTAGCCGAAATATTCGAATTGTTGCTTTGATAGAAGTATGAAAGCGAGAGACTTGCCCAGTCCTGCAAGCGGTAGTCCAGGCTGGGTTGAAAAAAGAGATAGTTATCCTCGCGCTGACGGCCGCCAGTGAAGCTGGTTGCTTGGCGATAAGCGTCATTTTCGTACCCGCCGGCCAACGTGAGGAAGAAATTGCCGATCAAATGTTGGGTTAACCCCAGCGTGAATCTGGTGGCGGTATAATCTTCACCATTCAATGCCGCCGAATTTGTAACACTCCGCGATCCGTTGAGGCTCAAGGTGGTGCTGGCATTGAGTGCGTACTGCGTATTCAAGCCGAACACCGGAGTTAACAGAGTTCCTCGGGTGGAAAACTCCCGGAACTCGACCCCAGCGTGTCCGCTGAAGGTTAGCTTATCGCTGGCGCTATAACGGAGTCGCACTAAGGTCTGTTGATAAGTCTGGCGACCGCCGTGTTCAGGGCTGAGGAAACCAAAAGCGACCCCGCCAGCAACATCCAGCTTGGGTACAATCGTATAGTTAGCCCACTCATGGTTGATGATTTCCTGTGAGCCGATCTCGTCTTGATAATGTCTAAACCAAAAGGCGGTGTCGCTATCGAGCGAGGTTTTGTCGCTCAGTGTGTAAGTCGCGGACAGATCGGCGATGTAAATATCGCGGTTTACTCTTCCCCCGATGTCACGGTCCGGTCCTGCTAACTTGTCGTACTCAAAGCCTGCTCCTAGCGCGAGACTGCTGAAAGTGTATTGGGTATCGAATCGTAAATAATGCTCCAGCGAATTGTCCGTGCTGTAGCGCTGGAACAGCGTAAGACTCGGATCATACTCAAGGCGGGCATAGTTGTTTTGCCGCCGGAGATAGTCGCCAACTCCGAGAATTGCCCCAGGTGAAATCGTATAAAGAACGTCTCGCTTCGGATTGCTGCCACTTATTAAGATGTTGTCGTCAAAGGTGATCCCGAATTGCATCTTCGGCCGAAGATCGATCACGCCGAAAATGAGGGAATAGCCCTTTGATCGCGGATCCACCGGCGCCGGGGCCGATTCTGGAGTCGGCTCACTCTCAACCGACAACGATTGGCCGGAGCTGTTCTGCGGCTCCTGGTCTAGAAGTCCTCCTGACCAGCCAGGTTCCTGCTCAAACTGCGTCCCCGTTGTCTGAGACGGTGGCTGTGGTTCGGCGTCTGGTTCCGTTGGTTGCGCGGCGGGAGTCTTCCATTGCTCCGCCTCCGAGGCGGGTGCAGTCGGTGAGAGAGAAGGCGTAGGCGACACTACCGCCACCTGACTCTGTGCCGCTGGTGCTAGGACCTGACAAATCGTTGCCGTACAAAGCCATCCTGTGCTTCGCAATAACATGTGTTCCTTTCAAAAACGTCACGAAAGGGGATCACTCAACCGCTGCAGGCGGCCGCCTAGACGACAAGAATCCTTGTAACAACCTGCCATTCCCATTCATATCCCTCCCTGTGAACAATGCGGACTGAACCCTTGCCCAGCCGCGATTCGCACGAGAAGTAAGCGTAAGAAACCGCGAAGGCAACCGAAATTTTACTATAAGTATTATAAATTACAGAAAGTATTGATTTTCTAGACTTCTGCGACCTGTCGTCGCCTTGTAACTTGAATGCCCGGCTTATTTCTCAGACAAATAAATCAGCATATTCCGATCCCCAAAACTGACTTGAAACCGCTTCAACCCATCGGATATGACGATTTTCTTGTCGGCTATCGCAACGGCCGGTTGGGCTGCGTTGTCGATGTTATACGAATCGTGCGGCTATTTTATTCAGGTCGCATCCGTGAAAAACGCGTTTCGACGGTCATTGTCGCCTGGTCGTTTGGACTTTTGGCGATGATCGGTCTATCGATCGCCGGCCTCAGCGTAGTGCCGCTCCTTTGGGTGATCCCAACCGCGGCCGTCGCTGTGGCACTGTTCCTCTTGGCCGGGGTCCACGCTATCAGCGGGGTCGTTCTGAAAGCCGTATTGGCTGACGGGGAATTTTATCGATTGGTCGCGATGGAGCGCGCACTGCGACTCGCCGCCGACGGGGAGGGGAATCTACCCAGAAGCGAGAAAGTAGTGCCGATGCGGGACTCGCGGCGTGTCCAGCGATAGGTCGACCTGGTTCAAGGCGAGCCACAGCGCGCGGATGCCATTATCCAGGACCCGGCACTATCTCGAATTCGATCAAACCAGCGAAGTGGTGCCCGCGCGGTGTGGCTCGAATCCGGCGCGGGTGCATTTTGGGCAAGATGGACACCTGCAGCGCGCCGAGATTCTCGCCCTACCATTATGGGCTTCGATCAGCCTCCTAAACCACGTCCCGCAATGCCCAAACCGCCTCTTTCCAATGGCAACGATCAGTGCAATCCGTGACTAAACAGAAGGAGCACCTCCCAAAATGAACTATCGGACACTTGGCAGAACAGGATTGCAGGTTTCAGAGATCGGATATGGCGCCTGGGGCATCGGAAAAGGGATGTGGATTGGCGCTACGGACGACGAATCAGCTAAGGCCTTGAATAAGGCCATTGATCTCGGGCTGAACTTTATCGACACCGCTTTGGTGTATGGGGACGGTCACAGTGAAAGTCTCGTGGGCAAAGTCATTCGAGAACGTTCCGAAAAGATTTATGTCGCTTCCAAGATTCCTCCAAAAAACTATCAGTGGCCGGCGCAAAGCGGGGCGCCAGTGCAAGAAGCGTTTCCCGGTGACCATGTGATAGCCTCAACCGAGGAAAGCCTGCGCAACCTTGGATTGGAAACCATCGACGTACAACAATTTCACGTCTGGTCGGACGAATGGGTGGGTCACGGTGATTGGCTGGATGCGATTCAAAAGCTCAAGCAACAAGGCAAAATCCGATTTTTCGGCGTCTCGATAAACGACTGTCAGCCGGAGAACGCAATCCAACTCATTGAGACCGGCGTCCTCGATACGGTTCAAGTTATTCATAATGTTTTTGAACAAGCGCCGGAAGACCAACTGTTTCCTGCGTGCGAAAAGCACCGGGTTGGGGTGATTGTTCGGGTGCCATTTGATGAGGGGAGCCTCACCGGAAAAATCACACCCGCCACCACCTTTGATCCTTCCGATTTCCGCAACCGCTATTTCCGCGATAATCGAAAACAGGAAGTTTATGACCGGGTACAGAAGATCGTGTCCGACCTTGATATCACTTTGGATCAAGTGGCCGAAACCGCGCTTCGTTATGTCCTGAGTCAAAAGGCGGTTTCTACCGTAATTCCCGGTATGCGTTCCGTTGGCAACGTGGAACGGAATTGCCGGGCCGGAGATGGTAAAGGATTACCTAAGGAGCGAGTAGAACGGCTGAAGGCCCATCGTTGGGCGCATAACTTTTATCAGTAGTTAAATCCGTCTTTCCTTTGCGTCTTCGCGTCTTTGCTTGAGATTTTTTCTTCGTTTTCCGCCGCCGCTTCCAACGTAAACAAGGCCTCGGCGCCGGAAGTACCAGATCGATTCTGGAGGGTCACTGTACCCTGATGTAGATGGGCAACCTCCCTGGCAAAGCAGAGCCCGAGACCGGAACTCTTTTTGCCCGTGGATGGCCGAGCTAACGAGTAAAAGCGGTCGAAGATTTTCGGCAAAGCGTATTCCGGAATCCCGGGACCTTCGTCAACGATTCGGACCAGAACCCTTTCACCTGATCGCTCGATAGATACTGACACCGCTCCATTTTCCGGCGAGAACTCAATCGCGTTCTGCAACAGGTTAGTTATCGCATTCTCAAGTAAGAATTCGTCTCCAATGACGATGGCTTGCCGGCTGGGGGTGAAGTCAATGTTAACCGAAGACGCACGCTCCCGGAGCTGTGTCACTACCCGTTCGACGACCCGGGAAAAGTCGACGCGTTGAGGTGCATCCAGTTTCTTGCGGTTTTCAAGGACGGATAGCGCGACCAATTCATCGATCAAACGTTGCAATCGCGAGGACTCACTCCGGATATTGGTTAAGAACCGGGCGCGTTGCACCGCCGACATTTCTTCCTGAAGCAACTCAGAGGCCCCACTGATAGCCGCGACCGGCGCTTTCATTTCATGGCTTAACGTTTGCACGTAGGATTGGACATACCGACGGCCTTCCAATGCGTCGCGCATCTGTTCTAATGACTCGCCCAGCACCCGCAGATGCCGTCCGGGAAGTCGCAGCGGTGCGGGACGTTCACCTTCCGAGATGGCGATAGCGTGTCGGGTTAATTGGGCCAGCGGCGCTGTTACCCAGCGCGATAAAGCCGCTCCAATCGCCGTGCATACTACCACGACACTCAACCCAACCAGCGCCAGAGTACGCTCGGTATCCGCCAGGAAGACTTCTACATCGCGTTGAGGTTTGTACACCGAGACCACGCCCCAGAGATTCCCATTAACGAAGATCGGTGCAGCTACATAGAGGACGATCCCTTTCGGTTCAGATTGCTGTAGGGTGGCTCGCGCCCCGTAATCTCCCTGCAGCGTCATCCCGACATCGCGGAATGTTTTAAAATTGCGGCCAACATTCTCCGGGTGTCCGGAATCGAACTGCACAATTCCATTGGCGTCCGTGACATAAAGATCCATCGAGATCCTGGTCTTTAGTCGGCTGAAAATCTGCGCGTGCAACGTCCTTTGGTTGGCGGCGTGAAACCCCTGTTGCCAAGCGTTACTGAAACTGCCGGTCGACTGGATCTCGTTTCCGATGACGCCCGCAATGACTTCGGCGCTATCGACCATGGGCTCTTCCACAGCCTCGCGATAGGCTTGCTCCACCCTTTTGGAAACGAGACCTAAGAACAGGAATACACCCGCGATGGACAGAATAAAGGACCCGAGAAGGATACGCGCGCTGATGCTCACAATGCTTCGACCAGCGAATACCCAAAGCCTCGATGGGTCTGGATAGCATCGATCTCAGGGCGAACCTGGCGCAGCTTGGATCGCAGACTTTTGATATGAGCGTCTACCGTTCGCTCCATCGAAGCTTCAGGTTCTTCCCAAGCAGCTTCCATGAGCTGCGCTCGCGAATAAACCCGCCCGGGCGTGCTCGCCAGGATCTCCAGGAGACGAAACTCATAGCGGGAGAGAGTTAGTCGTTCGCCGAAATAACGCACCACTTTGCGTTGCTGATCGATCGAGATCGCGCGGCCGGCTGCAGCCGCATCCGGAATCGGTGTTAGCCGGTTATCCTGATCGGGTAAGGAAACTCGCCGTAAGATCGCTCGTATCCGGGCGCTGAGTTCCCTAGGCCGAAATGGCTTCGAAACATAGTCATCGCCCCCAATTTCTAGACCGACGATCCGATCGATTTCTTCGGATCGCGCGGTTAGAAAAAGAATTGGAATTCTTGAGATCGCTCGAATCCGGCGGCAAACTTCAAACCCGGTCATGTCCGGCAGTCCAATATCGAGCACCACCAGATCGAAGCTCTCGTTGGTGAGCCGGTCCAGGGCTTCGCCGCCGGTCCCGCAACATTCAGTGAGGCAACCATCGGATTCTAATGGGAACTGGATGGTGTCCGCGATCGAAGGTTCATCTTCAACGATCAAGATACGAGGTCCGGCGGACGAGAGCGGCTTCATTTTGCAGGGGCTGGCGGCGGGGTCGCCCGGTGGCGAACGAACTTTTGCGACCAATCAACCTTAGCGGTTGTTACCATTAGGAACGCTAGAGTTAACACGGAACCAATGGCGATGGTCAATCCGCTATAACCGTCAATGAAGAAGCTGTAGCTGAATAGAACCATATAGGCAATTTGCGCGCCAACCGCCCACAACGAAAGCGCTCTCCCGGCAAAGGCATAAATATAGCCGCAGACCAGCAGCAAAGAAACCCCGGCCGCAATCAAGAAACTGGCGTGCACGGGCAGCACATCGACCAGATAGGCAAATAACAAGTGAAATGAAAAAAAACCGGCGGCGATAAAGAAAAAATTCATGGGATGAATCGGCGCATTTCGCGCGATCGCCAAAACCAGGAGTACCGTCGCAAAGAAAAGCAGAGAGACTGGTGCGTAGAAGCTGACGCGCTCCGCGACTGGCCCTGGATTAAGCACATCCGGCATACTCATCCCGATCTCTTGGGCGCCGATGACGTCCGGATAACTCCACTGCAATTGCCAACCGTCTCCAGTTTGGGTCGCCTTGGTCGGAGAGCCAGTCCCGGCCGGGAAATTTATTTCCCGGAAATCGGTACTCATGGTCAAAAGGAAATTGCGGATCCGGTTCCTGTTTTGGAAATTGTACGACCATTGATCCATGCCTCGCGTCTTAAACGCGATTTTCAGCGTTTGTGATTTACCGGCAGGAACGGTGACAGCATCGGATAAAACACCATTTTCGGTTGGATTCACAATGTCGGTACGATCGCCAAGCACAAAAGAAACGTCATGACAACCGGCCGACGTATGCGGCAATTGAAAAGCGACATAAATGGTCTGCTCGATCGGTGTCGGGTTAGCAATTTCATAGACGCCGGCGAAATCGACGTCGTAGGTTCGAAACCAGAGCAGCCCTTTTTGTTTCGGATCAGATTTTAGACGAACGGTCACCTGTGAGCTTTCCGGGCTAATGGTTTTCCGCCCATTCTGGCCGGTGGGAGAGTCGTACCAGGCATAGGGATGCGCCTGGTTGAGCGGTCCGCCCCACCCGATTTGAACCGCATTGTTCAAAGCAATTCCGGCTTCGCCCGTGCGAAATACCAGCGCGGTTCCGAGCAAAGCCCAAGCCATGCTTGTGCAAACGATAATGAAACCGACTGCTAACAATTTCAGGAAAGAATAGTTCGAACTTTTCATGTGTGAGACTCTCAAAAGGAGTAGGTACGTTTTGCGTTGGAGAGCGCGATCATGGCGTTTGCGGAGCTGCTTCCCGTTTACGGTAGTAGATCTCGAGGTTCGGTGTGTCGCCGCGCACGAGGCGCTTGCTGAATCGGATCAATGTGTCGTCCCCGGCGTCGGGTTCAACATTCCCCTCAAATGCAGTGGCCTCATACTCAACGGGTAGACTGAGCCGCCATTCCAGCTGCTCGATAAAAAGCGGAGTAGACAGAAGCGAGAGCGAACGTTTGCCTTCGACCGGCTCGAATTGTGGTCCGCGCGCCGTGTAAGAAATCAGAATAGCAATCGAAGTAACCGCCCCTGAGTTAGCCGGGGGTGGGATAGAAAGCTCCAGTTCGCCATCCGTCTTCACCACCGGGTTAGTCGGATCAGAGTTAACTTGGCAATCCAACAGAACGCTCCCATTCGGTAGCCGGAACCGCCAGGGGAACGCGCTCCGGTACTCGATCTGGAAGCGGGCTTCGCATTTCAGGGAACCATCCGGCACCAGGCCTGTTTGATAAACTGCGGTTAGGACCCGGGCATTGTCTGGTTTAAGGACCGGCAACAACCGAGTCGACACCGTAACCGGGTTAGCCGCGTAAATTAGAGAGAAGTCGGGAGATATTAGCTTGGGTGGTATCCAATACGGCAATTTCGAGATGTCAGATTCGGTTTGGCCGCTTTCGCTTTGAACTGCGGAGCCGGGCAGCGGACTAATCACGATCAGGCTGGCTTTCGGATCTAATTCTGCTCCAAATCGCGGAATCGAAATTTCCCAAGGCCGGTCGGGTTCCGGGTTCGGGAGCTGATAACAAACAACAATATTCCGGTCAAGCACGCCAGTCGTCTCCCAAGCGAGAGTGATCTGTTTACGTCCCGATGCTGAGGTGCTGATTTGGGCGGGCTGCAGATCGACTCCTGCGACCTGGACGCTGGTCGCCGCTACCGGTAACTCTGCACTTGCCGAAAGGCCGCTACCGGAGCTGCCGGATAAATGAATATGGGTCTCGATTTCGATCGACTCAAGATTCGGCTTGACCAGCGTCTGGGTGACTTGCGACCAGACCGTGGGTGATTCCGGTTTATCAGCGACGCAACTGACCTTGATCTCTTCGCCTTGCGACGACAGTGGTAACGGCTGGTTTACGTCCGCCGGTTTGCCGCCGACTAGGACTCGTTTACCGACCGGTAAATTGCTGAACTCGAGCTGGCCAGAAGTGACCGCGGCCAGTTCAATTGAGATTGGTTCACCGGCTCCAGTCACGAACGAGCCCGGGAGATCGAAATCGAGGGTTACTTTGTTTACGCCTGGCCGGTTAGTTAGTAGGCAGAGGACTCCGTCACGTGGCAGGACTACCGCGCTTTCGCAAGCTACGTTAGTAAGTGGCAGATTCAGACCAAAAAAGGGAACGAACACCCATTTGTGTCCGAAGGTATTGATCTCGAACTCGGCCTGTCCTGAGGGATGCGCGGGGTCCAAAGATAATTTGATGAGTGCCCGGGTGACGACGCCGGGCAGATCTGGGTTATCCTCGGGTTTGGTAGATACGGTGGCAGCATCGAGTAATCGCCGAAATTCCTGGTATGGGATCGTGACTTGAGCCGCCAAGTTTTTCCCAGGATCGGGGGCAGGGGCTTCATCGGCAAAAGCCGGAGGTGACAGGACGAGCAAGCTTGCCGCCGTAGAAACGAGCAGACCGAATCGTTTGATCATCGATCCCGATTCTGAACCGCCGGTTTGAAATCAGTATGAACACCGGAAGAAAAAACCGTGAAATAGCGAAAACCGCTGCCGGCGACGCACCCGTGGAGCGTGCCTCGCTTGCGAGGCCGACCGACCTCTGATGTTACCACTCGTTTTCCGTGGATCCTGCTCCTGACGATTGCCACCCAACAATTGAAGAAAGCTCAGGGGTTGTACCGTCGGCCTCGCAAGCGAGGCGCGCTCCACCTTAAAACGATGTCCTTAACCTTCGGGTTCACCGCTCGCGAGATTTTCATTGGTCAGCATGCTTTGTATTCGTTCGTATCTTTGCGTCTTTGCGTCGTCGGCCGACGAAGCCTTGACGCCGCACGACACCGTAGTTCAACAGTTCATCTAAATCTTAAAATCTGGCGAAGTCTGCTTTGCGTGAGATTTTTCAGTCCGTGGAATTGCGCGCGTTTGGTGACACAGGGTTGGTCCTATCTGGTATCGGTCTGGGCATGGCTGCGTTGGGCAGGCCTGGGTACATCAATCTGGGCCACGCCCAAGACCTGTCTCGCGACTATGACGTGACGGCGATGGAACAGCGAGCCCAGGAGGTTTTGGATGAAGCCTGGGATGCAGGGGTCCGCTATTTCGATGCAGCCCGGTCCTATGGGTCAGGCGAACAGTTTTTGGGCGCCTGGCTGAGTTCGCGCGCGATTTCGCCCGGCTCCGTCACGGTTGGCTCGAAATGGGGTTATACCTATACGGCGGATTGGAAGATCGAAGCGCAAGCCCACGAAATTAAAGATCACTCTTTAGCGACACTCGAGAGGCAATGGCCCGAGTCGGTGGCGTTCTTAGACGGTTATCTGAAGCTCTACCAGATTCATTCGGCGACTGCTGAGAGCGGCGTTTTGGAGAACCGGCGCGTACTAGAAAGATTAGCGCAACTGAAGGGTGAGGGCATCCGTATCGGCCTCAGTTTGAGTGGTTCCGGGCAAGGTAAGACTTTGCGAAGAGCGATTGAGGTTTCGGTCGATGGCTCTCGTCTTTTCGATTCGGTCCAAGCGACTTGGAACTTGCTTGAACCCTCGGTTGGGACAGCGCTAACGGAAGCGAGCGCTGCTGGAATGGGCGTCATTATCAAGGAAGCGCTCGCGAATGGACGACTGACCGATCGGAATAGTGAACCCGGCTTCGGTCCGAAATTAGAGCTGCTGCGAATCGAAGCCCAGAAATTAGGTGCTTCCGTTGACGCCTTGGTTCTGGCCGCCTGTCTTAACCAACCGTTTGTTGGCTTGGTCCTGAGCGGCGCGACCAACGTTGAACAATTGCACTCTAACGTGCAGGCGGGCAGCGTGAAGATCGACGGAGACACCATGTCTCGTTTATCGGCCCTTGCGGAATCACCTGAGAGTTATTGGGCGACTCGAAGCAAACTGCCGTGGAACTAGTGCGGGCTAAGGGTAATCATTTCTGAGCTGCAATATGGGCGATGATTCGACGGTACATCCCGAAACAAAAGCGGCCTCAGTCTACGACCCGCTTTCATTGGGATTCAGCGTTTTGTTCCTCGCCCTGATCGCGGTTTTCGCTTCGCTGATACCGGCGCTCCGGGCAATTAGAATTGATCCGGTGCGTGCGCTGCGCGACTAGGACGTCGGCGCCTAATTTGGAAAATATTAATCGGACGGACGAGAATCGGTAAGTCCAAATTCTCGTATCAGCCTTTGGCCGACTTAGCTCCGTGCGTAAGTACCTTATCCACAGCCGGAAACATCGAGGTGTGAAGGATTGGCACGTTAAATGTTTCACTATTGCTGACAGGCGGTAAAGCACGTTGAAGCCCTTACTGCATCCCCCACCATTCGGAGAACTTATGACGGCAATGATGATCTCTTGGCTCGCGATGGCAACAGCGATGACGGCAGCCTTGGTCCATGCTTTAAGAAGGGACCAATAGAAGTTACCCGGCGTCGCAAAGCGAGGCGCGCTCCACGGGTGCGATAACGCGAACCCTCGGTACTTCCCTCGGGCGGTTTTCCGGCCCTTAGTTTCCAGACATGTCGCTGTGGCATCGCTAGCGCCTGCGCGCGGGGACGCGCCCTCCACGTGTCCCCGCCGCATTTCATTTGTCTTTGTACCCTCGCGAGTTAACAAAAACAAAAAACGGCTACTTCTTCGTCGCGAACGAGAGATTCGCGTCGGAGAATCCGCTACCGGTTGTAAGCCCAAAGGTAGCGGCGTAATTCGGATGGTTAGGGATCAGTTCTTTAACTTCCAAAGAGGTGCTCTTGGCGACATAGAGACGCATCGAAAGGCTTAACAAAATTATATTGCTTAACGATTTATCTTCTGCGCGCTTTGCTAACTAACAATGATAAGCTGTAGGTGCGCAGTCCTTAAAAATTTCAAAGTCTGAAAAGACTAACTCCCGACGACGCGAGTATTAGATAGGATCCGGGAGAACTAACCAGGGACTGATTGTCAGACCGAATCCGTATGACTGAGAAACCGAACGCATAAGTTGCTTCCACTAATTTCTAGTTCTGCCCTCCACCCCGCGCCCGAAACAGGCCTCGTCCGTTGAGGATCGGTTATCTCCGCGATTGAAGGTTACTGATATTAGAAGTGCTGCAGAACCGTCAATGAGATTTTGAAATAATTCATAGGAAAGGGAATTTTGACCCGAGCTTGGTGGCGTGGGATGAGGAACCATGTCTCAATCGAGCGGCAGTCCCATGGCTGAAGTCACGGCCGATTGCGAGCTAGTGCGCACATTGCTAAGAACGCAGCATCCTGATCTCGCGGAATTGCCGGTCACTGAACTCACCGCCGGTTGGGATAATTTTATTTTCCGGCTGGGCGAAGACATGGCGGTTCGTATCCCGCGCCGCTTGGCGAGCGTCGCCATGCTACAGCACGAACAACGCTGGCTCCCGATTGTTGCCGAGCATCTCCCGGTACCGGTGCCGTCTCCTTTACGCACGGGAAAGCCGGGTGATCAATATCCGTGGCCTTGGAGCATCGTCCGATGGCTCAAGGGAGCAACGGCCGATTGCGTGCCGCTGCGAGCAGATCAGGCAAAACCATTAGCGGACTTCCTCAACGCTTTGCACATTAGCCCGCCCTTCGACGCGCCGAGAAATCCATCGAGGGGTGTACCACTTCAGCAGAGAGCCGCCGGGGTAGAAGAACGGCTGGCTCGGCTCGGACAGACGACTTCGCTGATAACCGCAACTGTGAGAAAGGCCTGGGAATCTAGTTTAGAAGCCTCGCCGGATGAACCAGCGACTTGGTTACACGGCGATCTTCACCCGGGCAATGTCCTGGTGGATGACGGTTCCCTGAGCGGCGTTATTGATTGGGCCGACATCGCGGCGGGAGACAGAGCCACGGATTTGGCAGCAATCTGGATGCTTTTGCCTACGGTTGTAGCTCGCGAATCGGCTATCGTTGAGTATGGCAACATTCCGTCCGCTACCTGGTCGCGCGCGTTAGGTTGGGCCGTTAATTTTGGGACTCTGCTTTTGGAGACCGGGTCAGCTGATTCGCCACGCCATGCCGCTATTGGTGCACTGACCCTCCAGCGGATTGCCGAAGGGCCGCATTAACCCAGGCTGCCGAGGATAATCCCCGTCAGGAAAACCAGGACGCCGCCGATCACGACCTGAACCAGAGCGCGAAGCAGTGGCGTACCCATGTACCGTTTTCTGATCCAGGCGATAGCACCCAGTTCCAGCGCGACGACCGCGATGGCAATCCACATGGCGATCGAGAACTGGGGTATTAAGAACGGTAACGTGTGGCCGATCCCGCCAAGAAACGTCATACTTCCGCATACGCTGCCTCTCAGCCAAGGCTGACCTCGACCACTGATTACGCCGTCATCAGACAAAGCCTCGGAGAAGCCCATGCTGATCCCGGCTCCCAACGAAGCGGCGCAGCCAATGAGAAATGCGGTAAAAGAATTGTGAGTGGCGAACGCGGTCGCAAATACGGGCGCTAACGTTGATACCGACCCGTCCATCAATCCGGCGAGGGCGGGCTGCACAATGTGCAACACAAACAATTTCCGTTGCACATGGGGGTCGTTCGCGGACCGGTCGGCCGACTGGTCTGTGACCACTTGCCCACGACCGTTAAGCTCGATCTTTGGTGCCGGCGTCTTGTCCGCAGCTCGTTGAGATGAGAACCCATAGATGCACATGAGCTGTCGTAACTGGGCTGCCTGACGTTGGCGCATGGTCAGCAAGATTGACGCAGTTTCCGGGCTCTCTGCTCTTATCTGATCGGCCAACGCGGCATAGGCGTGGGCATGTTCTTCTTGAAGGGCGAGGGCTGCTGCGAACGGGCTACCCGAAGAAGCGGTGGCGGATGACATAAGCTGGACGAGGGATCTAACCGCATTCCTGGTTCGCCGCCAGCAGCTTATGTTCTTTCCCGAAAATTGAGAGAGAGTCGCAGTCGCATCGGAGTTCAGGAGTTCAGGAGTTCAGCATGGCCGACCGAATCAAAATGCGAGCTGATAATAGGATTCCTACCCGGACAGATTCTCCAGGATGCGGGCCACGGTCTAACGCGTTTCTAACTACGGCTCCTTGTACTCCTCGAACTCCTTTCCCCTCCTCCACTCACTGGGGGTCGTTCCTTCCCATTCACGAAACGCGCGAAAGAAAGAATTCGGGTCCTCATAGCCGAGCAGGCAAGCAACTTCGCCGAGTTCGAGGGAAGGCTGCATTAGATAATGGCGAGCTAGCTCGTGGCGTGCGTCGCCAATCAGTTGCCGGAAGGTGGTGCGCTCCTCCGTGATACGCCGTTGCAAGGTCCGGCAGCTCATGCCCAATTCTTTTGCTACCACGGTGATTTCCGGAGTGTTACCGCCCAGGAGCCGCATCAGCACCCATTTCACCCGGCCAGTCACGCTGAGTTCCGCTTTGCGTTTCGCCAATTCGCGTTCGATTTGGGGACTCAGCATTGCCACCAACTCGGCGTTGTAAGTGATGAACGGACGGTCTAGGTCGCTGGCGCGAAAAACGATGGCGTTCCGGCTGGCCTTGAATTTGATCGGACAACCAAAGTGTCTCTCCCGGATCTCCCGGTGGACGGCGGGTTGCCGCAGTTCGACGCGCAAAGGTCGGATCGGTGAGCCGGTACCCCGCTTTCCTAACTCGAGCATCGAAGCAAATGCGGCGTCGAGTAAAAGGCGAGGAACCATCTCGCGACTCAGAAGCCATTTGAACTCCAGCACGCATTCGACTTTTCCCTCTGTCATCCGCATCTCTTCGGAGCTGCACAGGATCTTGTATCGGGCGATCCGTTGAAGGCCATCCCGGAAGTTGCGGGCGTGATGGGCTGCGATGCTAGCCGGATGATGTTGCCCTACCGGCGCTTGATTTGCCAATTTCAACGCGATGCCGGGATCGTCGCTGACCTCTTCCAACCCTCGCCAGATGGCGAACAGTTGCTCAGTGGTTACGGTTGCCGGCTCGGCACCGAACAGATTGAGCGGAAGTCCGCCTCGGCGCAGCACCTCCGCCGGATCTACCCCCAGCGCTTTCAAGCCGAGCTGAAGACTGGGCGAAATCTTGATCATTTTTGAGGAGTTCAGGAGTCAGGAGTTCAGAAGTTCAGGAGGGTCTCACGCACCATGATTCGTCTTTTAAGCACGTTCATTGAGCGGTAGGGACGAGCTCCTGCTCGTCCGTGGTGGGTGAACGGAAGGAGCGGACGAGCGGGAGCTCGTCCCTACCGGGATACCATCGCACAGACCGCCGAATTCCGAACTCCTGCAACTCCTGAACTCCTGAACTCCTGAACTCCTTCTTTCCCCCGTCACGCTCGCAGCGATTCTAAAATCTGCAAAGCAGGATGATTATCGGCGGAAAGCCCTAGCCCATCGAAGTCGGTGGAACCGATGATATCGGCGAAGCGTTCTAACTCGTCGGCATTCGTTTTATAGGTATGGCGGAGAAACGCGATGGCATCGTTGCCGAGCGGAAGACGCAACGGCGGCTCTTCCATCTCCGCTAGAACCAGAATGGCATTCGTGGCTTTATGTGGGTCGCCCGGCTCGTGGCCGGTGTGCTGTTCTAGGAAGCTGCGCAACGGAGCGACTACACCCGCGTACGCGTCCATCGGCTTAGCGGACGCCATGGAAGCTCCGGCCCAGTCGGTGCGAAACCCGCCCGGTTCAACCACCGTCAGTTTGAGACCCAGCGGTTTGATCTCTTGCGCCAACGACTCGCTTAAGCCTTCCACGGCAAACTTGGCCGCATGATAACCGGAGATGCCGGCAACCGCCAGACGCCCACCAATTGACGTGATCTGAATAATGTGACCATGGCCCTGGTCCCGAAGAACCGGGAGGACAGCGCGAGTGACATGGACGACTCCCCAGAAATTGGTATCGATCTGGGCCTTGAATTCTTCAGCAGTCATTTCCTCAAAAGCGCCCAGGAAACCGTACCCCGCGTTATTGACCAGGATATCGATCTTGCCGAAAGCAGCCTTGGCGGCGGCTACAGCGTTCTCGGCATCGGCCGGCGAGGTGACATCAAGTTTTGGCGTCAACAGCTGAGCGCCATAGATTTTGCGTAGATCGGCCAGCTGCTCGGGTTTGCGCGCGGTCGCGACCACCCGATGCCCGGCTTCGAGGGCGGCTTCAGTTATCGCGCGACCAAGTCCGCGCGAACTACCGGTAATGAACCAGACTTTGGACATAATAGTGTTTCGATTGTGGTTAGTGCCAGCACAGGTAAACGCTGGCGATTTGGTCCAAAGTAGGCCACCCCGCTGTGGTTGTAACTAGCGCGACACGCCAATGTACTTGCGCGAGACGACAGTGGGAAAGAGGAGTTTAGGAGTTGCAGGAGTTCAGAAGTTCAGGAGGTCGACGCGGCCCTTGGTCGAGCGCGTCCTCACTACGACGTCCTGAACTTCTGAACTCCTGAACTTCTTTTAATTCTAGAAATTTGCCGTATCCGGGTCCGGGCCGATTCGGCCATCCTTCCGATCTAGGCCGGCAATTTCGGCGATGTCTTCCTTCGCGAGTTCGAAGTCGAACACGCCGAAGTTTTCTTCGATGCGGCGGGGGGTAACCGACTTCGGGATCACAATGAATCCGCGGTCGAGATGCCATCGGATGATGACTTGGGCTACGGTTTTGCCATATTTTGCTGCCAGTTTTTTGAGGTCGAGGTCATCCAGTAGGGTGCCTTGCCCGAGGGGACTCCAGGATTCGGTCAAGATTCCGTGTTTGGCGTGGAACTCGACGAGTTCATTTTGTTGAAAACGCGGATGTAACTCGATCTGATTGACGCTGGGCACTACCCCGGTCTCGTCAATAATCCTTTGCAGATGAGCGACCGTGAAATTAGAAACCCCGACCGATTTTACTTTGCCTTCGGTTTTCAGTTTCACCAACGCTTTCCAAGCTTCGACATAAGCGTCCTGTCGCGGTTTCGCCAATGAATGAGATAAAGATCCAGATAGCTGAGCTTTAGCTGATTCAGGCTCTCTTGGAACGCCTGGAACGCGTTTCGGTGCTGTGCATTCCAGAGCTTAGTGGTGATGAACAGCTCTTCCCGTGGAACGGGGGTTTTGGCGATCCCGTTTCCGGTGCCGGACTCGTTCTCGTAGATCGCAGCGGTGTCGATCAAGCGGTACCCGGTGGTGATGGCATGACTGACGACTTCGGCAGCCTGTTGGTTGGGGACCTGCCAAACTCCGTAGCCGAGTTGTGGGATAACATTTCCATCGTTGAGTGTGAGCAAGGGTTGCGTGGACATAAAAAGTAAAATCGAGCTGGATATTTAGTGCACGTTCGTCCGGATGGCCAATCCTTCGGTAGCTCTTTTGAGTGCAGGAGTTCAGAAGTTCAGGAGGTCGAAGTCAGGATGCGCTGGGCCATGGTGCGTCCACTTCGTTTTTTTCTGCTCGTTGAAACGGAATCCCTGAATTTAACCTGTTCCTATGGGTTCTTCTCAGACCTTTGTTTTAGTGCACGGCGCTTGGCATGGGGGTTGGTGCTGGCGGCGGGTGGCGGACGCTTTGCGAGCAGCCGGGCACACGGTGTTTGCTCCGACCCTCACGGGGTTCGGTGACCGAGTTCATTTAGTCCGGCCCGGGTTGACGATTGATGATCTGGCCACCGACGTTTCGAATCTCTTCGCAGCAGAAGAGTTGCGTGAGGTTATCCTGGTTGGGCACAGTTTTGGTGGCGCTCCGATTTCCGTCGTGGCGGATCGGACGCCGGGACCGATTAAGGCGTTGGTCTACCTGGATGTCATCCTGTTGAAAAATGGGGACAGCGCGTTCAGTAAACTGGATCCGGCAATCGTGGCTCAGCGAGTTAAATTGGCGGAAGAGACCAGCGGGGGGTTGACCATTCCGCCGCCTGCTCCCGAGGTATTTGGCGTAAGTAACCCGGACGATGTCGAATGGTTGCGACGTCGATTAACGCCGCTCCCGCTCAGTTGCTATCAGACGCCGATTCGGCTTGAACATCCTTTAGGGAACGGCCTCAGCAAAATCTATATCGCCTGCACTGGGCCCGCTTATCACTCTATCGTTCCCAGTCATGAATGGGCGAAAAGTCAAAGCGACTGGCGATACCTGGAATTGAAGACCGGACATGACGCCATGGTGACCAGCCCTAATGAGTTGGCGGCAATTTTGGTGGCCTGTGCGTGACTTTGAGACAAAACCTTTCAACCGCGAATGTCCACGAATGGCGCCCGGCACGGGGCGGTTTATTTCAGGTACGTCTCAATTTCCGCAAGTTCGCTATCGGTCAATTGAGGATGCACTAACCCGGCGTGGAGTTCTTCGACCTGGGCGGGGCGGCTGGCTCCGATCAGGACGGAGGTGATTTGTGGCTGTCGGAGTATCCAGGTCACCGCTAACTGAGCTAAACTCTGGCCTCGCTGCCGGGCCAAAGCGGCCAGTTTCCGAGCCCGTCCCACTGCTTGTTCGCTAACATTTTCCGGTTTCAGGAACCGCCCGGCCTTGCCGGCGCGGGAATCGGTCGGGATTCCATCCAAATAACGTTCGGTAAGTAGACCCTGAGCTAGAGGTGAGAAAACGATACCACCGATACCTTCCTCTTTGAGGACATTGAGCAGGCCATCCTCGATATGGCGATCAAACATATTATAGCGCGGCTGATGCAGCAGACAGGGTGTGCCTAACGCTCGGAGTATTCGCGAGGATTCACGGGTCTGTTCCGGGGAATAATTGGAGATACCGACGTAAAGGGCTTTGCCACTGCGTACGATGTAGTCTAGCGCTCCCATGGTCTCCTCCAGCGGCGTGTCCGGGTCGGGCCGATGCGAATAGAATACGTCTACATAGTCCAGACCCATTCGGCTGAGGCTTTGGTCGAGGCTCGCAATGAAATATTTACGTGAACCCCATTCGCCGTAAGGGCCAGGCCACATGTCGTACCCGGCTTTAGTGGAGATTACCATCTCATCGCGATAAGCCCGGAAATCGGCGGTAAAGATCCGGCCAAAAGTTCGTTCAGCCGCCCCTTGAGGCGGACCGTAATTGTTCGCTAAATCAAAATGAGTGATACCGAGATCGAAAGAGCGCCGGAGAACGGCTTGGCTGTTAGCAATCGGATCGGCCTCCCCGAAGTTCTGCCAAAGTCCAAGCGAGATCGACGGCAAAAGCAAACCGCTTCGGCCCGCCCGGCGAAAGGGCATCTGGTCGTAGCGAGCCGTCGCCGCCAGGTAGGTCGTCGGTAATTGAGACGCTGTGGTCGATAGGAAACGCTGAGGGATTGGTGTCATTGGTAACGAATCTCCGGAAAGAAAGTCTTGGTTGTGGCGAGACATCCTGGATGTTGGTCGCCGCGCTCTATATCTGAGGCCGGCCCCCGAAAAGAAGCCTTAGTATCCTGCCCGATTTATTCGCTATGGTCCGACCCCGGGCATGGCCGTGGTTTGCCGCAAACGGTTATCACAAGCGGCGCCGCACTCCTGATCGTCCCGATACAGTAACCACCATGGTATGTGGCAGCATCGTGGTTTGGCGTATGCAGTTTCTTCCTTGGAGTATCCCGTCTCTTTCGAGTACCCAGTCTCACTCGGCTTAGCACAATTCGCTGAACCGAATTTGTAGAAGAGAAATGGGAATGGGAGAGGGACACCCCAGCTGACATTCTGCGCTTGAGCAGAATGTTGGAAGGCGAGTAGGCCGCAGAGACAAAAAAGGGAGAACAAGAAAGCTTTCATCGGGCACGCAGGCTTGCCACAGTTTGGCATAACTCGACCAAGAAGGGAAGCAGGAGCATTACTCAACGTAGGCCTTGAGCCAGCCGAGCACCTGTGGCCAGCCTTTGTGGACGTCCCGGGCGGCGGGAGTCAAACCGGAGTGAGTCACGCGGACGATGGTGAAGCCATCTTTTTCGTTCAGATCAAAGCGGACCACGGACTCGGTATTCTCACCTTGCCAACTGGGGTTCCAGGTAAATTCGAGCAGCCGCGGTGGTTCGATCTGGGTATAGTGTCCGTCACAGGTGAATGGCCTTCCCACCGCCACCCCTTTCAGGTTCCATTTGCCGCCAACGCACAGATCTGAATCCATTTCAGTCGATTCATAGGCGCCGGCTGCGCCCCACCATTTGATTCGTTGCTCGGGATTGGATAGGGCCTCGAAGATACGCTCGGCTGATCCTTTGATGGTGATTTCTTCAATGATGGTTTCTGTCGTGGTGGGATTCATGGGGTCTACTCTTTCTGATCCTCTGGTTCTTCAATGTAACGCTTGAGCTGACGCAGGCTCTGGCCCCAGAACTCTTGGTAGTCCTGCAGCCAATTGTGCACAGTTCTCAGCGGTTTGGCGTTTAGCCCGCAGATGTTTGAGGTGCCGTCCCTATGGCTGACCACTAAGCCCGCGGCGCGCAGCAGCCGGAGATGTTTGGAGATCGCCGGACGGCTGGCTCGAAAGTTGCCGGCGATCTGGCCTACGGTGAGTCGATCGTGACGCAGGAGTCGAAGGATCTCTCTGCGGGTGGGGTCGGCTAGAGCACGAAAAACGGCGTTCTCCCGCGGGAGTCGAATGGTAACCATATCGTTACCAATAATCGTAACCGATTGGTTACAATTGTCAAGGTCAGCGCGGTAGGGACGAGTTCCTGCTCTTTCTTTGGATCATGAGTTGTCCCGCGCCGGCGCTAGGACCAAAGTCTCTCTGGATCGCGTGCCGATAAAGGCAGAGAGCAGAGCCGCCAGTAGACAGAGCCAGCCGGATGAGAGAAACGCTATCGAGTAGTCGCCGGTCTCTGTGCGTATCAAACCTGCCAGCCAAGCCACCGCAGCCGCTCCGATTTGGTGGCAAGCAGCGATCCATCCGAACATGACGGCAGCGTTGGCTTCACCAAAAGACTGTTCCGCCAGTTTAACGGTCGGTGGAACTGTCGCTACCCAATCCAGACCGTAAAACACCGCATAAACCGATAGACCGTAAAAACGGAGGTTGAATGCGAGCGGCAAAAACAACAGGGAGAGCCCTCTTAACGCATAGTACGTAAACAGGAGTTTCCTGCTATCAAACCGGTCGGTAAGCCAACCGGATACGGTGGTGCCGATCAGGTCGAAAATGCCCATCGCGGCTAGTAATCCGGCGGCTCGCACTTCCGGTATACCGCGATCGATGCAGGCGGGAATCAAATGAGTTCCAATGAGACCATTGGTTGATGCGCCACAAATAAAGAATGTGCCGGAGAGGAGCCAGAAGTCGCGAGAATGGGTGCCTCGGTTAAGCACCGCAAAAGCTCTTTTGACCGGATTCTCACTTGATCCGCTGGTCACCGGTTGCACCTCATCATCACCAAATCGGGCCAGACCGAGATCGGCCGGTCTATTTCTGAAGACCAAAGCGCAGATGGGAGCCAGGAGCAGAGCAATGAGTGCTACGGTCAAGGAGACAGCCCGCCAGCCGAAGTTGGTGGAAAGGACGGCCAGGAAAGGCAGAAAAACCAATTGGCCGGTGGCGCCGCTGGCGGTCAAAATCCCGAGAACCAAACCGCGGTGACGGACAAACCAGCGTTCCACAACGGTCGCCCCCAACACCAAAGCGATCATTCCGGTTCCCGATCCTACAAAAATCCCCCAAAGGATCATCATCTGCCAGGGAGTCGACATGAACGCGGTCAGCGCCACAGCTCCTGCCAACACTAACAACGAACAAGTGACGGTTCGGCGCAGACCGAATCGCTCCATCACGGCGGCAGCAAACGGTCCAATCAGGCCATAGAGAAGAATATTAATGGCAATGGCAGCGCTGATCGTTGCCGCCGTCCAACCAAGTTCCTTCTCGATTGGCGTAATGAGAATACTAGGTGTGGCTCTGATTCCCGCTCCGAGCAGCAGAGTGAGAAAGGTCACGGCCGCGATCACCCAGGCGTAATGCAGTTTCTTAAGCTGTCTCATCTTTCGACCATCAGGTGGGAATTCCTGCTTCATTACGTGCAATTGCACCTATTACAGCGCCCGGGGCCGCCTGGCAACCGATATCGGTTGGTGATATCGCGGCAGCGATCTGGATTCGTTAACCTCAATCATTTCTTTCGCGTGTTTCAGTCCGGGACCGGATCCACTCCGCGAAAATTCCGGCTCGCGCGTCAATGTGGGCACTAACGGCGCATGCTAGGTCGGGAATGGCCAGTGTTCTACAACGGGCTCGGAGAGAGCCTTCTTTAGAATGCGTTTCACGTGGCCGCGTTCCGCTTCGGTGAGAGCCAAGCGAGGAGGTCGCGTTAGAGCGAAACCAGCACCTACTTCTTCCTGAACAAACTTAATCGCTTGAACAAATTTAACGATAGTATCCAGCCGTAATAGCGGCAGAAACCACCGGTACAAATTCCAGGCATCCTTATTTCCTTGAATAGAAGCCAAGCGGAAAAGTTCCACGGATTCCTTAGGAAACGCATTGGCCAATCCCGCAATCCAGCCGACCGCTCCGGCTTTTATTCCCTCCACGATAAGGTCATCAACACCAACGAGTAGACTCAACCTTTCCTCTAGCAGCTCTTTGAGCGCGGCTATCCGCCTGACATCACTGGAAGATTCCTTCACGGCTACGAGGCTTGGGCATTCCTGCGCAAGCTCTGCAATCTGCGCGGGCAAAAAATCAGTCTTATAGGCGATAGGATTGTTATAAAGCATGGCAGGCAGAGGAGTTGCCTCGATAACAGCTTGCACATGACTTTTCATTTCGAACCAATCAGACGAATAAGCATAGGGAGGCAGGACCATAAGACCGTGGCAACCAATCTTCTCCGCTGCCTTGGCTAACTTCACCGCCTCGCGAGTCGACAATGCGGCGATTCCGGCTACCACAACGCCCTCCGTTCCAACCGCTTCGCAGCTGAGACTCAAGACCGTCTGTTTTTCATCGAAGCTCAAAGTGGCGCCTTCGCCCAAAGAGCCGAGCGGCACGACCCCATGACAACCGGTGGCGATCAACCATCGTAGATGTTTTTTCATCCAGGTCGGGTTTATTTCGCCGTTTGAGTCAAAGGGGGTCGTGACAGCAGGGAAAACGCCTTTCCAATTCATGGTTTGTCTTTCGGTATTAAATTTTCGACGTGAGTTGCAAAGACAGGCGGTCTAACTGACATCGGTTCGGTGTTCCAAAGTTCGCCGCCGCAGAGAAATGAGAATGCCGGCCCACAGACTCTGCCTTGGCATGCTCCCATGCCGATACGGCGCTGCAGTTTCGCCAGACGCCAGTCTTGAAACCCATTGACCTCGCCATAGGTCACATCTTCGCATCGGCATAGGATGGTGTCGTCAGACACCAAATTTTTTAGAGCGGGAGAAAGCCGGAAACTCTTTTCCAAAAGTTTAACAAATTTCCAGCTCTGATTTAGGCGTCCCCAGCAATGATCTGCAGACTGGCCGGTGGAGCGCAGCCCTGCGATCTCTCCTTCGACCATTGATTTTTCAACACCCCCAATCCCGGTGATTTCTCCTGCCGCGAATAGTTTATCAACCGTAGTTCGTTGGTCATGGTCCGCGACGACATATCCGTCCCGAGTCTCGCATCCCATCAATAAGGCCAACTCGTTGTTCGGGACCAGACCGTATCCCACCGCTGCAATATCACAGTCGACCTGATACCGTTTCTCTCCGATTTGGTAGGCGACAGCGGTTAGCCGGTCATTACCGAGGGCTTCAACAATAAATGAACCCGTCCGATAGGTCGGCAAAGCTGCGGAACCTAGATTAATGGCCTGTGACGCTTTACCAGGGTAAAGAGCAATCTGGCCGGCAAACGCCAACACCCGATCAGCCGGTGCCTGTTCGAGGATAAAGAGAACTTTTCCACCTTGTTTTCGCGCGAGCGATGCGACCGCCAAAAGCAGTGGCCCGGTTCCAGCTATGGCAATTCGTTTACCGCGGATATTCCAGCCTTCCTTGATCAGCGCTTGTAGCGCTCCGGCCCCGATCACGTTGGGTAAGGTCCAGCCTTTGAACGGGAGAAACCTTTCGCGAGCTCCCGTAGCCAGGATCAGACAATCGTATTGCAGAATGGTTGGTCCATCGGGAGTCTCAAGTAAAAGCGAATGCTCTGGCCAAGGGCCCAACACGCGAACGCCCGTTTTGAGGGTTACGTTTTCTGGAAGAGCAGTCAGACGAGGATTCCTCCGCCAGATCTGGCCGCCTGGACGCATGTTGTCGTCGAGAAGCAATACCTGCGCTTTTCTGGCGGCGGCGCGTGCGGCCAAGATACCAGCCGGCCCGGCCCCAATAATCGCTACTTCAGCGCGCATCCAGCCAGACCTCCATACCGTCGCGACAGCCGATTTGACAGGCTCGAACGACCTTTCCATCAACGGTTACCTGGCATTCAAAACAGATGCCCATGCCGCAAATGCCTGACCGGTGGGCGCCACTCACACTAAGCCGTTGAGCATACGGTCCCTTATTCAACAGGACCACGAGAAGACTGGCGTCTTCTTCAATCGGTTCCGGATGGCCGTTGATAAAAATCTGTTTCATGCCGCTGGAAACGGTCGATCAGGCAAGTAAGGCGCCGGATCGATCTCAGCCTTTGTACCGGTAACATGGTGGAGTACAAGCTTGGCCGTCGCCAACGAAGTTGTAATGCCGAGCCCTTCGTGCCCGGTCGCCAGAATGAGGCCAGGGACGTCAGGACAAGGACCAATCAATGGCAGGCCGTCTGGGGTTGCCGCCCGGAACCCTGTCCAGATCCTGGTTACAAGACAGCTCCGAATGACTGGGACGTAAGCGACAGCTCGTTTTAGCATGCGCTCGACAACCTGTAGTTCGACCTCGCGGTTCGACTCAAACTGACGGCTGGAACCGATGAGCAACTGCCCCGTACTGCGCGGCTGCAGATTAAAGGCGACCGATGCCTGATCAGAGCCGTGCGCGCTCTGCATGTAGCCTGTCTCGATGAGCTGATGCTGAATAAGTGGTCGAGGTAACCTGTCGGTAATAACTAGATGCCCTTTTCGTTTACGCAACGGCAGGGAGGGAAGCAGGTCGGTCGCATCTGCGCCCGTGGCCAACACGATGTGCGATGCTTCCATGATTTCTCCACTGACTAACTCAACCGAATGCGCTCCAATCCCTCTGACTTTCGAGCGGAAATATTTGGCTCCGGACGCAAATGCCCGATCCAGGAGCTCGGTCGTGGCTGTCGGAGGATACAACACTGCGTCCATTGGTATTCTCATCCCACCGGCCATACCAGGCGCCAACGCTGGCTCCAGGTCGAACAATTCATCCTGCCCAACGAGATCCGCTGCGACGCCGTATTTACGATAAAAATCCCGGCGTAGTTCGAGCGCTCCCATCTCAGCTTCATTCGACGCAATCCACATAGTTCCCGTCGTCCGGAACTCAGTTCGATCCGAAGGAGAAAAGCCTGCTGCGCCGTTGGACTTCCGCGAGACATCTACGAGGTCAGTCGAGTCGCTCAGTCGAGTCGCTTGGCGGGGACGGGATGCACGCCAGAGTTGCCGGGAATAAACAGTCAGTTTGATTTGCGCTTCGCTGTCGTCCAGAGCCAGGATATGTCCCATACCCGCAGCAGTTGCCCCCGTGCCGGGTTCATTTCGTTCCAGAACGCCGACCGACAAACCCGCCGCGGCTAATTCCTGGGCGCAGGCCGCCCCCACGATTCCGGCCCCGATGACCAGCACATCCATCATTCAGCCCAAAAACCGAATTTAAGATCCACAGATTTCACACATTACGCGTTGCACCGCCCAGCGCATGACGATTTCGGTAACTCGATAGCTTGCAAAGTGGGAACCGCGCGGTGTGGCTCGAATCCGGCGCGGGAAAGCCTGAAAGCGAAACTCATCATCGGCGCGCCGAGATCCTCGTCCTACCATGATGGGCTTCGTCCAGCACGCCGGGTCTTAACCTTTGCGGCTTTGCGGCTTTGCGGCTTTGCGTGAGTTTTTTCTGTTGGGGATTCGGGCTAAGTGATCCCGAACTGAAACGGATCTTGGTCATCGAAAACGATCTCGCCCTTGGCCATGATGAAAGCTGATCCGGTAATCGTGGGGACAACGTAGCCTGCTCCATCAGGTTGATAAGCGGCTTCGAATATTGTCCCGATAACGCTTTCTTGCCGCCAGATTTGGCCAGGAGAAAGTTTTCCATCGGCGCAAAGGCAAGCGAGTTTCGCACTCGTACCCGTACCGCAGGGACTGCGGTCATAAGCGCCTCCGGGGCAGAGTACAAAGCTTCGGCTGTCAGCGACTTGGGAAGGCCCAAACAGCTCAATATGGTCGATCTTTTGGGTTTCTGGCCGGAGCGCGAGAGCTCGCTTAACGCGTACACAATAATCCGTTAACGCTTCGCGATTTTCCAAGGCGATCTCCAAGCCGTGATTTTCGATCAGAAAAAACCAGTTCCCGCCCCACGCAATATCGCCTACTACCTTGCCTAAACCGTCCACAGCCAACCCAAAATCTTTTTGGGCGCGATAGGACGCAACGTTTTCGAGCGAAACCCGTCCATCTGCGTGAAGCGTGGCGCCAACGGCGCCGACCGGCGTATCGATTCGGTGAGGTCCAGGTTGCAGTTTACCCAGATATTCCAGTGTCCGGATAACCCCGATCGTCCCGTGGCCGCACATGTTGAGATAGCCGACGTTATTGAAAAAAATGACACCGGCTGAACAGGTAGGATCAAAAGGGGGAATCAAAAGCGCTCCGACCGTGGTGTCGCCCGCTCTCGGTTCGGTGCAAAAAGCGCGTCGATAGGAGTCGTACTTAGCAGCAAATATTTCACGGCGTTCCGATAAGCTGCCCGATCCCAGATCAAAAGGAGCTTCCGGAATGACCCGAGTCGGCTCTCCCGCTGTATGCGAATCCACAAACGGAACCGAATGCATGAGGCCTTAGTCGACTACGGCGAATAGCAAATAGCAAATAGCAAGACTGATCTCGCGAACAAAATGAGTTCCTGAATCTGCGGATTTTTCACCTGTCGAGCCTGAATTTAGCGAGTCTTGTGGAGCGCTGCCTCGCTTGCGAGGCCGACCTTGGCCTTTGCAGCCGCCATCATCAGGGCGGGCTGAACTTCAACGCGAGGCCGTCAGTTGGCTAACCAAGTAGTCCGCAAAAGAGACACAGAAAAAAGATGCGCTGGCGCCGGATTTTAGGTACTGAGGCCGATCAGACTATACCATGAGAGCATCTCCGAAGCCGCTTAGTCAGAACAACCATCTAATCCGATGGGTCGAAAAGATGGCGGACCTTTGCACGCCGCAGGCCATTCATTGGGTGGATGGTTCTGAGGAAGAAAACACCCGACTTTGCGCCCAACTGGTCGAGAGCGGCACCTTAATCAAATTGAACGAAGATCTATGGCCGGGATGCTACTATGCCCGTTCAGATGCGACGGACGTGGCCCGGGTCGAAGACCGCACCTTCATCTGTTCACTTTCAAAGTACGCGGCCGGGCCCACCAACAACTGGGTAGCTCCGTTGGAGATGAAAAAAACGCTCAAACGCCTTTTTAAAGGGTGTATGGCCGGGCGAACGATGTATGTCCTGCCCTTTTGTATGGGACCGCTCGAGTCGCCGATCTCACAGATCGGTGTCCAGCTCACTGACTCTGCCTATGTGGTCGTCAGTATGCGCATC
>Ga0073928_10000116_pt1 | contig 181519 bp, 142 predicted proteins | sample PaiPotPPA55metaG_FD_76969 | JGI IMG/M metagenome (GOLD analysis project Ga0073928, IMG submission 76969) | Iron sulfur acid spring bacterial and archeal communities from Banff, Canada, to study Microbial Dark Matter (Phase II) - Paint Pots PPA... ...
GGTCCACTCGCCTTGCGCACGAGAATGGATACGCGCAAAGTCACCACCGAAGACCGTCTCGACTGCGTGTTCTGTCACAGGCCTATGTCAGAAACCGCATTTTTGCGACGGAAAGTAGCTAGGGTCCCCCCAGGGTTCCCCCAGGGTATGAGGGGTCCTAGATACTCCATATGTCAGTCATTTACGCCTCCGACAGGTCCAAGACACACCATACCCACGCTAGCTACTTTCCGTCTCAAAAGTGAGGCATGAGAGGAGCGTAAACAGTGAGGCAAGAGCCGAGGGCTGGAGCCAGAACGTTCAGTTTGTGCTGTGGTATTCAAGAAAGTAATAAAACATTTTGATGACATATTGTCTTAGACAGGAGCGGTGATTAGGATGACGGCCATGATCAAACTACGTCATCAACAACCGTCGCTGTGGCATCGAGGTCTGGCCGAAGATATCGAGGGGTTGCGGGAACCTTGGATGCGGCTGGTGGACGAACTGCTGGAAGACGAGCAGCTTGTGGACACGGTGTACGAAGCGCAAGGGGAACGCCATCCTCAGAGTCGCATTCGCGGCCGGATGCAAACGCCGGCGGAAGTATTGTTACGCCTGCTGTTGTTGAAAGAGGAGGACAGCCATATGCTGAGTAAAGAAGCCTGGTACACACTCATAATTGGAGCCATTTTAGGTGGAATAGTATCAATTCCATTTACCTTTGCTGCGGGGTTCTTATTTCCGCGTGTGCAACAATGGTTTGACGCGATGGCCAAGTGCAGAGCCTTTGCGAAGTCCGCGAAAATGCGGAAGGAGTATGAGGAAGCCTATTACTTTGTGACCTATCCGCACAAGATGACTCACTACTTCATAAATCGGGGACTAGAAGTACTTCGCTTAAGCCTGTTTGCGATACTCGCGGCTGGGTGGTTCGCAGTCACTCCGATGAAGACCGGGCCGGGAACCCCGAGCTTACTGACCTGGATTCCGCCGATCTTTGGTTTCGCTTTCATATTGTGGGTGATTTCGCAGTCTGTGAACGAACTCCATGAAATCTATTACCGCGTCGAGTTTTGGGGAGAATATAAGAATAAGGTGGCTCTCGATTTACCAGAGATCGTCGATCATGGCGAGAGCATCACGTCGTCCAGCGAGTAGGCCAACACATACCGCCCTCCCGCTGCTTCGAGCGCCCGCTGAAACGCCTTCTAGTGTTCTAACTGTCTTCCTCTCGCGGCCTTCATGTTCAGCGAAACCGAAGGGGATGAGCGCATTTCCCTCCTCGTATAAAACCGTTCGTCTCCAGCACCCGTCGCCGCGTTCGCCGAACTTTGGAGAGCAGCGGGCGTCGTTCAGATATCGCCCTCGATTGCACCAGCATTAGTTTAGCTTCCCGCCCGGCGGAAAAAAAGTAATCTAGGGGTGCGTCTCGAATTCCGGATAATCAGGTTGTGGCGCACCAACCTCTTCGACAGAATTATCGGACACAGTTCGTCCTGGAGTGTGGAGCTTTTGAAGTGTAGAGCTGACCACGTCGAACGTCTTGACGTACGGAGCGCCTTCCAGGAGCTTTTCTAAAGTCTTCAACACTTCCGGATAACCGCTTGAATGGTATTTCTGGGCATTCCCTCGGTGATCCCAAAAGCTGATTGCTGCGACTTCTCTGCCATCAGGGTCAACCAGCATAATTAAATCCAGGAACCCCTCTTGCTTTCGCAGCCAAGGAAGGATCTCGCACTCCATGAGATTCGTAAATTCGGTAAGTGAGTTCGGTTTCAGTCGGGCTGCAACCTTGCGGGCAAACACGTCAACCTCTCTCCTCTGTTGGTCTGCCTTTCTGGTGCGACGAGGGGGGACCAATCTGCGCCACAGTTGATAGTGCGTTTCGGCAGCGGATCGTTACAAGGAAGGTTGCCCGTTCCTAGGCCGCCGTAACCTCCCAGTTTCAGAAGGGCGCGCTGACGTTTTTGAGCCCGGTGAACGGAATCGTAACTGGAGCGATCTTCATCGGCGAAGGACATTTCAATTTAAAGCCCTCGACTGCTCTCGACGCCCGCGAACTAAACCGGCGGACGGGCGCTTCCGAAGTAAACGAAGATTTTGCCGAGGCGGTTTTTCGATTCGCCGGGAGAAGCCCGCTTAAAGTTCATTCCCGGGCTTGGGGAAAAAACCGAACCCGTAGCCGAAGCGGCCGCCGTCTTCAACCGTTGGAAAGAGCGGATGCGGCAACGGCACGATCCCGCCACGAGTTTCACCCAATATCTTTTAGAGGGTGAAGCCATGGACAACGCGGATGCCGATCTTCTCGCCGCCGTCTACAACGGTTCGCATCCGGAATTCTTTAACGCCTATCTCCGCGGCAAGAGGCATAAGGATCTCCGCTTTTTCGTGCGCACTCGGGTGGGCGCACTCCCGCAACTCGATTCACCCGAGGAAGTCGCCTTGATCAACTTCGATCCCCTCGGCATGGACGATGGCGTCTGGTATTTATCGCACTTAAAGTCCGAATACTTGAATCACACCGCAAATTCCCGTGAAGACCGCCGTCTGTTTGCTACGCGCGGCTACAAGATCGAGACGGTCATTGCGAAAAACGGGCATTTGTTTAGCACCGCTACCATCAGCTTCGAGCCTTCAGTCGCAGGCGAGCGCTTGCTCAAGTTTGGATTGCTGCCGAACCTCCGCGTCACACGAGTCACCGACGAACAAGGCCAGGATCTATATTTCATTCAGGAGAGCCGCAAGGAAGACGGATCGTTTTACGCGATACTCCCGCGAGCCCCGCCACTCGGCACGAAGCAATCAATCACTGTCGAGTACGCGGGCGACAAGGTCCTGGAAGAAGCTGGAGTAGGAAGTTTCTCCGTCCGCTCGTGCACCTCGTGGTATCCCAAGCTGAATGGATTTGGCGAACATGCTCTGTATGATCTCACTTTCAAAGTCCCGAAAAAATACTCGGTCATCAGCGTCGGAAAGTTGCTGGGCGAATCGATCGAGCAGGACCTGGCTGTGACCCACTGGGCCACGCCCACTCCGGTGGCCGTGGCCGGATTAAACTCGGCGAGTACAAAAAGCTCGAGGTCCCCGATGAAATAACTGGCAACAAGATTTCCGGCTACTACCTGAGTGAGTTGCCCAACAACCTGCGCAACAACCGCGCGTTCGAACCCATGGCGCCACGCTCTATGACGAAGTATGCCCTTGAGCAAACACGCACGCAGTTGCAGCTATGCAGTTTTTATTTTGGCAAAATTCCCTACGACGAGATCTACATTACGGAACAGCCCGACTTTAATTTCGGTCAATCCTGGTTTACGTTCCCATCTCCGCTTACACGGACTCGACCCAGCGCTGGATGCTTTTCGGATCGATCAACGACAAATTCACCGGCTTCGTGCAGGAAGTAACCCCGCATGAGGTTTCCCATCAGTGGTGCGGGCACGCCGTCGGTTGGGCTTCCTACCACGATCAGTGGCTATCCGAGGGTTTTGCCGAGTTCTCTGCGGGTTTATTTCTCCAACAGGGTGTAGCGGGAGATTGGCGAAAAGACTACCTCGATTTCTGGGAGCGCCTGCGCAAACGCATCCTGGAGAAGAACAATTTCGGCGTTGCCCCCAACGATGCGGGCCCACTCTGGATGGGGCTGCGGCTGATTTCTCCTCGCAGCGAAAATGCCTACCAGAATGTCACCTACCCCAAAGGCGCTTACGTCTTGCAAATGCTGCGCTCGATGATGCACGACCCCGACGAGAAGGACAAGCCATTCATCGCCATGATGCACGATTTCGTGGAGAGCCATCGCGAGCAACCGGCCACGACCGAGTCATTCAAAGCGATTGCAGAAAAGCACATGAACAAGTTGATGGACATGGAGAGAAATGGCCGCCTGGATTGGTTCTTTGACGAGTGGGTCTACGGCACTCAAGTGCCCAAATACCACTTCGAATATCAAACCACTCCCGGGGACGCCGGCAAGGTAAAGCTGCACATGACGATCACGCAGAGCGAGGTCGACGAGCACTTTGCCATGCTGGTTCCAGTGTTTGCCGATTTTGGCAGGGGCATGATTCGTCTCGGCCAGGTCGGAATCGCGTGCAATAGCACGCGCGAAGTCGATCTCATGCTTCCCGCTCAACCAAAGAAAGTCGCGATGAATGCCTCCAAAGAAATCCTGGAACGATGAGCGCCTGCAACTGCATTTTTCCATTGCGGGTTAAGGCTGCGCGTAACAGCCGGTACGAGTCAGAGTCGCGAGAGAACGCATAAAAGGAAGGCATTCGCTAGGTGCGTTATTCACCAGGCTCCTCCCGCATTGGTGATAATCTATTTCTTCCCGGCGACTGCTGAATCCCGCGTTTGAGCTGCCGCTGAATGCAGCCACGCCCGGAGTGCATCCCAGGGATTTCCATCTGAAATTCATCGAGGGAGTGGACCATGAAGATTGGCATCTTAACCGGCGGCGGGGATTGTCCCGGACTGAATGCTGTGATTCGCGCCGTCGTGCGCAAAGGTATCTTCACCTACGGCGACGACTTTGTCGGTTTTATGGAAGGCTGGCGCGGTTTTGTCGAAGACAACACCATGATTCTCGATCTCGACGCCGTAGGCGGCATCCTCCCTCGCGGTGGAACCATCCTGCGAACTTCGCGCACCAATCCTTCCAAGCGGCCGGATGGCATCGACCGATGCCTGGCCACAATCGAGAAACACAAAATCGACGCTCTTGTCGCCATTGGCGGTGACGACACGCTGTCGGTCGCACAAAAACTCCACGAACGCGGCGCCAATGTTGTGGGCGTGCCTAAGACCATCGACAACGATCTCGGCGGTACCGACTACACTTTCGGATTTGATACTGCATGCAATATCGTCTGCGAAGCGCTGGACCGCGTTCACACCACCGCCGAGGCTCACAACCGCGTGATGGTGGTGGAAGTGATGGGCCGCGACGCCGGCTGGATCGCCCTTTACAGCGGCATCGCCGGAGGCGCTGATGTGATCCTTATCCCCGAGCGGCCGTTCGACGTGGATAAGGTCGCAGAGTCCATCCGCCAGCGCCACGAGCGAGGCCGCTACTTTTCGATTGTTGTTGTTGCCGAGGGAGCAAAGTTTTCGTCCGCCGAACCAGGTCAGGGTGCGCCCGTGCTGCAAGATATGGGCAAGGACGAATTTGGCCATGTGAAGCTCGGGGGCATCGCCAATATCCTCGCCCGCGAAATCGAGAAACGCACGGGCTATGAAACGCGTGCCGTGGTGCTCGGACACATACAGCGCGGCGGCTCACCCAGCGCATTCGATCGCGTGCTGGCTACGCGCTATGGCCTGGGCGCTATCGACATGGTGCACCGCGGCGAATTCGGATGCATGGCCGCGCTACGCGCGAATAAGATCGTCTCCATCACACTGGCCGAGGCCATTTCCAAGAACCGTGTCGTCGACAGCGAAATGATTCAGATCATCGACGGATTGTTCGAGAAGAGCCCCGAGAAACAATCGGCGTGAGAAACAATTTGATAATGCATCTTTTCGCGCTGCACTTGACGTAAGTCGAAGGTGAGCCGGAAAAGGCCTGGCACGGCACGATGCAGAATTTATTCGCGCGGCTCGCTCCGTCGCTGCTGACAATCATCGAGGCTTTTCTCGTCATTGCGACGTTGGCGCTGATTGTTTTCTCCTCCCGCCACCCAAATGGCCGCTCTCAGCCCATTGTCTTTCTTCGACTGGAGCGCTCCTTCGCTCGTTTGGCCCGGCGCAAACGCCTCTCCATGCTGCTTGTGGGCTTAAGCGTGATCGCAATTCGCTTCGCACTCCTCCCTATCCTCGGAGTTCCTGGACCCTTTAACCATGACGAATTTAGCTACCTGCTCGCCGCCGATACTTTCGCTCACGGCAGGCTGACAAATCCCACACATCCCATGTGGATTCATTTCGAAAGTTTCCACATCTTTCAAAAACCGACATACATGTCAATGTATCCGCCGGCTGAAGGCCTAGTCCTTGCCGCCGGACAACTGGTGGGCCATCCCTGGATCGGTCAACTTCTCGTCACCGCTCTCATGTGCTCAGCCCTTTGCTGGATGCTACAAGCTTGGCTTCCTCCGCCGTGGGCCCTGTTTGGCGCAGTGCTGGCTGCGCTCCGCTTGGGGATCCTCAGCTACTGGATGAACGGCTACTGGTCCGCATCAGTCGTCGCCCTGGCGGGCGCGCTGATGTTAGGGGCGTGGCCGCGTCTGCGCAGACGCCTCCGGGTACGCTACGCCGTGCTGATCGGTTTGGGCTTGGTGATTCTAGCCAACAGCCGTCCCTATGAAGGATTGCTATTCGCTCTTCCCCTCGCATTTGCCATGCTTTTCTGGCTCTTGGGTAAGAATCACCCCGCCTTCAGCCGATCCTTACCGCGCATCATTCTCCCAATTCTCGCTTGCCTGCTCGCCGGAGCAATTGCCAGCGGCTGCTATTACTACCGCGTCACCGGTAGCCCCTTCCGCATGGCGTATCAAGTCAACTACACCACTTATGGCCGTGCACCCTATTTCCTTTGGCAAACACCTCCGCCGGAGCCGGCTTATCGCCATAAGGTGATGCGTGACTTTTATCGTTTGGACTTTAGCGAGTTCGAAAAGCAATTAACAGTTTCCGGCTACCTGCGAAGTACATCAGAGAGAATTTATTCATGGTGGCAGTTCTATCTGGGACCTCTGCTGACGCTGCCGCTGCTTGCGTTGCCCTTCGTAATTCGTCGCAAGAAGATGCGCCTGCCGGTTGCGATCTGCATCACCACGTTTGCAGGCTTCGCCGTGCAAACTTGGAATTCTCCGCATTATTTTTCTCCCGCTACCGGTGCCCTGTACATTCTTCTGGTTCAATGTGTGCGCCAACTCTGGTATTGGCGTCGGGGAAGTACTGCAGCCGCACAAGCTTTAGTTCGCACAATTCCCGTGCTCGCATGCGCTATGATCCTGCTGCGCATAACCGCGGCAGCGGTTCACGTACAGATCGAACTCGCATGGCCCAGGGGCAATCTGGAAAGGGCACTGGTCTTGCACCAGCTTCAAAGCCTACCCGGCAAGCAGCTTGTGATTGTGGACTATGCTCCATGGCACGACCTGGCGGAGGAATGGGTCTACAACGACGCTGACATCGATGCATCTAAAGTTGCCTGGGCCCGCGACATGGGCAAGGACGGCAACCGAGACCTCGTGCAGTATTTTCGCACGCGGAACATCTGGAAGGTGAATGGCGACGATCCTGTGCCCCAGGCTATTCCTTATCCAGATTGACACTGCGATTCGAGGCGGACGAGATTGGAAATCACTCTTCATGCAAGCGATCAAATTTTCCGTTAAACATCTCGCCTTCCTATTGCTCGTCCTGCTTGGCTCTACGAGTATGTGTCTTTACTGGAGCCGCATCATGGGCGCTGGGACCGCAAAGTCCACGTCCCCCTCGGTCTCAAAACCGAGTCCCCTCGGCGACTTTTATCCAAGGTGGTACGGAGCCCGCGAACTCCTGCTTCATCACCGCGATCCGTACAGCGATGCGGTCAGCCGTGAGCTTCAGATTGCTTACTATGGCAAAGAGCTTGATCCCTCCCGCCCCGAAGAACGGCAGGACCAGCAGCGCTTCGCCTATCCGTTGTATTTTGTGTTTTTCGTCGCTCCGCTGGTTGGAATGGACTTTCACACGGTGCGCGTCGTCTTCTGGTGGGTCCTCGCCATTTGCGCGATCGTCAACGTGCTTCTTTGGCTTCGTTTTGTCCGCCTGCGGCTGTCTCCGTCTAGCCTGGCCGTTTTGTTCGCCTTGGTTCTCACCAGCATTCCGGTCCTGCAGGACCTCAGTATTTTGCAACCGCTTATGCTTGCTGCAGGTTTCATCGCAGGAGCTTCTTTGGCAGCTGCGTCTGGAAGTCTATTCATGGCGGGAGCGCTGCTCGCCCTGGCGACGATCAAGCCACAAATCTGTCTGTTCCCGATCGCGTGGGTCGCCTTGTGGGTCTGTAGCGATTGGAAACATCGGCGGCGTTTCTTCTGGGGCTTCGTTACAGCGCTGGCTACGCTTCTATTGGCCTCAGAGTGGCTCCTTCCGGGATGGCTCATTCGCTACCCAGGCGTGCTCCGTGCGTATGCCAACTACACGAGAGCCTCATCCTTTCTAGGCGCACTGCTGCCTTTTCCCTGGGATTGGTTGGTCAAGCTTCTTGTGTTGATTACGGTCGCAGAGTTCTGCTGGCGAGTGCGGCGGCAGCAGGCGGATTCACCTGCATTCGCCGTCGCTCTATCGCTAGTGCTAATTCTTACTGTGACCAGCGTGCCTGCAATGGTTCAGCCCTTCAACCACGTACTGCTTCTCCCTCCTGTTCTGGTTGTAATTCGCAACTGGAGGGAACTTCGAGAGGGGAATGTCGGAAAGCGCATCGCGACCTCCATATTTTGCCTTTGCATATCCCTGCCGTGGCTGCTTGCCATCGTCGCGGTCTGGAATCCCTTGGCACGCGACCGAGATTGGGTGCTCAAAGGTTTCTGGTCAGTTCCGCTCGCTGCCAGTATGGCGCTCCCCTTCGCCGCCTTTGCCGTCTTGATCCTACTGCGCAACGTCGCATCAATGCCTACGGAGCCCTTGTTGGAATGAGACTAACCTTTTTCAGTTCGGCGTACTCAATTCGGCAGCACTCGCCCTATGACTCGCCAACAGGTCGCAGACAAAGTATGCAGCTAAGGCATACATCAGCGGCTCAATCGGATGACGATAGCGAGCAAATGCATAAGTAATGTAGTAGATCACCGGATACGCCACCAGCATCGCAGCAAATGCGCCCCACCGCTTTCTTCTGAGCGTGGCTCGGAAAAGTCCCGCCGCGGTCAAAAAAAATAGCGCTAAGGGATATGGTTGCAGTTGCGTAGGCCGCATCCAAAACGCAACCATTCTTTGTCCGGTCAGCCGCACAAACCTTCGAGGATCGGAACGAACAAAGGTGAGCGTGCCCGACCTGAGATCCTGCGCGAATGCGATCTCGCCTTCCTGTTGGTAAAGCATAGCGTTGCCCGTTGGATGGATAGAAAAATCGACGTTTCCGAAATAGGCCTCCGGCCAAAAATTGCTACGGACCGGGATGATTCGCCCAAAGGCCAGGTAATTTCGGGCTGTCCATGGGAGAATGCCGAGGACACAAACCAAAACCATCAGAGCCGGCCTTTTCCATCGCCGACTATGTACCCCTGCGTCAATGGCCAGCAGCGCCAGCGGAGCAAGAATCGCCGGATTCAACAGCGCCGCAAAACTCCAAACAGCACCGCACCAAGCCCAATCTCTCGCCGCGGAAGCCTCATTGAGTCTCAGTGTCTTCATAAGTCCAAACGCTAGAACTAACGCCGAAAGACACGTCTCCCAAATCAGCCATGGAATAAACAGCAGCGGAGGCGCCATTGCCCATGCCCAGCCGGCAGCTGTTCCCGCATTTTCGCCGAATTGTTCCTTCCCCAATTTAGCCAGTACCACGGCCGTCATCGACGAGAAAACCACATTGAGCAGAATTGCCACGACTGCGGACGCAGCAGTTTTTATCCCGAAAAAACGAAAAATGCCAGCGAGCAAAAACGGATAAACAGGCGCCAGCCACGCGGTAGGCCCGGTCGCGTCGTGAAACGCGGACGAAAATCCTCGCCCCTGCACGATTGCCTGAGCGATTCCTGCGGGCTCATTTACTCCCCAACCTAATTCGTTGTGCGCGAGAAACACTCCCGCCACTCCCATGCGCAAAATGAAAGCAACTAGAAAGATCCATCCCGGCCGCCGTAACCAGAGCCAAGGCTTCCTCCCTCTATGCGATGTATCGAGCTGAAGTTGGCTCATAGCCGAGCGCCACCAAACTGCTGTCTTCGCCGCCGACCGCAAATCGCAGCTTATTATAGGTTGAACTCAATGTTGGCCTCTGCAGCTTCGTTGCTAACCGCCCGCCGCCTGCGCGCACACGGTCTGATTCTCGCGCTCTGCCTCTGGTCGGTCTACGTGTGGAATATCTCCGCGCCCGGGATGCTTGATCGCGCCCGCAATCTCAAGGGCACCGACTTTCTTCATCTCTATACTCTGGGTTCGCTCGCGCTGGCTCATCGCGGCGCTGATCTCTACAACATGCACGCGCAAGCTGAACTGGCTGCCCAGCGCGTTCCAGCCGCCGCAGGCCTTCGCTACCTGCCGCTCTATCCGCCGCAGGTTTCAATCTTGTTCACGCCGTTTGCTCGCTTGTCCTATCCTTGGGCGCTGATTCTCTGGCTCGCTTTCAGCATACTGATTTACGGATTGTGCTGCTATGCGGTATGGCGTGCCTGCCCAAATCTGCGCGATCACGGACTCACTGTTCTAGTTCTCGCTGTCGCCCTTCCGGCTTTCTGGCACCTCATCGCTTGGGGACAAACCTCCGCGCTCGCTCTCGCCTGTTTCACACTCGCATATTTTGCTCTGCGCGCGAAACGTGACTTCCTCGCCGGCCTAGCCTTCGGATGTCTTATCTTCAAACCCCAGCTAGGTCTCGCCGTCGCCATCGTCTTGCTGATCACACTCCGCTGGAAAATCATCTCTGGCGCGCTGCTCTCGGCGCTGGCGCAGTTGTCCGCAGCGTGGCTCTACTACGGTCTCGCCCCGCTTCGCGAATGGATTCGGGTTCTGCTCGACGTTCCCCACACGCTGTCTTTGCTCGAGCCAAAACCCTACCAAACCCACTGCCTGCGCACGTTCTGGACGATGCTTGTCCCGTGGCCCTCAGTCTCATTCGTGCTCTACGTCGTCACCGCGATCCTGGTCGGCGGACTGACAATCGCATGCTGGCGCAGCCCGATGCCGCTATCCTTGCGCTATTCGGCCCTGCTGCTCTCAACCGTCCTTCTCGCTCCGCATCTCACCGTCTACGATCTGGTCATTCTCGCGCCCGCATTCCTGCTGACATCCGACTGGATCGTCGCTCAGCCTAACCAGGCAACTCCGCATCTCAAACTTCTGATCTATCTCGCCTTCGTACTTCCTCTGCTCGGCCCGCTCGCGCGATGGACACACTTCCAGCTTTCCGTCCCAGTGATGGCCGCTCTCTTGTTCGGAATCTGGACCGCAGGCAGGAAACTAATTTCGTTTCAAATTCCTTCGGACAAGATCTAACTTCCAAACAAAAACTTTAGCGCCTCCGGAAATCGCTCGCCCCAGGCCGATTCATTATGACCAGCGCCCTCCGTGATCACCATCCGCAACCGTTTTTCGCTCAGCACCGCACGACGCATGATCGCCGCCAGTTCTCGCACATCATCCACCACCGTGCGGCTGCGGTCAGAATTTCCCGCCTCAGCTGTGCCCGCTGCCAGAAATATTTTCTCCGGCCAAATTCTCACCACACGGCTATCCTTGATAATCTGCCGGTTCCCAGCCCACAGCGACGGACTTTCCAGCAGCAATCGCCCGATCACTCCAGGCCGCGCAATCGCCGTATGCAGTGCGACCAGCGCACCCAAAGACGATCCTCCCAGTCCCGTGTTCTCCGGGCTTGTCGCCACCCGGTAAGCGTTTCCCACAAATGGCATCACTTCCTTAATCATAAAATCCGGAAAATACTTCCCGTGTACGCGCAGCATCGTCAAATGCAGCGACCGGTGCGGCATGTACTCGCGCATCCGATCCTTGCCCGTGTTATCGATGCCCACAATAATCATTGGAGGGACCGCGCCCTCACGGATCATCCTGTCCGCCGTCTCGTCCACTCCCCATTCCACCCCGCCGAACGCCGTCGACGACTCAAACAGATTCTGTCCGTCATTGAGATAGAGAACAGGATAGTGTCGCTCTGAATTAAGGACGTCGTCGTAACCCGGCGGCAGCCACACTCGCAAGAAGCGATTGTTCTTGAAGATGCGGCTGCCGAATTCGTGCAGCCGCAAATCCCCTGCGGCGCCGCCTGCGCGAATCGCAGACGAACTCTCATGCTCAGTTGCTTGGATTTTTGCCATCACACCATACTTCGCTGGACTCCCGAGGTCCCAGAAAACTGGTGGAAACCTTAAAGATGCTTTCTCGCCTTCACCACTCCTGCCAGCATCGCTATCCCGGCAATCACTCCCAGCGAACTCAAACACAAAATGCACCAGGTTTCGAGCACATATCCCTCGACGTAGGTCAGATACAGCGCGAACCCCAATCCTGCAATCGCCAGCGCCAGCAATCTTGTAGGCGTCTCCGGTCGCGATCGATAAACCGTGGCCAGAATCAAGAGTGTTCCGTACCCAACAATCCCAATGCCCGCCACCGGAATTCCGGCCACAGTTGAGTATTCGCTACGGTTCACAATGTCGCAACTGAATTTCTCCCCAAACTCGCAGAACGCAGTGGTCGACTTCGCGTAGTGCCGCTGCAGTGACACCCCGGAGACGATAGTCCCCGCCACCGCCAAAGCCGCGATCATCGCGAATAAAAGCCGGTCATCCCTCGCGGGAGTCACGGCAGACTGCATCCAGTCTTGTCGCTAAGTTCTTGCAATGGGAAAACTCCCTCGATCGGCGGATTTGTTCCGAACTGCCACGCCGGAAATAACTTCACACCTTCCGCCGCGCACGCCGGCGCAAGATCGTGCGAGCCTTTAATTCCGCACTCTACATAGGGCACATACTGGAACGCTGTTCCAAACATTGCTTTCTGGTCGGCGCAATGGGGGCACCAGTACAGTCCGTACATCTTCGCCTGCTTCGTAGCCAGACACTTCGCGAACTCATCGTAGCGGTGATTGCTGTGATACCAGAATGCCGCATACGCCACGACAAGCGCCGCCACAATCCCCACCCACATCGTCCTCCCTGGTGACTTGGGGTCAGCCGCGGGGTTGCCCACGCGCTCCTGTTGCCGTTTTCGCCGCGCTTCAGACATGGTTTTCTGCCATCACGATTCACCTCTTATATCACGCGTTCAAGCCACCACGTCCAACGCTCGGGGAAGCACATCCAACCCTTCACAATGCAGGGTCAACACTTCTCCATCGACCATTACATCTACTGGCGCATCTAAGTCGAATTCCACGCTCTTCACGGCCTTTCGCTCGGCGAGTGGATGCTCAATGTGCGTACCGTCATAAAGCTTCGGCAAGTTTCGCACCAGTCCCAGCCTTCCAATCGCACCCCAGCGAACGTATTCGATCAGCCCACTATTCACCTCAGCCTTCGGAGCGATCATCATGGTCCCGCCGGTAAACTTGCTGTTGTTGAAGGAGAGAAACAGGCAGCGTCGCCGATCGAATTCCGTTTCGCCGTCAACCCGCACGGGAAAGGGCCGCCTTTGCAGTCGCGCCAGCCCCAGAAAAATCGAAATGACGTATCCCAACTCGCCCTGGCCGCTGAAACGCCGCGCCCGCAACGTGGCCACGTCCGCGGGAAATCCCACGCTCAATAGATTGATGTAGTGGACCACTCCGTCGCGATGCCGCAACCGCAGCACGTCACAACTTCGCGTTCTTCCCGCAATCAGCGACTCGATGGCGTGCTCAGCGCCACGATCACTAAAATCGCGCAGAAAGGAATTGCCCGTCCCCAGCGGCAGGAAGCCCAGCATCGGACGCTCGCCCGCGCTCGCCTCCGGGAAAAGCCCGTTCACCACTTCATAGGAAGTCCCGTCCCCACCAACGGCAATGAATCGCCGACGCCCGTTCGCATGGGCTTTACGCACAATCCGCGTAGCATCTCCGGCGCTCTGCGTCTCTGCCACATCGATTTCAACCCCGCTTGCTCGTAACCGCTCCAGCGCCGGACCCAGCATCTTAGTGCGCCGCCCGCCTCCCGCCGCCGGATTTACGATAGCCAGATACGCTTGCGGCTGGCTCACAACTCCACCACCGCTCCCCGACCGACCGTCTTCCCCATCTCTTCTGCCAGCGCCTGCCGTTTAATCTTCATCGACGCTGTCCGCGGAAAATCCTTCGGCCAGATCACATACCCCGCCACGCGCTTGTAATCGGGCAATCGCCGGTTTCGCGCCCCGATATCTCCCAGCAGCGTGCTGTCAAAAGCCTGGTTCGGCTCCAATCGCAGCGCCAGGAAGAGCATCTCGCGCCCCAGTTCCTTTTGCCGCCAAACATAGTTCGCCGCGAACACGCAGTACTCTTTCACCGTCAATCCGTCGAACACCGTCTCGATATCCTCCGGATAAATATTTTTCCCGCCTTCGGTCACGATCATGTTCTTCTTCCGCCCAAAAAGCTGCAGGTGTCCGCTTTTATCGAAGCGCCCCAAATCGCCCGTCAGGAGCCAACCCTCGACGATTGTTTCCAGCGTCAGCTCGGTATCGTCCAGATAATGAGACATCACCGTCTTGCTCCGCACCGCAACTTCGCCAATTCCCTCCTCATTCGGACTCAGCACCCGCATTTCCACGCCGGGCAGGGGCTTGCCCACCGTATCCGCGCGAAACGGTTTCAGATCGTTCAAGGTCAGAGCGGTTCCCGCCTCGGTCAACCCATAGCCGTTCACCACCGGAATTCCCAGGTCGTAGAAGAACTGCATCGTCGAAGGCTCCAGAAAAGCCCCTCCGGTGATCAAAGCCAGCAACTCCCCGCCAAAGGCACGGTGCACTCCCGGCAGCAGCATCCTGCTCAATTTCACGTGCGGCCTCCGCCGCGTCAGCATCTTGTTCAAGGCGATCATTTGGTTCAGAATCGCTCTCTTCCAGCCCGGCAGTTCATCGAACTTCGCCCGCAACCCGCGCTCCAGATTCTTCACGATCATCGGCACCAGCGCCACATAAGTAATCCGGTAGCGCACAAACGCGTCCCGTACATATTCCGGACGCAGCGTCCGCAAATGCACTACGCACGCCCCACAAACGAATGGCCCAATAAAACCCACCATGAAGTCGATCGCATGATTGGTCGGCAGAATGCTCAAATACCGCACTCCGGGCCAAAATGGATACCATGCCGTTAGCGCCCGGCACTGCTCCAGATAGTTTTCATGGGTCAGCAGGCATCCCTTCGGCCTTCCGCCCGTGCCCGAGGAATAAACAATGCACGCCACATCTTCTCGCTGCCGCATTACAAAATCGGGCGAGCCCTTGCGCTTAAAGTCTTCCCAGCGGAATCCCCCCGCCAGATCTGCTCCCAGCGGAGCTTCTGTCACCAGCACGAGCTTGGTCTTGATGTTGTGAAACGCCGGCGACTGCGTGATCGCCCGCCAAAGGTAATACTCGACCACCAGCACCTTGGCTTTCGAATGCTCCAGCAGTTGCAACTGTTCGGCCGCCGTCAGTTTGTAGTCGAGCGGTACCAGCACGCCGCCACTGTAGAAAACCGCATACGCGGAAATCAGCCACTTCGACTGATTCGTCATCAGGATGGCCGCGCGGTCTCCCGCGTCGAACTCCGCATCCTCCAGCGCCCGTGCCAGAGGCATGCTGATTTCTTTAAAATCAGAGTAGGTAAGCCGTGTCTTCTCCCGATCGCGATCCGCTTCAATCAGGCACGTCTCGCCTGCAAACCGCTCCAGCGCGTCGCGCAGCGCAGCCCCGAGACAGCTATATTGTTGGAGATCGAGCATAAGAAACTGCTGATCTAAATTGTAGATTGTTCATTGGCCAAACCGGACGGCTTCGGCCGGCACGTTCCCTGGCGATCAACAATCAAGAATCAGCGATATCAACTGGAACCGGGTTAGAGCCTTACCTGAACTTTCTCCGCCAGCGAGCGGAAATCGGAAACTCCCTGCAACTCATAGTCCGGAAGCTCGACATGAAAATGATTTTCCAGCTTGGTTAGCAGATCGAGCGTCTGCAGGCTGTTAATTCCCAGGGTCTTAAAGAAGTCTTCGTCAGGATGCAGCTTCTCTTTCGGCACCTTGAAGTGCGCCGCGGCAAGACTCAATATTTCATCGAGCGTCTCTTCAGCAGTTTTCATAGAGATAGGTCTTCACTCAGTACTCGTCCCCCGGGTACTAAACTAAGGCAGATAAGGCTGTGCATCCGCACTTTCCACAAATTTCCGCAACCCATTTTCCACCGTCGGACGCGCAAACAACTCACAAAATAAATCGATTTCCCGCCGCAGCTCCTCATGCGGAATCGGTTTGATAAATTTCTTTGCCGCCGCAGCCGTCACACGATCAAACTTTCCGAGCTGCGCCGCTGCCGCCCGCGCGGCTCGCAGCGCTTCGCCTTCGCCTACCACCTGGCTGACCAGCCCGACCTGCTGCGCCTTGGCTGCATTCAAGCTCCGCCCCGTCAGCAGCAAATCTCTCACTACGGCATTGCCCAAATCCCGCTTCAGGCGCGGAATCCCACCAAATCCCGGAATCAATCCCAATCTCAGCTCCGGGAAACAAAATCGTGCCATCTTGTCTGCAATGATCAAATCGCAAGCCAACGCCAACTCGAAACCTCCGCCAAATGTAACGCCATGAACGGCTGCAATCGTAGTCAAGGGGGCAGCATCAATGAGGTTCAAAACGCGATGAATGCGCTCGAGAAAATCGCGCACTCCCCGGGCGGCCTCGGCTTTCTCGATCGCTTGCGACCGCTGATAGAGTTCCCTCAGATCGGCCCCGGCGCAAAATCCCGCCTTCAACTCGCTGTGAATAATGAGCGCATGCGCCTCGGCCTGCACAAGCTGAAAAGCCGTCGCAAATCTCTCCAACTCCTCAAGCGATACGGATCCCAGCTCGTTACAAGGCTCCCGATGCAGGGCCAACTCAATCACACCGTCCGAGACACTCCAGGACAAAACGCTTCCCCGGCTCGGGCTCATCCATGATGCGGCGGTTTTTCCTTCGTGCACTTTTGTGTGTTTCGTGGCTTAAGCCTCTTCATCCCGAACGACAGTCGCGAACTACACCGCCTGCCTCACCCTGTACATTTCCTCGATTTCATCCTTCATCCGAGCTGCGATCACGTCTCGTTTCAGCTTTCCATTCGCCGTCAGCATGCCACTCTCAATCGAAAACGCTTCCGCGCGCACAAAAAAACCCCGCACCTGTTTGTAGTGTGGCAACTCAGGATTCACGACATCCAGCGCCGATTGCACACGCTCCGGCGTCACGCTCCCGGTCACGATTGCCGTCAAATAACCGCGACCGTTCCCCACCACAACCACATGCTGCGCATCCGGCAACCGCTTCGCGATCGCGCCCTCAATCGGCTCCGGCGAAATCTTGTGGCCCGAGCCCAGCACGATCAGATTCTTGATCCGTCCCGCAATTCGCCAATTCCCGGACGCATTCACCTCGCCCTGATCGCCCGTATGAAACCATCCTCCGCGCAACGCCTCGGCAGTTTGCTCCGGCCGCTGCCAGTATCCCGAAAAAACATTCGGTCCCTGCACGACGATCTCGTCGTTCTCCCCGAGCCTTATTTCCATGCCTGAAATCGCCGGCCCCACACGTCCTAGCTCCACCCGATTCGGATCATCCATGGTGCAAATCGCCGTCGTCTCCGTCAGTCCGTAAACCTGCAACACGCGAATTCCGAGCATCATGAAATAAAGTTGCGTCTCCGCGCTCAGCGGCGCCGATCCGCAAATTAGCGCTTTCAGATTCTTTCCGATCATCTTCTTCCGGATCGCCGGAAAGACCAGCCTCTGCGCCAGTCCCAGCCACAACGCGTCGCCCGCCTTCGGTGGCCCATCCTGTTTTCGCGCCCACGCGCCTTTGGCCCGCGAATAAATCGCCTGCGCTACTCCTCCCGTCTGCCACAACTGTTCGTCGACGGCCCGCCGCATGCGCTCGAGCAATTGCGGAACATTCAGAAAATAATCCGGAGCGACGACCCGCATATCGGTCGCAATCTTCGCCAAATCCGTGTTAATCGTTACCAGGCTCCGCCGCACCAGAAACGTCAGCAAGGCAATCCACGACGCCGCAAACGTGAACGGCAAATAATGAAAGATGCGATCCTGCGGCTTTCCATCGGACGACAACGAAGATTGCTGCATCAACTCAGCCAGACGCTCCGCCGTCCGCTGGAGCATGAATCCCACATTCGAAGCGGTCAGCACCACGCCCTTCGCCTCACCCGAAGTGCCCGAGGTATAGATGATCGTCACCGGATCATGCTTCCCCATGCATGGCGTCTGCCACCGCCCTCCATTCACGCCCGCGAAAATCTCGTCAAACAAGAACTGCGGCGGCGCCTCCTTCCAGGCGGTTGCGATCCCATCCCGCAACGCCGCATCGCCACAACACAGCAGTGACGGCGTGCAGTCCTTCATCATCGCAATCAGCTCCACCGGCGCCTGCCGCGAATAAAGCGGAACAACGATCAGGCCCTCCGCCATAAGCGCCAGATCCATCGCCACCCAGCGAATACTGTTCGCCGCCAGCAACCCGCACCGCTCGCCCTGGTTCAGGCCTCTGGAAGCAATGAACGCTCTCGCCTTACACACCAAGTCCAGCAACTCGTCACCAGTTACGCCGGTAATTTGCCCCTCGCGAATCTCGGCAAGGATGCGGATATTCGCAGCCGCGCGCAGTTGGGTGAAAATCTCTTCGATGAATGGAACGAATGTGGTCAAAGCTATGGATTACGGACCGTGCTCATCCTGATGCAGATCTCGCAGGATTTTTCTTCGCGACCTTCGCGTACCCCTAAGCGCCCTCAGCGGTCAATGCCTCCGTGCCGCAGCACTCACTCGCTAGCCGTAAGCCGCCACCAGCTCGCGCAGTCCCTGACTCATCGGCGGCAGGTAATCCTCCCAACTCCACTCGCCGCGCCGCGTCTCAAACTCCGGGTATCTTCTCTGCACTTCTTCCTCAAAGTACACGCCCATGCGCGCCATCACCTTCAAGTTTCTTACAACTGTCTTCGCGATACCGTTCGCAATCGCCTCGCCTTCGCGGCTCAGCTTCTCGAGAGCCGCCAGCAGCTTGCCCTCGAGTTCCGGATCGTCAACCGTCATGAGCAGGTCCTGATGTCCTCGTTCCCGCATCAAATTCCGGATGCGCTCATCCATCGTGATCCCCGCCGATGGCACCAGCCCTGGCATTGACGTCACAATTCCGTGATACCGCGACGACGCCATCATGTGGCACGCCCGCAGCACGCTCACCAGTTCATACATGTTGTACTCGTCCGAAGTCAGCACCGGCACGCCGCCCAGTTTTTCGGCAATTCGCTTCGCCGGACGTGCATCCAGCCGCTCGGTTGCAGCCAGAATTACGAAAACGTTTTTCTTTTTGCGGAATGCGTCGACCGCGCACGCGATGGCGGTCCAATATTTCCGATAGGCCTCGTCTGCAGCCGGCCCGGAGTTGTGAAAATACACCGTGCGGTAGTGGCTGTCTTTGTAGGCTCCTGTCATGCTACGTGCCGCATACTTCGCCACCGACGCCTTCACCGGCCACTCAAACGGATTGATCGGACACACCACCAACACCGGAGTGCGCCCGTCCCAGCCGACTTTTCGCAGCACGCTTTGTCCATACTCCGCCGGCCGCGGCTCGAACGTCCACGCCGTATCGGTGCCTAACTCGGTAGGCACACCTAGCTCGCGCAGCACGGTCCGCGACTCTTCGTTGCGTGTGATCACGAATGAATTCCGGCAATACCGCCCGCACATCTTCGCCACTAGCGGATCCATCTGTCCCGCTTCGGCTCCATATCCTACGGATAATTTATTTTGAGCGGCCGCGATTCCCAGCGACCCGATCATCATTGTCGTCAGCGCATTCGCGAACTTGCTCTTGAACATCGAGCCCTCGCACGCCACCACTCCGTCGTGCTGCGGCACTTCATTTGCCAGGAATGGCGGAAAAATGTCCGGCAGATGCACTTGCTTCGAGCCTTCGAAATATTCTCGCGAGAAATCGAAGTTCTGGCTCATCACGCTGAACTCGACTTGCTCTGCGCCAAGGATGTGTCGGATCTGCCGCAGCATTTCCTCGACCCGCACGTCGGATCCCATGTTCCGTGTACCGTTATAACCCGCAAACAACAATCTCAATCTTTCGCCCGGTCGCCACGGCTTGCCTCCTCCCAGCATCCATGCAGCTTTGGCGCGCTCGATCGAGCCGCTCACCCAGGCTTCCAGGATGAAGTCCATCATGCGGCCGTTCCTCCCGCCGCTCTCGGCCAGGGCTGGTATCGGTATCGAAACTCGTTCTCACTGCTGAACTTCAGCAGCGGATAACAATATTCGGAGAACGGCACCGGCCTTTTCCCCAGCTCGCGTGTCACTCGCGTGTTATCGAAGACGGTATTCCACACCAGGTACGGCATGAATACCTTCAGCAGCAAAGCGCTCTTTCCAATCGGCCCCTTGCGGTTCGCCAGAAGGTTCACCGACCCCGAGAATGGCCTTTCCGCCACCGGCACAAACACCGGCGCTCGCTTGTTCTGTGCCGCTGCCAGCGCGCGCGCGATCTCGCGAAACGACTGCGACCCGATCCCCGACGAAAGATGATACGTATCGTGCTCCGGACAGTCTTTTTGATGAAGAGTCGCAATCGCCCCCGCTACAAAATCCACGTTCACAATATCGATCCTGTCCGTCGGGCGAAACGGCAGCGCCGGAAGGCCGGCGAGAAAGACAAACGCCTTCACCATATCGAACTGCGTCGTCTCGGCATAGCGGCTGTCACCCAGCACAATGCTTGGCCTGAAAATTGTCTTGGGAGTCTCCGGCAGCAGCACGCGCATCATGTGCTCGCAGAATTTCTTCGTCCGCGCATAGGGATCGTAGTCCGAACGCTCCCAATCAATCGACCGGTCTTCGCCGACCACCTCATTCTGCCGCTTTCCCGCCACGGCCACGGTGCTCACCAGGCTGAAACGCCTCAAGCCGTGATAGTGCTCCGCATGCCGCGCCAGGGTCAGCACTTCGAGCGTGCCCCGAAGATTCACGTTGAGGCAACTCTTCTCGGACTTGCGGTTCAGTGACGCCGCGCAATGAATCACCGAATCAGAGGTGTGGACCAGCCGGTCGTATTCATCGCGCGCCAGCCCGAACCCAGGTTCCGTCAAGTCTCCGCGAAAAACGCGGATGCGAGTCTGCAGATATTCATAAAACTGCGGAAACTCCAGGTGCAATTGCAGCGCCTGCCACAAGCGGCCTTCCGCCTCGCCCGCATCGCGCCCGCGCACCAGCACATTCAGCGCTGCGCCGTGATCGCGCAGAAGATTCGCCGCCACATGCGCGCCAATATAGCCCGTCGATCCGGTCAGAAATATCGCCATTCACCACTTCCCATTCATGTCGTCGTGGAAAGGGCGCCCTTTAAGGTCAGCATGAACGCCCAACATCCATTGGGCGTTAGCCCTGGAGGCCATCACCACGCTCCCCCGTTCGTACCCGTCTTCACCGTCTCGCCATTCATCAAACTCCGCGCCGGACGCGCCTCGAGCGGCCTTCCCTCGATCAACGGATAAGTCCATCGCCGCAACGCCGGAATATGAACGTTAATCCAGTAATCCCACCAGTCGAGCCTTCGCGCCTGGTATCCAAACTCATCTTGCTCGTCCTTTTCCAGCGCGTGCGAGAGCTTCTCCACATTGTCCGCCGCGAAATCGTGCTCATTTAACAGGATGAATGGTTCGAACAACTCAATCAACTTCTCCACCCGCTCCAGATTTCTCTCCGCCTTCGCCAGCGGTGTTTTCTTCAGGGGCAGCGGTGACATGATTCGCTGAATCGACTTTACAATTGCCCTCTGCGCCGGCGCCGACATTCGCTGATACCGCGTCTTCGAAACCGGAATCGCATCGAAGCGCAGCCGCAGCCACGATTCCAGCCCCTCCTGCGCCCGGTAATGCTTGCGGTGCGCCAGTGACGTCAACTCAATCGACCGCCCCATATCGCAGGGATTCGTCACCGAAGTTGCCAACTGGTACAGGGGATCGTGGCGCCGTTCTATAATCGCCGCCGCAATCAGCGTCATGCCGGCGCACACCGCATCTACCGGGATAATATCGAGCCGCTTGCTCTCATTCGACGGCAATTGTCGAAAGTATGTCCCTAATAAATAAGACAGCGAAGCCGAAGTGTTGATCCCTTCATTCCATCCCACGAAGGGCTTCGACACCGAGGTTTCCACAATCGCGGGACGCACCACGGCAATCGGCAGCCCCGCGCCATGCTGCACAATCAAAGATTCCGCCAGGCTCTTGGTCAGCGTGTACGTATTCGGCCACCCCAACTCTTTTGCCCGCCGCGTCCCCGCCTCAGTCAAGTAAGTCTTCAACCACCGTATGCGGTTCTTGCGGATCTGATTTTCCAGCGCCGCGCCCTGAAGCCCCTTCGCTGCATGCTCCTTCGCGAGCGACTGCGACCTTAGCCCGGCCGTCACTTCCTCGCCTTCAGCCTGCGCCTCGGCCTGTGCGATCAATTCATGCAACGCTTCTAATTCCCGCCCGGCATCAAAGTTCGCCGCACGACGCGGGGTGTAATTCGGAAGCAGTTTTTCGGTTACCCGGCCATCGCGCTCACCCGCCACGTAGCAGGTCGACAAATGCAGCAAACCTGCATGATCGGCCCTGCGTACAAACTCCAGAATATTCATCGCGGCATCGGTATTGGTGGTGAGCGCATCCCGCAGGTCAGGATTGAAGTCAGTTAATCCCGAACTGTTCACAATCAGATCGAGATTCTCTTGCAGCCGCCCTGCCACCTCCGTGTTCAGACCCAGGCCAGCCAGCGTGACGTCTCCCTCCACGACTTCGACTCTCTCCCGCAGATACTCCCCGAACCCGAGCCCGTATTTTTCAAACAGCGGATCAAACACGGGCGATTCTTCCACGATCTTTTCAAAGCGCCGCTGTGCCGGGTTCGATTTCTGCCGCCGGATGAGCAGATAAATCCGCCCGATCTTCGGCAAATCCATCAGTGTATTGGCCAGCCAGACTTTGCCAATGAATCCGGTCACACCGATCAGCATCACATGTTTTCCCGCGAGAGCCCGCCGCACAGAGAATCCTCGCTTTTGCCGCTGCCCTTCGAAATGCACGATGGGACGTTCCTGCGCCGCCGATTCCCGCCCAGAACTCACCACTGCGCCGCGCAACTCCTCCAGCGTGATATCGAGTTGCCGTGCCAGGGTCTTCGGTGCGCGCCGCCCATCCGGACTCTGCTCCCTCAATCGCGCGAACGCGCCCCGTGGCCGGATCACCGGCTCCAGCAGCCGACCGGTCGCCACGCCATCGCGAAAGTCCAGCCGGTTCGCCACCAGCCGCTTCACTCCGAGATGCAGCGCCAGCGGCTTCATGACGTGGTCCAATCCCTGGCTCACCAACACCACATCCGCGCCCGCGCGCACCAGTTCCTGCACGCGGACTACTCCGTGCGCCTTCAGTTGCGGCTTCAGTTTGTATTGGAAGTATTCTTCGCCGAGCAGATCGAGCCGGTCCCGCGTCACGCCCCGCAATGCGGTGTGGACCACGCGCGTAGCGAATTTCCGGTTCGTCGAGTAAAGAAACGGACGCAACGCCGCCATCAGGAAGATCAGCCCTCGACGCCGGAAGCGTTCCGTGAAAGTCTGGGCATTCCACGTAAAGAACGCCACTGGCTGCACCACCGTCAGGTCAAGCAGGCTGCCCTCAACGCGCCAGTACACAGTGGGGGGCGCGACCGCCGACACTCCAGCTGACACGCTGGGGGATGCGCTGGGTTTGTGGTTTGACCGTTCCAAAGTATTCTCAGGTCCCAACTGCACGCTTGCCGGCATTAGGACAGACGAAGCTTGTATTGTAAACAAACCGCCGGTTTTTCTGTTGACACACTACCGGGGTCCGAACCTTTCGGCTTCGCTCAATGTAGGCTCCGTACCGCGACGTCGCCCCGTCAAAGGATTTTCCCCAGTGTAACGTAGTCCCCTTTGTGGTTGAGATTTCGCAAACCGACCAATAGCCTCCTCCGCGCTTATTTCTGCTTCCCTTTACCCCCTACCAACAGCGCCATCCCTGCGCAGGCTCCCAATACTGCCCCGATCGCGAGCAAACCACCCCGAAAATCCCCGCTGCCGGAACGAGCCAGTCCAATGATATATGGCCCGAAATAGCCGCCCAGATTTCCAACGGAGTTAATCACCGCAATGCTCGCCGATGCCGCCGTACCGCTCAGTCCGGAGGTCGCCATCGCCCAGAACGGCCCAACCATCGACTGTGCGCCCAACATTCCCAAAGTCATCCCTACGATCATCAGCGCCGGACTTCGGCCATAGGCCGCCGCCAGCATTGCCGCCGCTCCGGCAAGGCCCGGCAAGACCGTATGCCACCGCCGTTCCCCAGAGGAATCGGAATGCTTTCCGACTAGCACCATTGCAACCGCAGTCACCAGGTAAGGAACTGCCGTCAGCACGCCAACGGTGAAATATCCCAATTGCGACGCGCTCCGAATCGCGCTCGGCAACCACAAAGAGACTCCGTACATGCAAGCGGGGACGCCGAAATAAACGACTCCCAACAGCCATATTCTCCCGCTGGCCAGAACCTGCCAAACGCCGACGCCCTCGTCGTCGTGGTTCGCCGCCCGTTCGCTCTCAAGTTCAGCGACCAGCCAGTCGCGCTGATCCTCCGACAGCCAGTTCGCCGTCGCAGGCCTATCGGCCAGCACCCAATACACCGCGCTTCCCAGCACCATCGCCGGCACGCCTTCCATAAGGAACAGCCACTGCCATCCCGCCAATCCGCCACGATGAATTCCCAGCAGCGCTCCGGAGATTGGACTTCCAACCACCCCCGCCAGAGGATTCGCCGTCATGAACCAGGCCACTGCCCGCGCCCGGGCGCTTGCCGGGAACCAATGCCTCAGATAAAGAATCATTCCCGGAAAAAATCCCGCTTCGGCTGCACCCAGCAGAAAACGAAGGGCATAGAAGCTGAGCGGCCCGCGAATCAAAATCATGGAACACGACACCAGGCCCCAAACCACCATTAGCCCTGAAATCCATCGCCGCACTCCGACTTTGTCGAGCACAAGATTGCTGGGCACCTGGAACAAGAAGTATCCGGCGAAGAACATTCCGGCGGCTCGTCCGTACTCACGATCGCCTAGATGAAGTTGTCCCCGCATTTGCAGGATGGCAAAGCTTACGTTGATACGGTCTAGGTAGGCGACAATATAAAGCAGAAAAAGAAACGGCATCAGCCGCCAAATCAGCCGGGAAATTACAGTGGACTCGAGGTTTCGTGGCGGCGATTCCTTCAATAACCTCTCCCTCTCAGGATCTATATTCCCAACTTCTCCCGGATTTCTTTCACGATTTTCTGCGGCATCCCGGCAACGTCGACCACGAGGGCGTTATCCGGTTCTTCAAGATCGGCAAACTGCCCGGCGAGAATTTGCTCGCCGGCGAAATGTCCCTGCCTCGCTTCCAGCCGCCGCGTGATCTCTTGCACGCTTCCCTTCAAATACACGAATTTCACTCCAGGGCCTGCCGTAAGCATTGCGCGGTACTCTTTTTTCAGAGCCGAGCACGCCAGTACCAGGTCACGCCCGGCAGCCTCCCGCATCGCAATCTCGGCACGCAAATGTTCCAGCCATGGATGACGGTCGGCATCGGTCAGCGGAATTCCCCGTCGCATCTTCTCCAGGTTCGACTCCGGGTGAAAATCATCCGCATCGAGAAACTCCCAACCCAACTGCTGCGACAGTAGACCTCCCACCGTCGTCTTTCCCGCCCCAGTCACTCCCATCACAACGATGATCACGTCCCGCCCTTACTAAAAGGAGATCTATTTGAAAGGAATGCCCTTCTGCCGTGAGGCCCACCCCTCGCTCGGAACAGAACCCCAAAACATCTCTTCCCGACGGGATGAGAGCGCTACGCACAACACGACTTGCAGCCAGCTTTTCATATTCCACTAATTTGCAGGTTGTTCCAAAGTTCGTCCGGTACTTTACCGCAATGTGCCGAGCTGGCGTTGCCTCCGTGCGGAGCGGCACGAAGAACTCCTGTCAACACAGCACAGGGTCAGGTTCTGTGACTGGGTGAAATCTACACGAGTTTGTCTGCCTGGGAGTTGCTCTTTTCGTACGCCGTTAGCGCACGATGAATTTCCTCCAGCAGGGCTTGGAATTTCGCGGGGTCATTCTCGCGCTTGAACTCTGAATACAGCTTGCGCCAGAGGGGCGGCTCTATCTCTATCTCGTTCGGATGGGGCATGGCGGTACGCCTCCAATCTTCGAGCAAAAACACACTACACCCAGGCTGTGTCCGAAACAAGATATTGCAACCACGGGGCTCTTAGGCGAAAACCGAACAGAGAGCGATGACATGGGTTCAGGGACCAGGTCTTCGCTCCCATCTCTCTCACCAGCACTGTGTAACTATGCTTGTCTTTATCGCACATCGGGACGGGCGCCGACTAGCGCATCCGGTTCTTATCTCGGATGAGTGGCGGCGAAGCGAGCGTCAGGAAAGTGTCCCTACCGCGATCATCAACTGTTCAAGTAAGACCGCCGTAGAGTCGGCGTCAAAAAAGCAGTCGGCGTCAAAAAGCCTGGACAGAGGCGTCTTGGAGTGATAAGTAACCTTCAGGGGTTTGTTATGAAGGTCGCGACCCAAGCAGTCCAAATCCCGCTCAGCGGAGCACAGTGGGCCGCTAAGTCGGAAGCATATGCAAGCCTCATTTCCGCACACCTGTCGGCTGACACAGTCTGGCTAGATGCTGGCTGCGGTTGTCGTCTCCTTGAGTCCGACATGGACCCGCTTGAAGACTGGCTTTCCGGCCATTGCAGAACCATTATGGGCATGGACGTTTCGGTGACTACCCATCGCAATATCAAGCGACTCGTTCAGGGATCGCTTTACGAGCTGCCTTTTGCCGACAACAGTCTTGATCTGATTACTTTTCGTATGGTCGTGGAGCACCTTGCTCAGCCCGGAGCTGCCTTTGCCGAAGCGGCTCGCTGTCTCCGTCCCGGAGGCGCGCTTGTCGTTATCACGCCGAACCTGCTGAACTACGCAATTTTTGGGAATGCTGTCGCCACGAAGGTGTTGCCAGAGAAATTGCGTCTCCGCATTGTTCACGCAGCGGATTCTCGGGCGGACGAAGACATATTTCCCGTGCGCTACAAGGCCAACACCATGCCCCGCCTGGTCCGGTCGCTGAATGCCTCCGGTTTGCAAGTTCTTGAAACAGTGGGTCTGCGCCAGCAACAACCTTACTGGCGGAAGCACCCCTCGCTGGAAAAAGTCCTTATGAAGTTGACCCCAATTCACGTGCTTTTGGTTTGCGCACACAAAGCTGTGGCCAAATCAGTCTCACCCGTAGCACCGATGCCTCTCCCCATTGCCCAGTCCAGGCACCTTCGACAGAATCCGCTCGAGATCGAGCCCACCTAGCAGATATGCGTGGGTTGCGTCTTCTACCAGCGTCGAGCTGGCCTTTTTTGCGGGTCGGATGGGAAAAAGTACTCGGCCGAACGGCGACAGCGAGACCGGATTGAAGGTTCTTACAGGCGGAAGGGGAGGGACTGCCCACCCGCGCGTGGTGCCAGCTAAATCATCCCTTTCGCAGGAGCCACTGTCGAGCGGTCAGGTATGGCCGTCCCGCGATTCTCTTTGCGATTTTCTTGAAATTCCAATACAGCCATTGCCTCGTGCGCGCAGCGGAATGAAGTGAAACCAACTCTCCAGAAACGCCAGGCGACATTCCTTTGAAGATGTTGTACCGAAAGCATCTGTGATGGATGAACAAGCTATTGTGGAAATTTGCAGCAACGTCACGCAATCGATTCGGCAGCCAGCCACAAATGTAAGCGCGCAAGCAGTCCCATTTATTCACACGGCCGTAACACTGTTTCCGTATAGTTTCGACCTTTAACAGGTCGCAGCCAATTTTTTAATTAGCCTACGAAACCGAGGAAAATCATGGCCACAGCATCCCAGACCCTGCTCGACCAGAAACTCTCCCGGCCTCTTGGCCAAATCGGCATGTTGATCTTCGGCATCGTGCTGGTCATCGGGGTCGCCTACGCTGGCTCCAGCCTGCTCCACGATCTGTCGTTTGTGCACAACGAATCGATCCTGCCCTATCTGCTTTTGGCTGTTGCACTGTTGGTGGCACTTGGCTTCGAATTCGTCAACGGATTCCACGACACCGCCAACGCGGTGGCCACCGTCATCTATACCCACTCGCTCGAGCCACACGTGGCGGTGGTCTGGTCAGGCTTTTGGAATTTCCTCGGTGTGCTGGCCTCCAGCGGCCTGGTAGCCTTTGCCATCGTCTCGCTGCTGCCCGTCGAGTTGATTCTGCAAGTAGGTAGCAAAGCCGGATTCGCCATGGTCTTCGCCCTGCTCGTCGCCGCCATCCTCTGGAACCTCGGCACCTGGTGGTTCGGACTGCCAGCCTCCAGCTCGCATACGCTGATCGGGTCCGTAATCGGCGTCGGCATCGCCAACCAGCTTATGAATTCCAGAACGGCAACCAGTGGCGTTGACTGGGGTCAGGCCGCGAACATCGGCAAATCGCTGCTGCTCTCGCCCATTGTCGGATTCGGTGTTGCCGGGCTGTTGCTGCTTCTTGCCAAAGCCCTTATCAAAGATCCCAAACTTTATCAGGCTCCTGAAGGCACCGAGCCACCCCCGTTCTACATCCGGTGCCTGCTGATCCTCACCTGCACCGGTGTCAGCTTTTTCCACGGCTCCAACGACGGTCAAAAAGGTATGGGCCTGATCATGCTCATTCTTATCGGCACCGTGCCCACCGCCTATGCTCTCAATCACGCCGTGACTTGGAAGGATTCCCAGGATTTCATCGCCGTCTCCCAGCAAGCCGCGAATGTCCTTAGCAATTATGTTAGCCCGAATGCGGCAATCGGCGACGCGCACGACGATGTCACCGATTACATCCGCAGCAAGGACTTCACTCCCAACACAATGCTCGCCTTGCGCACGATGGTTAGCGACATCGGCAACGAGACCGCTCTCTACAAAGAGATGAAGAATATTCCCAATGATCGCGTACGCAACTTCCGCAACGATATGTACCTCGTCAGCGAATCCCTGCGTCTAATGCAAAAGGCCGGCAAGCCTCAGATTGCCGCCACCGACGCTGTAATCCTCGCCAACTACAAGAAGCACATCGATCACTCGACTCGCTTCATTCCCCTCTGGGTAAAGGTCGTCGTAGCCATGGCCCTCGGCCTCGGCACCATGGTCGGCTGGAAGCGCATCGTTGTGACGGTGGGCGAAAAGATTGGCAAGAGCCATCTGACTTACGCCCAAGGCGCGGTAGCCGAAATCACCGCCATGGCTACCATCGGCGCGGCCGATGGATTCGGCCTTCCCGTCAGCACCACCCACGTGCTCTCGTCCGGAATCGCCGGCACCATGGCTGCCAATCACTCTGGGATTCAGTGGTCCACGGTGCGCAATCTTGCTTTGGCCTGGGTGCTTACTCTGCCGGTAGCCATGCTGCTCTCGGGGTCGTTATTCTGGTTGTTCCGCAAAACGTTCTGAGATTTGAAAGGGCTAACTCAGCGGTATTAGTTTAGGCCGGCTTCCTGGGCCGCACCTTCACGGTTACTCGCTTTTTCCCCTACTTTTTCCTGCCCGGTGTAATCTGAAAATAGTGAGGAGTCTTCTATGAATCCATTCCTGCGAGTCCGTGCCGTTCTTTGGTTGCTCGTTCTTTTGTGCTTTCCGATGTTCGTCCCATCCATCCATGCAGAAAATAAGGTCCTGGGAGAGGTTGAACTCCTCGGCGCCTCGAAGGTCGAGAACACTTCGGGCGTTTGGATCGATGGACAATACGTCGGCTATCTGAACGAACTGAAGGGGTCGAAAAAGCTTCTCCTCCTTCCCGGCGAACATGAGATCACCGTGCGGCAGGGCGGATATCTCGATTTCGAGCAGAAGGTCACCGTACGTGCCGGAGAAAAACAGAGCATCGCGGTGAAGATGGAGAAAGACACTCGGGTTCAGATGCCCACCGTCACCGCCGAGATCAAATTAGACGTAAAACCAAACCGGGCGGCAGTGTTTGTCGATGGCGTTTTCGTAGGCCATGTTGCCGAATTCGACGGGATTGGCAAGGCCCTGCTCGTGGCCCCGGGGAAACACGCAATCAAAATGAGTTTACCTGGATATCAGAACTTTGAGGCCGATATCGATTTGGTAGTGAATCAGAAATCGACGATCAAAACTGAAATGGTGAAAGGTGGACCGGCAGAGGGTACTGCCCTGCCTCAGTGATTACACGCGGGGACCTAACGAATCAGGCAGAAGCGCCTGCAGCCAATCCTCGCTGTTTGCGTAACTCTGCCAAGAACAACTCGGCGGGGAGTGTAGCCTGATTGCGGAAAAGTCCAAGCAGCGTGTCTTCAGGTTCACCAACTGGTGTAGCGACTGGCGAATTCTGCCCGGACTCCATTTCCAGACCTTCCGGCTCAACCAGTAACTCCGGCAGCACGTCTCGGTTCTCCGTGAGCAGACCCAGGAACTTTTCCAGCATGCCGCGATGTTCTGGAGTACTCTGGGTGAATTCCACGCCCATTCCCTGGTCGGGATGCATGACGCGAACTACCCCTTCGATTCTCAGGTCAATGCCTGCAGCGCTCATCGACAGGGTTACGCGGGTGGAAATCGGAAACGGCGACGAGATTTCGAGGTAGCAACCGCCCAGACTCAAGTCTGTGAGCTGGCACCGGGTCGGCGGATCGTCCTTTTCTACATCGGGGGAATTGCGGCTCAGCCATTCGCGCAACTGACGACCAAACTCGGGAGATTGATCCTGAAAGCGCAATCCAACCTGCGTTCCGGTCCCTTCCCAGGCGAACTCCGCATCCACCTCGAGAGGCGTAGCTGAGCCCGGCAAAGTGAATGAGAGCTGCCATCGCCCGCGAGGCTTGCTGCGCTTCGGAAGACTGACCGCCAAACCTCCCTCGCCCAAATCGGTGGTATTTACTTTGAAGTGAGCGTTCGATTCACGATTCGACATCGCCACTGGAATACGAATTGGTACGCGGGAATTGCGCCGCCGTTCTTTCTTCATCAACGCTCTGGCAGCGCGAAAACTTGACTTCGCCCGCTCCGCCGATACCGGCTTGTAGAGCGTGAAGTGAGCCCCAAGGTCAAAAGCGGACCGCAGCCCAACTCCGGGATCGAGAATCGCCACCGCCACTGCCCGTTTGTTGCAAGGAGCGATTCGCGCGCTGCGCAGCACCGCTGCAGCTCCCGGTCCAGCACAATCCACAATGATTGCCTCAAACCGATCCCGAGTCAGGTGTCGGAGAGCGACTTCCGAACTCGTGCAGTGCTCGACGTTTATGTCAAGATCGCCCAGAGTCCGGCGCAGCACCCGCACAATCTTGTCGTCCGAACTGAGCAGCAGAGTCCTAAGCTTCATGGGTCCGTCTTAGATTCTTCCAGATCAGCTGCATTCATTCCGCCCGATTCGATGCAGAGTGCTTCTGTGCGGACGTACCTACGGAACGAAACACGGCCAATCCTTACTCTATGCCCGCCTAAAAGCGGTATCAATGTCGCCCTTGCGAAGGAGGTTACGCCAGTAACGGGTTGCTCCAACCGTTTTTTCCAGCTTGTTCGTTGTAGATCGAACAGCCGATTTCGTCGCTTAGGACTTCCACTTTGTTGAGGGTATTAAAACCCTCCAACAGAGGAGGCGGCGGCCAAGCTTGCATCATATAACAGCAATAAATACAATAAGTTAGAAGTTGTTAATTCAAGTAATAAAGCCGGATTTCTATTGACTTTCGCCCGATTTTGGCCTAACCTGCTGCCTCTCCGGTATTTAGGTTGTGGATCATTGGACAACTAGCAAGGTCTAGCTGTCACGCTGGATCGTGTTTTTACAATGCATCCCTATACTTTTAGGAGAATCAAACAGATAGAGCTATTTTGAGTTCATTCCCCTATTTGTACGAAAGGCACGTTTCATGGCCAAGCGTCGCGGAAATCCAAACTGGGGCAAACCCGAGCCAATCGGCCCGATTGTCCCTACTATCACGGAGTTTGAACAGGTCGTGCGCGAATACAAGCTCACCCCCGACCAGTATCTGCGATCAACCCGTTTGCGGGAGTGGGCCCGCCGCAACAAAAACTCGAAATACATCCCGGAGCCTCTCCTGGAAGCTTGGGGCTTCGAGATCGAATCCACGCTGTAATCTCGCAGAATTCTCAACTAAAAGCTTCAAGAGTCGCTGCCAAGCGACAAGGCGGAAAACCTAGCTCCTCGGTTATGACAGAAAAATTGTGAGATTCTACGGATGTCCGAATTCAACGCCCACCCCAGCGGATGTATGCGTAGGCTCGACAAAACTTCAAAATCATCAAAAACGTGCTGGGTCGGCGTCAACATCCTGAATATTCTGAGCGCCGTGAGCGCTCGTGCAACTGAGCGTCTGATCTTTTTTCGCATTCAACCCCGGACTCGGAAAAATATTCAGAATTTTAGGTTCGCATCACTACTTAGCTAACAGAGCTGGGGAATGGCCGTGCCGGCATTGTGGACGCTTGATCCCATCGAACATCTGGATTTCCTTGCACTCAGTGAACGGGCCCGGATTGTCCTCACCGACTCCGGCTGAATACCGGAGGAAACCCCAGTTCTCGGTGTGCCATGCCTTGCGCTGCGCGGAAACAAGGAACTGCCCGCAACCGCGACACACGGCTCGAATCGCACTCATTGGGGGGGCTCAGCACGGCTCGAGCGGCCGCCAGACTGTCCCGGCGTCCTCAACTCTTGTCCCCAAGCAGCGCTTTTGGCTGCGCGACTGATGCAGGAACCGAGTCCACCGGTTTGGTGTCGTCGTGAATCGAGCCCGCCACTGCGTCCTCAGTATGGACGCTAACATCCACAGCGACAGGCGCCGGCAAGCACTCGCGCTCTCGCATACGCTGTCGGGACAACTTAAAATCTAGGCAATCTGGATAGCAGCGGCATGACTCACATGGCGAAAGCACAGCTCAGAATTCAGAATTACATTGTTAACAAAAGACTTCTTGGCTTCGGTTCGCAAATTTTGCACATATCATCTTCTTTTCAGATACATCTTAAAGACATGTGTCTATATATACTATAGCTAGTAGAAACGTTAGATAATATCCAGATCCGAAGATTCCTTCAAACAAAATAACATGTGGAGGTGCAGCCCTGCGCTGCGCATTCTGGAAGCCACGGGAGCATTGGTTGTCATCCAGAACGCTGATCTCGATCCAGCGGAATATACTGCGCTGCTGGAACCCGTGACAGTGGAGCACGCCGATGTGGTTTACGATTTCTTTCAGCGCGTCCGCATGGTGTGCTGTACTTTCGGCATTCGGTCGGCAACCGGATCCTTAGCCTGCTCTCGAACGCGCTTACGAACATCAACCTCAGCGATATGGTAACCTGCTACGAAGCGTTTCGACGCGAGGTCCTCCGATCCTTTCCTCTGGAAGAAAATCGCTTTGAATTTGAGCCCGAAGGTACCGTAAAAATCGCAAAGTGGGAAGTTGCGCATCCTCGGGTTTGGCATTAGGTACTGTGGCCCCACGTATGAAGAGGGCAAGAAAATACAATGGAGGGAGACGGAGTGCGCGCTGATCCACGGAGCACGGGTGAGCGATTCTTGGACGCGTGGCTTGTATCGCGCTCGAGTTCCGAAAGCACCTATAGGGCGGATCAGCGACAGGAGGTTCCTTCATCTGTAAGACTTGTCGATGAATAAACTCTACATTTCAGGCGGCCATCAGCGAGAGACGCTATTCCGCAGGCTAGAAGAATGGCAGTCTTCTCAGCGGGCTTTGGTCATCGAACTGGACTTGACAGCGAAGCGATCGAGCACGCGCGTGGATTACATTTCCCCGCGTGACGTCTGTGCGGATGAATTGCCGGGCATTCTGTTCAAGTCAGCCTCGCTCCAGGGAAATAAGTTTTACACTTGTACATCCACTGAGGTGCTTGTCTACGAGGTGCCCGAGTTTCGATTGCTGCACTACATTTCGCTGCCCTGCTTCAACGATCTTCATCATGTTTGTCCCACGCAACAAGGAAATCTTTTGGTCGCAGTGACAGGGCTCGACATGGTGGTCGAGATCACTCCAACTGGAAGCCTCGTGCGGGAATGGAATGTGTTAGGCCAAGATCCCTGGGTCCGATTCTCGCGGCGCACGGATTATCGCAAAATCGCAACGACCAAACCTCACCAGTCGCATCCGAATCATGTGTTTGAGCTCGATCGGGAGGTCTGGGTCACGCGCCTACAGCAGCGCGACGCGATCTGCCTCAGCAACCCCGGGCCGCGGATCGATATTGGAATCGAGAAACCCCACGACGGATGTATCTACGGGGACAAAATCTATTTCACTACTGTCGATGGCCATGTGGTGATCGCCAACCGAAAAAGCCTGCGGATCGAGCAGACGATTGACCTCAACTCGATGACCAACCAGTCCGATCAGGTTCTGGGTTGGTGCCGGGGTGTGCTTCCGATTGACGAACGACGGTTGTGGGTTGGTTTCACGCGGATACGACCCACCAAGTTCATCGAGAATTTGGCCTGGATCAAGAATGGGTACACGAATCGCCACCAACCTTCTCACGTCGCCCTCTATGATCTTGAGCAAAAGAGATGCGAACAGGAAATTGAAACGGAGCCGCATGGGATCGGCGTGGTGTTCAGCCTGCTCCCAGGTCATGCCCGTCCATGATGGACGATGCAGTCCTGCTAATAATTCCTCTTCCGTGGTCGTCGGCTATGATACGGAACCGGAGCCGCTGCACGTTCTGCGCAGACTGACGGTCTTGTAAATATATGCGGAAGCTGGAAAAACGTCGAATTATCAAGAACGTCGCGTCGAGCTGGCTTTCCCTCGCAGTAAATATTCTAGTTGGAGTTTTTCTCTCACCATTCATACTTCATAGGTTGGGCGACACCGCTTTTGGCATCTGGGTGCTAATCTTCTCCCTGACAGGCTACTACGGGCTTTTTGACTTTGGAATTCGCTCTTCGATCATACGCTACGTCTCGAAATACACCGCCTCAAACAACATGCAGAAAGTGACTAGTCTTATCAACACAGCCTTGTTCACTTACACCTGCGTCGGCGCTCTGAGTCTGATCATTACGCTGGTGGGATCTTTTTATTTGAAGCGAGTATTCCATATTTCACCCGGGCTTCAAACCACAGCCCGCTGGTTGCTGCTGGTGGTCGGCGGCTCTGTGTCCCTTGGATTTCCCCTCGGCATGTTCGGCGGCATACTCGAAGGCCTCCAGAAATTTTATATCCTGAACCTTACCAACATTGTCTCGACCTTGCTGCGCGTCGTGTTGATCGTATTCTTCCTGAACCGCGGGTATGGACTGCTTGCAGTGGCTCTGATCACTGTTGGGCTTCCCCTATTGGCGTCATTCGTTCGCGCCGCGTTGGCCTTGCGCTCTTTGCCAGTCACGTTTTCCTGGACCTATGTGGATCGTCGAGCGTTCCGGCATATGGCGAACTACAGCGGCATTACTTTCATGATCATCCTCGCCGGTCAGCTTCGATTTAAGACAGACGCCGTGGTGATCGGCACGTTTCTTTCCTCTGCTGCCATTACTTACTTCTATGCTGGATCGCGATTGGTCGACTATGCCGGCGAGGTGGTCAGCAATCTCGCGCAGATTTTCGTACCTATGTCAAGCCAATCAGATGCCGCCGGAAACACTGACAAGCTGCGAAAAATTTTTATCGCTGGGAATCGAGTGTGCGCCTTTACGACGTTACCGATGACCGCAGCCTTCGTGATTTTGGGAAAATCCATTATCGAGGTATGGGTTGGAAAAAGGTACGTCGCGCAGGGCTATCAGGTACTTCTGATTTTGATCCTTCCCTATACTTTAATGTTAATCCAGTCTGCCTCTTCTCGCATTCTGTTCGGCATGAGCAAACATGGGCAGTTCGCGGTGGTGACATTGATGGAAGGAGCGGCAAACCTCGTCCTAAGCATATTGCTTGTTCGCCGTTTTGGAATTGTGGGAGACGCCGTCGGCACTGCAATCCCTTTGGCGGCGACTTATCTTTTCTTCATGCCGCGACACCTGTGCCGTCGGCTGGGGATTCGTGTCTCAATCTATTTGCGACAAACCTACCTCCTACCGCTTATCTTAAGCGCGCCTGCCGCCGGCGTTCTCCTGCTCATGCACAAGCTTTCGACGGCTCACAGTTATCGGCAACTGATTCCGCAATTGCTGGCTGCAGGCGTCGTGTATGGAATCTGCTTGTGGTGGGCCCACGTGACCAACCGTGCTCTGCACGTCGGAGATCTTGGCCTGCCAAAGTTGACATCGGAAGGGCCGGAGATAACCGCCACAGTTCAAAGCTCACCGGAACAATTCTAGGCGCAAGTTTGCCCCCTTTCTGACCGATGTGTTTGGCGGCGATGACGATTCACTCTTCGATCGGTGAATCCAGAGGTGCAGATCTCGTCCACCAGTACGGGTGTTTCCAATGGATGATGCCGGGCCATGTTGTTGGCACCTTCTGTAGGGTTATAGTAGAGTTTTTCTATCTCGCGTCTAACGCGATTAAAAAACCACGCGTCTCAACCGAAGGCTGTGTGTCAATTGTTCTTGTTCCGAAAGGTTTCTCTCCTATCGATCACATGTGGACCGAGATTCAGTATCGTTTTCTGCGTCTAATTGCTCCCCGCGTTCCGACCACAATGGGCGGCGGAGCATACACAGGAAAAAGCAAGCTTCAAGTTTGTTGCCCTGGGATTGAAGCTGCGATCCGCGATAAGGTCGTTCTTGATTTTGGGTGCGGGCCGGGTATGGAAGTAACAGAGATGGCGGTGCTCGGAGCCAAACGTACGATTGGACTGGACATATCAAGCAAGTGGTTGCATCTTGCGCGCGAACAGATCGAGAGGGCTGGAGTTGCCGCCAAGTGCGAGTTCGTTACGTCAGTTAACAGTCTAGTAGAAGTCATCGTTTCGCTGGATTGTTTCGAGCACTTTGATGAGCCTGACGCCGTGCTGCAAAAAATGTATGCGGTCTTGGAACCGGGCGGCGAGGTCTTTATCAGCTTTGGCCCAACCTGGTACCATCCGCTCGGGGGACACTTGTTCTCTGTTTTTCCTTGGGCTCACATCATGCTTGAAGAGCAGGCGCTCGTCCGGTGGCGCTCTCAGTTCAAAAACGATGGGGCCACGAAGTTCCGTGAGGTCGAGGGAGGGCTGAACCAAATGACGATTCGCCGATTCGAAGATATTCTCCCGTTTCAGGTGGAGGAATTTGAACTGGTTCCGATCAGGCGATTTAGATTACTGCACAACCGTCTCACTCGCGAGTTGTTGACCGCGATCGTGCGCTGCAGGCTTCGGAAGCCAACTGTTGTGGCAAATATCCCCTGAAGCGCAGCAGGATATAGAGAAATGATTGGAGATCCAGACTGAATTCTGGGGATGAAGCAAAAGCTCAAACGAGTGACTCTGCGATTACTGAAGAGGGCCGGAGTTTTTAGGATGGTCCGCGACAGTGCATGGCGAAGGCATCGGCTCTTGATCCTCTGCTATCACGGCATTTCCCGGGAAGATGAGCACCTATGGCGCCCCGGTCTCTACCTTGAACCGTCGCGATTGGAAGAGCGCCTTACTTTTCTGCGGCAGGGTCAATATAATGTTTTGCCCCTGGGCAGGGCAGTGGAGCTGCTGTGGAAAAAAGAACTACCTCCCCGGAGCGTAGCCATCACTTTTGATGATGGCGCCTACGATTTTTTTAGTCTTGCCTATCCCTTGCTGAAAAGCTTTGGCTTCCCAGTGACCGTCTACCAGACAACCTATTACAGCGACCGTCAAGTTCCGGTCTTTAATCTCATTTGTTCGTACCTACTATGGAAACGGCGCGGAGGCCTGCTCGATATAGGTACCGAACTCGGGCTCAAACCGCCCCTAGACCTGAGGAGCGAAGCAAGGCGTTACGCGATTGTTCAAACTCTGATGGACAATTGCGTTCGAGACAAGCTCGACGTGCGGCAGAAGAATGAAGTCGCCGGCACGCTGGCAAAGCTTCTTGACATTGATTACGCGCTTTTATTATCGAAACGGATCTTGCAACTCATGAATACCCAAGAGATTGCACAGCTGGCCCGTGAAGGCGTCGATTTCCAACTCCACACTCACCGTCACCGCGTGCCGAAGGACAAGCTCCTGTTTGAAAAGGAAATTCGAGACAACCGAGAAAGCCTGAAAAAGGCGTTGGTACAAAAAACCGCGCACTTCTGCTACCCTAGCGGCGAGCACAGTCCGGAATTTTTTCCGTGGCTAACGGAGGAGAGAATAATTTCTGCGACTACGTGCGATGTTGGTTTGGCCAGCCCCAATACAAGCCCGTTGCTATTGCCGCGGATGGTGGAAACTACCAGCAGAAGTATTTTGGAATTTGAAGGTTGGCTCACTGGAGTCGCCGAATTTTTGGCGGTCAACCGTTCTAGCGGTACATACATTCCTCACGGCGATTAGCTAGTGGTTTTGGTTTCTTTTCGGTTTCGAGGGGCCAAAATCAGAGCGTGGCGCCATACTTACTGTCCGCAAGCTGGATTTCTCTCCTGAGTTCTTGGCAAAATTATCGGACAGTGCCTCCGCTCCGCTCGCGTCCAATACAACAGCTTCTCCCCGGCACTTGCAGAGCGAGCCACGCTGAGGAACGCCCAGAGACTCTCGTGAGCATCGATTAAACCCTCCAAAAGCGGACCTCCAGAGGGATTGGTTTTCTTCTTTTTGTAACTTCAAGTTTCAAGCCTAGCTGTGCACGGTACATCCGTCATTACCGATGTGACCTAATGGGCGTCGTACTTGCGTTATCTGCCCCCCGAGCCGTGGCCTCTTTACAGTGTTTGTAAGGACTTCATCTGCGGTCCGCCGTATTTCTGCTTCCGAGGTATCCAAAAATGCCAGATGTCGAGCACTTAAAAGTGACAAGAGGCTATCGCTGCGACAAAAACCCGATCTTGAATCTCTTCATCATGTCACTCTTGCTCTTCTTAATCGCCCTCGGCAACGGATGCGGCTCTGCTTCACCGAGTTCCAACTCCGCAAACTCTTCCTCGACCCTCAATCCTGCCTCGACTGCACTCTCGCTTTCGCCCGGCAGTGCGACTATGGCATCACTGCAACAGCTGCAATTCACAGCCAGAATCAGTGGAAGTCCGAACACGGCCGTAACCTGGTCAGCGAGTGCCGGAACGATTTCGAGCAGCGGATTTTTCACCGCGCCTAAGGTGTCTAGCGATACAACTATCGTGATAACGGCCACGAGTGCCTCCGACCTCGTGTCTAATCCTCCGCCTGTAAAGGGCGGCGGGCGTACCACCGACCTCAGCACGGCTCCGAAAGCAACGGGAGTAGGTTCGCACGCGTCGGCCATCGTCACTGTTACAGCTCCGGGCACCCTGGCTGTCACGAACTCCGCACTCCCTGCAGGCGACGCTGGTGTACCTTACACCGCCCTGCTCTCAGCAACCGGTGGCGTACCGCCTTACCTCTGGAGTCTTACAAGTGGGACCCTGCCATCTGGAATCCGGCTGCAAACCTCCAACGGCGAGATAACAGGAATAACCGCTCTTCCCGGATCATATACTGTCATTCCAAAGGTGACCGATTCAGCCGGACATACTTCGTCGGCTGCTCTCGAACTGTCGATTTCCTCAAGTTCAGTCTGTGGGCCACCGGTTTATTGTTCCCGGACCGACGTCGATATCGTTCAACTACCGTCGAACCTGCCCAACGTGGGGAACCTATCGGGCGTCAACACCATCGTCACCGACCCCGACTTTGGCAACCGTATCGTGCGAATTACGGATGCAGAGACCAATCCGCTAAAAGCCTTTAAGAACCGGACTTACGTTACAGCAACTAGCGGCAGCGCCGACGAGAATCTCTGGAACATCGACTCGACGCTTTTCGTCATTCAGGACAGCGGAGCAAATTCTTATCCCTTCACCTTCAACCCGACCACACTGCAAGCGGCTCGGATGTATGTCTCGAGCTTTCCTGCGACGCACGGGCTCAGGCTGTCGGACAGCGGTGACTGGAGCCGTGTAAACGCAAGTGTTCTTTATACGTATTCAGGAACTGCCATCAGCAAATACGACTTCTCCGATCGAACCAATCCTCCTTCCCCGCAATTGGTCTATGACTTTACGAGCAGTCCCAATTGTCTTCCGGCTGGGTTCACGGCGACGTGGCATACCAAAGGTGGGGTAGGCGCCGACGACGCTGCGTTCGGCATGGCGTATTCGAATAGCGGAGGCCAGGAAACCGGAATCTATGCTGTCGCCTACAGAGTTGGCAGCGGTTGCAGCGTGCTGAATACGAAGACCGGCCAAGTGACCGGCGATTGGGGAGCGAAAGGAACGATCACCTTACCGGATCGCTGGACGATCCACAACGTGAAGCTATCGAAGGACGGAAACTGGCTTGTCATTGCCAGCCAAGTGTGTACATCGTCCACGTGTTCGCAGGAGCCGTACTTCTGGCAAATCGGCACGACCAACGTCGTTGCCTGCGGTGAAAGCGGCCATTGCGACGGTCACTGGACCGAAGGTTACTCTCATTGGGTCAATAACAACAACTCACCGCTCTCCAACCAGATGATCCGGTTGTTTGGAGAGTCGAATTCCGTCAGCAGCCTCACCCACAATTTTCCCTTGGGATTGTCCGGATATTTTGACCAACACCAGTCGTGGAATAATGTCGATCCCGGCGACAGTTTGCCGTTCGCCTCCACCACCTGGATCCCGACCAGCCCTTTCACCGCTCCTTGGTACAACGAAATCATTGCCGTCGCAGCCGATGGCAGCGGGACAACCTGGCGATTCGCCCACAGTTTCATTACCACCCGCTCACAGAGTTTCAGTACCCAGTACGGTATTGGCTCCGTTTCGCAGGATGGGAAATTTTTCATCTTCTCTTCCGACTGGATGGGTAGTCTCGGATCGGAGTCGGGAACCACAGCCTGCACGATTGGTATCAACTGTCGCGGCGACGTCTTTGTCGTCGAAATGAGGTAGGGAGCCGGCCTGTCAGGGCATCGGTGTCGGATCCAGCGGAAGCTGCGCCGACTTTTCCGATGAGCGCCGGGCTACAATCGATGAATGGCTGTCCCAACTTGAAGGACGGTCTTCCCTTTCGCCGTTCCACACACCGAAGCACCGAACGATAGTGTAGATCACCGTGCATCTTTCGATACCCGACCTACACAGTTCGCCACGGCCTCCTGAAGGGCATAAAGCGCAAGGGTGGGCTCGGTTGGGTTCTGGCGTTGTTCTCACCAGTCATTGAGAAGGCCGAAAGATGATCCGCTGGGGCGGGGAAGCGACGACGCGCACACGGGTGAGCAATGTCTTTGGTCAGAGCATTGCGCGTACTACGAAGTTTATCAACTTCGTCAATCAAAAACTGCAGATGTTTTTCCATCAATGGAAGCGGGATCAAAACCACGCTCTTATCAACTTGGAATTACTGCTTGACCAGTTGGTCTTTGAGAAAGTGCCGGACATCCTGCACGAAAAGCGGGCTTGCTCACTCTATGTGCTGCACCATTTTCAGGAGCAAGAGTCCGTTGAGGAGCGCAAGCGAGAAGGCCGCGAATTTCGCGCTAGGGAAGGCGGCCTGCGAGACATGCTGAGCAAGCAGTAGGGTCGCTTAAGAAGGGTACTTGCCAGTCGATCAGGCGCTGAAGTGTGCAGTGCAGATTGCGATGCCTTCGACGCCGCGCCCTCTTATAATGCGTTAACGTCGGTTGATTTGAGTTTGCATGGCGGCCTCATACAACTCTCCTGCATTGAACGCCGGATTGATATTATGATGAGAAGATTTGGTGGGGCCGAGGTTATTTTCTTGTGTTCTGCCATTTATTGGATTTGAGGAGAGCTTACTCTCGATGTCGAGAATCTGGCAGCGCGCTCGCACGAGTTTCTTCTGGATGGTGATCATTGCATTGGCCATCCGAATTCTAGTGATTTGGCTGTTCCATACGTACCGATTCGGCCCCGGCGAGCCCTATAGATTTGGCTACGAAATGGGAAGGATCGGTCGATCCATCGCTCAGGGCAATGGCTTTGGCAATATCTACGGTGGTCAGACTGGTCCTACCTCCTGGGAACCCCCGTTGTATCCCTACATCGTAGGAGGTATTTTTAAGCTCTTCGGTGTCTATACTCGCCGTTCAGCCTTTGTGTTGCTGGCGATTAACAGCGTTTTTTCCGCCTTCACTTGTATCCCCATTTTCCTCATCGCCACGCGATGCTTCGGAAAACGAGCGGCGATCGGCTCGGCCTGGACTTGGGCGTTGTATCCCCTCTCAATCTATTGGGCTGCGACCTGGGTCTGGGAAACAGTCGTTTCTACGCTGCTGCTCACAATCGTTTTTTGGCTGACCCTAACCATGGAAGAAAGAACCGGCGTAAGACCGTGGATTTGGTTCGGCCTGCTCTGGGGCATTACTGTGTTGAGCAATCCCGCGCTTGTATCGTTCCTTCCTGCTTCCGGTCTGTGGATCCTATTCCGCTACAGCAAGAGAAACCGACCTTGGCTCGCCCGTGAGGTGGTAGCGTCCCTAGTATTTTTGGCATGCCTCCTTCCGTGGCAGGTACGCAACTACCGTACGTTCGGTCATTTTTTTTTCGTGCGTGGCGATTTTGGCATGACCTTGCGCATGGGAAACGGACCAGAAGCTCGAGGCGACTGGCTGACTGATCTGATCCCCTCGCGAAACCGCAACGAATTCGAACGCTACGCCAGCATGGGTGAAACGTCTTACGCTGCCGCGCAGAAACGAGAGGCGATCCAGTTCATCGAGGAGAACCCCGGCCGGTTTGCCGTGCTCTGCATCAAGAGAATTTTGTACTACTGGGCGGGAAACCCGCGTGCTTCTATCTTGCAGCCTTCGACCTTCGTCAACCTTCTTGAAATTGCCGCTGCCCTTATCTGTTTTTGGGGCCTCACCCATGCACTTTGCAATCGTGTTCCTGGTACGTGGCTGTTTTTCTGGTTGATTGTGCTTTTTCCGTTGGTCTATTACATCACATATCCAAACATCCGTTATCGTGAGCCGCTCGACCCTTTCACGATAATGCTTGGCGTCTTCTTAATCACCGATCAAAAAGCGAGTCGTCGGACCACAACTGAAAATTGCCTATGCAATGTGTCCACCTAAGTTCAATCGAGCCGATCATTGGGAAGCTTAGATACGCAACATTCGAGCAAACAGTTCCCGACTGAAAGGATTGGGATGCTGGGCATTTACAATCTTGCACAATTGTCGCCAGCTCGGGAGCTAACATCGTAGGATGGGTAGCACTCGGTCTGTAGCCGAGCGATATGTGTATTGTGGAGGCTTACGGAATTTAGCATCTGTGTGGCAGAGATTGCGAGGTCGCGGAGTTGGAGTGGTATTGATCTCGAAGTTGATCCTTGATTTCGATTTTTCCTTTCCGCGAACCTGGGATTGCGCGGATGTCGTGGTGTGCTTAGATGCAACTTCCTTAAGAAAGCCGACTGTACCCGCAAGCTGCAATCCATCATCGAGGATCACGCTACGACGCCGCCGCTTTTCGCCTTTCAACACGAGCGCGCTCATTTTCAAGACTGGCCGAAATCAATCCCGTGCTGATCCTGACGAAGGACGAATTATTCGGGCAATTCAAGAGGCGTTTTTCGGACGCCTACTCCGACAAATTCTCCAGAATGGGGGAGCAATCTGCGGGAAATCGGCGATTTGACATAGTCAACCAAGACCGACGAAGCCTCTATCGCTTTTGCCGAACCCACTAGGACCGTAGCGCCGTTACGTTCCCTGAACACGGATGGCCCTGCACACGGCGAGAAGCGCCTGATCGGCTGTTGCCCTCTCCTTGAAATCCTATTGAGGCCAAACTGGAACACGGGAACCGACCAGCGGAAAATCCACGATCAGCAGATGATTTTTCAGGCACCACACGAGCCGCGTACCGGCGACCTCCTGAGCGCCGACGACCCCGAGTTCAGTGGCGTATACAAAGCTGCAAATGCCCGTTCTCATTTGCACGGTTTGTCCACTTCATCTTGTTGTAGAAGAACCCGAAACGTACGGCCCGCGATAATCCGAATGAAGGGCGCGAAGCCTGCAGCGGCACCGACTTCGGTTGCGGCGTGGCATAGCTCAAAGTAATCGCAGTCTTCCCTGCCCACCGCGCACTAAAATTGCGACCTCCGGCTCCGATAGTTGATCCGCATCCGTCCCGTCGAATAACCGGACGAGAATAGGTCCCACATCCGTTTCGAGCTTCGACATCCATCACTGGGGTAAAGGGACCCTGTTGGCAGTGCGGTGAAAAGGCGCCCGCCGCCGTCAAGCCTGCTTTACTCCCTCGATCATCGCCCAAGCAAGCTTCGAAGTTTCCATCACCCAGATCTTCACAGACTGACGATGGCGCCACCATGGGTACTGAAACTCCGGGTCCGTCACGCCCTGGACCCACAGGTGAACGTTCGGGTCGTTCCTCGTAATCCTTCTCCAGAGCATCCCTGCTCGGCGCGTGTGATAGTTCGAGGTCACGATTGCGATCGACCGCCAGTTGTGTTCTCGAATACACAGGCTGACGACTTGCGCCTCCTGCACCGTCGAGTCTACATCCGCATTGGTCTCGCAAAAGTCCACACGAGCAGCCAGGTTGTTGCCGTAGCTTCGTTCGAGATACGACCGGGCGATGGGTGGGATAGACTGGCCCCAGTAAGACTCCTTGGGAAAGCTGAGCAAAACTCGGTCGGCAACTCCCCGCTGTAACAAATTGATAGCTCCGGCGATACGGACTTTCTCAGCGACCATCGATCCTTGGAGCACGATGGCCGCATCAATATGCCCCGGTGGCGGATCGTCGGCAATCAACAGTGCATCTCCCCAACCCAGTAAACACAGGACCACGACAACAACAGCGGCGAATAAGCAACCGAAGGCGCACAATACAGGCCTGGCCGACAAGGACATCCGAGTGCTTCCCCAATGCTGACCCGAGCCGGGTATCCGCACGACGGGTATTTAACGAAACGGCCCCAATTGTAGCATGCACCCTCGCAGTTATCCGGATACCGCATCTCCCGGTAGTGGGCTACTTTCACTTCAAGATAGCCCACTACCCATCTCCCGTTGCAAGGCATAGTCCTGCAAACATCAGGGAGGATTCCAGGACTCCAGCCACTGTCGGCTTCCGTGCTATGGTCAGCCCGAAAGCGAGCTAAACGGGTGGACAATGGAAATTGTCGTTTTAGAAACTCTGCCTTTCGGATCCGCGCTATGGGCTCCACGGCCTACAAGCTTTGCAATGATCTCACTGGTCTCGCCGATTAACCTTAATGCCTTGAATCCCAAGAATGAGTGTGAGGTACTTCTAACCAGGCGGACGGCCCGCACAGACTCAGGACTGGTGTCGCAGCGAGCTTCCGCTGAACGAACGCCGGATATGGGTGAGATTCTTGCGCGTCGCCCCGCGAAGTTCGTCCGAGAACGTACAACAGAATAAAAAGCGGTTGTTCGCATCGGCATAAACCCTCACAGGTGAGAGAATCTATAATCTGAGTGCAGAACATGCGAACAGCAAATTGAACTAGCGCAGCACGGGATTGGGGTTAGTTGGTTCTACTCTATTCTCTGTGGTCCATCTGTTCTAGAGGAATCCGACTTTGAAGGTGCGTTGCAAGGCCATTGATTTCTCAATTCCGAAAAAGTGATCGTTCGGTGCCCAAGAATTACATAATCTTCCTGATGTATCACGAGTTGGACATCGCGGGGCGGCCTCTGTGCCAGTCCGAAGCAGGGTACGCTCGTTACGTCCTGCCGGAGCTAACCTTTCGCACGCAAATGAATCACTTAAGGAGTAATGGATGGAAAGGACTGAGCGTCAGTCGAGCTCTTAAGTTTCCGGACGGACGTAGCGTCGCAATCTCTTTCGACGACGGCTGCGAGACGGACATCCTCGCAGCCTTGCCGATCCTGCAGCGAAATGGTTTCAAAGCAACGTTCTTCGTCACTTGCGGACGGTTGGGAAAGCGTGGCTATCTTTCGCCAGCTCAACTCAGAGAACTCAGCGGACACGGTTTCGAAATCGGATGTCACTCGATGACTCACTCTTACCTCACCGATCTCGACGACAGCGCCCTGCGGCACGAAATAGTCGACTCCAAGATTCAATTGGAGCAGATTATTGGGCGTCCCGTAGACCATTTCTCGTGCCCGGGAGGACGCTGCGATCAGCGAGTGGTAACCGTGGCACGCGCGGCCGGCTACCAAAGTGTCGCCACTAGCCGCATTCAGGCGAACTCAAGAAGTACAGACCTTTTTGCGCTGGGCCGAGTAGCGATCTTACGAGATGTTTCCTTGAACGCTTTTGTCGCCATCTGTGAGGGAAAGTCGCTATCCCGCATTCGCGCTCAGAGCGCCTTCCGCGAGGTGGCCAAGCACATTTTGGGCAATGCGCTTTATGATCGTATGCGGGCCACTTTACTGCATCGCCAAAGCCAGCTCCCTTAGATGGGAGCCATTTAGATGCATCGGCTGTGGATCAGGTCGCCCCACTCCTCCTTGCAACCTCTGTTGGCAGTTCTTCTAAACACTGAGTAAAATGGGTTTACGTTGCAATTCGGCGGGAACGGACAGTCATCAACTTGTAAATGACACTCTTCCTACGGTCGCTTGCGGTGCTGGGTTTTAGCGGGGTTGTCTGCGCGGCGCAGAATCACGTACCTCCCAGCCATGACAGACTTCAAAGCAACACGTGCGGACCGCCGGAATATTGTGCACGCACTGACCGTCGGGTTGAACCCTATCCAGAAAAACCGCCAGTAATAGGACCAGCCGGCTCTGTCATTATTGATCCTAATTTCGGATCGCGCATTGTGCGCATTACCGACGGTAGATCCGATCCCACGGAGGCTGGCCGACCGCTGTACACACCCTCTTCCGCAGAACAGAATTCGTGGAATAACAACTCCACGATGTTCTACGTTACTACTTCTGGGGGATCTTTTCTAATCTACGATTTTGATCCTACTACCATGAGGACACGACGGGCCAAGAGCCCGAATCTTCCGTGGGGGGCAGAACCACAGTTCAGCTTCCGGCAGCCCAACCTACTCTATGGGATCAATCGCCGGACCGCGGTCTTCGAACAGTTCGACTCGTCGACCGGCCGGGTCACGGAAATCAACGATCCTTCAAAATGCCTCAAACTCGGCCCCAGCGACCATGGAAGCGGCATTACGGTCAGCGCCGATGACAATCGCTTCATGGGCGCCTTCGGACCCAAGCAAGACGAGTATCCCTTCGTCTACGTTTACGACAAAACGCAAGGCTGCCGCTGGCTGAACATGGAGACCGGCGAAGTCGGCGGCCAGTGGGGGCCCAAGGGCACAATTTCTTCTCCCGACCGTTTTCCTCTTCATAATGCGCGCATGGCAAAGTCTGGAAAATTTCTCTACATGACTCGCGGCAGTGGCGAAAGCCCCGGCCATCGCTGGGCGGTATGGAAAATTGACACGCTGAATGTGAGCATTTGCTCGCGGGGTTGCAGCGGCCACCACGTGCTCGGGTATTCCCACATTCTGGGCGTCTCCGGCCTCACTCATCCAATGGATCTGTGGAGCCGGCCCCTCAACAACCTGGAGAAAGATGCTCCTCTGGTCAGCCCATTGGAATCCGGCAAAGAGCTTTGGTTCGACTCTCATTTTTCGTGGAACAATGTGGATCTGGATGATTCCACTCCCGTCTGTTTTTCCACCTATCAGGCCACGAATCCGGACACACCCGGCGCCGCACCATTGACGAGTGGACCATGGGACAATGAAATCGATTGCGCGGAAACGGATGGGAAAGCTTCCAGGATTTGGCGCTTTGCCCATACCTACAGCACGGCTAGGAATGGCTTCTGGTCGACTCCGCGAGGAAATGTTTCCCAGGATGGCCGATTTTTCATGTTCACCTCCGACTGGGAAGACCAACTGGGGAAACCGCCGGCTGGCGAAAAATACCGGACCGATGTTTTTGTGGTCGAACTGAAATGAACCCCTGGCTACAGAACACACTTGCGGCGGAGCGCCAGACCTGAATGGAACTTTCTCAAGGTGCGCGACCTCTTTCACACCGAAACTTTCATCACATTGGCTTTGTCGTCGCATCCATTCAAGACGCGGCACCCGGTTTTCTGGACGCGCTGCACGCGGAGTGGAACGGGAAAATTTTTCACGATCCCATTCAGGTCGTCCGAGTGACTTTTCTGCGCAGCAATCAGGCTGGGAATCCCCCGCTGGAACTGGTAGAGCCTTCGGGAGAAAACTCGCCGGTCATTCCCTTGTTGAAACGGAGCGTTGGTTTACACCACCTGTGTTACGAGATAGACGGCTTGGAAGAGTAACTCGCTGTGAGTCGCGCCCAAGGCGGCCTCATAGTCAGACCGCCGCTTCCCGCGGTAGCGTTTGGAGGCCGCCGCATTGCCTGGGTCTATACCAAGAACAAGCTTCTGCTCGAATATTTGGGACGTCAAAAGAGGCCGGCTGAAGAATGAGTTCGGATTCCAAAGACTTGGACCTGCGAAGCGAAATCGACCGTTTGATAACGGCTGGCTCCGCGGATTTGGCTGGTTTGCGCCTCTCCGAACTGTGGCGCAACGAGGCCGGCGCCGCTACTGCCGCCTTTCTGGTGAATCGCTGCGAAAAACTGCGCGGAAAGATTGCCCTGATTTCCTCTCGCGTGGCTGTTCTGCGATCTTTCACTGTGGAGCCGGCCATCCCCCTGCTCAGAGCTGAGGCCTTCTTGCACGGAATCGATTTGACGGTGCAGATGGGAGACTTCAACGCCTATGTCCAGGAAATCCTTGATCCGGACAGTTCGCTTTACGGTTTTAAGCCAGACGTTGTTGTGGTCGCCGTAAGGACGGCTGATCTGGCTCCCGAACTTTGGCAAGGGTATGCCGATCTCGCACCGGAAGCAGTCTCAGCGACAGCCGAGCGCGTGATCAACAATTTCAGCCAGTGGATTCGAATTCTCCGCGAGCGCAGTTCCGCCGCTGTAATTATTCACTCCCTCGAACTTCCGGCGCGTCCGGCCACGGGCCTTCTGGATGCGCAGCAAAGCATCGGCCAATCTGCCGCCATCCAGCAAATCAACCAGGCAATGAAACAGATCGCGATGGAACATCGAGGCGTCTACATTCTCGATTACGACGGACTCGTCGCCCGGCATGGCCGCCTCCGCTGGCATGACGAACGAAAATGGCTCACGGCTAGAATGCCGATTGCGGCGGATCATCTCATCTACATGGCGCGCGAGTGGTTGCGCTTCCTGGTTCCTCTTTCCGGCAGAATTGCCAAGGTGCTCGTGACCGACCTCGATAATACGCTGTGGGGAGGCGTGATCGGCGAAGATGGGATGACCGGAATTAAACTCGGCGCGGAGTATCCCGGTGCTGCCTATCAAAGCTTGCAGCACGCCCTGCTGGATTTGGCGCGGCGAGGGATTCTGCTGGCCATCTGCAGCAAGAATAATCCTGAAGATGCGATGGAAGCCTTGGAGAAGCATCCGGGAATGCTCCTGCGGCCCAAAGATTTCTCCGCCGTCCGCATCAATTGGGATGACAAGGCGCAGAACCTGCGAGACATCGCCTCCGAATTGAACGTCGGAGTCGATAGCCTCGCTTTCCTGGACGACAACCCGGTGGAGCGGGCACAGGTGCGTAGCGCGCTGCCTGAAATCATGGTCCTCGATCTGCCCGAAGATCCCATCGCCTACGCTGCTGCGGTGCGGGATTGTCCGGTCTTCGAACGTCTGGCGCTTTCGAATGAAGACCTGCGGCGCACAAGCCTCTACGCCGCCGAACGCGAACGCTCCGAAGCGGAAAATAATTTTCAAACCAAAGAGGATTTTTTTCGTTATCTCGAGCTGGAAGCCGAAGTCGCTCTCGTATCGGGAGCCACAATCGCCCGGGTCGCGCAGCTCACGCAAAAGACAAACCAGTTCAACCTGACCACACGGCGCTACAGCGAACAACAGATCGCCGAAATGGCCGACCGCCCGGGATGCCAGGTTCTTTCCATCAAAGTGCGCGACCGGTTCGGCGATCACGGCTTAGTCGGCGTCGCCATCACCCGCGACGAAGGTGGAACCTGCCAGATCGACACCTTCCTGCTCAGTTGCCGCGTCATTGGACGAAGCGTCGAAACCGCGTTGCTTGCGTATATAGCGCGCAACGCCGCCTCTCGCGGATGCGAGCGCTTGCACGGGTGGTTTCTTCCAACCAAAAAGAATGCTCCTGCGAGCGACTTTTACCGGCAGCATGGATTTGAAATGGCCGATCACAACGATGTCGCCTCGCTGTGGTCTCTGAATTTGACGCAGGGTAGGGTCGATTCCCCGCAATGGATTGAAGTAAGCTGATGAATGGGGCCATGATTGAACGTATTTGAACAGGTTCGAGGCATAGCGTCTGATCTCCTCGGAATTCCCGCAAACCAAATCAGTGCTGCGTCTTCTCCGGAAAACATCGAAGCATGGGATTCGGTTCAGCACTTGAACCTGGTCCTCGCGATCGAAGAGAGGTTCCAACTGCAACTATCGCCCGAAGAGATCGAGCAGATGAAAAACATTGGCGACATCGCGGCCCTCGTTGAGAGTAAACGGCAAGCCGCGCCGAGCTAGTCTTGCCCATAAGAATCCAAGCTTATCGTGAAGAGCATGAGCCGGCGGTTGCTGATTTCAATCGGCGGCTGCAGCGGTCTTTGGCCGACCGCGATCTGGTGTTTTCCGAAAAAGCCAGCCCGCAATGGCTTCCCAACAGTGGTAACGCTCCCGTGTGGAACGAGTTCTTTCTGGCAGTCGAAGACTCTTGCGTAAGGGGCGCCTATGGACTTAAACAGGAACAACTGTTCGTTCGCAACAAAGGAACGCACAGGATAGCCTGCTACCACCATTCGCTTTCCGAAGGCATTGTGGATAGAGCTTATGCAAGTGTTGGAGCTTTGCTCGTCAGGGATGCACTGGCCCGGCAGCCGCTGCTTTACGTGCTCGGCATGGGAGGATTCGAGAACCCCCTGGCAAAGATGCTCAAGGCACTTGGGTTCAGCCTGACTTTGCTGCCGTTCTATTTCCGGGTCGTCCATCCCAACGCTTTTCTCCGGGAAATGAAGGCGCTACGTAGCACACCATGGCGCGCAATCCTGATGAACATGGCGGCTGCGACGGGAACGGGATGGCTTGCCATCAAAGCGGCGCAGACTGCCGCCGGCCTCCCGGGCCGTCCCGGTAATTTCATAGTTGACGAAGTCAGTGAATTTTCGGCCTGGGCTGACGACCTCTGGAACGAAGCAAAGGATTCGGTCAGCATGGCGGCTGTGCGCGACGCGAACACCTTGCGAATTCTGTACCCGGAAGGTGACAGTTTCCTGACACGCGTGCGCGTTACACAAAACGGCACGCCGATCGGCTGGGCAATCGTGGGAGAGCGCCGCAAAGACGCTTCGAAGTTTGGCGCAATGCGAGTAGGTTCCATTGTGGATTGCTGGGCGGCCCATCAACACGCTCTGCCCGTAGTGCGCGCGGCGACGAGAGCGCTGGAGCAGCGCGGCGTCGATCTGATCGTTTCCAACCAAGGTCACCACGCGTGGTGCCGCGCCCTGGAAAGGTCGGGCTTCCTGAAAGGACCGTCGACTTTCATCTTTGCCACTTCGAAAAAACTAACCGAATTATTGCAGCCGCTCCAGGAAAATCAGCTCTCCCTGCATGTAACTCGGGCCGACGGCGATGGCTTGCCCCGCAATTTCTGACTGATCAACTTTGTCTGTGGGCAAGCTTCGATTTGTCGCCCACTTCGGCGTTTAATTCGTAGCCCATTGAAGTCATCGCCGGCCCCCATGCCGCTTCTATATTGGCTACAGACTCAGCCGGCAGTACGGAGCGCCAGCCTCCGGACGATGCTTTGCGAACAAACGGCTTGTCCTGGCGCGTATATCTGGTCTGCACCCATTTTCCGCCCTGCGTACTCTCCAGTTGCCGCATGCGATCAGCGGAACTCAATTCGACGGCGCGAGCAAGTCGCTCGCTCGTGGGTTCAATGCCAAGCAGGGTGGCGACTTTCACCAACTCGCGCGCTGGATCGGCGATCAGATCCTCGTACCGCAGCAGAACGAAGTGTTTATCGTTCTGGCGCGTGCTCAGCCAGCTGGTCACATGGTCTCCCCAATTTCCCAGGCGGTTCCAGTAGTGCCCTTCAATCCAGCCGGGTACAAACCTCTCAATCGGACAGTCCTCGGCAACCGATTTCTGCTTCATTTCCCAGTGGTAGTTCGAGACGGCAACGTCCCGCGGGTCGCGAACGATATAGATGGTCTTCTTGTACCGCGGATCGAATACCTCATGGCTCTTAAGAATGCGCGGTCTGGGCAAATGCCGAAGATAGTGGTCACCATGCTTGTACATGTCGGGAACAAGACGTTCCACGTTTAGAAAAGTGACCGGCACTTCCGTATGCACCAAATTGCCGACCAGAAAACGCGTCCATGTATTCCCCGAGCGAGGGTACGAAGTCAGGAACACGTCGTCGGGGAAGATGGTGATGTCGCGCTCGATTCTGAGCCGACGAAAAAGTACGTCATTGACGCGCGAAAGATGTTTTAGTCCCCTCTTCAGCATTCGCTTGCCTCGGATTTCGAAGCCGCTCTCATGAATGTTTCACATCCCACCAGCACGTTGTTTCTTATTTTAGCAAGAGCGGTTAGGACGCTCGACAGCTAGGCCTCATCTGCTCCGGGAATCACGCTCTCCGGCGAGTTTCGCCGCCTCTGTAACCAGCCTTCAAACCGTTGTTTTTTCGCGAACAAATCTTTGGCCTGGGCCCGCAGCTTAGAAATAAAATTAAACCGCGATTTCCTAAACCAGGGCACGCGGTGCGCAACACAACCGTATTTCTCTTTATATGTCCCTTCTCCGCCCCAGTCGTAGATTTCGTTCCCGCGGCTCTTCCAGTACTTCATGGCATACCAATGAATCGCTTCGTTCGGCCGCAGGCTTTGGCTAGAACGAAAACTGGCATTGCCCCAGAATTCCGCAATCTTGTTGAAGCCGGGAAAAATGCCTGTGGCAATGCACTTCCCTTCCACATCGCGCGCCCGCACCAGCAGGATGCGGCCCGTCGGTTCCAGATTTTTCACCAGCGCCCGCACCCGCTCGACGTTATAGGTAGGCACCAGGCCCTGCTTAGCGAAAACATCCTTCAATTGTTCGTAATATTCATCCGCAAACTCGGCGTCATGAGCCTCCTCGAGGGTGACTCCGCTCTTCTCCGCCTTGCGCACGCAGCGGCGGCAGGCACTATCCATGCCGCTAAATAACTTCTCTTCTGTTTGAGTAAGATCGGTTCGGTATGAGGCGTAGGCATCGCAGGTAAAGCCGTTCTCCTCGCCGTCGCTGACAACAAAGAACGGATCGGAAACTTCGATATGCAGGCACTTCAGCGTGTCCCAGGCTATGCGCTCGATCGCCGCTAAAGCCGCGGCCCGCGAGGCTCCAGGCATCAGATTAAATCCCATGTAAGGCGTGGTCCACCCGGGGAACGAGCTTCCCAGAAGCCGAACACCGAAGCGCGAGATCACCAGCCCGGTAAAGTACCCGATGGCTTCCCCACCGTCTGACAATTCGCACAGGACGATCTTCGCGCGCTGTGTTTCGCGCACAAAGTGCAGCCACTCCCGAGTTTGAAATACGGTGCGGTCGGCAAAAGCGTCCAGCCTCGCCCAGTCGGCTGTTTCCGGATCGATGATCGTCGCCTTCATTTCCGAGGGCACCCCATGATAGTTGTGAGCTTGCTTTACCTACCAGCAAATCCCCTGGTAGGACGCGGCCGTTCCCGGACGAGAAGCCGACGCCAGGTTAACCAGATCGATCACAACCTGCTCAGGACGCAGGCATCCGGCGAGTTGGTCTTTATCAACTTTGGTGGCGATGACAACCACCTCGCCGCTCCGCACCACTTCTTCAAGATCAGCGGAAAGCAGCGAACCAATATGCGGAATCACTTCCTCAATATATTGTCGATTCGATCCAGCCAGCCGCCCCAGAGACACGTCCCGATCCCAAACCCGCAGTTGGCTGCCTTCTCCGAGTAGCCGCTTAATCATCTGCACCTGTGGGCTTTCTCTCAGGTCGTCGGTCCCGGGTTTGAAGCTTAACCCTAGAAACGCAATCTTCTTCTTGTTGGTACGGAGCACTGCCTCAACCGCGCGATCGATATGCAGCGCGTTGCTCAGCAGGACGGATTCGAGAAGAGGTAGCCCCAGATCGAGTTCTTTCGCGCGATGGCCCAGAGCCCGCAAATCCTTCGGCAGGCAAGATCCGCCAAAAGCGAAGCCCGGTGACAAGTAAGCTGGAGAAATATTAAGCTTTGTGTCGGAGGTGTAAATCTTCGTAACCACTTCCGCATCCACTCCGAGGCTTTTGCACAGCGTTCCCACCTCGTTGGCGAAACCGATCTTCACCGCGTGGAATGCGTTGCAAACATACTTCACCATCTCAGCGACCGGGATGCTCGTCTCGAACACCGTACCCGGGATGGGTTTATAAAGCTGACGCACCAACACTAAATGTTCCGTGTTCTGCGCGCCGAGCACGGTATAAGGAGGCTGAAGAAAATCTGCCACCGCGCTTCCTTCGCGCATGAATTCCGGGTTGTAGCAGACGGCAAAATCCGTCCCCGCGCGCCGTCCGCTGGCCTTCTCCACCGCCGGAATCACCAACGACTCGGTCGTCCCCGGCAACACCGTACTTCGCAGGACGATCACATGATACGAATTCTTCTGTCTTAGCGCCGCTCCAATTTCATGAACCACTCGCTCCACATAGCTCAGATCAAGCTTTCCGCTGCGCAAACTCGGTGTTCCTACGCAGACGAAAGAAATCTCCGAATCCAGAACCGCCCGCGCCGCGTCGGTTGTGGCACGCAGCCGGCCAGCCTGATGTCCCTCTTCCACCAGTTCGCTCATCCGGGCTTCGATGATGGGACTGCGTCCGCTCGCCATCATCTCCACTTTCGCCGGACTCACGTCGACCCCAGTCACACGATGGCCCACATGAGCGAAGCATGCCGCCGTGACCGAACCCACGTAGCCCATGCCAAACACACTGATCGACAGATCCAATCTCAAGCTCCTCAATCCGCGCCGATAAGGTGACCTTCTAGTATGCCAGTTCTTTTACTCGTCTCGAACGTGACCTAAGTTTTCTTTTCTCGTCACGCTTCTTCTCGGATTGGAGTATACGGGTGCAGTGAGGATAAACTCTGAGGGTGCCTCTCACCGCGCGAAGACTGTGGTCTCGCTTGTCCGACATGAGTTGGGATGAACTCGAGGCACGCGCGCGCCAGGAAGTCTCCAAACGGCTCGATGTAGCCCTCTGCGGAATCGGGCTGCAACCGGCTCGAAACGGGTTGCGTAGCGCTTCCGGGCCGTCAGGAAATTTCTTCTTTTCCAAGGACGAACTGGCCAGGCGCGTCCGTCTTTTGCGAGAACATCTACCCTCCGAGCCGGAAGAAATTGTCGGGGAGGCCGACGAAATCTGCCGCCACCGCTTTCGGCTCTTAGGCTACCGGGACCTCGACTACGGCGCTGAAATCGATTGGCATCTGGATGCGGTCCATGGCCGGCGCTCCCCGCTGATACCGTGGTTCAAGATTGATTTTCTCGATTTTGCGCAAGTCGGTGATCACAAAGTTGTTTGGGAGTTGAGCCGCCATCAACATCTCGTCACTCTGGCGAAGGCTTGGCTGCTTACGAACGAAGAAGTTTACGTCCAGGAAATCCTGGCGCAGTGGTATTCGTGGAAGAGCGCCAATCCTTATCCACTGGGAGCGAACTGGGCCAGCAGCCTGGAAGTCGCGTTCCGTAGTGTGTCCTGGATTTGGCTCCGGGAAATGCTTTTGGAGTGTCCCGCCGTGCCCGCCGGTTTTCAGCAAGACTTGCTGCGCGGGTTGGCGTTGAACGGCCGCCATATTGAACAATACCTGTCTACTTATTTCTCTCCAAACACACATCTCTTAGGAGAAGCGGTCGCGCTTTTTTTTATCGGAACCATGTGTCCTCAGATTTCTTCTGCCGAAAGATGGAAGCGGATGGGCTGGCGAATCGTTGAAGAAGAAGCCCGTCATCAAGTCCGGCCCGATGGCGTGTATTTCGAGCAATCGTTGTATTACCACGTGTACGCTCTGGATTTCTTCCTGCACGCGCGTTTGCTCGCTTCGCGCAATGGAATGGAAAGCCCCTCGGAATTCGATTTTGTCTTAAAGAGGATGTTGGCCGTTATTCAGTCTTTGGCTCAGGCCGGTCCGCCCGATGGCTTCGGCGACGATGATGGGGGACGGGTTTTCAATCCTCGACGCAACCGTGCCGACCACCTCACCGATCCACTCGCGATCGGCGCGGCGCTTCTTCAAGACGAAGAGCCTATTGCGGGGTCTCGGCTTACCGAAGAAGCCATCTGGCTATTCGGCGAACAGGCTCTCTCCCGGAGTGGCCAACGATGCAAATCTAGTTCGAGACTGAAGACTCACGCCTTCCGGGATGGCGGACTTTTCGTAACCGCAAGTTCCGATCCGCCCCAGCAACTGATCATTGATGCCGGACCTCAGGGCACGGGCCGCAGTGGTCATGGCCACGCCGATGCATTGAGCGTCAAGTTAGCGTTCAGTGGCCGAAACTGGCTGGTCGATGCGGGAGCTTTCTGCTATATCGGTCATGGCAACGAGCGAAATGCTTTTCGCGGCACGCGCGCGCACAATACCCTGACGATCGACGGCGTCGATCAGGCTGAACCCGATGGTCCATTCGGCTGGAAGTACATCCCAAAGACACAGACAGAGAGTTGGATTACAGGAGAAACTTTCACTTTTTTTGCCGGATCCCATTCCGGATACGAACGTCTCCCCGAACCAGCGCGGCACCGGCGCTTTGTATTTCATCGGCACGGCGCGTTCTGGTTAGTACGCGATGTTGTCGAGGGAAGTGGTTCCCATCTTCTCGAAACATCCTGGCACCTTGCGCAAGGCCTGAAGGTTTCTCCGCGGGAAGGAGGTTTCGATGTGAATTCGGGGGAGAAAGAATCGAATGAGGTCGGATGCAACCGTTTGACTCTTCTTCCCGTCGTCGATCCAGCTTGGCGATGCGAACAGATCTCAGAATACGTTTCTCCCGCATACGGCGTGAGAATGAGTGCGCCCGTGGTGCGTTGCAGCGCCCGAGTTGAACTTCCAGCAGAACACGCGATTATGCTGATCTCAGGAACCGGAATGGAACCGCCGGGCACTTTTCTCCGAGACAACCCACCGAACGCCCCTGTGGCCCCGCAAGCAGCCTACAGGTACCAGCACGGGAGCGAAACACACGCCATGATTTTTCAGCAGGCTCAGAATGCCGCCTGGAATTATGGTCCATGGCAGAGTGACGCCCGGTTTTTCTATTTCTGTGTTCGGGATCACCGTGTGGAGCACTTGGCGCTTTGCAACGCAACCTTCGCCAAGCTGCGCGACCAGTCCCTGATTTCAGGGGACGCCACTTTACAATGGTTGGAGTGGAGCCGTGTACAAGGCGAGCCCCGATTCGGCTGCTCGGATGCGGTTGCGGGCCGTTCTTTTTACGAAACTGCACTCGATTCAGAAATCGACTTTTGAAATTGAGCTTTTGCTTGACCTAGCACGCCGATTTCCGACGCAGAGGTATTCCAAAATCAATGTGTGGCATCACCGGGATCATGCAATTCGGAAAGGCGCCAGTCGATCCTGAGACTCTGGGCCGGATGTGCACCGCCATGGTGCACCGCGGCCCCGACGACGAGGGAATCTACACCGATGGCCCTGTCGGAATTGCCATGCGCCGCCTCAGCATCGTCGATCTTGCCACCGGACATCAGCCTCTTAGCAATGAAGAGGGCACAGTCTGGATTGTTTTCAACGGCGAAATCTACAACCACGCCGCATTGCGCGAACAATTGCAGGCCTGCGGCCATCAATACCGCACCCACAGCGACACTGAGACCATCGTTCATCTCTACGAGGAGTATGGCGCTGACTGCGTGCAACACCTGCGCGGCATGTTTGCCTTTGCCATCTGGGATTCGCGCCGCCAGCGCCTTTTCATCGCGCGCGATCGGCTCGGCATCAAGCCGCTCTATTATCAACTGACCTCGCAGCAACTTGTTTTCGGCTCCGAGATCAAAGTAATTCTCGCCTGCCCGAGAACTGAGGCGGGGTTTGATCGCACTGTTCTTCCCGAGTATCTGGCCTTCGGATATCTCTCTGGCGAGCAAACTTTCTTTAACGGAATTCGCAAACTGATGCCGGGTCACTGGATGGAGGTCGATCCCACCGGACAAATCCGCATGGAGAACTATTGGGACCTGCGTGTAACCGAGAGCGACCCCTCGCAACCAGAGAGTTACTATGTCCAGACCTATCGCGAAATGCTGGAGCAAGCGGTCAGCAGCCACTTGATGAGCGATGTGCCCCTCGGTGTCTTTTTGAGCGGCGGGGTCGATTCCAGCGCCGTGGCCGCGTTGATGACAAAAATCCGGCGGTCTCCAGTGGAGACTTTCTCCGTGGGCTACGCCGAAGACGCCTACAGCGAACTGCCCTATGCGCGAGTTGTAGCGAAACACCTGAACTCAACTCACCACGAAGTTTTCGTCAGCCAACAGGATTTCTTCAACAGCCTGCCGCACTTGATCTGGCATGAAGACGAGCCCATCGTCTGGCCTTCTAGCGTAGCTCTTTATTTTGTAGCCAAGCTCGCCCACGAGCGCGTGAAAGTCGTGCTCACCGGCGAAGGCGCCGACGAAACTCTCGGAGGCTATTCCCGATACTCCTTCACTCTAAAGAATGCGGCCTGGGACCGCCTTTATCGGCGGATCATTCCGGGAGCACTCCGGGGCGCGATTCGCAGTTCCATCGCCGATTCGACCTTGATCGGCGCCACAATCCGTCGCAAGTTGTCGCACACGTTTCTTGCCCGCAATGGCAATTCATGGTCTTCGTTCTACTTCGACAACTTCCTGTCCGCGTTCAGCGAGGGCGATCAATCGGAATTACTCTCCCGCGAAGTTCTCGCAGAATGCGCAGCTGGAGCAGCGTATCGGCACGTACTGGATTATTGGGAGCACTCCTATGGAGAAATGCTCTATCGCCTGCTCTACACTGACATCAAGACTTATCTTGTTGAACTACTGATGAAGCAGGACAACATGAGCATGGCCGCCTCTATCGAGAGCCGGGTCCCTTTTCTCGATCATCCCTTGGTGGAGTTCGCTACGAACATTCCGCAGAATCTGCAGCTCGGAGGATTTTCCGGCAAGCGCATCCTGAAAAAAGCCGTCGAGGATCTGTTGCCGCATTCCATCCTGTACCGCCCGAAATTAGGCTTCCCCACGCCTTGGAGCCGCTGGCTGGCTGGTCCGCAGTTGGACGTAATACGCAACTTGCTTCTGGAGCCACGCAGTATGGATCGCGAGTTGTTCCAGCGTTCAGCCGTCGAGCGATTATTCGACGAGCATCGCTCCGGTCATCGCGATCATTACGATCGTATCTGGCGCCTGCTGAATCTCGAGTTGTGGCACCGGGTCTGCCTCGAAAAGGAAGCCCACGAGCCGGCTATGCCCACGGCGCGCTAAGCTCCGGACGAATTCATGCTTTCATTTCATGAGAGGCCAAAGCTCGATACACCTCCAGCCATTGTTCCTGCACAACGGGCCAGGAGTAGGCTTGAAACTCTTGCCAGGCATTTGAAACCAGCCGCTCTGCCAACTCGGAATCCTGCAGAACTCGGAATACATTTTGCGCCAGCGCCACCGCATCTCCCGGAGCCGAAAGCAACCCTGTGCGCTCGTGCTCAACAACGTAGAGCATCCCTTCTGGCTCCGTGCTTACAACCGGCATTCCTGATGCGAAAGCCTCTAGGATCGAGACCGGCATATTGTCGAGGCGAGAGGCGTTGACGAAGATATCGGCCTGGTCGTAGAAGCGTCCAATCTCACTGCGTGCGGCAACACCTTTGAAGATAACTCCGGATAAATTCATCTCCCTTACTAGGTTTCGAATGTCACGTTCCAGTGGCCCGCCGCCAACCAGGTCGAGCCTCGCATTCGGAAACGCTTTCCTTACTTCAGCGAACGCCCGCACCACGACATCGATACCGTAGTACGAATGAAAGCCTCGCGTGCAAACCAGGTAAGGACGCAATGGCCGGCGAACTCGAAAGGAGAATTGCAACGGATCCACCACGTTCGGGATCGCTTCGGCCGATAATCCGAATTCCGCCATAACGTCGACCAGGTACCCAGAGGGGACCACCAGCCTATCAGTTTCTTTCAGCACCCGACGTGCAATAAAAGACCGTTGCAAATGATCCCGGCACTCTCCGCTGTGATAGTTGATCAGCGTTTTCTTTCCTCGCAGACGCGCCAACACCCACGCCGGAAGCGGCGCCAAAAGAAATGATGAATAAGAAGCAGAAAATATGTGCACGACATCCGTATCCTTCAACCCGCGCCAGAGGCCGAAGACATATAAGGGTTCACGGATAACCGTTCGCAAAAATGGCACTCGCTCAGCCCAGCCCAGCCCGAAAGGAAACCGCGGATCGGCGGGGACGAAATGCGGATCTACGTCCGGATCATCCTTCCAATTGCGCAGCAGCAGATCGGCCTGCACCGACTGGCCACCAACGTAACGCAAACTGGGCGCAACAAAGGCCACACGAACCCGAGATTCGCTGATTGGACAAGAGTGTGGCCTGCGCGGGCCGGCGCTCCGGCTTCTGCTCCGGCTCCTACTGGACAGCAACTGCGAATAAAGTTCGCAGTATCGCTCACTGATTCGCTCAATGCTGAAGTTCTCTTGTGCAAATTGCCGCGCCCGGTAGGATATCTCCCGCCGAAACTCTTTATCTATCAGCACGCGCTCTATCCCGTCGGCGAGCGCCTCCTCATCATTAGGAGAAACCAGTACAGCGCGCCGATTGCTACCGAGTTCGCAGTTTCCGCCAACGGCGGTAGCCACCACCGGCACTCCAGCGGCCATGGACTCCAGCATCACATTCGACAGACTTTCCGAGACCGATGGCACGATTGATATATCGAGGTTCGCCAAGACTGCGGGAATATCACGGCGATCGCCCAGGAACGTAACTCTGTTTCCCACGCCGAGTTCGCCTGCTTGGCGCTCCAGTTCCGCGCGCAACGGTCCGTCTCCCACCAGCATGAATTCTAGATTAGAGAATTTCGGTACCAGCCGCGCCGCCGCTCGCAGAAACCCACCTTGGTTCTTATAGCCCGCATTCATGCGGGCAATCATTCCGACGCGAACAATTCCCCCATGCCCTTCCAGAGCCGGCGCTTTCGCCGCGAATGCCTCGGGCGGTAAACCATTGCCAATCACAACCAATTTACGTTCCTGCAAACCTGCCTGCAGCAGCCGGTCTGCGGCCGCCTGGGAGTTGCACACCACCCGATCACACCAGCGAAACATCTCCAACTGAGCGCGGAATTGTGCGGGTGTAAGCAGATCTCCCAGTTGACGGTGACTGCCGACCACGACCGGAACGCGGGCCAGTCTTGCGGCCGGAATCAGCACTAGATTCGTGTAAAAGTCGAAGGCGTGAGCGACAGTAACCGCTGACCTCCTTAGATGACGCGCGAGCCGCCACCGGCTTCGATTCGATTGCCATCCATAAAGACTGCCACCCAATCCAAACGCAGGCAACTCGCCGAACCCATCGAGGCCATTCCCATCGAGAAATGATCCCTTTTTTTGTATGCAGCCGAGATGCACGTCGCACCCGCGCCTTTTCAGCGCGCCCGCAAGTTCGACGAACTGGCGCTCCGAGCCGCCTGTTTCCAGGCTGTTAGTCATGAGAAAGATGGTGCCCGGGAAACAGGGCGAAGAAAGCGGGCCTTTGTCTTGCTCGGCAACGGGCCCCGATGGTTCAGCCCCGGCTTTATTCTCCACAGAAAAATTCATACCTAGTTCTCGGCCGCAGATGTAACGCGGTACAGCTTGGCATTCCAATCCGTCGACGAGATTTTCTCCAAAAAGTTGCGGTGCCACAGTTCCAGCATCAGCAAACGCCAAATTCCGTCGGAATGATCGCGGAACCCTTGAAAGTGCTCGTCAAGCAAGCGCCTTACGCCCGTCGGATTGAAATATCCCCGTTGCAGAGTTTGCGGCTCCAGCAGGACCGACATAGTCAGGTCCTTCAGTTCATTCCGAATCCAGTGCACCAGCGGCAGCGCAAAGCCCTGCTTCGGCCGATATAGCACTTCGCGCGGTACCCCAACACGCTCAGCCAGCTTGCGCAAGATATATTTTTGTTGCCCTCTTCGCAGTTTCCATTCGGCGGGCAGTCCCGTTGCCCATTCCACAAACAAGTGATCTAGAATCGGAACGCGCACCTCGAGCGATGTCGCCATGCTCATTCGATCCACCTTGGTTAGTATGTCGCCAACCATGTAGGTTTTTGTATCGACATACAACATTTGGCTGACAGGATCGGTCGTCGGGGCCTCGCCGAAATAGCGGTACATCACATTCTCGGGGTTGTCGCTGGTGCGCAAAATTTCCCGGAATTCATCAGACAAGAGTGGTATGTCTCTTTCGAACAAAGGAAGAAACGAAATACTGTCCACATAACGCTCCCGCCAAGGCAAGGAAACGTTGTAAGAGAATCTTCTTCCTCGCATGTTTTGTGGCAGCCAGGGGAAAACCTTCTCACGGTACAGATGCCTTGCCCAGCGCGGTATTCGCTCGAAGACCTGCCGGCGAAGATTGATCGCATACCGGTCGTATCCGGCGAATATCTCGTCCCCGCCATCACCCGACAGAGCCACCGTCACATGCTTGCGGGCCATGCAAGAGACGTAATAGGTGGGCAACATCGAGGAATCCCCGAACGGCTCCTCGAGCGAACTGGTCAATGTCTCCACAGTCTCCAGGACGTTAGGCTCCAGCACCAGTTCGTGATGCTCGGTATTGAAATGTTTCGCTACGATTCGAGCATAGTGAGCTTCGTTAAAATCATTGTGAGCGAAACCAATCGAGAAGGTCTTCACTGGTTTCGAGCTTGCGCGTGCCATCAGAGCGACCACTGTGGAAGAATCGGTTCCTCCACTCAACAAAGCGCCAAGCGGCACGTCAGAGATCAACCGGATTCGCACGGCCTCGGCCAGGCGCCACTCCAGTTCCTCCAAACATTCCTCCCGACTGCTGGGCTGGTGCGTTCCGTACGCCGGCAAGTTCCAATATTGACGAACTCTGACCTGACCTGCTTCGAACTCAAGCAAGTGTCCCGGCAGCAATTTTTGGATAGGGAGAAAAGCACTGATCGGATCGGGAATATATCCGAAATACATGTATTGCAGAAGCGCTTCGTTGTTCACCATGGCGAGATCCGGCGCCACGGCCAGGATGGCCTTGATCTCGGAGCCGAACAACAAACGCCCTTTCTCGACGGCGTAGTGCAGGGGCTTTTTCCCGAAACGATCACGCGCCAGCAACAGCTTGCGGCGGGGCTCGTCGTACAGGGCAAACGCGAACATGCCTCGCAGCTTGTTTACGCAGTCAGCGCCAAAGTCCTCATAAAGATGAACAATCACTTCCGTATCGGTGTGGGTATAAAAACGATGACCGCGCTTTTCGAGTTCGGTGCGCAATTCCGGAAAGTTGTAGATTTCTCCGTTGAAAACAATCCAAACCGTCTTGTCTTCGTTGAAAACCGGCTGGTGCCCAGCCGCCAGATCGATGATGCTGAGACGGCGCATCCCGAGTCCGACACCATCTTTAACATAGATGCCTTCGTCGTCGGGCCCTCGATGCACGATGGCCTCACACATCCGGTGAACGGTCGATTCATCTACCGTACCGTTGCGATAAGTTTCAACCACTCCTGCTATACCGCACATGCGCTATCCTTTCAGAATCATGTCGGAAGTATTGCCCAGCGGACCGCCTCTGGAATTCTTCTTTGTTGCCTGTTGCGTGCCGCTATCGCCATTTCTCGTGCGTGGACCGACTGTATCGCACTCGTCATCGCTGGTTGCGGAATAGATCTGCAGTTGTGCCGGAATATTCGGCCAAGCGCCCGGAAACGGTCGCAAACTTATCTGCTCCAGTCTGCAGGTTCGCCCGTGACTGGGCTCGATTCGATAATTCTGGCGGGGGAACTTCTGACTGTTCTTTTTCCTTTGCCATCGCCAATAACACCGAAGTGTAGGCGACTGCAAAATAAGGAAAATACTGGTACGCCACGGGCGCAAAGAATGCTCCCACGATGAATCCGACTAAAATCGAGTACAAAGCCCCTGAAAACAGAGCAATCTCAGGATCGTGGCTTGGCATTCGGCGCAGCCGCTTGAGATTGCTAAAGCCGCGACTGAAGAAGAGCAGGTAGAGCACCAGCGAGGCAAGGCCGCCCTCCACCCCGATCTGAAGATACGACACGTGAACATCCCGCCAGACGCCGGAATAGACGGTGAAATTCCCCAATCCAATCCCGAGAGGGTATAGCGCCATCACTTTCACACTCTGGACCATCAGAAACCGTCGCTGTTCGTATGACTCGTAAGCGCTGACGTCGGAGTCGCTTTCAATATTGCGTCCAGATATCGCGACAAAGCGACCTTTCAACCTTCCACCAGCGGCGACCCCAACCACCAACGCCACTACCAGGGCGGCCACAACGATGTGAGGCCGTTTCCCTCTGACGCCGAAAAGCCACAGGCAAACCGCGCCCGTGACCACAAGATTGATAAAGCCACCCCGAGAGGCGGTCATGAAGAAGGCAGTGCACAATACCACCATGGCCAATGCCCATCCCGCTTTGCGCGGAATGCCCCGAGAACTCAACAGGAAGGCGAAGCAGAAAGGAAGTGAAACAACGATCGCGAATGCCAGGTCATTCGGGTTGGAATAGATTCCTCCAATCGCACCTTCCAGCCGGGGATGGGACCTTCCTTTCAGCACAGACACAACCGCAATCACCGCGACCGATGCCGACTGGATGAAAATGATTCGCCGCAATCTGGCGAAGCTCGTGATCACCAGGAAAGTCAGTATCCACGCCACCAGAAGCTTGGAAAAATCTACTGTCTTGAAAAACGCCCCGCCCTTCCACACCGGAGAGATCAGTGCAGAAACAAAAAGCAGACAGACAATGCCCAACAGATATTTCGATTCGCGCGGCAGGTCGCGCATGCTGCGTTTGGCTCTGCCGGCGCTGGCCAACAGCCCCAACAACGCGAAAATGCCTGAGATCTTGGCCAGAGGAATGTAGTTGAGGCCCGGAATCCAGTCCTCGGGCCGCGCACAATAAACCAGATAAAATACGCTCAGCCAGAAGAACGCGCCCGCCAGCGGCTCGCGCCGCAGCGGCGCAAACCTCTGCAACGATCTGTCGCCTGGGACGTCTTTCTCAACTACCGCCATCAGAATTTCTCTCCTCGACTAGCTTCCGCTATTCTTGACGTTCTTACGAGGACGCCGCTGCTGAAACTCATCCGTTAAGCATCGTATCTATACTTCCTTTAAGAAGATTGTGCTGCCTTCTTGAGGTTCTCGCTCGCTTTAACCGGGTCGCGAACGAGCTTCAGGGAATCCCCCCATCAGCCCTTGTAAGATCTGCCCGAACTTTTCTCCAATAAGCGGCCAGCCGTAATTCACTGCGATTTCGGCGGCGGAGCGTTCGAATCGGTTGCGAGCCTCCGCATCTTGCAGCAGTTTGACCACAGACTCCGCGAAGTTCTCCGCCGTATCGGAAAGAAGAATATCGTCTCCGTGATGAACATCTAGACCCTCGGCTCCAACCGCAGTTGAGACAACCGCCTTTCCGACCGCCATGGCCTCGTAAATTTTGAGGCGTGTTCCGCCCCCGATCCGCAACGGCACGACCACCACCGCCGCTTCTCGCAAATGGTCGACGACCGACGGCACTCGTCCTGTCACCTCCACGGAATCACACGCCAGCCGCTTCACCCTGCTGCCTGGCTCTCGGCCGACAATACGAAAGCGCACGCTCGGAACTTTGGCCAGCACACTGGGCCAGATTTCCCGGCAGAAGTACTCCACCGCATCGACATTTGGCTCCCAATCCATCGCCCCAACAAACAAGACCAGCCCTTTTTGCTGCACGGAAACAAGACCGGGGTGGAACTGTTCCGTATCTACCCCGGTCGGGACGACGCTCAACCGCCTAGCGTCGACCCAAGCGCTCATCAGCTTCTTGTCATGCTCCGACACCGCGATGACGTGATGAAATCTCCTTACCATCTCTTGTTCATAGCGCTGCATCTTGAAGAACTCAAGCCGGTAGATAAGCTTCTTCAAGCCGCTCGATCCGTTCGTCGCATGGCGTCTCCAGATTTCACTCTCCACGTTGTGCTGAAACAATACGGTAGGAATGTTGAGTTCCCTTGGGAAGTTCACCGCCGCGTCGAGAAAGTCACAAACGGCAACATCAAAGGCCTGCGCCGTGTACCACCGCTTAAGTTGCGATTCGACTGCCCGTGAGGCAAAACGGCTCACTGCATAGGGCGTCTGGCGCGGAAACCGCGAAACATAATCCAGGCCGCGCCGGAGCGTTGTGTCATTGCACCCACCGGTGCAAACGCAAATGGCTCCCGGAAAATGCTCACGTAGCGCTCTTGCGTACTGGGCGTCAGGCGCGCCATCGTGGTAGGACAAGAACGCGAGGTCGTGTCTCGCCGCGAGCTGCCGCGCAATATTGTAGGAGCGGATATCGCCGCCGCTGTGCACCGGCAGAATCTTGTTCGCTTTGGCCCAGAGGATCCTCAACGCGCCTCTCCCAATTTCCCCGATCTTTACCTAATCCAGACAGGCTTGCGTCCGGTTACGAAGTTTACGAAAGCCACCGCGGCGGCGCCGTTCAGCACCACAAACGTAAGCGCCGCGTCCGACATACGCTCCAGAGGTCCACGACTCAGCCTCAGCACCGCGAGCAGACTCAATCCGTAGAATAGCGACTGCAAAACGAGCGCGCCTCGGTAGACCGGACCCGGCAGAAGTATCGATGCAAGCAAAAGAATCGCCAATGCAAAGGGCACTCCCAGTCGCAGCAACTTGTGGCTGATGAATTCAAAACGCAGTGGATTCTCTCCCCTCAGCAGCCAGGGCGCGAACTGAACCAACTGATAGTTGCCGCTGAGCGTCCGAACCTTCCTGGAGAACTCGCGGTCCGCACCCAGATTCGGAACATCCCAAGCCCGCGCCCGCTCATCGAACACTACGCGCTTTCCCTGCCGCACGACTTGCATCGGAATGTAGACGTCGTCCAGGATGGTTCCCTGCGGAACTTCACCCAGCAGTTCCCGCCGCACGGCATAAATCGCGCCCGTCGCACCCACGACTGACCCCGACTCCGACTCCAGTTCTCGAATTTTTTTTTCGATTCTCCAATACAGGCCCGTGCCTTTGCTCGCTTCGCCCGACTCAGGATTGCCCAACATCAGCGCGCCGCTCACGCAACCTATTTCCGGGTCTGCGAAGTTCTCCATCAGCAGGCGTATCGCGCGTCGCTCAATCTTCTGGCGTGCGTCGGTAAAAACAACCAACTCGCCCGCAGCTAGAGGAATCGCATCGTTCAAACCGCAGGCTTTACCCCGCGAGAACTGATTCATCACTAGCTGGACTCGCGAATCATCTGCATACTGATGCAGAATGGCATCGGTACGGTCGGTAGATCCATCCGAGACCACCAAAATCTGATAGAGCTCGCGCGGATAATCCAGTTCCAGCAGATTCTGCAGCTTGCTTTCAAGCCATCGTTCTTCATTGTGCACGACCATCACGATGGAAACGCCCGGTTGCTGCTGCGAGCGAAGCACAGGCCAAGGCCAGAGGCGGGCTCGCAGCCACAGCCACGCCGCGTAACCGACATAGGTGTAGGTAATCAGAAAAGCTGCGCCCCAGAAAAGCCACCTCATTGCGCTCCCCGTCCCAGCAGCACAATCTTGAGGGTCTGGAACATGATCACCAGATCCAGACCGAGCGAGGCGTTTTTAATGTAGAACAGGTCGTACTGAAGTTTTTCTCGGGCATCCGCCAGAGTGTTCCCGTACTTGTATTGCACCTGCGCCCAGCCGGTGATGCCCGGCCGCACCACATGGCGCACTCCGTAGTAGGGAATCTCCCGGCTCAGCCATTCGACAAACTCCGGGCGCTCCGGGCGCGGACCTACGAAATGCATATCCCCTTTCAATACGCACCACAGCTGCGGAATCTCGTCGAGCCGCGACGCACGCAGAAATTTCCCCACGCGTGTGATACGCGGATCGTCGTCGGTGGCCCAGGTGGCCCCAGTATCGGCCTCAGCATCCACACGCATGGTACGGAACTTGTAACAATAAAAAATCTTTCCGCCCCGGCCTACGCGTTGCTGCCGGTACAGTATCGGCCCGAAAGAATCCAGCTTGACCGCCAGGACAACGAAAGGGAGGAAGGGAAGCGAGATTACGAGTCCGGCGAGTGCAAACAGAAAATTTACACCGCGGCGGACCAGCCGGAAGACGCTGCTGAAGCGAAATCCCTCGGCGAAGATAAGCCAACTGGGATATAACTGTTCGACTTCAATCCTGCCCGTGATCTTTTCCAGCCACGATGTGGCCTCCTCCACCGTCACGCCCGCGAGGCGGAGGTTCAGCAATTCTTCCACAGGCAAGGTGCCGCGGCGATCTGGCATCGCGACGATCACACGATGCAGCCCCTTTTTCCCCCGGGCTAAACCCATGAGGTGCAAGGCCACGATCTCGCGCGTCAATTCGCCGTCAACGTCCCCCGTCCATCCCACCACCTCCACACCCAAAGCGGAGCGCTCGCGGAGCCCCCTTACTAGCCGCTCCGCGCGCTCGCCAGTGCCGAGTATGTAAACCCGCTCACGTAGGAAGGGCTGTTTCACCATCCAGGAACAAGCCGAGCGCCAGCAAAACAACGTAAAGGTGAGGATGATGAGTCCCCAAAATGCCGAACCATTTCCGGGCAGAAGGCTGGGATACCGGTAACCCAAGACGGCCAGCGCCAGGGCTACGAAGCCCAGCACCAGCAGAAGGCGAAAAGCATGCTCCCACTTCTCACTCAGGCTGGAGGCGTCGTACAGGTCAAACCAGTGCGAAAGCAACAGTACCGCGGCTGTAACTCCAAGAATCTTTGGCCCCAACTCGGCTAACACTTGCATGTATCCGCCATCGACGTTGAGCAGAAGCCAGCTGTCGTGGTTTCGCCATAACGTTGCCAGCAGGAACGAAAGCCAAACAATCATGGCCTCGCCCACCAGAAGAACCAGCGTGCGGAGCGGGTAATAGACTTTGAACAGCCGGATCACGTTTCCCTAACTCCTAACCCTTGGGCTCGGTCGAATCTTTCACGTACGCGTCGTAGTAATAGCGCGAATACGGAGTGGCTTCTTTGTCCGTACCGTTCAGCACCACCCCAACCAGAGCCTCGTCTGGAAATTCCTCCCGCGCCCGGCGCGCCATATCGATGGGCGTTGCATTGGAACGGACCACCATCAAAACGCCATCACAGACCTTGGCCAGGACGCTGGCATCGGAGACGGGCACGGCCGGCGGCGAGTCGATTACGATCCAGTCGAACAGCGCCTCCACCCGCTGCAACAAAACTTTCAGCCGCCCATTGGCCACCAGTTCTGCGGGTTCGGAAATCTCATGACCGCTGGGAATCAAGAACAGGTTTTCCATCGGGCCGCGCTGCATGATCGAAAATTCGTCGCTCCCGCCTTGCAGGTAATCGGTAAGGCCTGGAGACGAAGTGGTCCCCAACATTACGTGCAGGCGCGGGCCGCGTAAGTCGGCGTCAATCAACAGTACGCGGCGTCCGTGCTGCCGTACGAGAACCTGCGCAAGGTTTGCAGCGGTGAAGGATTTTCCCTCTTTGGGCAGCGCGCTGGTTACCAGGATCTTCTTGAGCGTCATCTTCTCGCGCGTGTGATAAAGCCGGGAGCGCAACGTACGGAACTCCTCTGTGCCGCGCGCGCTGTCGTCGCCGTTGAAAAACAGCATAGTTTTCTCGTCCGGCTGCCACTGCATTTGCGGACAGCGCGCCAGCATGGCATCAAGACTGAAGGAATTGGCGAATGAAGGCATTCCCGCTGCGAGGGGAGCGCTAGTGGCGGGTCCTCTCGAGGTTATCCCCGCGGGCAGCTCTTCCGCTGTCGTCATTGGCGCCTCAGCCGCAATCGACGTAGCAAGATTGGGCTGGGCCGAAGCTCCCTGCGCCGCCCGCTCTTGTTCGGCCTTCTTGAGCGCTTCGTGAATTCTGCTCATAGCTTCCTTTCCCGGGGGAAGTCGTCTTTATCTTCTTCGCGTAGCCGGTCCGCTAGATTTGCCAGCGATCGCAAGGTTTCGACCAGGTCAGTTTTATCCCGGTTCGCCCTCGGCGGCGGCGCAGTCATTACTCCCGCCGCAGTGCCATCTCCCAGTTCAAAGTCCCTCGCCACTGAGTCCACGACCGGCGGCAGGATCACTCTCTGCTGGTCGACGAACGCACTTACCAGGCAATGTTCGCATAACAAGTTGATGACCCGCGGAATACCGCTCGCATAACGATGGATTGCGACCACGGAATCGGGATCGAAAATCTGCTGGCCGTTCGAACCGGCGATGCGCAACCGTTGCTGCATGTACGCCCTGGTCTCTTCCAGCGTAAGAGGATACGTCCGGGCGCGAAGCGTCAGCCTTTGCCGCAACTGCCGCATGTGCGGCTGCTTCAGCTTATGCTCCAGCTCAGGCTGGCCGACGAGCACGATCTGGAGCAGTTTTTCCGTGAACGTCTCCAGGTTGGTAAGCATTCGGATTTCTTCCAGCACTTCATCGGTCAGGTTCTGCGCCTCGTCTACGATGAGTACCGCCGTCTCGCCAGCCCGGTAGCGATCCAGTAACCAGTTGTAGAGCCGCAGCAGGATCTGGCTCTTTGCCTTGGAATCGCAGGGAATGCCAAAATCCGCCATCATGTAATCGAGAAACTGCGTCGTATTGAGGCGCGAATTAAAGATGAAGGCAGTCGCCACCTGCTGCAGGCGCAACCACTCCAACAATTTATTGATTAGGGTGGTCTTGCCCGTGCCAACCTCTCCGGTCAACAGCACGAACCCTTTGCGGCTTTGGATGCCATAGGTCAGGCAGGCCAATGCCTCCTCGGTGTGCCGCGTGAGAAACAGATAACGCGGGTCGGGGTTGACATTGAACGGGTTTGCCCGCAATCCGAAGAACTCTTTGTACATGGTTTTAGTCTGCGCGCTCGCCTAAACTTCAGCCGGTTCTTCTTTTGTCTCCGGCTTCTTCCGGTTCCAGAAATAGCTCTTGCCATTTCCGTTTTCTGGCTCGGCCTGCACCACCCAGGGAACTGCAACCAGCATGGGAAGGCCAACTGCAGCCTCGGCGTCTGCTTCGGTGCGAATGCACTTCTCGCGGAATTCGAGCCACATCGCCAGACCAAGGCCCAGTGCGAGGCCCGCGCCTAATCCGCCGCCCGCAAAAAACAGCCGGTTCGGGAAGCTCGGCGAATCCGGCAGGTCGGCGGGATTCAGCAGCGCCATTTGTTCCCCCTGTTGCTCCTGCTCCGCCTGAGTCGCCATCTTGGACGTGCTCTGCTTGGCCAGGTCGTCCTGGTAAACCTTCTGCGCGTTGTCGTAGTCTCGGGCTAATTCCTTGTATGCCTCTTCAACTCCGGGACTCGAAGCAACCCGGCCCTGATATACCGCAATCTCCTGTTGAAGCTTCTTTTGGTCGCGCATCCCTTGGGCACTCAAATCTTCATACTGGTGAACCTGCAACCGTAGTTGGCGAATCTCGGGCGGTTCGGTTGCGGAGCTTTTGTCGTTTGTCGCGTCGGTCGCCTTGCCGGTTGCGCCGTTGATATCTGCCAGCTGCTTTTTCACCTCCGCAATGTCCGCCTTGGTCTTGATGACATCCGGGTGATCTTCGGTATAGCGCCCTTCCATATCGATGAGTTGTGCCTGCAGTTGCGAGAGCTGCTGCTCCAAGGATTGCGGATTCATCGTTGATTGCGACGACTTCCAGGCGGCCAGTTGTTGCGCCAGCATCGATTCCGTATAGGATTTGTCTTGCGTCGCGCGGTTCAGGCTCTGTGTGTTGGCGTCGAGCTGGGAATTCAATCCCATCAGGATCTTGAGATTGTTATCTTCGTCGCCCGGAAGCTGCCCCATGTGCTGGTTTTTAAAAGCCGCCAACTGCCGGTCAAACTCATCAAGATGCTGCTTGGCGTCATCGACCTGTTTGGTTAGAAACACCGTTGTACCTTGCGTTGCATCCTGTCTTGACCTTAGATCTTCCTCCAGCAGCATCGAGGTAAGTTCGGTGCAAATCTGCTGCGCCTCGCGTGCCGTCGACGCGGTAAAGTTCACGTAGAAGCCGGGAACAGGACTCGTGTTCTGTCCCGGTCTTTTCTTGGCCCCGAACTGCGAAAGGTCCGTAATCACGGGATCGATCGTCATGTTGAGGCGAATGTTGTCGATCACGTCGTCAACGTTCTGGCCTGCTTTAGCCACCCCAAGCCTTTCCACCATTGGCCGCAGCCGACTTGGGCTCAGCACGCGCTGCTCAATCGTGGCAATGTGTTGCGTCAGATCTTCCGTGAAGACCTGCTGCACCACTACGTCGGGAATCTTCGCTGCTTCCACCAGCACGAGAGACTTCGAGGTGTACTTGGCGGGGAAAATATACGAGACCAGAAACCCGGCGAGCGGCGCCAGCAGTGCCGGAATCAGAATCACTTTCATCCGGCGGCGCAACATCGCCAGATAATCGTCCATGGTTAGTTCGCGGTTTTCCATCATTGTTCATCCATCCCTTGTTCAGTGCCCGTTCTGCCGGCCTGCAGGCCAGCCTCAAAATTAGTCAAGCCGGATCGGCCGGGGAGTCCAATCCAGCCCGATCGAACCAACATGATTCTGGGACATACCGTTGCACACTGTACCTACGGGGCATCCATTATTAAAAATCACATCGTTGAACTGGTAACTCACGAATCCTCGCAGGTTGCGCCCGAACTGACGGTGAAGACCTGCTCCCGCATACGTGTAACTGAAAACTCCAGCGTTGACGACCGAACCAGGAGCCTGCAACTGGCTATTTCTGGAATAGCCGCCGTCCGCAAACAGATCCCACACGCGACTCAACGGTCTTTTGGCATCGACCTGTACAACATCGCTTTGCGCACCTGCGAAAACCCCCGAGCCATTCGTATCGAAACGCTGGTAGCTTAGCGAGACTGCGGTTTTCGGGAACTTGTAGCGAAGCGACACGCGGCCGGCAACCCCGGTCCGGGACACACCTGCGGTGCTCACCGTGCCGCCTAACCCCGTGCAGGACGACGCCGGAATCGTCGGGATGTCACATTCTTGCTGGTTGATCCGGGTAAACTGCGGGCCTGCCGAAATCGTGAAATCCATTCGTCCAGAGATACGGTGCCCGTACATCAGTTGCACCACGTTGGAGTGGAATGCTGTCCCTTCAGTTGAAAAGTCAAAGGCCTGGTAGCCATAACTCACGGCGATCTGGTCCTTTGGATTTAGGATTCGATCATAGGCGACCTGGCCGGTGTACTCGGAGCTGCCAATAAAGGAGACGTTTTCCTGCAAGGGGCCCACCAGTGAATTTTGGTCAACCAAATTTCCATAGAAATGCAAAAGTCCGTAGCCAGCGGCGAAAGTGACCGACGACTTAGGTGTCAGCTCCTCGACGACATCGGCCAAGGCGAAATTCGTGATGCGTGGCACTACTCCAAGGGAGATATTGAGGCCGTTTCCTCCTATGAAAGCGCTGCTCTGGCCGCCGAATGCGCTTCCTCCCAGCAATCCCGATCCCATGCTGCCTACGCCCGAACTATAGGCCCCGCCGCCACCGTAGGCTCCAAAACCGAAAGTTCCTTCGGGAAGATAGCTGAATGAGTCGCGGATCGCTAACTGTCCCCGCTTCCAGTTGATCCGATTGTCGATATCGAATTGCTGCAGTTGTTGCAGCCCGACGCCCGATTGATCGTAATAGACCACCCCCCCGATGTAGTCCATTGCCACATCGTAGTTCTTCCAGAGCTTTTGCAACGTCAGGCTTCCCAGAGCCCGTGTGACTGGGGTGACCGATGACCCGCCCGTCGTGTTCCCGACATTGGACTCCACCGACTCGCTGAAATGCAGGCCGGGTAACAGAAAGCTTTCGGGGGCGGCATGGGGCTCCAGCCCCGGTTGGTCGATCGCTGAAATCGGCGGGTTCTCGCTCACCGTCGGTACAGGATTCTCCTCCCCAAAGGCAGGAGCGGGGGAAGGCACCGGTTGTGACTGGTCCTGCGCCCAGGCCTCGCTGCCCATAAACAGGATCAGTGTTAGGGTCAAAATGATGTGGCCGTTGTTCATCCTTGTATTCCTCAATGTCCCTTTGTCGGGCGCTAGGGGACGACGATCGTATCGCCCGGTTTGAGCACGAAGTTCTGCTGCGTGCCCCGTCCTTTGATTGCATCCTTGTAATTAAAGGGTATCTTGGTCTGCTGGCCGCCCTGCGTGCGCAGCAGGTAAATCGCTTTGAGATTGGCAAACTGAGTAAACCCAGCGCTGGAGAGCGCTTGCAGCACGGTCATCCCGGGCAACAGGGTCGTAGGTCCGGTGTGGACTACTTCGCCCAACAGGTAAACCCGCTGGCTGTTCATCGCCGTTACTACAACGGTCACTCGCGGATCTGCGATGTATTTCTTCAGCTTCTCTTTAATCGACGCAGCCAGTTGCATGGGAGTCATTCCGGCGGCCTGCACATCGTCCAGCAAAGGTATGGAAATCTTGCCGTCCGGCCGTACCGGCAGAGTCACGCTCATGTCGGGCTCTTTCCAGACCGAAATGCGCAGGGTATCGTCAGCCCCGATTGTGTAATCGACCGGGACCGATGGGGCGGCGGGTACTTGCGCTTCGGTAGCGGCCGGTTTTTCCGGCTTCGGGGTATTTTCGTTGCTGTCGTCCTGAGCCCACGCGGCAAGAGTCAAGAACCCTAGCAGGGCGGCCAGGCATGCCAGATAAACTCCCTTTTTCATCCGTTTCCCTCCCTGGACCTACGACGCCTCATACCCGGAGCATCCAATCTGTTTCAGCTTGTACAGCAAAGCCTTGTAGCTGATCTGCAGTTCCTGTGCCGCCCGTCGACGATTCCAACGGGTCCGGGTCAGGGCGCGCAGAATGATCTCCTTCTCCGCTTCGCGAGAGGCGGCGCGTGCCGCTTGCTTCAGCGAAACCCGGCCGCCATTGCCGCCGTGGTCCGGGCGCCGCAACATGGCCCGCAATCCGCCCATCGCAACCGTTTCATCTCCCAGTGCCACAATCGCCTTGGCCGCATTCTCAAGCTCTCTCACATTACCCGGCCAGGAGTATTCCTGGAACAACCGGTGCGTCTCTTCGCTCAGCGCAGGGATGGGTCGCTGAAAATCATTCCCGTACTTACGCAAGAAATACTCCGTCAGGATGGGAATATCCTCTCGGCGTTGGCGTAGAGGTGGAAGCCGCAAGCAGACACCAGTGACCAGGTAATACAGATCTTCGCGAAGATTGCCCGCCCGCACTTCCGCCTCCAGATCACGGGCGCTTCCGCAGATCAGCCGCGCCATTCTTGTGGTGCGGCCCTTGTTTCCGTTTCCTCCAGTTAGGGCCTGCAGCAACCATGCTTGGCCTTCACCGCTCAATTCTGCCAACTCTTCCAGGAACACCGTGCCTCCGCCGAGCGCACTCAGCTGTCCTGCCGAGTCTGCGAACTTGCCAGACATCAACATGGCGCAAGAAACTACTCGAAATGAATGTCCAGCACGCCGGGAGAGCTCGTGAACCCGTCGGGCGGTCGCCTTCTTACCCGCTCCGCGCTCTGCCAGCAGCAGAACTGGAACTTCGCTCTGCGCCACTTCCAGCATCACCGCTTCCACACTCCGCATGCTGGCACTCGCGCCTTGCACGAAGTCCGTTCTTGCCGGCTCGGGAATCGTGATCTGTCCCTTTTTCAGGCCCTGGCGAACATTCGATTCCATGGTTTTTCTCGCGGACAGAACTCAAAATTCAAAACGTCTGGACGCTATGACTTCTAACTACATTCAGCGCTGATCGGTTGCGCAGCGGACGCCCAGACTGAACATTTTCTGCCATGTTTTCAAAAGTATACAGGCAAGCACCGAACCTCCAGAGGAAGAAAAACTCATCGATTTACCCTACACTCTTCGCATAAAAAGGGAAAGTAATTACCCAATCGAGAGGCACGAGATTTCGCCAGATGCTTGTTCGAGGTGAGGAAATGTTGCCCAAAGGCCCTTCCCTCTTCCAGAAGTACACCACGGTTCACACAAAGACTGCCTTTTACGGTGCCCTCGGAGACTAGCGGGTTGCTTTCTCTACCCGAGCTTTCGATTGCGACTGGATTCCGCTTCGCATATGCTTGAAGGCATTCCTCTTTTCTAATGATAGAGTCTCTACCCGTGAGCCAAGTGCTCCAACCCGAGCCATCGCCCATGCGACCGCGAGCCGCTAACCGGGGACGGACCATCTTTTGGCAAACGGCAGTGATTGCCGGCTTACTGCTTTGGATATATGGTCTTACGCTTGCCCACCTGGCGGCGCAATGGTGGAAGGACCCAAATTTCTCTCACGGTTTCTTCGTACCTCTATTTTCTGCCTTCGTGTTATGGCAGGAGCGGTCCCGGCTGACCGCAGTGAGCCCCAGGCCCTCTTGGTGGGGCCTGCTGTTCTTAGGTTCCGGACTGTGCGTTCTCCTCGTCGGTCAGATGGGGGCTGAACTTTTTCTCAGCCGTTTGTCGCTGTTGATCGTGCTAGCCGGTTTAATCGTCCTCTTTCTCGGCTGGAGTTTTTTCCGTGCTGTTCTGTTCCCCTGGGCGTTCTTGCTCTTGATGATCCCCATTCCAGCGATCATTTTCAATCAAATCACTTTTCCGCTCCAGTTGCTGGCCTCAAAAGTCGCGAGCACCAGCCTTCCGTGGATGGGCGTACCTGTGTTGCGCGAAGGCAATGTCATCGTCCTCCCGGCCATGGCTTTGGAGGTGGCCGAAGCCTGCAGCGGCATCCGCTCGCTGATGTCGCTCATGACGCTTGCCATCATTTATGGTTATCTAGTGGAGCGGAGGGTTAGCGTGCGGGTGCTGTTGGCTCTTGCGTCGATTCCAATCGCCGTCACCGCCAATAGCTTTCGCATCGTAGGCACGGGCCTGCTGGTTCAGTACTGGGACCCTGAAAAGGCCCAAGGCTTCTTTCATGAGTTTTCCGGCTGGCTGATCTTCGTGATTTCTCTGGCCATGCTTTATCTGCTGCATGGTGTTATCCGCATTTTCGCGCATGAGGGAGACGAAGGCGAAAAATCATGAAGGCTACCGGCATCTTACGCTTCGCTCTTGCAACCGCACTGATTGGCCTCACCGCCATTTTGCTGCAAGCGCGAGGACGCAGCGAAATCGTCCCAAAACCCCGGCCGCTTTCATCTTTTCCTGCGCAACTGGGGAGCTGGGATAGCACCCAGATTGCTCTGGATAAGGAGACTCTCGATGTGCTTGGAGCCGGCGATTTCATGGAACGCATTTACCAGGACCCCGCCGGCAAGTTGCCCGAGGTCGATCTCTTCCTTGCCTACTTCGCCAGCCAGCGCGCGGGCGACACCATCCACTCTCCCCAGCACTGCCTGCCCGGCGCCGGATGGAACCCGGAAGAAAGAGATCGGATTACGCTTGCCCTGCCGGGTCACCCCCCGTTCCCTGCCAATCGCTATGTCATTTCCAAAGCTGAGTCGCGCCGTCTAGTGCTGTACTGGTACTGGGCTCATGATCGCGGTGTCGCCAGCGAATATTGGGCAAAGTTCTACTTGGTGAAGGACGCAATTCGCATGAATCGAAGCGACGGTGCTCTGGTCCGCATTACCATCTCGATGTTTCCCGGAGAGACGCCGGATGCCGCCCAGCAACGCGTTCTGCCTTTTACTTCTCTCGTCGTTCCTCTTCTCGATGACTACATCCCGCGCTGATCCGAGGCCGGTAGCCGAGCCAGAACGCTCGTGTCATCCCGGGGCAAAGCCAGAGCGTGCCCCACAACGAAGCCGAAGGCTCCTGGGTACTGATTGCGTCATCACTGTCGACGCCGCATGCAAACTTTCGTCTTGCTCCCAGCCCGCGTCGATGGTATTCCTGACTTGCCTTAATCGGACACAACCCCCGGGTGAACCCGATTGCCTGACCCTAACGCGGACATCGACGCGCTCAAGCGAATCGCACAGGTCTCCTCCGGAGTGTCTACCACCGAAGCCAGCAACGAAGTTTCCAACCGGCCGAAGCGCGTCCTCGGCTTCCGCGATTTGGTTTTGTTTTACGTGGTCACCGGCATCAGCCTGCGCTGGATCGCCACAGCTGCCGCCGCTGGTCCCAGTTCCATCGTCATCTGGATCGGAGCCTGGCTCTGTTTCTACACCCCGCTCGCACTTTCCGTGCTGGAGCTGTCTTCCCGCTATCCCAGCGAAGGTGGTCTCTACGTCTGGAGCAAGCGCGCCTTCGGGGATTTTTCCGGCTTCATGTCCGCGTGGACGTACTGGACCAGCAACCTTCCCTATTTTCCTGCCGTCCTCTACTTCGCCGCCAGCAACATTCTCTTTATGCGCCAGAACGCATGGGCGCACCTCGCGAACAATGCAACGTTTTACATCGTCTTTTCTTTATTGACGCTCAGCGCCGCCACGCTGATGAACATTGTTGGACTCGACGTGGGCAGGTGGCTGAACAACATCGGCGCGCTCGCCATGTGGATTCCCGTTGCCATCGTCATTGTGATGGGATTCATCGCCTGGCATCGTTACGGGTCGGCCACGTCGTTCACGATCCGGTCGATGACGCCGAGCACTCACTTCAACGACATTATTTTCTGGTCCGTTCTGACCTTCGCCTTCGGAGGCTGCGAAACCGCTTCGTTCATGGGAGAAGAAATCAAGAATCCGCGCCGCTCGATTCCCTTCGCGTTGCTTTTCGGCGGCGCAACCGTGGCTTTCTGCTACATCGTGGGAACGGTTGCCATACTGCTGGCCTTGCCCTCAAGTGAAGTCAGCAGCCTGCAGGGACTGGTGCAGGCCATCTCGAAAACGGCATCCCGCGTGGGCTTTCCCGGAGTGTCGCCCGTTGCAGCATTCCTGATCGCTCTCAGCAACATCGGCGCTGCCGGCGCCTACCTCGCAGCCGTTGCCCGCTTGCCCTTCGTTGCCGGCCTCGATCACTTCTTGCCTCCCGCGTTTGGCGCGCTCCATCCACGCTGGAAGACTCCGTGGGTCGCGCTGCTGACGCAATTCGTGCTCGGCGCGGTTTTTATTTTTCTCGGCCAGGCCGGAACCAGCGTCAAAGGCGCCTACGACGTGCTGGTCAGCATGGGCGTGATCGTCTACTTCATTCCCTACTTATATCTTTTCGCCGCCATGATCAAGGTGCAGCGCGAGCCGGCCGGGCCAGAAGTGATTCGCGTGCCGGGCGGGAGTAGTGTGGCAAATCTCGTGGCAATCCTTGGATTCACGACGACCGCACTCACCATCGCGCTGTCTCTGATCCCGCAACCCGACGAACCTAACAAACCGCTGGCCCTGCTGAAGATCGTGGGCGGGACCGGAGCGTTGCTGCTGGTTGGGGTCGGAATTTACTTAGCTGGCAAAAAACGAACAATATGGGGACAGCCGCCCCCGGGTACTGTCTGAAAAGTGCGTTGAAGAAAAATCCTAGACTATTGCCTACGCTCGACCGTGAACACGCTGACAAAATTTGCCGCGCGCCTTCGACGGCAGTCATCGCAGCCACAACCGATACGTCGGGCATTGTCGGCATCACCATCTCCGGGACGACCGGCACCAATACGACGGGGAACGCGATTATCGCCATTGATGGGCTGGTCTCGTGCGTGTTTGACGGGGCGATGACCGGAGGAGATTACGTCCAAATCAGCTCCTCGACAGCAGGCAACTGCCACGACACCGGCTCGGGCACCTATCCAACCAGCGGCTGGCAAGTCATTGGCAGAGTGACCTCGACCAATGCGAGCACCGGAACGTTTACGCTGAAGATGGGCGGGGGATCGCCAGCTGACGGCTCAGGCGGACTTTCCGGCATGACCGCAAGCCAAGTTCCTATCGCAGCCTCAGCAACCACAGTTACCTCTTCAGAACCTCTCGCGGGTGCAGGAGCGGCAATTACTATCGGTCCTGCGAGCGGAGTCACCACGCTCGACGTGGCAGAGTTTACAGGCACAGGCGGCCAGATTGCGAACTCGGGGACACTTTTGAGTTCACTCGCTGGACTCGGCACGTCGAACACTTGGACCGCCTCGCAAACCTTCGGAAATATCGAGTTGAACACTACAATTACCGGCGTCGCTGCGGCGACGAACGTATCGATCGAGGCCGGACTCGGAACCGCCAGCTCCGGAGGCGCGGTGGGCGGCTTGTTCGAGAAGGGTTCTGATAACTCCGACACGGTCTCAGCGACTATTGCTGGTTACCACATCTCTCGCTGCGGAATGCTGACTGCTGCCACGCCGAATGCTGCAGCGCTCGAAGGAGTTTGCCAATCCGTCGCGGGCTACCTGAAAGGCAGTGCGGTTGCCAATGTGGGCGACGTTGTGTGCGGGACAACCACGGCATTTACGGTCACCGACTGCGCGACCACTCCCGGCACAAATATCGTCGGTATTGCCAACGCAACCTCAAATCCGATCGGTGTGATCTATGCGGGCACAGCGCTCGTGAAGCTTGACGGAGCACTCACGGCCATCGGCGACAATGTGTGCATGGGCACCACCACGGCAGGACTGGCGCACGATAGCAGCAGCACGACCACCGCCTGCACGCTGGGGACGTCCATTGGCGTCATCATTGCCGATTCTGGAACTGCCACCCAATCGGCTGGTGCCGGGACCGGCTCCACGGCTATGAGTACAACCCTGGTGTTGGTGCAGCTTCACATCGGGCAGTGACGCCCACTTCTCAGGACTTGCGCCGAAGAATAATCACCGAGCCAACCGCCAAGCCTGCACGACTTGCACCAATAGCCTCACGCTCTCATACCTTTTCAAGCCAGGCGGGCATTCTTCGAGCGGACAAGGTGCTCATCCCTCAGGAAAAAATAGTTCTGGCTTCTCTGGCCGATTCTGCGAGGTTGCGGCGTCTCTCCGTCAAAGCAATAGGGCTGGTAACCCTCGCGTGCGAGCAGTTCGAAGGTTTGGAAGGCAGTCGTACTTCTGTCGTCTGGGTCGGGCATGACTTCGATCAACATCGCCGGGTGCGAGGCTCGAATGGTTTCGAGCGCTCCCTGCAAGACGGCCAACTCGTGATAGTTCGCGTCGCATTTCACGAACCCGGTCTTTGGAACGGGGATGGGGATGCCGCCTCGGTCTCGGAAAAAGTTGTCCAGGGTGCGGCTGCGGACTTCGATTTGTCTCCGCGCGGGTTGCTCTCCTGGGTTTTTACGCAGGCGTCGTACCAGCACTCTGCGCCCCATCGGTAGGTGGGGATCACCATGGTTTCCAAGGCTTCCCGATCCGAGAGGGCGAAATTCAGCGGTTCGACGTTATGCAACCGGAAGCTTGCGCATGTTATGGAGCAGGAACTCATAGGTCTGCGGGATGGGTTCGAAGGCATAGACTTTGCCTTCCGGACCCACCAAGCGCGCCAGGAAGCGGGAGAACCAGCCGAGATTCGCGCCGATGTCGAGCACGACGTCGCCCGGAGCAATCAGTTCTTTCACCAGCAAGGCGTCGCGCTCCATCCAGTCTTCCGGGGCGTGCTGAATCAAATAGCCGTAGTAGTGTTTTTTCAAAGCGTGCAGCGCCGGTTCGGGCAGCACGCGGACAATCCCCCGGCCGAGCATCACTTTGGGATTCCACTCCGATTCCGTGCTGAGGAGTCTGCGGAGCAGGGATTTACGGGCCGGTTCGGTTTTCAGATCACTTACCATCTCTTCACTGAGTTTTACGGGCTTGGTTACCCATCCCAAAGCTGCCCGTTCGTGCCACTGCTTAGTAGACTATGAAGACCTGCTGCCTCTTTCATCCTCTCCAGTTGCAAACCCGATGGTCTAAATACACCGTCTCCGTACTCCAGTTCAAAGAGAATCTCCCGTAGGATGTGCTGGGCGGAGTCAGTCATGGCTTTGGCTCCGGTTGCGCCCGCTTTTCCAATTCCCGGCGAATAGTCTTCAGCTCATTCAGGATCTCGCTAGATCCTATACAGACAACCAACAGAATCCCAAACAGCGGAAAATAATCTCAATCACTTTGTCTCCTCGGCGGGCGCTTGCGGCGGCGCTCCCTCCAGCCGTGCCGCATTGAATGATTTATACGCTCGCCAAAATATGTAGGCCGAAATCGCCAACCCTATCAGCGCTCCGTTAAAACAAGCGTGGTTGTGAAAGGGGAAGTTCGTAGCCGTATCTATCGCCTTGTCCACCCCGGAATGGGGCATATCGCACTCCCAAGCACCATACAGAAAGGCGCACACAATAGCGATATATACAAATTGAGGTTTCACGACTTCTCCTTTGCGGGCGCTCCCTCCACCTCGGCCTCGGAGGGCGGCGTCATTGCTTAGTCGAGTTGATACTGTAAACTGATTCGGTATCGGGCTTGGGTAATTCATGGCATTCGCAGCGAGTGTTCGGTCTATCTGCTGAGTGATCCACGCCATTTTCGCCAGACTCCGTTGCAGTTCGTAAATCCTGCCCTGATTCACACACACTTGACACATGAATCCCTCCCGCGTTCAGTGTTGTAAGAAAAACTGAATGCGCTAATGCTTCCGTCGCGGGCCGCTCCCTCCGGTCTGCGCTCCCGTCGATCTTCCCAGAGTCAGTACGTAACAGTCGAATCGTATTCTCTAGTCGGTACGCAGCTTCCTTGAACTCGTCCCGTTGCGCTTCCAGTTCCGCGATACGGGCTGCGCTCTCGCGCGCTGATTCGTCCCAGCATTCAGCAAGAGCGTCTTCTATGCAGGTCGGAGCAAATACTGAGTTCACTATCTCCGCCAGCCGTGCTATCGTCTCGTCTCGCTTGTTCTTCACGGCGCCCCCTTCCGCCCCTTCTCAATCTTCGCTCGCTGGAAAACGAACTCGTTACACCCCAGGTTGCCCCCCTGTGTCAGCATGTGGGTCAACTCGAATCCGCGCCGGTAATAGAAATCAAAGATTTGTTCCGGTTTGGCCACTTCGAAGGGATACCCGCCGACCCAATCGACCACGTCGCGCCACAAGGACATTCCTCGCTTGGCCTTGTAATTCCGAAAAGAATTGAGCGGGTGGCCCATCAGCGCGTCCTTCAGCAGGCGTTTCCACCACATTTGTGCGAATGCTGGCCAAAGGACCAGGAAGCGGAGCTTCGGAGGAAGCTGGTTGTAGGCCTTCTTGACGGATCGCCAGCGGCGGCTGCGCTTCCCCTGGTCGTTATAGATTGCGAGAAAAAGGGTGCCCCCAGGGTTGACCATTGGCGCTACATTTTCGAGAGCCTGCCACATGGACCCGGTATGGTGGAGGACGCCCCATGCGTAGACGATATCGAACTGCCCCAGGCTTTCTAAATAGTCTTTGTCGAGCACCGATCCTTGCGCCACCTGCCATTCTCGATCTTCAGGGAAGTAGCGGCTCCGCAGTTCGGCCGTGGAAGCAAAGGCACCGGGATCGTAATCGAAAGAATAAACGCGAGCCCCTAATCGCCGGGCAGCCAATCCGAACAATCCGCTTCCGGAACCGATGTCAAGAAACGACCTGCCGCGCAAGGATTGGACGTGGAGCCTTTCCTTGAGAGACAGCTCTGCTTGGCCAATTTGCTCGTCCGCGAGGGACCTAAGGAACAGGCTCCAATTGCGGCCAAATTGGAATCTTTCTCCCGACTCGACTTCTTGCGCATGCGCCGCGGTTAGTTGGTTATTATGGTTCGTCGGCATAAGCTTCTCCTTTGGCGACTTCGCTCTGACTGCGGAGGACCGCAAGCCCTAATCCGCGACTACTTTCGCAGGCGACCGCGCCGGGTCCAAAACAACCTCGCCCGCCGATTCAGACCTCAACGCTACCTTGTGCCACTCATTAATCTGCTCGATTGCCTCTGCAAGCGACGCCACGAGTCGGTCAGGCTGCGTGCTTCCGAATCGCTCTTTAGCTTTATCGAGGTCGCCGGAAAATCCCCAAACACCGGCGAGGATCTTATTCTGAGGCAAGTGCATGCGGACCCGCTGGCATAAGGCCCGAGATTGAGCAAAAGCAAAAGGAGGAACCGCTGAGATGCAGATTACGTCCTGAGGCTCCGGTGGAAGATGCGTCAGAATCTCTTCGAACGGGGAACCGACGGGCAACGAGAGTACACCGTAGCCTCCGCGCTCCAGCAATTGCGCGAGCATCGAAGAGGTAATCTCATCGGCCAGATCGTTCGCCGGCAAACAGAAAACGCGGATCGCAGAAGGCGCAGGTTCCGCATGACTCGAAGGCAAATCGAGCGGGCCATTCGACATCCAGCGCGACTTCGCCTTCCTCGATTTTGCCGAAGATTCTTCCGCGTGGTAAACCGTCAGCTCTGAGATGATTTCGCTTACGCTGAGAAACAGAAATGACTCCCGGCGTTCGTCCAGTGCGCCCCTGTGCCGGTCCTGTTCGGCCAAAGTGAGCGCGGGGACCAGAACCTCGTCGTACAAGCTCACCAGGGGATGACCTTTCAGAAAATTATTTGCGATCAGTCGGGCATCATCCTGATCCAGCGCAAGCAGGCGTTGATAAAACTGCGCCTCGGCTGATAGCGCGCTCTCATCGCCCAGCAAAATATGCAGGAACGACATCCGCGGGACGTAGCGTCCCAGCACGATCACACAAACCGTGAGCGGAATTGCCAAAACCAGTCCCGCCCATCCCCAGAGCGTCGTCCAGAAAACAGTGGTCACGAGCAATGCAAGAGAGGAGATTCCAGTGTGCGCACCGTACAACCAGGGCTCCACGACATTCGCTGCGATCAATTCCAGGAAGGCGAACAGGAGAAAAACCAGAACCGGCGGTCCCCAGCCGTTGAATACCGCGAGAGCCAGCGCCAAGGGGAAAGCCGTGGCGGTCAGTGCCCCGACGTAAGGTACGATGCGGAGAAGACCTGCGAGCACCCCCCAAAGAGTCGCATTCGGAATGCCGATGAAAAACAGGCCGGCCCCAAAGCAAACCCCATAGCAGGCGTTCACCAGGAATTGCATCACCAGATAACGGCTGATGCGCCGGGTCGCATCATCCAAAGCCAGCGTCATGACATGTAACTGTGCCACGCCGGTAAGGCGTAGAAAGCGGTCTCGGAGGTCCTCCTGCTTAATGAGGATGAACACCGTGAATATCAACACCATGCCGATTGTGCCCAGCGGTATCAGAGCCGGACCCAGAACCTCTCGAAGATAGGGCAAACCGCTTGCCGGAACGGCTACAACCTGAACCGGAAAGGGACCAGCCGGACGCACCACCGTTTTCGTTTGGGAACCGGCCTGGGAGCCGCGCGCAGAAAAACCAGGAGGCGTTTCCGGACTGATCCCCGAGTCCGAGAATTCCTGGCCAATCTCTTGCACGCTCTCCGTTGCCCGCCCCAGTGCGCTTTCCGGCGGGTAATGAAGGGATTCGATCTTATTGTGGATATTCAACCGGTACTTAGGCAGATCATTCGTGACTTGCAGCAGTTGCCTGACCACGACCCAACCCACACCTCCAAGCGCTGCAACCGAAATCAGCAGCGCCAGCGCAACCGCCGGCGCTCGGCGCATCGGAAGCCGTTGGAGAAACATCACCATCGGCGTCAACAGAAAGTTGAGCGTCAAGGCGAGAGCCAGAGGAATCAGGATCGCGCGCGCAAAATATAGAATCAAAACGATCCCGGCCAGGACAACCAGAGGGCTTAGCGTGGGCCAATCCTGTCGAGAACGACTCATATGCTTTGAAACAATACTCCAACTCTCGCCAGGAAAACCGCAAGATTCGCCCCAATCCACCGGGCGGGGGGTCAACCTAACAACCGCGCGGGAAGGCGACGCAAAACGGCTTCAGTCCGCCAACGTCGCCCAGCGATGTCATAGCGGCGTTGCCGTCTTCCGGGGAGGATTAAAGAACGGAAGCGCGGTCACCTTCACATTCGTCTTCAGCCGTATCGCCTCGATCGTAATCTCCATCTGCAACTGCCCTCCCAGCTTCGAATGCTCAGTCTCTACGCTGGCCAGCGCAATCATCTTCTTCAGAATCGGAGACCAACTCGTCGTCGTCGCCTTGCCCACCTGCTTTTCTCCCGAGTACAACGGCACCGCCACGCGCGAAGCCTGGCTCGGTGCCGCCGGCGTGAGGCCGTAGCGTTCGTACAGGGCTTCCACGTCGGTCCAATCCACTTCCACGCCAACCAACTGCCGCAATACTCCGTTCTTCGCATCCTGCTCCAGCGCCCGCTTGCCGATAAAATTCTCTTTCTCCAGATGCACCATCTTGCCAAAGCCCAGCTCATACGGCGAATATTTCTGGGAGGGAATCAACGCCTTCTTCGAACTCGAGTAATCCACTTCGATCAGCAACAATCCCGCTTCCACCCGCGCCACATCCAGCGCCAGCATGCCAGCCGCGTGCAGATCAAACTGCTTGCCTTTTTCCGCGAGTGCATCCCAAACTTTTACAGCATCATGGGCTTCTTTTAGTGGAACCCAGATCTCGTATCCTAGATCGCCCGTATATCCGGTGCGCGAAATGTCGACGGATACTCCCGCAATCTTGCCGTGGGTCACGCGGAAATATTTCAGGTTCGCAATGTCGGCGTCCGCCACGGACTTCAGCAGCTTCGCCGAAGTCGGGCCCTGCAAAGCCAAAGCCGCAACCTTCTCTGAAATATCTTCGATCTGCACATCCATGTTCAGGCCATTCTGCCGAAACCAGCGCAAACTGGGGTCCGCAGCCGTCCAGCGGTAAACATTTTCCTCCAGCCGCGAAATGGTTCCATCGTCGATGACCTTGCCCTCTTCATCGCACCAGCAGCAATAAATCACCTGCCCCACTTTCACCTTGTTGATGTCGCGCGTGATCACACGGTTTACCAGCCGCGTCGCGTCTTTCCCGGTGACCAAATACTTGTAGAGCGGCGAAATATCGATCAGCGCCGCCGCATTACGGATCGCGTTGTACTCGTGCTCGTGATGCACCTCATACACACTGACCGTGTAGTATCCCGACCACTCGCGGTAATTCAAGCTGTGGCAAAGCGGAAATGTTCTCTCGTGAAACGCAGTTCCAATGGGCAAAGGGATGGCCTCGGTGATGATTTAACCCGAAAACGGATTATATACGCCGGAGCCCTCATCAAAGGCGTCATCCAAGCGCGGCAGTTCGTCAACTGCGGGCGTTCTTGAAGAATCTAAACGTTTCCCGCGCGCCCCAGATGAAGAAGAAGAGCGGAGCCACTACAGCCACAGCCCTTATGCCCATTCCCCAGAGCTGGGACGTGGCGATCTCGAAAATAATTATGCCCGTCCAGAGGACAGAGCAGATGAGAGCGCGACAAATGACGCTAAAAAAACCACTTCATACAACTGCCTGAGCGCTCGCACCTAGTGAAACCTGGCAAGCCCTCAAAACTCCATAGGCACGAGCCATCATGCCAGCCGCTAGGCTTTGCCCGGAAAAATTCAAAATCGCCATGCTGCGCAACGACGATTAGCCGCTGCGCAATCTTGCAGACAAAACCCTCCATTCCCGATAGAATGACGATTCGAGTCCAGCCATGCGCTCACTGATGCCAATCTCGTCGAACGTCCTCCGCAGCTGGAGCGTCCTTCCCAGCGGCCTCTAACGCGCACCCCATAAACTGCGCTAGTATTCCTCGTCCCCATTCTCAACCAGCAAGCGAACAGCTAAAGGCTAAGAGCTTATGGCTACTTCATACGACATAATCGTGATCGGCGGGGGCCACAACGGCCTGGTCAACGCCGCCTACCTCGCGCGCGCCGGAAAGAAAGTTCTGGTGCTCGAGCGCCGCCATGTTCTCGGCGGAGCTGCCTGCACAGAAGAAGTCTTCCCCGGCTTCAAATTCTCCGTGTGCTCCTACGTCGTGTCGTTACTGCGCCCGGAAATCATCCGCGACCTCGATCTCCCCCGCCACGGTCTCGAAATCCTCCCACTCGACGGCACGTTCACCCCCATGCCCAGCGGCGATTATCTTTGGCGCGTAAACGATCACGGCAAGACTCACCGCGAGATCGCCCGCCACTCCCGGGTCGACGCCGAAGCCTACGACGAATTCGGTAAGGCCATGCAAGCCATGTGCCGCTTCGTAAAGCCAATCCTCAGCATGGTCCCGCCCGACCCCAACACGCTCAACCCGCGCGAACTGATGAAGCTGCTCTTCATCGGCCGGCGCTTCCAGGGCATGTCGAGTTACGACAAGTACAACCAGGTTCAGCTCATGACGATGAGCGCCATCGATTTCCTCGATCAATGGTTCGAAACGGATGTGCTGAAAGCCACAATGTCGGCTTCGGGCATCATCGGCACATTCCTCGGCGTGCGCTCACCCGGAACCGCCTATGTTCTTCTTCACCACTACATGGGAGAAATCGACGGCGCGTTCCGCGCCTGGGGATTCGCCCGCGGCGGCACCGGAGCAATTTCCAACGCCATCGGCGATGCCGCCCGCGAGGCCGGAGTCGAGATTCGCACCCAAGCCGCCATCGCGAAAATTATCGTCAAGAATGGCAAGGCCAAAGGGGTAGTCCTCACCAACGGCGATGAAATCTACGCCGATACAATTTCATCAAGCGTCGATCCTCGCCTAACGTTTAACAAATTTATCGAGGCCGAACATCTTCCCGCCGACTTTCTCGAAGACATCAACCGCTTCAAGTACCGCGGCTCTTCCGGCAAGGTAAACATGGCGCTTGACGCACTGCCAAACTTCAAAGCTATTCCCGGACCCGGCGCACACCTGCGCGGCGCAATTTCGATCTCCCCTTCCGTCGAATACATGGAGCGGGCCTACGACGATGCGAAATACGGCAACTTCTCGCGCCATCCTTACATCGACATGGTCATCCCTTCGCTCACCGATCCCTCGGTCGCTCCGCCGGGCAAGCACGTTCTCTCCTGTTTTGTGCAATACGCACCCTACAAGCTGCGTCCCGGCTTGAACTGGGACGATCAGAAAGAAGCGTTCGGCGACACCGTCGTCAACACCATCGCCGAGTACGCCCCCAACATCAAAGACATCATTCTGCACAAGCAAGTCGTTACTCCCCTCGATCTCGAACGCGAGTGGGGATTGAGCGAAGGAAACATCTTCCAGGGCGAACTTTCCCTGGAGCAACTCTTCTTCCTGCGTCCCGCACCGGGTTACGCACGCTTCCGCACTCCGATACAGAATCTCTACATGTGCGGTTCGGCTACGCATCCTGGCGGCGGCATCATGGGCGCCCCCGGCCGCTTGGCAGCTTTGGAGATGTTGAAAGACCTAGGAGGGGCAGCCTAACGTATGCCTCTCGCAAGCCTCTGTCATCCCGAGCGAGGACTGTTCTTCGCGCCCCAAGCGCGAAGAACAACCGCAGTCGAAGGACCCCGAAAGTCTGCCCCGCACACGCTGGTCGCAAGGTGTTCTCCGCACACAGTTAAGAGATTCTCTCTATGAAGACAACCGCCCCAGGCACACGCGACATCGTCATCATCGGCGGCGGCCACAACGGCCTGGTTACCGCCTTCTACTTGGCCCAGGCCGGGTTCAAACCTCTCATCCTCGAGCGCCGCCCGCAGGTCGGCGGCGCTGCCATCACCGATGAATTTCATCCGGGCTTCCGGTGTTCAACACTCGCGCATAGTGCTGGACCAGTTCGTCCCGAGATTATCCGCGACATGCAGCTCGAAAAACATGGCCTGCGTTTCATCACGCCAGAGACCTGCATTACTACATTCTCGCCGGATGGCCGCGCCCTCTCGCTTTATCAGGACGACGGCAAATCTGCGCAGGCGATTGCGGCCTTCTCCGCAAGAGACGCGGCGAAGTATTCTGAGCTTCAAAACTCGCTGGACAAAATCAGCAGAGTAATCGCTGCGGCGCTCGCCACCACCCCACCCGACATCGATCATCCCAGCAGCGGCGATCTCTGGAGCATGCTCAAGACTGGACGCGCCCTGCGCAACCTCGGCAAACGCGACATGTATCGCGTGTTGCGTTGGGGACCGATGGCCGTCGCCGACCTCGTTGCCGAATATTTCGAAACCGAGTTATTGCGCGCCGTCATCGCCGCCCGCGGAATCTTCGGAACTTTTCTCGGACCCTGGTCGGCAGGCAGCGCGTTGCAATTGCTGATCCGCGCCGCTGGCGATTCTCATCCCGCCGGCTCGGCATTCTTCTCTGCCGGGGGGATGGGTGCAGTCACCCAGGCCATGGCCTCCGCCGCACAAGCCGCCGGAGTCGAGATTCGCACCGCGGCGGAAGTTATCGAGATCCGCGTAAAAGACGGTTCCGCAACCGGCGTCCTTCTCGGCACAGGCGAAGAAATCAGCGCGAAGGCGGTAATCTCTAACGCCGACCCGAAACGCACGCTGCTCAAGCTAACCGATCCCATACACCTTTCCCCAGACTTTGTGCAGAAGCTGCAGCATTTCCGCGGTAATGGCACGGTGGCCAAGGTCAACTTGGCGCTTTCCGCCCTGCCTACTTTCACCGCTCTGAAAAACAGCGACAGCAATGCGCTTAAGGGCCGCATTCACGTCGGCCCTGAAATCGATTACCTGGAGCGCGCCTTCGACGAATCCAAGTACGGCAACTTCTCTCGCGCGCCCTATCTCGAAGCCACGATTCCATCGCTCACCGATCCCACGCTCGCGCCCGAAGGCAGGCACGTGATGTCGATCTACATGCAGTACGCGCCCTACAAGCTGAAAGGCGATTGGGAGAGCCAGCGCAAAGCGCTCGGCCAAACCGTAGTGCAGACGCTCGCACAATACGCGCCCGATCTCCCGGAAAAGATCCTGACTCATCAGATCATTACACCGCTTGATCTCGAAGAAGTTTACGGACTAACCGGCGGCCAAATCTTCCACGGCGATCTCGCGCTCGACCAGTTCTTCACTATGCGCCCGCTGCTCGACTGGGCCCGCTACAAAACACCGATTACGAATTTATATTTGTGCGGCAGCGGCACGCATCCGGGCGCAGGCTTGACCGGAGCCTCGGGAGCGAACGCGGCAAGAGAGATTCTCAAGGAATTGAAGCGCTAACCGACTGGCCGCTTGAGCAAGCGCCCGGGTTCTGGGTGGGAAATGGCGACGTCGCACCAACAACCCGGAACTCACTTCAGCTGACCCTTAACCGCCAAAACTGCGGAGACCGCGACCGCCGCCAGAGCAATAACAACTAAGGAATGCCTGAATTGCCGAATTTCGCGACTGTTCCATGCCGCGGCAGACGGCTCCAATAACTCTGGCCTCTATAGTGAGACCATAAGGAGGGCGTACACGGTCAGTCCCCAAATGCGATCCCGAGGAGGACGCGCCCATGCCGGAACCCGAGCCAAAGTAACAGCCCACTGACTGCCGCGCGGAAGGCCATGCACTTCCGGAGATGGAGCCTCGCCTGTATAACAGTACCGCTCCGGTAGTAACTTGCGACCCATGTGACTTTCATCTTTACTTGAACAGCAGTAAAGAATTCCCTCAATTGACGAGGAGAATCTCGCTTGCGGGAGCGTTTCTTGGCCGAGGACCTTAAGTTCGAATTGTCGATCCTGGCGACGGTCCAGGGGTTTTATCAGAAGCTGCTGCGCGACTCGCTCGGCGGCGATGTGCCCATTCCGAGCGGGCTCGACGAAGTTGCGCTCCGCCACTCCGAGGGGGACCTTCCCGAAACTCTTTCGCGGATGTATCGCTGGCTGCACGTGCTTGACATGGCCATTTCGCCGGCAATGATGCGGCAAGCGCTCACTCCGGATACGGATTCGGAAGTTGCTGAGGCTCTGCTCCGCTATTTTGTGCGGCGCCGGGAACCGAGCGAGGTCAACCGCGATAAAACCGATCTGATTTCCACCTTTCTTTACCGCCATCCGCGCGTCGCCGGTCAGTGGCAGCAGCGCGGCTACGGACTCGATGGGGCGCTGCCGCTTTCTCCATTCGAAATTGCGCTGATCGAAATTCTGGCCGATACCGATGTACCCTCGCTGCCGGAAGAGCATGTGCAGCTGCTGAGAAACTTCGATCCGCTGCGCGAAGAGATTGCCCGCTATCGCGACTTCAACGCGCTGATGGACTCCGGCGTTGTTTCGCGAGTGCGAGAGTTGAAGCGCTGGCTCGATTCCTCTTTTTATCATCCCGGCGTGCTGGCAACCGTAGCGGCCCACAATGCCGCATTCGGCGCGCGCTTTGACTTGCTCTTCAGCAAGGCGCTGGCCGAGATCAAACAATTTGCCCAGGCCCTGGACGAAATGGGAGGCAGCATTCTAAGCACGGTGGATGGCGTGGAAGTCACGGTCGAGCATGTGGCCGCGATCGAGCAAAAAGAAATGCTCAAAGCCGACTACGGCAGTGCGCTGGAAAAATTCCGGCGCGTTTCCAGGCTGAAAAAGGAATTGGATCGTCGCCCGCCGATCCGCAAGTCGTTGCTCGCGCCTTCTGCCGGAAATGCTATCCAATCCTCCGGAGGCGCGACCGCAGCTGCCAAAGCCGCGCGGGTCGCCGCTACAAAAGCGCCGGTTGCTGTTCAGGCATTCCAACCTCCCGCTATCACCCCTCAGCAAATCTCGGTGGAGGAAGGCAAACTTCGCCGGGTTGAGGAATCGATTCGGGTTTTTGTCCGCGTGGCCGATCCCAAGTATCGGCAGGTCGTACCCATGCGCTTCTTTAATCTCACGCTGACCGCACCTGAAGCCGAAGCCTACAATGCCGGCTTTCTTGAAGAGAAAAGTCTGCGCGCCGATGTCGCACGCACTCTGATCCATTTGGTCTCCTGCGTAGCCCGGGTCAACACTGAACTCGAGGAACTCAAGCGTAGCCAAAGCATGTCGTCGCTGTGGAAACTCCACGCCGACGCGCTGGTAGTGTTGCTCGACATTGCCAGCACTACCACTGAGGAAGCTGGGAGCGTCGCTAAGATAGCCGAAAGCAGCGATGCCGCCTCGGCAAAAGCCATTCACGAAACCGTGCAGAAACTGCGCGACCGCTCCGATCTAGCGGTAAAAGCATTGGCGCATCCAGGAAGTTAAGCGGCATTTCTGCGGCACATTCAGAAAGGATCTCTACGGCTCATGTGGGGACAGCCACTCTCGGCTGTCCGGCGGTCCTGTCGAATGGGACCGCAGCGAGCGTCGGGGCCCATGGTTCCCACTTTTGCAAAGAACGTGAAGGATGGGGCACTCCCGCGCATTGACTGCTTTCCCATGACGAATCTGCGTACCCGCAGCGGCCAAACCGCCGACGCAGGCGAGAACCTGGATCCCTCGCTTGGCTCGGGATGACGGGTGTGTTTGGCCCACGATGAGCTAAATCGGCGGATCGAATTGGAAGGCATGGCATGGGCGTACTCGCTCGATGTGCTCGCAGCGCTTTGGGCCGGCGGCATCTGCTATAGCTCTCTTTACGCTGGCCGCTGGATGCGAAGTTGCTGTCGTGGGAGCCGTTTTTCCTTTTCGCCGTTGCTTTGGCAACCATCAAAGGGATTTATGGTTATTTCGCAACGCGGCGGTATTGATGAAGAACGAACTTCGCGTTCTGCGCGCCATGCACAGCAGGACCCAGGGAGAGCTGGCGGAACGGCTGGGGGTTTCTCGCCAGACCATTTATGCAATTGAAACAGAAAGGTACGATCCGAGCCTTCCGCTTGCTTTCAAGATCGCATCTGTTTTTAAGTGCCGCATCGAGGATCTGGTTCTTTGCCTCGAACGGAAATCAGCGCGGGGTAGCCCAGTGCTTCGGCCCCAGAGCGTCCCTCAGGGGGTTGAAGCCCCGTCTTTAGGGGCTCTGGGTGGCACGGCTGAAGCCCGTGCCCTTCCCGAACCGTCCACAAAAGAGCTAGTTAATGTCGAACTGCTCCTGATGCAGCGCGGGATCGCTCTTCACAATAATCGTCCGCTTCGTCAGTTCTTCCATCTCGTTCAGCAGGCGTCCATTGTTGGCCTTCAATTCCTTCGCCACGTCCGGATTCACGCGCAGCATCACGTCTTCGTGCTCCAGATGCTTGGTGATCTTGCGCATCTCCACGTAGATCTCGTTGGCCACAGTGGTCAGCGACTTGACGTAGCCGGTGGATTGGCAATAGGGACAAGGCGCGCCGATGGTGCGTTCCAGCGATTGCTTCACGCGCTTGCGAGTAATCGCTACGAGGCCGAAATCGTTGAACTGCAGCACCTTCGAGGGCGCGCGGTCGTGCTTCAGTTCCTCTTCGAGCGCCTGCATCACGCGCTGCCGGTTGCGGCGTTCATCCATATCGATGAAGTCGATGATGATGATGCCGCCCAGATCGCGCAGGCGAACCTGGCGAACGATTTCTTTGATCGCATCCACGTTGGTTTTGACGATCGTGTCTTCGAGGCGCGAGGTTTTGCCCACATACTTGCCGGTATTGATGTCGATAGCGACCAGTGCCTCGGTCTGGTTGATCACAATGTAACCGCCGCTCTTCAGCCAGACTTTCGACTTGAGGGCTTTGTCCATCTCCTCCTTCAGTCCGAATTGCTCGAACAGCGGCGTCTCTTTGGTATAGAGCTTGACGCGCTTCACCAGGCCGGGCTGGAAGCGATTGAAGAAGCGCAGTATGCGCTCATACTCGGGTTCGGTGTCGACCCAGATTACGGAAAAATCGGAGGTGACCTGATCGCGCAGTACGCGCTCCACCACGTTCAGATCGTGATAAATCAGCGCCGGTGGCTTCGAGGCTTCGGCCCGAGTCTTGATGTCGTTCCACAAACCTTTCAGGAAGCGGATGTCGGCCCGGAGTTCATCTTCGCTCGCGTTCTGCGCCGCCGTGCGCACGATGAAGCCGCCATGCCCGTTTTCGCGCTCGCCCATCACGATGCGCTTCAGGCGCTGGCGTTCCTCGTCCGACGCAATCTTGCGCGAGACACCGGTGTGGTTCACCGTCGGCATATAAACCAGGAAGCGGCCTGGTAGCGCGATATGGCTGGTGATGCGGGCGCCTTTTTTGCCGATGGGCTCCTTGGCAATCTGCACCAGGATTTCCTGACCTTCTTTGAGCAGGTCGCTGATCTTTGGGATTTCATGCGACTCGCGGCGCGGAAAGCGTCGACCGCCACCGCGGCGTCCACCGCCCCGCTGGCGGTCGTAACCGGGCCGCGGACGCGGGGCGCGCTGCGTATAGCCAACGGTCCCGGTCGGCGCACGCACTTCCGCCCGGGTATCGACGGGGCTACCCCCGCCAGCTTCCGCGTCGAGCAGCGCCTCCGCTTCAGCCTGGGCTTCTTCCAGTTCTAATTCGTCGGAGTCTTCCTCGCTCTCCGCTACATTACCTTCCGCCGACGCCGCCCCCGACTCTACTAAAGACGCCATGTGAATCTCGTCGACGGTTTCGCGGACATCCGAAAGAATGCGCTGTCCGCTCGCCGAATCCGCCTGACCTACCGCTCGGGTTTCTTCTTCAAACTCGTCGTATCCCTCATCGGAAGATTCTTCGTAACGGACGGCGTCCGCTTCTTCTTCATCGATAGTCTCTTCCTCGAGCGTTCCCGGAGCTGCGAAAACGGGGGCTTCGGCTTCGGCATGCGAAGGCGCCGATGAATGGGTGGGCCGCGCCATAACCTCGCGCTCTTCTTCTTCGGCAACTTCTTCTTCAATCGTCGCAGGCTCCTCGGTGGCGGCCACGGCAGGAATCGCCAAGCGTCGTCGAAATTCGCGCTTCCATTCAACTGAAGTGGACGCTGCCGACGCTGAGGCCGCCGCGTAATTTTCTTGCATGTGGGCTTCGTGTTTGGGAGTTTCAACTACTGACGGGGTGCTCGCAGCCGCAGGTGCAACGGCATTAGCGCCAGCAAAAATGGGTTCGTCATCTGGAAAAGCCGAGGCCACCGGGACCGCCGTTTCTGGAGCCGAGCTCACGGGCGATCCAGTCGCGGGTTCGGTCGAGCACAGCTCTTGCGCTGCGGGTTGCGGAGTCAAGCTGCGGTATTTGGAAATCGATTCTCCCGGAAGAAGCATCGGCTGGTATCCGGCTGGCGGTCCAAACGACGGCGTTCTGCTGGATTCATGAGCACGCGGAACTGCGGCGGGGACGACTGCAGCGGAGGCTTCGATCGGCGGCCGCGCAATGCGAGGTTCCGATCCCCGATCGCGTCCATCGCCACGTCCATCGCGCCGTCCACCTCTGCGGCGGCGGCGGCCGCGATATCCTCCGCGATCGCGTTCCCCACCGTTGGACGAGTCTTGCGCCACATTTGGCGAACCATAGGACTGGGTGCCTGCATCGTGCTGCGTTAGGTCGGAGGGCTGCTCAAACACCGCCTCGCTCTCGCCGGCGCTCACTCCTTCGGCATGGTCGAAGTGAGGCAGCTCTTGCGGCATCGCAGTTTGTTCCGGCTGCGTACGCAGATCGTGCACTCCGCGATTCGCGGGGATGGCATCGGTCAGATCCTCGTCGTGCTCTTCCAATTCCATGAAGTCGGAAACGTAGAGGAAGGCATCGCGTTCCAGGCCGATGTCGACGAAAGCCGACTGCATCCCGGGTAGAACGCGGGTTACGCGGCCTTTGTAGATGGACCCGGCGAGGGTGTACTCGTTTTCGCGCTCGAGGTAGATTTCCGCGAGTAGATCATCTTCCATCAGCCCGACTTTGGTTTCGTGGGGCGTGGAAGACACAAACAATTCCTTATTCATTGACACTCCGGTCCCGCTCCGACTAAGAAAGTCGGGCAGGTTTCACCGGGATGGAGCCAGGAAGGAATCAGGGGGATGGAGCGTCGCGATGCTGGCCCCATATCGGGGACGGATGGTGTGTGGGAGGTGTCTCCCGGAGCCGCTCCGCTGCACAAGCTTGGGTTTCTTTTGCACGTTTCGCTTTCGTCTGCCGGGTTTGTGACCGCACTCTCAGACCGTTTCCGGTCGGGGGGCCGTTTCCCTGCCAGCAGCGTTATAGCTTCAATCCTGCCCGGTCTTCTACAGCTCGACTAGCCGGTGAAATGCCCTCTTTACGCGAGGGCGATCGATATTTTGGCTGCGCCAACCGGCACAGCAATTACTTCTGCCATCTTCCCAGTTCATGAAATCACGAACCTACTTCACTTGAATCTGGTTACTGGAATCTGGATTAAGCCTGTTCCCCTGCTCGGGCGCTCATACCCGGTCGCCCAGCTAGTTCACAAAGCGGCGCATTCGAACGTTCATAACCATCCCCAGCGCCAGGAAAATGAACAACACGGAAGACCCGCCGTAACTCATTAGCGGCAAGGGTATTCCGGTGACCGGCATAAAACCGACCACCATGCCGACATTGACCAGGATATGGAAGCTAAGCACCGCCACCACACCCATCACCACAAACGTGCCAGCGCGGTCGGGCGCTGTTTGCGCGTTCTGGGTCAAACGCATCAGCACTATGAAGTATAACAGCAGAACCCCCAGCGCGCCGACGAATCCGTGCTCCTCGGCAAATGCCGCGAAAATAAAGTCCGTTTGCGGGACTGGAAGGAAGGCCCCGTGGGTTTGCGAGCCTTTCCCGCCCCACAGGCCCCCCGAACCCACCGCGATCTTGGATTGCTCAACTTGGTACCCGGAACCCTGCGGATCGTTCTCCGGGTCCATAAAGCTCGTGAGACGCTGTTTTTGGTACGACTTCAGCACGTGTACGCGCGGTACGAAAAATACCGCTCCAATCCCTACGGCGGCCAAAACAGCGACTACCAATCCTTGTTTCCATTGCATCCCACCCAGAAACACCCCCATCACAGCAACGGGGACATACGTCAGAGCGGTGCCAAGATCAGGCTGCGCCAATACCATCAGCATCGGTATGCCGACAATCGCTCCCGCCTTCATGAAGTCCGGCCACGAGAGTTCTCGGTGCCGCAGGTCAGCAAAATACTTTGCAACAGCCAGGATCAGGATTAGTTTCACCCATTCGGAGGGCTGAAAGTGGTTCCCGCCGGGCATCTTGATCCAGCGCCGCGCGCCCAAATACTTCTGCCCGAATAACAGAACCGCCATCAGAGAGGCAACCGCCGCAATATAGAACCAGTGAATTTTATCCAGAAGCGCCTGGTAGTTCACCGCGCTGATCAAAAACATCATGCCCACGCCGCCCAGCACCCAATAGACTTGCTTGATGTGGGAGCCGGCAAACTTGGTGTGCATGGTTGCACTGCGAATCTCCATCACCCCGAGTCCGCAGATCAAGAGCACAAAGATCAGCAGCAGCCAGTCGAAATCGCGAAATGAAACGTAACGGCTCATGAGGACCGGGTACCCGGTACCGGGTAGGGAGTGACTGCCTCCGACGGCGAGATTTGCCTGACTGTCTTCACTGAATTTTCCCTGTACCACTGGCGAGGTCGGCAAGTCCCGGAGCGGCCGTTGCCAGAGCTAGCGGCCTCTTCGGCAACACCACCTCGAATCGCCCGCCTTCCAGTTTGTCGCTTGCGGGCGCGGTCCATAGAGCGCCCATGTCGACTTTGCCATCGCCTTTTGATTTCTCGACCACCTTGTTGGGTAGACGTCTCTGTTTGTCCACATACGCTTTGAGGACCTGCGTCGCTAACCGCGCCGCCAACTTCCCATGCTCGCCACCTTCAAACAGCACGCAAACAATGATGTCGGGATTGCGGCGCGGCGTGAATCCGACGAACCACCCGTTTTGAGCGAGCGCTTCACTGTTCTTGAATTTCGCTCGGGTGGCCAGTGAAACAATCTGCGCCGAACCCGTTTTCCCGGCTATATCAATGCCAGGAATATGGGCCGAGGGCGCCGTGCCCTCCGGCAATAAAACTCGCGACATCGCATCGGTAATGAAGTTCCACCCATTCGGATCGATTGGAATATTCTTGGTTTCCGTAACGTGACTCGCTTCGACGTATCCGCTGGGAAGTTCTTGCGGGTCGACGACGTGAGGAACAACCATTCGCCCGCCCATTGAGATCGCCGCGATGGCGCGCATCAATTGCACCGGCGTGAGCGCTACCGCACCCTGCCCAATGCCAACCGAAATGGTTTCGCCGGCGAACCACTTCTGCTTAAAGTTCCGGATCTTCCACTCTTCCGATGGCATCACGCCGCTGACTTCCTGCGGCAGATCAATTCCGGTCTTCTGGCCCAAGCCGAATGCGGTGGCGTATTTCGCGATGCGGTCGATGCCTAACCTTTCTGCTAACGTGTAAAAAAACACGTCGCAGGACTGGTAAATGGCTTTCTCCAGATCGACGGGGCCGTGTCCGGTCTTTACCCAGCAACCGAACCGGCGACCGAAAAACTCCGCGCCACCGGTGCAGTTTACATGCAGCGTCTGCGCAATCCCCTCCTGCCACCCCGCCGTCGCCATGATGATCTTGAAGGTCGAACCTGGGGCGAGCTGTGCCTGAATCGCCTTGTTCAGCAACGGCTTATCGGGATCGGTCACCAGCTTGTTCCATTCGTCGCGCGAAACCCGTACCGCAAAATCGTTGGGATCGAAGGTCGGCCGGCTCACCATCGCGAGGATCTCCCCGGTTCGCGGGTCCATCGCCACAATGGCGCCGTTCTTGCCTTCCAGGGCTTCCTCCGCCGCAATCTGCAGGTCGATGTCCACCGTAAGCTTCAATTGCTTTCCCGGTATTGCATCGGTTTCCCCGAGCAGCCCCACTTCGCGCCCATGGCTGTTTACCAGCGCCCGCCGCGCCCCGTTCGTCCCCATCAACGCATTGTTGTACTGCCTCTCGACGCCGGAGACTCCCACTACATCGCCCGGGGCGTAAAGCTCGAACTGGGGCTGGTTCAGCATGTCCTCCGTTACTTCTCCCACATAGCCGATCAGGTGCGCCATGAAGCCATTGCGCGGGTATAGCCGGCGGTGAGCGACAATCGTATCCAGCTCTGGCAATTCATTGCGGTGCGAATCGATGAAAGCCAGCTCGTCCGGAGTAATGTCCTCTTTCAAAAATATCGGCTGATATTGCGGCATTGAGGCGAATCGCCGCACCCGGGCGCGCACTTCGTTCGGATCCAAATGCAGCCCCTGGGCGATCAGGTCGGAATCGGCATTGAGGTCGCGAGAGGAATCCCGGAGCAGCAGAGCAGAGAAGGATGGATAGTTGTCAACAATGACGCGGCCTTCCCGGTCCAAAATCTTGCCGCGGGGCGCAAGGATCGGCACATTGCGGATGCGGTTCTTGTCGGCCGCGGAGGCATAGTAACCGCTCTCAATGACCTGCAGCTTCCACAATCCATAGGCCAACAAGAGAAAGATAGCCAGAATTATGTATTGCGCCGCTGTCAGGCGAATTTCCGAAACTTTATCGTCGCGAGCAAACATAGATCAATTGCCAAGGGTCCGTGGCCAGTCAAGATATCGCCAGGACGTGCGCGATCTGCAAGAATTAGGTCGCAGCCTCACCGGAATTTGAATAGGGTTCCTAATGATTGTAATGGGTGCTGGCATGTGTTGCCCGCAAGCCACGTAACGGAAGTCATAGCCCGCACATTCCTGCTGGCAACTGACCACTGGTTACCCGTCTTCAGGTCCGCTGCTTGAATTTATCGAGCGCAAAGTACAAGAACACGCCCAGGAAGGCATTTGCCACTCCGGCGAGGATTCCGCGGCTCCAACTCCAGTTCAGCGTCAGATTGACCATACCCCGGGCAACCGTGAAATACACCGCCTGGTGGACCAGGTAGAATCCCAGCGTAACCAGAAACCGCGCCCCGGCGTTTTCCACGTCCAGCTTCGCTCCCAGCGAGGACGCACCGTAACCCACCACCGTCTTCGCGATACCGTAAATTCCGATCGGATAGGCTCCCAGCATGTCCTGCACCAGGCCGATCGCTGCGCCCGTAAACAATCCAGAGATCGGATTGCGGCGCGCCATGGCGAAGAAAATCGTGACCAGCAGGGGCAAGTCAAAGATTGAGAAAAATGGAAATCGCCTGGGCACAAAAGCCTGGAGGAATAGGGCCAGAAGCGGTACCCCCACCGTCACCGGTATATTGAACCGGTAAACCTCGATCTGCTCACCCGATGTGTAAGTAATGGGCACGCTAGTGCGGAGTGTCATCATTGTTGGTAGAAGGTTGAGGAGCAGATTGCGTGCCCGAGGTCTTGGGCTTCGCCGCTGCCGGTTTTGGCGCAGAATTGTCGCGCTTCGAACCGGCCGTATTGCTAGTCCCTTGGTCGGCGCTGGAATCCGCGGAGGGCGCCTTTTCGACCGCCTTTTTCAAAACCTCGCCCGCCCCGGGCTGCCCGGCGGCAGCTACGCTGTGCACGCCACCCGAACCGGCAGAATTGCTGCCCGTCGTTGCCTGAGCGCCGCCCGTTGGCTTCATCGCATTTCCAGCCAGCGGCTTGCTCGCGCCAGTCGATTGCGGATTTGCGCTGTTGCCCGAGTCCTGTAGTGCCGCTCCGTTCTCGGCAGTCCGAGTTGCTCCCGCCACTGTTGCCGGTTTGTCGGGGACCGAAGGCAAACGCTGCGCCAGAATATCGGCCGCACGCACCCTGCCACCGCTTTCGGCCACCGGCTCATGCTCCTGCCGTTCGGTCACGACCAGCACTTCCTCCAGGCGGCTCAGGTCGGCCGCAGGCTTTACCTTGACGCCGAGAAACAATTCTTTGCCTGGGCTGACTTTGGTCACCGTCCCCACCGGTAGTCCCTTAGGAAAGATCTGGTCGCCTCCGCTGCTCAGTAAAGTATCTCCCGGCGCGACTTGCTCGTCGCTCATCACCCGATCCAGAATCAACTCGCCGTTCGGCGATCCCCGCAGCACACCTTGCAGTCGTGACTTCTCCAGAAATGCTCCCACTCCGCTGCTCTGATCATTGATCATGAGCACCAGCGATGTTGAGGGAAATACGCGCAGCACTTTGCCCACAATCCCGCGGGCCGTAATCACAGCCATATCCTGTGCAATGCCGTCATCAGAACCTTTGTCGATATAGATGGATTGGGAAAGATCGCTTCCGCTCGATCCGATCACCTGGGCTGGAATGGTTTTCGCAATGAATTGCTCTTTAAACGCCAGCAGGGATTGCAGCCGCCGCGCCTGGGCAGCATCTTCGCTCAGCCGCACCTGTTCCAGGCGCATCTGCTCGATCTGCTCTTTGAGTTGGCGATTCTCGGCCCGCACGCCGCGCAGGAAAAAGTAATTGTGCCAGAGATTGCTGCTGCGGTCCTGACCCCAGACCAGGACGCGCTCGAAAGGAGTAATCGCATCTACCGCCCAGATGCGGATCAGTCGAGTGTGCTCCGCCTCGGCGCTGCGCTTCACTTGTACCGCCAAACCGAGCACCTGCAGAAACAACACTCCCACCAGGATGGTCAGGTTGCGGTAACGGCCAAGTACGGATTCCATAACATCAATTGCCAGTACCGAGTACCCAGCAAAAATCAATCACGAGGAGATCGAGGCTTTATTTCTCGGTACTAGGTACTGGCTACTAGGTACGGAGAGAGTTATTCAATTGAAATCTTTCTGAGCAGCTTGAAATCGCTGAGCATTTTGCCCGTGCCCAGCACCACGCTGCAGAGCGGATCGTCCGCAATCGATACCGGCAGTCCGGTTTCTTCCCGGATCCGCTTGTCCAGGTTTTTCAGCAGAGCCCCGCCGCCGGTCAGCACAATACCCCGGTCGCTGATGTCGGCCGAAAGCTCCGGAGGCGTACGTTCCAGAGCTACGCGGATCGCATTCATGATCGTCGAAACGCACTCGCTCAACGATTCTCGCACCTCGCCATCGTCTACCGTGATCGTCTTAGGAACACCTTCTATCAGGTTACGCCCTTTAATCTCCATCGTCATCGGCTTATCGAGCTGATGCGCGGATCCGATTTCCATTTTGATCTGCTCCGCGGTACGCTCGCCGATCAGGAGATTATATTTCCGCTTCAAGTAATTCATGATGGCTTCGTCCATCTGGTTGCCAGCCATCCGCACCGAACGCGAGTATACGATTCCGCTCAGCGAAATCACCGCAATGTCCGTCGTTCCCCCGCCGATGTCCACCACCATATTCCCGCTCGGCTCCGTGATGGGCAGCCCTGCTCCAATCGCCGCCACCATGGCTTGCTCGACTAGATGCACTTCGCTCGCCTTGGCGCGATACGCCGAATCCATGACCGCGCGCTTTTCCACCTGCGTGATCTCCGAAGGCACTCCGATCACAATGCGCGGATGCACCAGCATCTTCCGATTGTGCGCCTTCTGGATGAAATAGTTCAGCATCTTCTCGGTCACCTTGAAGTCGGCGATCACGCCATCTTTCATCGGTTTGATGGCCACAATGTTGCCCGGCGTCCGGCCCAGCATCTCTTTGGCTTCTTTGCCCACGGCTTCCACTTCGCCAGTATTTTTGTTGATGGCGACAATTGAGGGCTCGTTGACCACAATGCCCTTACCGCGGGCGTACACCAGTGTATTGGCCGTACCCAGATCGATGGCGAGGTCGCTTGAGAACAGGCTGAACAGAGACCTCAGGTTGTGTGAACGTGATGAATGAAATCCGTTGCTTGACATGGTCGAGCTCTTCTCGCGATCTACACTATCGATCGCTTGGTTTGCGGGCGAACCCGATTTTGCGCCATCCGGCGCGGTTGCATCCTCTCCTTTAGTCTATGAGAGTCCTCGCAACCCTGCCGGGACCGAAGGTTCCTCGTACTGTTGGCCGGAACCCTACCTCTGCGTTGTAATCCCGGGCAAGCGTTCTATGCGCCGCGAGGGATCCGGGCGAGCCCGCGCGGTGTGGCGCGTTCCCGGTGCCACAATAATCATGCGCTTGGCTCGCTTCCTTGTAACCTTATTCCTTGCCCAGTAATGCAACCACTCATTGAATGACGATCTTCTTCTGCTGCGTGTTTACTCCACCCTGTGCCGTCTGTGCCGTCACCGTAATCACAGCCTCCCCCGTTGCCAGCGGAGGCGTGAAATAGTGGAAGGTGCCGTCCGTAGATACCATCGGCACCTCGCGTCCATTCACCATCACTCGCGCCCCGATTTGGGTCTTGCCCCCTACTTCGATAACGTGACCATGCTGAATGAAAGGATCTAATTCCAGATCGATTGCTTCCGTTTGTTTGCCTTTGGGGATGATGGTAAAACGATTCTTCTCGCTCTCCACCGATTCCTTCCCCGACGCTTCGTACGACTCTACCACCCAGTAGTACGCTCCTTGGCCGAGGCCTGATACGGAAACATCAGCAGTACTTACTTTCTTGTCCACCAGCGTGGAAGAAAAGTATGGATTCCTTGAGATCCGCAGGCGGTAGGCCACCGCATTCGCCATCGGCGTCCAAGAAAACTCCACATCCTTGGTTGATTCCCCGGTAGTAAAGATCGGCGCCATATTCGCTGGAGAAATCGGAGTGGGTGGCCCCGTCCCTTTCTCCTTCTCCATGTGCGTCTGTGCCGCCTGGAAACTTACCTTCTCCCAATTCGCCAACTGCACCGTTTGTCCAAAGCGCGTGACTTCGCCGGTGCCCTTCTTCATCAAAATCTCGTGCTGATCCTGCTTGGGATCGTTGTGCACCTGCGCCGCCGATTCCGGAGCCAGAGACGCCGTTGCTCCCGCCACGATCACTTGCGATTTCGATCCCTGCGAATACGTCGCGGTCGAAAGATCCACCGTTCCTGTACTCACCGCTACCGCCACATTCGTCTGCTGCTGATCGTTGGCCGAATTCTCTTCAATCACGATCAGCGAATCCTGTTTCACCGTATAACTGGTGCCATCGTTGAACACCACCTTCGCCATACCTTCCGAACCGGTCTGTACCACGTCACCCTTTTCCAGGGGAATGTTGTAATCGGCAGCCACCCAGCTATTATCGTTTCCCTTCTTAACTCGTACCGTGCCGTCGAGCGCGGTAAAGTGGGCCTGCTGCGCAGTGGATGCGCCACTGCCCGCCTTCGGCGCCATGCCCGCCACCCGTTCCAGAGCCTTGTCGGCAACATTGCTGGCGGCCTTGATACCGCTTTCGGTAAATTGCGGAAAGGTCAGTCGCAGCCCGCCAAACAGCAGCGTGGCGCCGGCCAGGATCAGCAGTGCAACACTGCGATACGTGACCGTCTTCCACGCGATGTGGATGTTCGGTTTGCGAGTCTGCGAAGACACGTGGGGTAAAAACCTTATTCAAGCTTATTGAAGATGCGGTACTTTCAACGTTATCACAAGCCCTTTAACGCTAAGAATAGGTAATCAATAGGGAACGTTACCTTGGTTTGCGGCCGATGTTCGGGTTCCCCAACGTTTCTTCCGGGGTGCGCAAGCTGAGGCGCATGACGACGATGACAGGCGGCTATCGCCTCCGTTATTCTCCTTGCCCATGGGCAGTCCTCCGAAAAACCTCTTCGCTCCCATCCGCGATCAGAGGCAATATTTCGCCAGCGGATTGGCCATCGTCTGGCTCATCGCTCTCGCCAATCTTCTCTTCCACATCTATTTCAACAACCGCTACGGCTACTTTCGCGATGAGTTTGATTACATGTCGTGCGGCGATCACCTCGCCTGGGGATACGTCGACCAGCCACCGCTGATTCCGTTTCTCCTCCACATCAGCCGCGCAGTCTTGGGAGACTCGCTTCGCGCCATTCGCTTCATCCCCGCGCTGGCTTCCTCGCTCCTCATTGTGCAAACCGCCGTCCTCGCCCGCGAATTCGGCGGACGACGCTTCGCCCTGCTCCTCAGCGCCGTCACCGTGCTGATCGCGCCGCAATATCTCTCCAACGGAAGCCTGCTCGGCACCAACTGCCTCGAACCCAATTTGTGGATGGGCGGCGCTTACTTCGCGATCCTTGCCATCAAGCGCGCCGGAACTGAGAAAGCCCCTCGATATTGGCTCTGGTTCGGAGTTGTCGCCGGTCTCGGAATGCAGGAAAAATATTCGATCGCCGTCTTCGGCTTCGGCATAGTCATCGGCCTGCTCTTGACTGCCGAGCGCCGCGTCTTGGTGAATCCATGGATTTGGTTCGGCGGTCTCGCAGCTTTTCTGATTTTCCTGCCCAACCTGTTTTGGAACATTCACTATCACTGGCCCTTTATCGAACTGATGCACAACATCCGCGCCGAAGGCCGCGATGTCGTTCTTCCGCTGCCTCAATATTTCTTTCAGCAGACCTTGCTGATTGATCCCATCACGGCTCCCATCTGGTTAGCGGGGTTACTTGCGTTGCTCTTCTCGGCACGGCTGAAGTCTTACCGCTTTCTCGGCTGGTGCTACCTGGTTTGCTTCACCACCTTCTTTGTCCTTCACGGCAAGAATTACTATCTCGCGCCGGTTTATCCCATGCTGCTGGCGGCTGGCGCGGTCGTGATCGAATCCGCCATCGTAAAGAAAGAAGATGGCAAGAAAGACGATGGCGCGCCGGAAAACGCTCGCCCGCGCCTAGCGTGGCTCAAGCCCGTCATCGTCGTCATTCTTCTAGCCAGCGGAGCTCACCTAGTTCCAGTCACCGTGCCGGTTCTTTCTCCAGAAAATTTTCTCAAATACACGAAAACTCTCCCTTTCAAGCTGCCTGTGATGGAACATGCTCACGCCCGCGCTGCGCTGCCGCAGTGGTACGCCGATCAATTCGGCTGGGAGGAAATTGTCGCCGAAACGGCGCGAGCATGGAACCGCATCCCCGCAGCCGACCGAACAAACTGCGGCATCTTCGCCCAGGACTACGGCCAGGCCGGCGCCATCGACTTTCTCGGCCGCCGCTACGGTCTGCCTCCAGCCCTCAGCGGCCATCAAACCTGGTTTCTTTGGGGTCCACGCGGCTATTCCGGCAACTGCATGATCGTCCTCGATGACACTCGAGAGCGTCTCGAACAACTCTGGGATCGGGTCGAATACGTTGGCACCTCCGCCGACAATCCCTACGCGCTCGAAAAGCAAATCGACGTCTTCATTTGCCGTGGGGCAAAATTCGGCAGCTTCGCCAAATTGTGGCCGGAACTAAAGCGCTGGCGCTAGGAATGACAGAACATCGTGCGTGAGTCTTGTTGAAATTTGAATTTCCCTACTCCGCGCTTGACTTCGCCAGATGGAGTCATCAACAATTTGGCTGCACTGCTCGGATAGGGATATAAATCGTTCTACTCGATTCAGAAGAACTTTACTCAAACGAGGCATTTTTCATGTTGCTCGCTGTACGCCTGGCTGTCTTCCTCTGTGTGCCGATTTTTCTTGGCGCAGTACTCTCCGCTCAGACCATCACCATCTCGCAGCCCACCATTTGGGCCGCCAAACCGGATGTCGCCGCCTTCGAAAAGATCGAGAGCGATCGCCTCGCGGCCGCACAGCGATCCGTGGATACCCTGCTCGCCGCGAGCGGTACGCGCACGGTGGAGAACACTCTCGCACCCCTCGACGAAGCCTTCCGCCAGATCAATTCCGCCGCATACTTCGCCGGCCTCATGGAGCAGGTGCATCCCGACGCGACCTATCGCGATCACGCCACCGCCATGCTTACCAAAGCCAGCGCCGCCCAGACCGCGATCGCTCTCAATCACGAGGTTTACAACGCTCTCGCCGCGCTTGACCTTTCGAAAAGCGACGCTGCGACGCGCTATTACGTCGAGCGCCAACTTCTCGAATTCCGCTTGGCCGGAGTTGACAAAGACGACGCCACCCGCGCCCGCCTCAAGAAACTCAACGAACAGGCCAGCGAACAGCAGTCCATGTTCGATCGCAATATTTCCGACGGCCAGAACGTGGTCGAGGCTGATCCCTCCGAACTGGACGGCCTGCCACAGGACTACATCGATCGCCACAAACCCGGCGCCGACGGCAAGGTCCGCATCACTACGGACTACCCCGACTCTCTTCCCGTCTTCAACTTCGCCAAAAGCGATGACCTGCGCCGCCGCGTCACTGTCGCCTTCGGGACTCGCGCCTATCCCAAAAACCAGGAAGTTCTCACGAACCTGATGAAGACGCGCTACGAGATCGCCACTCTTCTCGGCTATCCCTCGTGGGCCGACTACAACGCCGCCGACAAGATGATCGCCAAGGGCCACAACATCGCCGAATTCATTCAGCAGGTGAATGAGGCTTCTCGCCCGCTTGCCCAAAAAGAATTTGAAATGCTGCTCGCCGAAAAGCAGAAAACTATTCCCGGCGCAAAGCAGATCTGGGATTATGAGCGCTCCTATCTTTCCGAGCAGGTCCGCCGCTCCAAGTATGATTTCGACTCGCAATCGGTTCGACCCTATTTTCCCTTTGCGCAGGTGAAGCAGGGAATCCTGGATTCCGCCGCCGAGCTTTTTCACGTCAGCTTCCAGCAGGAACAGAACGTCCCCGCCTGGGGTCCGGCTGTGGAAACCTGGATCGCGATTGACAACGGCAAACCCATCGGCCGTTTCTATCTCGACCTGCACCCTCGCCCGGGCAAATACAGCCATGCCGAAATGGCTCCGGTACTCGATGGTGTCCGCGGTAAGCAATTGCCCGAAGCTATCCTTGTCTGCAACTTTCCGGTTCCAACCGCGACCGATCCCGGCCTCATGGATTACGGCGACGTCGAAACGTTCTTCCATGAATTCGGACATCTCATGCATCACATCCTCGGCGGACACCAGCAATGGGCTGGCATCAGCGGCATCAGCATGGAGTCCGATTTCGTTGAAGCTCCCTCGCAGATGCTCGAAGAGTGGATTCGTAGCCCGCAGGTTCTCGCCAGGTTCGCCCGCAACTACAAAACCGGCGAACCTATCCCCGCCGAACTCGTGGCGCGCATGAACCGTGCATCCGCCTTCGGTCGCGGGTTCTGGGTCGCCCGCCAGAACTCGTTCAGCGCCCTGTCCTACGACATTTACAAAACCAAGCCGCAAGACGTGAACCTCGACGCCGTCACCCTCGCCGACTCCCGCAATTACACCCTCTTCGTTCCTCTGCCCGAAACCCACCTATGGGCCTCGTTCGGGCACCTCGGCGGCTACTCCTCCGCCTATTACACCTACCTCTGGGATAAAGTGATCGCCGAAGATTTCTTCCTGCAATTCGACGAACAAAACCTGCTGGCGGGCGATGCTCCCATGCGTTATCGCCGGGTAGTTCTTGAACCCGGCGGTTCTATGTCGGCCAATGACTTGGTAAAGAACTTCCTGGGACGCCCCCAAAACATGGTCGCCCTTCAGCACTGGATGGCCGAAGAATTCGGCGAGTCGGCTGGAAGCACGAAGTCAGCGGGCCAGTGAAATGTTTAGCGGGCGTCCGCCTGCGTTCGCCAATGCGAGTGCAAGAAAAGTCTGTCGTTAAGTTGTTGCATCCAAATTCCGCCGAGGAGGCTCATCGAAAATGAAAACCTTACTGGCCTGTGTGGTGCTGTTGTTTTCGTTGTGCGCTCAGTCGCAAACTCAAAAAGCGCCTACTCTCAAAAGCATTCTGCTCGAGCAGCTTCGCACCACCCACAACGTGAAAGAGTGGTTTGTGCCCGCGAACACGGCGGTCGAAGGACTCACAGCGGAACAGGCCAGTTGGAAACCGGCTGGCGACAATCACTCAATCGGCCAGCTCGCCAATCATCTGATCTTCTGGAACCTGCAGTCTCTGGCTAAGTTCAAAGGGGAAACTCCAGCCAAGTTCAGCGGCGACAACGATGAAACTTTCAACAGCTTTGACGCCAAGAAATGGGCAGAAACCGTTCGCGAGCTCGACCAGGTCATGACCGACTGGGAAAAAGCCGTTGAAGCGGCCGACGAGAAAAAGATCGAGGCTGCGGCTTCAACCATCGCGCATATTGGCACCCACAATGCCTACCACATTGGACAAATCATCGTGATCCGCCGACTGCAGGGCTCCTGGGATCCAGCGAAGGGTGTCAAGTAAAGCTCGTGGCCTACTTGGCCAGGAGAAGCAGTCACGAAGTCAAAGGCGCGCGGCCCTGAAAGGACTCGAAGGAATCCACTCCTTGCGAATGACCGTTTGAAGGTTGGATTTCTAACGCCGATTTCTCAACTGGCGGGCCCGTTCCATACAGCAAACACCTTATACAGGAAGCTCCTCTCCCAATGGCATCCTCTTCAAGGTGAATCCTATTTCGTCCCTGCCACCCTCGGTCGCAGAACTCGGCTCCCTCATCGGTGGAGGCGAAACTGGCGCCCTCATGCGCGCCAAGGACTGGTCGCAGACACCTCTGGGTCCGGTTGAAAAATGGCCGCAGAGTCTGCAAACTTCCGTTAGCATTTGCCTGGATTCGCGATTTCCCATTGTCATGTATTGGGGACCCGAGTTCGTGGTCCTGTACAACGACGCCTACAGCACTATTCTTGGCAGCAAGCATCCCTGGGCCCTGGGACAGCGCTGCTGCGATTGCTGGGCGGAAATCTGGCACACCATTGGACCCATGCTGGAAAGTGTGGCCCAAACCGGCCTGGCAACCTGGTCCAACGACTTGCTCCTGATCCTGAATCGTTACGGCTATGCGGAAGAGTGCTACTTCTCATTCTCATTCAGCCCGGTTCGAGTAGAGGCCGGAGCCGTAGGAGGCGTATTCACAGCTGTAATTGAAACGACGGACAACGTAATTGGCGAGCGCCGTTTGCGAACCTTGCGTGATCTGGCCGCCAAGGCCGCCGACGCCAAGAGCGAAAAAGATGCTTGCCGAACTGCGGCGGAAACGCTTTCAGAAAGCCTGCGTGACATCCCGTTTTCGGCCCTGTGCGTCGACACTCGCCGCGGATTCTCTATCCTCTGCTCTTCCGGTCTCGCCCTGGATCACCCTCTTCGTACATCACTGGCTGAGGAAAATTCCAATCTCGCCCAAAAGATGAGGCAGGTCGTCGACTCCGGTCAAACTCTCGAGGTCGACCTTCAAACCGTGGCTTACGACTTCCCCGGCGGAGATTGGGATGCGCCTCCGTCCACGGCGATTCTCATGCCCATTCCTGTCCTTGGTCCGGAGGGCTCGCCTGGCGTTCTGGTGTGTGCCGTCAGTCCAAGGAAGAAACTCGATGAGAACTATCGGACATTTTTCAGCCTGGTGAATCGTCAGATCGCGACCAGCATCGCGGACGCCCGCTCCCGTGAGGAGGAACGAAAACGCGCCGAAGCTCTCGCGGAACTCGATCGCGCCAAGACCCTTTTCTTCAGCAATGTCAGCCACGAGTTTCGCACGCCGCTCGCTCTGATCCTTGGGCCGCTCGAAGAAACCTTGTCCCGAGCAAAGTTGCCGCCCCAGGATTTCGCTCAACTTACCATGGTTCACCGCAACGGGCTGCGGCTTCTGAAATTGGTCAATACTCTGCTCGACTTCTCGCGGATCGAGGCTGGACGGGTTCAAGTTGTCTATGAGCCCACCGATCTGGCCAGCCTCACCGCAGACCTCGCCAGCGTCTTTCGCTCCGCCATCGAACGAGCAGGCATGCGCCTTAACGTGGATTGCCCGGCCTTATCTCAGCCGGTTTATGTCGACCGTGACTTGTGGGAGAAGATCGTTCTCAACCTTCTTTCCAACGCATTTAAATACACCCTGCACGGAGAAATAACGGTCGAGCTCAAGCCCGCCGGCGGGAACGTGGAGCTCTCTGTCCGCGATACTGGCACGGGCATTGCTTCCGATGAACTGCCGCACATTTTCGAACGCTTCCACCGCGTCCAGAATTCCAAGGCACGGACCCACGAGGGCTCCGGCATCGGCCTGGCCTTCGTACAGGAAATGGTCAAGCTCCACGGGGGATCAATCTCTGTCGAAAGCACTCCCGCCTCTGGCAGCACGTTCACCGTCTTAGTTCCCTTTGGCAACGCCCATCTTCCGGCTGACCGCGTACAGGCTGCGCGGCTTCAAGTGTCAACCGCGTTGGGCGCCGAGCCTTATATTCAGGAAGCGCTTCGTTGGCTTCCTGATCAGGAGTCTCCCGCCTCGCCGCCTGCATTTCCTGCGCTGCCGGAGTTGGAAGGTGTTTCGCGTCCGTCGGCCCGAGACCGCAATACCGTTGCGCCATCCACTCCGCGCATCCTTCTTGCCGACGATAACGCGGATATGCGCGACTACGTACAACGACTCCTGCGCGAAACTTATGAAGTCGAGACGGTGGCGGATGGAGAATCCGCGCTCACCAGCGCCCGCAAGGTGCCGCCCGATTTGATCCTGGCCGATGTGATGATGCCCCGACTCGACGGCTTCGGCCTCCTGAAGGCGGTGCGCGCCGATGCGACATTGAAGAGCACTCCTGTGATTCTGCTCTCTGCCCGCGCGGGTGAGGAATCTCGGATCGAAGGCCTTCAATCTGGAGCCGACGACTATCTGGTGAAGCCTTTTTCTGCCCGCGAACTGTCGGCAAGAATCGCATCCCATCTGGCCATGGCGCGCATCCGCCGGGATGCCGCAAAAGTGGAGCGATCCCTGCGCGCCGAAGCGGAAATCGAGCGTACCCGTCTGCAAGCCGCTTTCTCTCAAACTTATGCTTTCATGGTTTTTCTCAGTCCCAATGGCACCGTAATCGATGCCAACCGTGCCGCATTCGAGGGAGTAGGCTTCGCTCGAGAACAAGTGATCGGGCGCAGGTTCTGGGAGACCTGGTGGGCGCCATTGCCCAGGGAAACGGAAATCCTTAAGTCGAGTGTGCAGAGATGCGCAGATGGTCAATCGGTTCGAGAGGAGTGCGAATACTGTCTGGCGGATGGTAGTGTCCGTTTTGCCGATCGCACGCTCACCCCGGTGAAGGATGAAGCGGGAAATGTCGTGATGATTGTGGCCACTGGTTTAGATATAACTGAAGCTAAAGAACTGCGGCAAAGCCTGGAGTTAAAGGTTAAGGAACGCACCGCCGAACTCGAGGAGACAGAAGCGAACCTGCGGGCCGTGACCGGACGTTTGCTGCGAGCGCAAGATGAAGAGAGACGCCGCATTGCTCGCGAACTTCACGACAGTGCGGGGCAACTCCTCGCTGCGCTCAGCATGAATCTCATCCCACTTGAGCCGAAGCTTCTCGAGTTGGGTCCTGATCTTGGCAAGAGCATCACGGACAGCATTTTTCTCGTCGATGAACTTTCCCGCCAGCTTCGTACCATGTCACACTTGTTGCATCCTCCCCTGTTGGACGAGGCAGGCCTGGAATCCGCACTTGGTTGGTACGTCGAAGGCTTCGCCGATCGCAGCAAGATCGAGGTCGAGTTTGACTACGATCATGCGGTGGGTAGGTTGTCTTTGGAGATGGAAACCGCAATCTTCCGCCTGGTTCAGGAGTGCCTCACTAATGTCCATCGCCACTCGGGCAGTTCCTCGGCCAGCATTCGAATCAGCCGGGATTCACGGCAAAAAGCCATTTTCGTAGAAGTGCGCGACTACGGAAAAGGGATTCCGGGCGGAGTCATTCATCTCTCCGGCCCCGTCAAACCAGGGATTGGAATTCAGGGAATGCGCGAACGGGTGCGGCAACTCGGTGGCAAAATTGAATTCCACTCCGGCGACTCAGGCACCACGATCATCGCCAGCTTTCCCATTCACCAATCCGGACAAGAAGCCTCAACTGGCAATGCCCTCAAATCCGCCTCGTAATACGTAATTCGATCGCTTCTCACTGTGGAGCGGATGGTCTTGCCCGCTGCCTTTGACCTGCTCGCCGCCTTTTGGATTCATACCGGCAGCAACCGGCAACACGTCCTCCCTTGCCGCACCTTCCATACCTTCTGTAGCATCAATATTCAGGCATTCATTTAAGGAGCAATCATGGCCACCGATACCCTCGCTTCCCCCGCCACCCTCGGCTACACGCCGACGAAAGTCTTCAAGAACTTCATCGACGGCGAGTGGGTCGAGTCTTCCACGGGAGAGACTTTCGAAAATCGCAACCCCGCCGACACGCGCGACCTGGTCGGCATCTTTCAGAAGTCCGGGAAAGCCGATGTCGACGACGCCGTCGACGCCGCCAAGCGAGCCTTCACAAAATGGCGCCTCGTGCCCGCGCCTCGCCGCGCCGAAATGGTTTTCCGCGCCGCCGAAATTCTGATCGGACGAAAAGAAGAGCACGCCCGCGAAATGACCCGCGAAATGGGAAAGGTGCTCAAAGAAACTCGCGGTGACGTGCAGGAAGCCATCGACGCCGCCTATTACAACGCCGGAGAAGGCCGCCGCCTCTTCGGCCCCACCGTTCCCTCGGAGCTGCCGAACAAGTTCGCTATGGCCGTGCGCCAGCCCATCGGCGTCTGCGGCATGATCACGCCCTGGAATTTTCCCATGGCGATCTCGTCCTGGAAGCTGCTGCCGGCTGTGGTCTGTGGCAACACCTGTGTTATCAAACCCGCACAGGACACTCCGCTCTCAACATTCAATTTAGTTCGCGCTTTCACCGACGCGGGAATTCCGAAGGGGGTCGTCAACATCGTCACCGGATTCGGCCCCGAAGTCGGCACGCCGCTCGCCGATCACGCCGACGTGCGCGCCATCTCACTCACCGGATCGTCCGCTGTCGGCCGCATCATCGGCGGAATCGCGGCCAAGACTTTCAAGCATTGCTCGCTCGAACTTGGCGGCAAGAACCCCATGATCGTGCTCGACGACGCCAACCTCGACCTCGCCATTGAAGGCGGCCTCTGGGGCGGATTCGGCACCACCGGCCAACGTTGCACGGCGACCAGTCGCATCATCGTGCAGAAGGGTGTTTATCGCGAGTTCGTCGAAAGATATGTCGCGCGCGCCAAGACGCTGAAAGTCGGCAACGGCCTCGACGAAACCGTCGAGATGGGCCCCGCCGTCAACGAAAAGCAACTGCAAACCGACCTCAGCTACGTCGAGATCGGCCGCAACGAAGGCGCAAAGATGATGTGCGGCGGCAATCGCCTCGACCAGGGCGATTACCAGCACGGCTATTTTATGGAGCCGACAGTATTCACCGATGTCGATCCCAAAATGCGCCTCGCACAGGAAGAAATCTTCGGTCCCGTCGTTTCGATCATTCCCTGCGACGACCTCGAAGATGCCATCGAAATCGCCAACAACATCGAATACGGACTCTCCTCCGCGCTCTACACCAAAGACGTGAACAAAGCCTTCGCCGCCATTCGCGACCTTGAGACCGGCATCACCTACATCAACGCCCCCACCATCGGCGCCGAAGTGCACCTGCCCTTCGGCGGCACCAAAGCCACCGGCAACGGCCACCGCGAAGGCGGCATCGGCGCCATTGATTTTTATACGGAGTGGAAGTCTGTCTACGTGGATTACTCCGACACGCTGCAGAAGGCACAGATCGATCGAGCGGATTGAAATCAAGTCACTGACGCTAGGTTCGATCCGCGCTATGATTTGTGGCACTATGTGCGAGCTTCGGATTCGGATGTTTCTTTTTCTGCTCGGTTTAGGTCCTGCGGCGCAGCCACCGCAATAGTTTTCGGCGCAGGCTCTAGACACTTCTGCATCAACCACATTCAGGCGGCTTCGCTACGGTCTGCGGCCTTTTGGAGGCGATCCAACCCGCGCCAGAGCCCGCCAGCCGCGCAGATCAGCCCCTTTTTAATGCCTTGTTCCCTGTTCGATGCCGTTATAGAGTACTGAGGTCACCAGGAGACGACGGAATGAAGGTCTTAGCGATATCCACCTTTCAGCGGCTGGCCGTAACATCGTGCGCATCCATCCTGCTTTTCGTTTCAGCCACAGCCCAGGCCGAGCAGCGTCCCACGATGACGACCCATGTTCCGGAGGCGGTCTCCACCGGTCTCGCGCCGCTAGTCGGCCATCTTCCGAGCACCCAGCGTCTCAGCCTGGCGATCTCTCTGCCCCTGCGGAATGAATCAGAGCTAGACGTTCTGTTGCAACAACTTTACGATCCGCAAAGTCCCAGCTACCACCAATACCTCAGTATCCAGGAATTCGCCGCGAGATTTGGTCCCGTCGAATCCGACTACGTCGCCGTCCTGAATTTCGCGGAGGCAAATGGCTTGGCGGTGATTGATACCTTCGGCAATCGCATGGTTGTCGATGTCGAAGGTCCCGCGGCAAATATTGAGAGCGCGTTCCACATCAGTCTCAGCATTTATCAGCATCCTACCGAAAACCGCACCTTCTACGCTCCCGACCGCGAGCCAACGCCAGATCTCGATGTGCCGCTGCTCCATATCTCCGGGCTGGATAACTTCACGCTGCCTCATGCCAAGAATGTCAGGTCTTCGCTGGCGGACGCCACACCTAAGACGACTGGCTCGGGTCCGGGCGGTCAGTTCATCGGAAGCGACATGCGGGCTGCTTACTACGGTGGATCTCTCAAAGGCGCTGGACAGTCGGTAGGACTGTTCGAGTTTGCCGGATACGAAATCAGCGACGTAGAACTCTTCTTCAAGAATGTGAAGCAAGCCCTAAGCGTACCGATCAAAGGCGTCTCACTGAACGGTGCAAGTCTGAATTGTCCTCCCTCAACCTGTGACGACAGCGAGCAGGCTCTGGACATCGAAATGGCGATCTCCATGGCCCCCGCCCTTAAGCAACTGGTTGTCTATGTTGGAAATAGCGACGTCTCCATCTTCAACCGGATGGCGGTGGATAATACCTCGAAACAACTGAGCTGCTCGTGGGGATGGAGCGATAACGAGAGCAGCCTCGATCCGATCTTCAAGGAGATGGCTACGCAGGGGCAGAGCGTGTTTGTGGCCACCGGCGACAACGGTTCCGGCACTCCCGCCAACGTGGTCTGGCCGGCAGATGATCCCTTCATCACAGCGGTTGGTGGCACCGATCTGACCACCACTGGTCCAGGCGGGGCGTGGAAATCTGAGACCGGCTGGAACGGCAGCGCCGGAATGCCTTCCAAGAACAAAGTTCCTATTCCTTCGTACCAGCAGCTTGCAGGCGTAATCACGCCGCTCAATCAGGGATCGAAGACCTTACGCAACATTCCGGATGTTGCGGCGGAAGCCAACACCAACCAATACAGCTGCTACGACGGTAGCTGCAGCGGCGGCAACGGAGGGACCAGCTATGCCGCTCCACAATGGGCCGGATTAACCGCAATAGCGAATCAGCGATCGATCGCAAGCGGTGGAAAAACCCTCGGTTTTCTCAATCCCGCCATCTATAGCATCGGAACGGGATCAAGCTATCCCACGGCCTTCCACGACATCACCAGCGGCAGCAATGGCAAGTATTCAGCAGTAACCGATTACGATCTGGTGACCGGCTGGGGCAGCCCGCACGGTGTGAACTTTATCACCATCCTCCTGAAACAGCAGTAGTCGTGATCGCGACTCGGCCTAAACCGGGTTGTCAGCAGCCATCATTCAGCCGTCAAGTACACCCTTGGCGGCTGATTCCTTTCTCTTCTTTCTCTTCTGATCTGGATCTGAGTCCTTTTGCGGTGAGGACCTTGGTAATCTTGCCGTTACAAGTTCTAGGCCTTACCGTCATGATCGGAAGTGCAATCCCTCTACGGTCTCGTGGGTCTTAATATTGCTTAATTTTATGTTTCGTACGCGGTTCGCCAGGATGTTCACGGGCAGACGCGTATCTGCAACCGTCGCGCCACTGCTCGGCATGGCGCTCGCCTTCACTCCTTGCGTGCTGGCGCAGAAGACCGAGAAGCCCACGCGCAAAGTTGTCTCTACCGTGAAGCCCAGCTATCCCCAAACACTGAAGAACCTTCATATTGAGGGACTGGTTCGCCTTACGGCTACCGTCCTTCCCAACGGATCGGTTGGTGATATCCAGGTTATCGGAGGCAACCCCATCCTGGTGGAGAACGCCGTGAAGGCCGTAAAGAGCTGGAAGTACGCAGTTGCCCCTTCCCAAACGGAAGAGTCAGTCGTCCTCAACTTCTTCGACCACTAGATTCCGTCTTTCCGTCCTCTGCCTGCCTACGGGCTGGCCACTCGCAACCGTGCCTCTTGTACAATCAGGTGGGAAAGCAGGCCTTTCATGCCCGCGACTCAGATCCACGAGATCACCGCCGCCAAGCGTCTCGAAAACGTCCGGTACGCCATTCGCGACCTGGCCTGCGTGGCGGATGAAGTGATCCGCCAGGGCCACAAGGTCCTGCCGCTGAATGTCGGCGACCCGCTGAACTTCGATTTCCAGACTCCCCCTCACATCATCGAAGCTGCCTACAAAGCCATGCGCGAGGGCAAGAACGGATACGCGCCATCCCCGGGCATTCCCGAGGCGCTTGAGGCGATTCGCGGCGAAGCCGCGCGCAAGGGGATCACGACTGCGCAGGATGTTTTCGTCACCGCGGGCGTAAGCGAGACGGTTGATCTCTGCATCAGCGCATTGGTCAATCCGGCCGAAGACATTCTCACGCCGAAGCCAGACTACCCGCTCTACTCGGCTGTGCTATCCAAGCTGGGCATCGCACTCAACGCTTATGACCTCAACGAAGACGACGGCTGGCAGCCCGAACTTGCCGACGTCGAAAGCAAAATCACGCCGCGCACTCGCGCCATCGTGCTGATTAATCCCAATAATCCGACGGGATCTTTGTGCTCGCGCCAAATGCTCGAGCAGATCGCCGAACTCGCGCGCCGCCACAACTTGGTGGTCTTCTCGGACGAAATCTACGACAAGTTGATTCTAGATGGCACTCCGCACATCGCCTTCGCCGCAGTCGCCCCCGACGTGCCCTGCATTACCTTCGGCGGCATGTCGAAGAATTATCTCGTCCCCGGATGGCGCATCGGCTGGGGCATCGTCTCCGGCGATGCCGCGGCCATAAAACCCTACACCGAAGGCATTCACCGCCTGCTGCGGGCGCGCCTCTGCGCCAACCATCCCGAGCAATACGCGATCAAGCCCGCGCTCGAGGGCCCGCAGGATCATCTCATCGAAGTGCAGCACAAACTGCGCTCCCGCCGCGATCTCACGCAGAAGTGGTGCGATTCCACGCCGCGCGTGAGCTGCGTCGCTCCGCGCGGCGCGTTCTACGCATTCCCTCGCATTGATATTGCTGAGAGCGACGAAGTCTTCGTCAAGGAACTTATCCGCCAGAAGCACGTCATGGTGGTCCACGGCTCCGGCTTCGGCCAGAAACCTGGCACGCAACACTTCCGTATCGTGTTTTTACCGGACGAACAGACATTGACGAAGGCGTATGAGGGAATCGCGGAGTTCATTCGCCAACGGTATGGAAAGTCGTAGGACGTGTATCTGGCGAAGGGAGGCCAGCACGCCCCAGGCTGCAAGGATTCTCGACATATAGCGCGATCGGAAAAACAGGCAGCTAAACGGCGAGGTGCTCAGCGCGTAGAAGATCAGCTGATGTAGTAGGCGTCCCAACCGCAGGCAAGCTGCAATCCCGCCCGCGCCTGCAACCGCTTCCATTCGAACGCCTGCCGTGGCCCTCCTTTTTTCATGATGCGCAGAGCGCTGAGTCACGAAAGAGACCACGAGTGAAGTCCGCATTGCGACTCAAGGACCGCGGTGGAACCGGGACAACATTCTGGACTCCTTACACCGTTCTGATTGGACCAGGGTAGTGCGACACGAGGGAGTCGTTGGTCAACAGCGTAACTCCCTCGACAGTCGCCTGCGCCACCAAAATTCTGTCGAAAGGATCCTTGTGAATAGGTGGCAGGCTATCGATGGCAACGACGTGATCGCTGACGATTGGCAACTCGCTGTACCCGTTGTCCAAAAGACCCCGGCGCAGCAGCCGCGCATCAACCGCAAAATCTTCCCGACCCAAGCCGCGCTTAATCACCACTTCCCATAAACTAGCCGCACTGAAGAGAAGCTCGTTGTCCGGATTGTTGATCAGAATTCGAGCTTGTTTTGGGAGCCGGCGCGGTTCACCGGCAGCCCACAGGAGGAGATGTGTATCCAGCAGAAGTTTCATCCACGACCGCCGAACATTTGCTCGATCTCGTCCTTGCCCATTTGGTCAAAGTCGTCCGGAACAGAAATCTGACCCGCCATGAAACCGAGCCGCCGTACTTGAGCACCGGTTGGAGCGCTCAGAGCAGTGACTCTCACGACCGGTTTGCCCGCCTTGGCAATGATGAACGACTCACCCTTAGACGCCTCTTCGATGAGTTTCGAAAGCTGAGTTTTCGCCTCGTGAATATTCACTGTTTTCATGGTGCCTCTCATAAACTAAGTCTAGTTAACTTAGTCTAGCATAAATAGCCCGGCTGGTCGGCGGCACCACTTCCCTCTTCTTGAAGGGAATGGCGAATTGCTTATTCCGGCGACCGCTCAGGATTGGAGTCTTCTCGATATCGTCCATGCCTACTGCCCAATTGAAAAAGCCGCTGATCACTGACCAAATGAACCGAAAGGCTGGAGGAATCACCGTACGGAACGGCAGCGAAGTGCGGAACTTCATCACCCGCTCGGTCGTGATACCAGTCAAAAGCGCAACGTCGTTGTTCTTGCACCAGTCCACGAGTTTGTCACCCATCAGGTTTGGCTTTGTGTTGGTGAGTCCGATTTTCGACCGGAAGTCGAGCCACTCCTGCACGGCGGCTTCAACGGTGACGGACTTGCGGCCGGGCTTGCCCTGTATGAGTGCCTCCAGATCACGCTCAAGCTTTGTGGTATTCTGTCGAGCCTCTGACCATGTCCGGGCATTGAGGCTCCATTTGTTCTGCCCGTGCTTGAGCTTTTTTCCATCAAACTTGGTGGTGGATTGAGGCCAATTAAACTGACCCGATAGTGGGCAGCCCCACCGGGGTGCTTAATGGGACGGCGGTAGATCGTGATTTCCATTCGGTTCTCCTCTTTGGGGCTCTAAGGCTTGATGCTGCGAAAGGGAGAAATCACACCGATTGGGGTCGGCATCGACCCTAGTACAAAACTAGGACAATCGTTTTGATGAAATGGAAATCGCCTGTATCTACGGGCACAAGAGAATGGCTCCTCAGGTAGGATTCGAATCAACACTTAAACGTAGTTTCAACGAGATGCAGGTCAGCGGATGACACCTAACACCAAGAGAAGCATCCTTACACGCGCAAACAGAGCGCAAACGGAGCGCACATCCTGCGGACGTCTAACGCGGAGACTCGAACTCCTGACCTCTACCGTGTGAATCTGAGCGCATCAGTTTTTTCAGCGAATTAACAGACCGCGGGGACTGCCGAAGTTCGCGGAAGTCGTATAAGACATCGCATTTTGTGGGTTGGGTTGTGCGTTGAAAATCGGCTTGAATACTCCCTGTCTGAAGGAACGTCTGCAACTGGAGTTCAAGCCGCGAGCCCTTAGCTTACCTGTTTATAACTTCAGAGCCCGGGATTGCCAACGCCTCGGATTGCGCCTGCCGTGGAAGCAGGCTATCACCACAATCCGACTCTCTTGCACCTCGAAGAATATGCCATACGGGAAACGCCGCACTCCCGCACGGCGACGGCTCCGGTAGACTACAGGGAATTTGCAACGGATGTCCTGCTAGTGCCTCAATCGTGGCCTCGACCGCCAGCGCGAAACGCTCACCAAGCTCCGGGTGGATGTTGTCATACCAAGCCCGCGCTCCCAGCAAGTCCTCATTCGCCTCTGGTGTCCAGACGACCGGGAGCGTCACGGTTTTTTAAACAGGCCTGCCCTGACTTGCTGCCACGCGATGACATCGGAAGGGTTTTGCTCATGCCGAGAGATGCGGTAATTAAGCTCCGCCCGTTGTGCGTCCGTCAGTGATACTGCGTCTGCTTCTAGGCTTTCCCACACTGTATCCAGCAGTTCCGCCTTCTCCGCAGGAGATAGGCTGTTTATCTGCTCTCGCAAATCGCTCATATGTCTATAACCTAGCGCGGTTTCACCCCTCTAGCAAGCGCCCTGATCAGCAACCTGGGGCGTTGTCCCAGTTAACGGCGACGATATATTGTCCGGGATCCGATGGCGAGAACTCGTATCGGCCCTCGATGTCCGTGATTGTGTGCACGAGACCTTGCAAGGTATGTGCCGAAAGCAAGTCAACATTGACTCCGCGCAGCGGAACACCGTGATCGTCCAGCCTTCTCGACGAGCCCTATGTGGACCGACTTACGGGAGCCCTAGAAGCCCGCCCAGCGCTCAACCGCCTGATGGCTGACGCCAGGCAACGAAAATTTGACGTGCTGATCGTGTGGAAGCTGGACAGGTTCGCCCGATCATTGAAGCATCTGGTTACTGCCATCGCGGAGTTTGAGAGTCTTGGAGTGCAGTTCGTCAGCCTTCGGGATAATCTCGACCTGACTACGCCGTCCGGTCGGCTGATGTTCCACGTCATCGGTGCGATGACGGAATTCGAGCGGTCGCTGATTCAAGAGCGGGTATGCGCCGGACTGCGCAACGCACGCGCTAAAGGGCGCACACTCGGAAGACCTAAACTGCAGGACGTGACGACGGCGAGCCGTTCAACGATATGGCGCCGGCGAAAGCAGGCCAGTCTGGAAAGTGCACAGTCTGCACTCGTCTGACGATGTAAAGGAAGAGGGCAGCCTGTAAAGCGTCCGGATAACTTCCGTATTGCCGACAAACCGGGAGTTGTCGCGTTGTGGCTCGGGTGTGAAGGTTACGAAGTGACGCTGTTCCTCTACCGAGGCGCCCAATTTCCCAAAGGATGAAAGCTGCAATTCATGAGAGCCGCTCTTCTCGCTAGAGCGACCGCAGGAAATCAATAATCTCCTGTTGCTCCCGAGTGTGCAGCTTATTGAAATGTTCGACGACCTTATTTGCCTCGCTGCCAGGGCTCTTGTGTTCTCTGATAGCGTCTACCAGGTTGGTAGTCCGTCCGTCATGGAGGAAGAACACGCGCTGTCCGACGCCCCAAAGAGGAGCGGTTCGGAACTCGTCTGGGCCGGCGGCGCCTTGCGTGATGCCGTCGGCGAGGCCTTTGCCCATGTGGTGGACGAGAAGGTCAGAGTAAAGATTCGCCGTCTGATGGGAAAGCGCAGCGCTCGGGCTGGTTGAGGAGCCGCTTGCAATCATCGCGCCTGTGGTGAACGACGGCGTATGGCAGTGGACACAACCTATCTTCGCAAAAGCGGAGCGGCCATTTTCGGTCGCAGGTGTGGCGGGAGCGGGAGTGGGTGGCGCCAGCATCCGCATGAAATTGGCAAAGGCTTCGATGTCCGAGATGACCGCCGGGTTCGAATTGGCGGTGCTCGCGGGAGTCGTCGTGAAGTTCAGTGTGTCGTTCGGAGTGGGGTTGAAGAGACACCCCGGAGTTTCGTCGCGCTCTTGCGGGAAAAGCTGGTTTGAGATTCCCATCTCGACGTTGTAGGCCTCGCCCGCGAACATGAGAAGGGATTTGTTCTGCGCCTTCCACCCGAAACGGGTGATGGTCCCATCGTTCGCACTGCGGTTCACGTTTCCGCTTAGGTGGGCGTTCGGGTGCCCGGATATACCCAAGCCCGACTTCAGGGCTGCGTCGGCACGCATATTCGCAAGGATCGCCGAGTCGGGAATCGCTTCGATGAGCCCCGCGCCAAAAACAGGCGTCGGAATTCGGAAAATAATGTTCGAATTCCCACCCTGGCCCGTGAGCGGATCTCCCGCGGGCAGGAAATCGAATTGGGCGATGTTGCAACCGGGAGCGTCACTTCGCCCGGTGATCACGAAGATGTCGTGCACCGAGCCGTCGGCGGCTCCGTTGCTCTCCTTGAACCGTGCTTCGCGGACCGGGCCATTTTGCGTGATGAACCATGGCACCGTGTTCTTCGCGCCATTCAGACCGGCAACTGCGGGCAGGGGATTTTTCGCCGGACTCGATCCGCCGGCATCCGGCTGCGAGTGGCACGAGAGACACTGGTTGGAGTTGAAGCGGGGACCGAGGCCGTTATTCGCGCCTTTGGTCACGACCTCGATTTCAGCGAACCTGGCCTGCCCATCCTGGAAGAACGCAGTTTCGTCCGCCGTAAGACCCTTCAGCGGAGTGCCAGCACCCACCGGGCCGCCGCGCACGCCCGGGTCTACTGGGCCTGACCTACTTTGACCCAAGGCGTAGACGCATGCTGCCAAGGCCACAGCAACAATTCCGCTGAAACTCTTGAGTGCAATTCCCCGGAGCATCAGCACGATTACCTCCGTTGACCCAGGAATGCGGGTATTGTACACCGGGTCCAAGGTCATAGACCCCGAATGACGGGCAAACGTGAAGTAATCCCAAGGTAAGGATTGTCGACTATTCGGGAATTACCACGTTGGAAGTGAGGCCAGGCAGCCTCTCGTCAATCGCGATCATCGGGTGGCGGCGGCAAATCCCGGGTCCAACTCGATCGCGCCTTTCGAGCTCGGCAAGCCCTTCGTCAAGCCGCACCGCTTTGAAAATCGGGAGTGGATCTGCTGAAGGACTTAGGAATTGTGTATGTTGAGGATGCGCCAGCGGCCGTCGCCTTTGCGGCAAATGGACATGCCGTGGCCGGTGCGATGCTCGACGGGCGTATCAAGGACGTATTCGTAGGAGTACCACAGTGCGTCGCCGATCATTTGTACCTCGTTCAGCTTGGTGGTGTGATGCACGTTGGGTGCGTACCGGAAGACACGGTTCTGCAAATAGGCGATGACCTGCCGCGGTCCGACGAATTCGCCGTGGGGCGTGTACATCACCACTTCCGGATCGAGACATTTCTCAAACTCGGGCGCATCTCCCTGAGTGAAGGCGACCATGCAGGGCTCCATGGAAGTTTGCATGGCATCGTACGTGGCGCGCACGTCCACGACGTCGGCGCTCATGGACGCGACGCGATGCTTCAGGTCAATAGTTACACCCATCTTGTCGAGCAGATCCACGCCGAGGATGCCGTCAATCGGTCCGCCGCAAGCAGCACCGATGGGGCTCAGGTCAATCGCCGGCAATTTCACATCGCGAAGCGTGTGTTTCCCTAGCGTGAGCTCGGGCAACGAGACTTCGCGGGCGCTGGTCGCCGCCGTGCCGGTCCAGGAAGCGATGTGGACCTCCGTTGAGCGGCCGCCTGCAAACGATTTCAAATTCAGCAACGTAGTTGCCGCAGTATCCAAAAGGAAATGCATGTCTTTTCCGGCGACGTGGACCTTTACGACCGGCAAGCGATCGCAGCGCTCAATGGGGATCTCGTCCTTGGCGGAGGGATCCTGCGCGGGAACAGTGGCAGCAAGCGACTCGCAGGTGAGGCAAAACAGCACGCTCGCAAGCGCTCTAATGTGTAAACGTGAAATCATGGAGGCGCACCCCGCAGTCGTTGCATGTTTGCGCTTGTCCCCATCATCGACTGAACAGTTTAAAAGAAGGGCACCGCACTGAGTGCGATGCCCAGCATTCTTACCTTCAGGAGCATGCGCAGGCCTAGTCGCCGGTTGTCTTGCATCCTTCCGAGGGTAAACCGTGAGCGAAATACTGTCCTGGTGGCTGGGCTCCAGGATTAGTTCCGGTTTGCCGACCACCAAGGAGTTATCCCACGGCCTCTTCGGTAAACCCGGCTCAGGGCAACGGTTTCAGATCCGACACACTCGTGCCGCAGCCGCCTTTCGTTGACTCGGGAAATGCCCCGTCCGTAAGATGAAGCGACCCGAAAGGCACGCGTCCTCCAATGATCGGTCAGACCATCTCGCACTACCGCATTGTCGACAAACTCGGCGGCGGTGGCATGGGTGTGGTTTACAAGGCCGAGGACTCCCGGCTTGGGCGGTTTGTCGCCCTCAAGTTTCTGCCCGGGGATTTGGCTCACGACGCACAAGCACTCGAGCGATTTCGCCGCGAGGCTCGGGCCGCTTCAGCTCTCAATCATCCCAATATCTGTACGATCTACGACATTGCGGAAGAACATGGCAACACTTTCATCGCGATGGAATTTCTCGATGGAACTACGCTGAAGCATCTGATCGCTGGGCGACCCTTGGAAAGCGGTGCACTGGATCTGGCGATCGAGATCGCTGACGCACTCGATGCTGCTCATGCGGACGGTATCATTCATCGCGATATTAAGCCTGCCAATATCCTGATCACCAAACGAGGACGTGCCAAGATTCTGGACTTCGGTCTGGCCAAGGCCATGTCCAGTCGAGAACAGGCAGGCGCCGGTGCATCGCAGTCGACACTTGCAACCGAGAAGGATCTGACCAGCCCAGGCACGGCTGTCGGCACTCTCGCCTATATGTCACCAGAACAAGCGAGAGGCGAAGAACTTGACGAGCGGACTGACCTTTTCTCGTTTGGCGCGGTTTTGTACGAAATGGTTACCGGCGCCCCCGCTTTCAGCGGGAACACCTCAGCTGTGATTTTCCACGCGGTTCTGGAACGATTCCCGATTTCGCCGGTGCGCCTGAATCCGCGGGTATCCCCTAAGCTGGAGGAGATCATCAGCAGAGCGATGGAGAAAGATCGTAGGCTGCGGTACCAGACAGCGTCCGGAATCCGCGCCGATCTTCAGCGGCTGAAACGCGACACCGAATCGGGGCCACTGACTTCGGCATCCGTCCTCCGCCGTGCCGGACCGACTCCTCGCCCGCCACGGAAGACAAGATCGATGCGAATTCGGGGCCTGGCGGTACTGCCACTCGACAACATTTCCGGCGACGCCACCCAGGACTACTTCGCCGACGGTATGACGGAGGCGCTGATCACTAGCCTTGCCAAGATTTCCGCCCTGCGGGTAATTTCGCGCACTTCCGTGATGCGATACAAAGGATCCAGGAAGCCCCTGCCGGAGATTGCCCAGGAATTGAACGTCGATGCCATCGTGGAAGGTTCCGTGGTCCGGTCTGGAGAGAGGGTCAGAATCACGGCGCAGTTGATTCATGCACAGACCGACCAGCACCTTTGGACGGAGAGCTACGAGCGTGACGTACGAGATGTTCTCGCACTGCAGAGCGAAGTGGCAGGCAAAATCGCAACTGAAATCAGTATCAAACTCACCCCAAAAGAACGGGCAAGATTGAAGGCTACACTTCCGCTAAACCCCGCTGTGCAGGACTCCTACCTCAAAGGCCGGTTCTATCTGAACAAAAGAGACACGGAGGGTTTCAAGAAAGCCATTGCACATTTCGAGCATGCGATCGAACTCGATCCCGGCTGCGCTTTGCCTTATGCAGGCTTGGCCGATACCTACACTCTGATGGGCGCGGCTGCCTATGGAGGACTCACACCGCGGGACGTGATGAGCAAGGCCAAAGAGGCAGCGATGAAAGCCTTGCAAATCGACGACGGGCTCGCCGAAGCCCACGCGTCGCTGGCCTTCGTGCGCTTTCGGCTCGATTGGGATTGGCCGGGAGCTGAGAAGGAATTTCAGAGTGGCATTGAGCTCAACCCCAACTACGCGACAGCGCACCATGGGTACGCACTCCTCTTGGCCGCGATGGGGAGGACGGACGAGGCGCTCAAAGAGATGAAGCGCGCCCAAGCTCTGGATCCCCTGTCTCTGATCATCCAAAGCGGACTCGGCAGACTCTTCCACTTCGCTCGTCAATATGACCGCGCTATCGAACAATTTCGTAGCACGATGGATATGGATCCGAACTTCGCGCAGGCGCACTTCGATCTCGGCATGAGTTATGCCCAGAAAGGTTTGTTTAGCCAGGCGATCTCCGAAATCAAGTTGTCAGTTGGCCTCGCAGGTATTCGTCCCGTGACCACGGCTGTGCTCGGCCATGTCTATGGACTCGCCGGTGACCGGACTGAAGCGGAGGCCGTGCTCGCTGGCTTGAAGCGCCTGGCGGAACAGGGTTACGTTTCCCCGCTCGACTTTGTCTATGTCTACACCGGCCTGCAGGATAGGGACCGCGCTTTCGCAGACTTGCAGAAGGCATACGAGGAGCGCGCCGGTCTGTTGGTTTATCTCAAAGTGGAGCCAATGTTCGATCCCCTCCGCTCTGATTCTCGTTTCGGGGAAATCCTGAGAATGGTCGGGCTTTCGGCGTGATCTACTTCAACTTGCTTTGGCGCGAGCGTTTCTTCGCTGGGCGACCGAAAACGCCCCAAGCGCACGCTTCATCTGGCCCAAGTGCCTCAGGGTGTGCCCGCCGGCCCACTCCGCCAGTTGGTACAACGAGATGGTTGCCCAAGGCACTTGGACACACATTTCACTGCCATCTTCCGGCGTAAGCTGTTCCAGGACGGGAGACAATCGCTTGGCTGAGCTGCGGATTCGTTCGACCGCCTCCTGACGCGTCACTCGCAGGGGAGGTTGCAGCAAACCGGGCCGGTGGAGCTGTGGCTTGAATCCCTGCCTCTGGCACCAAGGACGCGGGGACACCTCCGAGAGTTGTTACATCGTTTGGTTGATTACGCAATGTGGAGCGGTTCCATTCCTGTCGGAACCAATCCCATATCTTTAGTCACTGTTAGGGGATCTTCGAAACGTAAGAAGCAACCCCGAAGCCTCACAGTGGAGGAGTTTCACATGCTATCGAAGCATCTTGTGGAGCCTTTCAAGACAATGGCTCTGCTCCAGGTATGCCTCGGGTTGCGTGTATCAGAACTTCTCGCGCTGCGATGGAAGGACGTGGATTGGATCGGATCGAAGCTCAACGTTGAACACGGAATCGTGAATCAGCATTTTGATGACGTGAAGACGGAGGGTTCAAGCAAGATCATGAGCCTCGATTCCAATCTGCTCGCGGTCCTTTCTGCCTGGAAACAGGAGACAGAGTTCCGAGATGCTGAGGATTGGATCTTCCCATCCCCGGTGAAACTTGGCCGACTCCCGTACTCCTACACAGGATATTGGAGGGCTCTGCAAGGAGCGGCTGTCACGGCCGGGATCGGAAGGCTTGGAACTCACAGCTTCCGGCACACTTACCGCTCGTGGCTTGATGCTGTGGGCACTGCCATCATTGTGCAACAGAAGCTCATGCGGCACAGTGATATTCAGACCACTCTCAACATTTACGGGGATATCGTGACTGATGAGATGAATCAGGCTAGCTCTAAAATCGCGGGGCTTGCTCTGAAGGCTGATTCCAAACTGATTCCATCAGTTGTAAGCCATTGATAGAATGGCTCCTCAGGTAGGATTCGAACCTACAACCCTTCGGTTAACAGCCGAATGCTCTACCATTGAGCTACTGAGGAGTGTTTTGCGGCGCCCTTTTTGGGGCACGCATTTGGAGCACGTTGCGGATCAGTGAACAGAGTCGGAGACTCTGAATCGCGAGCCGGAAATCGTGCTTGCGTCACTATCATAGCATCCCAACAGAGGCTGTGAAAATACTGAGCCTTGCTGCATTACGTGCGAGCGTTGAGGTGGTTATGGATGGGGAGAGTCGAGTGGCTTTGATTTTTGCTTGTTTCGTGCTTATGGCTTCTATTACTTCCGCTGCCAATGATTCCCAATCCGGTGCGCCCGCTGCAGTGCCGAAGGCTGAGTTACGACCGGTGGAAGAAAATTTCCACGGGACGAAGGTGGTTGACAACTATCGGTGGCTGGAGGATGGAGCGAGTCCCGAGACGCAGAAGTGGGTTGCGGAAGAGATGGCTTATACGCGGGATGTGCTCGATCCGCTGTCGGGACGCGAGGCGATTCACAAGCGGTTAACGGAGTTGTTGAGCATTGGGAGTGTTGGCGTGCCGCAGATTGGCGGGAAATATTATTTCTATACGCGCCGGGAGGGGATGCAGAATCAGCCGGTGCTTTATGTGCGCGAAGGAATTGAGGGAAAAGATCGCGTGCTGGTGGATGCGAATCAACTTTCTGCGGATGGGACTATCGCGCTCGACTGGTTCGATCCTTCGGAACACGGGAAATACGTGGTTTATGGGACGTCGCAGAGCGGATCGGAGATGAGCACGCTGCACATTCTCGAGACCGCGACGGGCAAGCTTTTGTCCGACACGATTGAGCGGACGCGGGCGGCTAGCATTGCGTGGGAACTGGACAACTCCGGCTTTTATTACACGCGTTATCCGAAGAAAGGAGACGTTCCCGAGGGGCAAGAGATGTACAACCGGCATGTGTTTTATCACCTGCTGGGGACTGATCCAGCGACCGATCCCCTTATTTTTGGCGAAGGGCGCGATCCTGAAGACTGGCCGAGCGTGAATCTTGACAACGATGGCCGCTTGCTGCTGATCACGGTCTCGCAAGGCTGGACCAAGACCGAGCTGTTTTTAATGGATTTGAAAGCGGGTACGCCACCTACCCGCATTACTACGGGCAAGAATTTTCTCTATAGCGGGTCGGTGTACAACGGAAGGCTCTACATTGTCACCAACGAAGACGCTCCGCGTTACCGCATGTTTGTAGCGGAAGCGGGCGATTACGAGCGCGATAACTGGACAGAAATTATTCCGCAGACGGATGCAGTACTGCAGGGCGCGGCGGAGTGGGGCGGGAAGATTTTTGCGCAGTACGAGCAGAATGCCAGCTCACAGTTGAAGATTTTCGATCTCAATGGAACAAAGCTCAGGGATCTCGTCCTTCCAGCACTGGGCACGGTGTTTGGCTCGTCCGGCAAATGGAATCATGACGAAATCTTCTACGGATTCCAATCCTTCACCACGCCACCCGCAATCTATCGTGTCGAGCTGAAACCCGTAAACGTCGAGACTAAACCTCAGGGACCTTCGGGCGACATCGTCGGTCTGACGTCGCTCTGGACCAAGGTCGACGCGCCGTCCATTGATCCCACGGCGTACGAGGTTCAGCAGGAGTGGTGCAACTCTAAAGACGGCACGCGCGTTCCGATGTTCGTCGTTTATAAAAAAGGATTGAAGAAAGACGGAAAGAATCCCACGCTGCTGACCGCTTATGGCGGCTTTAATGTGAGCCTCACGCCTTCGTTCAGCCGATCGGCTTATTTGTGGATGGAGCATGGCGGCGTTTACGCGGTAGCGAATTTGCGCGGCGGAGCGGAGTTTGGTGAGGACTGGCACCGGGCTGGGATGCTCGAAAAAAAACAGAATGTTTTTGACGACATGATTGCAGCGGCAGAGCATTTGATCTCCGAAAAGTATACGGACAAGGATCATCTGGCGATTCAGGGAGGCTCGAACGGCGGGCTGCTGATGGGGGCGATGATCACGCAGCGTCCCGACCTGTTTCGCGCGGTGGTGTGCCAGGTGCCGCTGCTCGACATGCTGCACTATCAGGACTTCCAGATTGCCAAGCTGTGGATTCCAGAGTATGGCAGCGCGGAGAATGCGGAGCAGTTCAAGTGGCTCTATGCGTATTCCCCCTATCACCACGTGAAAGCAGGCACGGAGTATCCGGCCATTTTATTTATGACTGCCGACACCGATACGCGCGTCGATCCCCTGCACGCAAAGAAAATGGCCGCGTTGATGCAGGCTTCTGCTAAGAACGGGAGCAGTCGCACGCGGCCGATATTGTTGAGGATTGAGTCCAAGGCGGGACATGGAGCGGGGAAACCGGTGACGAAGCAGATTGAGGAGTTCACGGATTTGTATGAGTTTTTGCTTTGGCAGTTGGGGGTGAAGTAAGTCTTCGGGGGAGACACGGCGAAAATCAGAGCGCGGAGCGAAACGGGGCGCTTGTGGAACTCCCGATTTGGAATGAGTAGCGAAATTAGTTTTGAGATTATCGTTCTGTTGACTTCTCGCGGCGGTAGAATCGTTTTGCCACAAGGACGTCTGGAAGGTGTTGCCAGTGGTACTGGACGTCGCTTGCCGAGCGTCGAGTGGCTCAGCCAGCCACCAGGGTTCGAGTCCCTTGCCGAGTCTCTTCGACGGAGCGGCGACGTTGATGCGGGCTTCTGCCAGGAACGGGAGTAGTCCCACGCGGCCTATTTTGCGGATTTAATCGAGGCGGCGCATAGCGCGGAGAAACTTGTCACGAATTGGCGTCGCACTCGTCTCGTTTAGCGCGCAAGATCAAAATCAAGATAAAAGGCAGCGGACAGGAGTGTCCGCACCACATCAGATCTATCAACACCTCGGTCAGGGCATCGCTTGGAGAGCTCTCGCATTTGCCTCTGGGGTACATTTCTGGAAAAATAGGGCCGGGTCCCCCTAATGGCGGAAATTGGTAGTTTTGCACTGCTTCTCGCTTTGGCGTTAAGCGTTTATTCGTTCCTGGCCGGGCTGATCGCGCTCATCTTTCAAGCAAAGGTGTTGCAAGCCCAGAGCCCGCAGCTAGCCTTGCAAGTGGGCGGCGAAGCCATGGGCCGCTCCACTACTTCCGCTACTTCCGCCTCCAGCCATCAGAGTTCGTTGGCAGCCATGTTCCGTCAAAGCTCGGAGCGCATCGGAGAAACCGCTCGCCGCGCTGGGATCGCCACCTTCGCCGCTGTTCTTCTCGCTTCCGTAGTCCTCGTCGTCTGCGCCTTCAACAACGATTTCTCCATCGCGTACATTTTTCACCACAGCAACCGCGACTTGCCCGGCCCTTATAAGTTCGCTGTGCTGTGGTCCGGCCAGGAAGGTTCGCTGCTGTTCTGGTCGCTCCTGCTCGCCGCCTACGGATTCGTCCTGCGCCTGCGCTACAAAACCGATCCTCGGCTCTTCGCTTATGCATCGGCAGTTCTCGCCGGAGTGCAGATCTTCTTTCTCCTGCTGCTCAATTTTGCGGCGCATCCCTTCGCCATTATGCAGGGCACAATTCCGGCCGATGGCAATGGCCTGAACCCGCTGCTGCAATATCCCGAGATGGTGATCCATCCGCCCATGCTCTATCTCGGCTATGTCGGATTTACCGTGCCTTTCGCCTTCGCGTTAGGCGCACTGATCATGAAGTATCCCGGCGAGAAGTGGATCCAGATCACGCGCCGCTGGACCATGGTCACCTGGGCTTTTCTGACCTGCGGAGTGTTTCTCGGCGCCCACTGGGCCTACTCGGTGCTGGGCTGGGGCGGCTATTGGGGATGGGATCCCGTGGAGAACGCCTCACTCATGCCTTGGCTGGCGGGTACCGCGTTCCTGCATTCCGTGATGATGCAGGAAAAACGCGGCATGCTGAAGATGTGGAATATGTGGCTGGTCTTCGCCACATTCTGGCTGGCCATCCTGGGCACGTTCCTGACTCGCAGCGGGATCATCAGCTCCGTCCATGCCTTCGCCCAATCCTCCATCGGCGACTGGTTTGCATGGTTTCTCGCCATCACTCTGATCACGTTTCTGGTTTTCTTTTTCAAGAACAAGTCACATCTGCGCAGCGAGCATAAGCTCGAGTCACTGGTATCACGCGAGTCCAGCTTCCTGTTCAATAATCTTCTTTTTGTTCTGCTCACCTTTACCGTACTTTGGGGAACGTGGTTCCCGAAAATCTCCGAACTCGTGCAAGGCAACAAGGTGACGGTAGGCCCGCCGTTCTACAATCGCGTCGCCATCCCCGTCGCTCTGCTGCTTCTGATACTCACCGCGATTGGACCGCTGTTGGCCTGGCGCAAGACATCGATTGAGAGCCTTAAGCGTAACTTTATGTGGCCGACCATCGGCGCGATCGTGATCGCAATCCTTCTGATGGTTACGCCGCAAAGTTGGGGCTCAGCTTTCGGCCTGAAACCTTGGAAGGATATTTCCTATTTCTATTCGCTGATGGCCATCGCTCTCTCGGTCCTCGTAACCCTCACCGTTGCCAGCGAGTTCTACCGCGGCGGCCGCGTGATCTCGAAACACACCGGTCAGGGAATGTTTGCCTCCATGGTGCAACTCACGCATCGCAATACGCGCCGCTACGGGGGATATATCGTCCACTTCGGTGTGGTAGTGGTCATCATCGGCTTCGCCGGAGCCGCTTTCAATCTCGATAAAGAGCAGGAGATGGCCTACGGCGACAAGCTGGCGATCGGTCCTTACACTCTAGTCTGCCGTTCCTATACGGACGATGACGGTCCCAACTATGCCAGCGAATGGGCACTCCTCGATGTCTACAAAGGTGGCAAGCAGATCGCTACGATGACTCCGGTTCGCCGCTTCTACAAAGCGAGCCAGCAGACTTCGACGATGCCCGACATCCGTTCCACGCTCAACGAGGATCTCTATCTCGTGTTTGAGGGCGTAAACCCGGACAACGGCCATCCGATTTTGAAGGCCCATTTGAATGCCTTGGTGATGTGGATATGGATGGGTGTGTGGATCATGCTCGGTGGCACGGTTCTCGCCCTGGTTCCAAATGCGCCCGCGCCGATGCGGGTGCCTGCACCCGTGCGACTGGAGCACACGCGGCCCGCTCCGGTGGCGACGGGAGACTGACATGTCTTCTCTTGACTCTATTGTCGATGTGACCTTCAGGGGCGAAAACGCTGGCCGCATCGTCGTGTTTTCCGGTGATCGCCGCCACCGAGGCTATCTTGTAAGGTCTCCGGCTGACGAACTAAGAATTAAATCCTTTTTGAAAATGTTTTGTTTTGCTCACTCCTCAATACTCTCGTTAGGCATTCTCCGGTCATTGGTTTGGTCTACGGACATCAATCACATTTTAGGCAGGCCCGAAGATCATTTAGCCAGAACTGTGTGCATTCTTGTCGGAGTTTATTCTCTCGTCGTAGGATTTCCTTATTGGTTTGCTCTGGAGATCTTTCAAAAAGGCGAGCTTAACTTTTGTTTCCGTCCAGGATGAGGTTGTGGTATCGGGAAAGATCGCCATCAACCAGCGTTTTCTTCGGTTCGGCGTGCGCATTTGCGGTACTACTGATGTTTGGGGGTCCCTTATTAGTTCGGGCCAAGTAGAAACAAGTAGTCAGTGCGAAGTTCCAGAGGGAACAATTCCGGGAGAACTGTGACGAAGGCGAATCATCGAACGAATCCCGCCAGGGCTGGGCGCAAACTCGTGCAGACCATCCTGCTGTGCGCCGCCCTCTTCGTCCTCCTTGGCGCCGGAGATCCTGCCACACGCTTCAACGAAATCGGGCACCAGATGATGTGCATCTGCGGCTGCAACCAGATTCTTCTGGAGTGCAATCACGTGGGCTGCCCCGCCTCCGACGGCATGCGCAATGAACTCATGGCATCGGTCACGCGCGGAGATAGCGACAGTCTGGTCGAGCAGGGCTTCGTGCAAAAATACGGCCCGACGGTTTTGGCCGCTCCAACCGGCAAGGGTTTCGACCGCGCTGCCTACGTCATGCCGTTCGCAGCGCTCCTTCTTGGATTTGGCTTCATCGGCCTTGTCATCCGCTCCTGGAAAAATCGGCCTGCACCGGCGATCGCCGATGGCCTGCGCCCCGTGCGAGGCGCCGAACTCGAACAGTTCCGCGATCAAGCCCAGAAGGAGACCGATCTATGACCTGGCTCGTGGTTTGCCTGATGCTCGCCGCGGCATCTCTGTTTTATGTTTTCTATCTGCCGGGAAAGCTTTTTCTTGGCCCGGAGAAAACTCGCGCCGGTTATCTGCGCGAACGCAAGGATGCCGTCTACGAGAACCTGCGCGATCTCAATTTCGAATACAAAGCCGGCAAGGTTCCCGACGCCGACTACACCTCGCTGAAATCCTCGTTGCAGGACGAGGCTGCCACCATCCTGGCCGAGATTTCCCGCCTGGAAAATAACTCCACGCCTCAAAAAGGAAGCCGAGCTTGAACGATTTACACCTTGTCATTCTGAGCGAAGTCAGTGCTTCGCGAAGCGAAGCACTTGCGCCGTCGAAGGACCCCTTGTTCCTTGACGCCCGCACGCGCCTTCCAAAGGAGTTCTCTCCCCGGTCTCTATCGGCCTTCGTACGAGCAGCGGGCCGTAAAGTGCTCTTAACCTTTTCGGCCGTTCTCCTCCTCGTCTGCCTAGTCTCCGCCCAAACCCTAACCGGCACAGTGAAGAACTCCACCACGGGCAAAGCCGCTGCCGGGGATGACGTCGTCCTCCTGAAGCTGGGGCAAGGCATGGAAGAAGCGGGCCGCACCAAGACCGACGCCCAGGGCCACTTCAGTTTCAAGCTCGACGACGCCCAGGCCCCGCACCTGGTGCGCGCCATCCATCAAGACGTTACCTATCACCGCATGGCGCCCCCCGGGACAACTTCTGTTGAACTTGAAGTCTACGATGTGGGCAAGAAGATCGACGGCATCGAAGTAGTCGCCGACATCATGCGCATTCAGGCGGCACAGGGCCAGATTGAGGTGATACGCGAGTTTGGCGTGCAGAACACTTCCAAGCCGCCTCGCACTCAAATGAACGAACGCAATCTCGAGTTCAACATTCCGAGCGGAGCCCAGATCATTCCAGATTCGGCTACGGTCACAACCGAAAACGGCAACCCGCTGAAATCCGCCCCCGTGGCCGAGGGCGAGAAGGGCCGCTATTCGTTTATCTTCCCGTTGCGTCCCGGGCTCACGCGCTTCGAAGTAGCTTACCAGTTGCCTTACTCGGGAAACGCCAATATCGATCCCAAGTCGCTGTATCCCCTGCAACACTTCGTGGTCATGACCCCTAAGTCGATGCAGTTCACCGCGGCCGCTGCAGCGGCAGGGTTCAAGCTGATTAATTATCCGAACGAACCCGACGCGGCGGTGCAGGTGGCTTCCAATACGACGGTGGGACAGAATCTTGCCTTCAAAGTTTCGGGCGAGGGCACTCTCGAAGCTCAGCAGGAGGGCGGCGCCCAAGCATCGAACGAAGGCGGGCAAGGCACCGCCAACCAAGCTCCGGGCGGAGCGCCCAGCACCGGAGCCCAGGCGAATAACCGCCCCGGCGGCGGACTGGGACCGCCCATTGACGCTCCCGATCCTTTGCAAAAATATCGCTGGTGGATCCTGGGAGGTTTCGCCGCGCTATTGGTGATTGGCGGAGTTTACGTGGCGTCGCGGCAACGATCCGCAGCGCGCGCGATGGCGGGGCAGAAGAGTGGTTCGTCTGCGTCCCCGGGGATGCAGGAGGACGAGGACGAGTACGAGCCCGCGGAAATTCTCTCGACGCCGCCTGCTCGTCCTGCAGCGCGTCCCAGTTCCATGCTGATGGAAGGAATCAAGGAAGAACTATTTCAACTGGAAGTGGAGCGCAAACAAGGCATCATCTCGCAGGCAGAATACGAGAAAGCAAAATCTGCCCTTGATCAGACGCTGGAGCACGCACTGAAGCGCGAGGCGCAGAGGGCCTGAAGGCAAGTCCGCTTCTCTCTCCTGACGCTACCTGCCGGCATCCATTCACGCGGCGGGATTTTCTTCGTCGCCGCATTGCGCAAGATCTTGAGATGCTGTACGGGTTAAGCCACTAACGATTTGCCATCATTCCGTTCATCAAGGTCATCGCGCACCGGTTGGTTCCGAACCAGTAAGAGATTTCGCGATAATCTTTGACCGCAAATAAAGCCAAGTCAGCATCTTTCCCCGGCTCGATCGTCCCCTTCCGATCTGCGACTCTCAGCGCCCACGCTCCATTGACGGTAGCGGCCGCGATGGCCTCCGCCGGCGACATCTTCATCTGGGTACATGCCAGGGACATCGCCATCGGCATGCTGAGCGTTGGCGAGGTGCCAGGATTGTAGTCCGTCGCGAGTGCCACCGGCACACCGGCGTCAATCAGTTTACGAGCGCGGGGATATTCTTTCAGTCCCAGAAAATAGTTCGCTCCGGGCACCAGCGTGGCGACCGTGTCCTGTTTGGCGAGATGCGCGATGTCCGATTCGTTCACGTGGTCCATATGATCCAACGACGCCGGATGGAAGCGCAACAACGGGTACAACGGCGTTTCCGAAAGCTGGCCCACATGCCCCCGCACGCTGAGACCGTGAGATTGAGCGGCTAAAAATATCTGCTCTGTTTCCTCCGCCGTAAATGCACCACGATCGCAGAACACATCGACGAACTGGGCGAGTTTCCGCCTCGCCACCTGCGGAATCATCTTTTCGCAAATGAGTTCGACATAGCCTGCGGAGTTGCCCTGGAATTCTTTTGGGACGACATGCGCGCCCAACAGAGTCGGCACTACCGTTCCCGGCCACTGGGTGGCTGCTTCGCGAATTGCTTCCAGGGACTTGAGTTCCGCCTCGACCGTCAGGCCGTAGCCCGACTTTGCTTCAACCGTCGTCGTGCCGTGCGCCGCCATGTCGCCTAACACGGCCAGAACTTTCTCGGACAGCAGCCCTTTCCCCGCCTTCCGAACTCCCTCCACACTCGACCGTATGCCGCCACCGGCTGCAGCGATCTCTTCATACGCAGCGCCCTCAATCCGCTTTTCAAAATCCACCAGCCGCGGGCTGACGAAGACAGGATGGGTATGCGAATCGACGAAACCTGGAAGGACGATTTTGTCCGAGCAATCGATCTCAGTGACTTTCTTGCGATTCTTCTTCAGCCAGGGATCACGCAGCGCGTCTTTTGTAGTGCCGACCGAAACAATTTTCCCGGCAAGGCATAGAACAACGCCCTTTTCTATGATGCCAAGTTCATGAAGGTCAGGCCCGCGGCGCGGGCCGGGCTTGTTCGATGCAGAGCGGAGAGTGAGCAACTGGCCAATGTTCGCCAGTAGCAGCGGAGCCTGGTTTTTCTTTTCTGATTTTCGGAATGAGGCCACTCCAGAGCAGTTTAGCAGCCTCCGAATGCTCCCTTCGTTGAGGGATTTTGTATGCCTGAATGTTGGGCATATCATAGAATCAGGCATTCAGACACTGAGGATCATCGGATGCAAACGGCAAGGGTCGGAAAGCGAGGCGCGATCGTCGTACCCGCCAAACTGCGCAAGCGCTTTGGCATTGAAGAAGGCAGCATCGTGATCGCCGAGGAAACGGAAGACGGCATCCTCATCCGTCCCGCCATAGTTATCCCCGTCGAACAGTACACTCCCCAGCGTAAAGCAGAATTCCTGCTATCCGACGCTGTAGACAACGCTGACTACCGCAAGGCCCGGAAGGAAGTTCGGAAACCGGGTCTTAATCCGAAGTCGATCCCCCATCTGCGCCCTGAATAAATAGACCGGCTTTTTCTCGACGCCAACATTCTGTTTTCTGCGGCATACCATACCGATGCCGGACTTCTTCAGCTATGGAAACTCGGGAACGTGGCACTGGGCAGTTCCCGTTACGCATGGGAGGAAGCAAGGATCAACCGATCAACCTTGCCGATGACGAATCAGCAGAGCCGGCTCACCAAGCTTTCGGGATCGCTTCATCTGTTTGAAGCGGTGCCAACCTCGCTTCCTTCGGGAATTTTTCTCCCCGAGAAGGATGTGCCGATCCTGTTCGCAGCTATCGAGGCGCGTGCTACGCACTTTGCTAACGGGCGATGTTCGACACTTCCACGCTTACTTCGGCAAGAAGACTCAAGGAATTGCGGTTATGCGTCCGGGAGTATCTCAGGATGCTGGCTCGGTGATGCGCAGTATGTACCGCTTTATCTCCTCTGTCATTTTCATCGATTACGCCGTCGTTCGGGATAAATCTGCTGCCACGAACTCACCCTCTTAAAAGGGCATCGGTACTTTCACTCCACTCTTTTTCGCAAACTCTTTCGCCTCCTCATACCCCGCGTCCACGTGGCGAATCACACCCATCCCCGGATCGGTGGTAAGCACACGCTCGATGCGCTTGGCCATAATCTCGGTACCATCGGCAACGGTGACCTGACCCGAGTGTAGAGAGTATCCAATTCCCACGCCGCCGCCGTTGTGAATCGAAACCCACGACGCGCCTGCCGCCGTATTCAACATAGCATTCAAAAGAGGCCAATCCGCCACCGCGTCGGAACCATCCTTCATGCCCTCGGTCTCACGGAACGGAGAGGCTACCGAGCCGCAGTCGAGATGGTCGCGTCCAATCACAATCGGCGCCTTGATTTTCCCTTTCTTGACGAGGTCGTTGATCGCCAGGCCGAACTGAGCGCGTTCGCCATACCCCAGCCAGCAGATGCGCGCCGGCAGTCCCTGAAACTTGATACGCTTGCGAGCCAGATCAATCCAACGGCGCAGGATGCGGTTTTCGGGAAAAAGATCCAGCACCAGATCGTCGGTCACGTGAATGTCCGATGCTTCTCCCGACAACGCCACCCAGCGGAATGGCCCGCGTCCTTCACAGAATAGCGGACGAATATATGCGGGCACGAAGCCGGGAAAGTCGTAGGCATCCTTCACCCCACGCTGAAAGGCAAACGTGCGGATGTTATTGCCGTAGTCGAATGTAACTGAGCCCATCTTCTGCAACCGCAGCATCCCTTCCACATGGGCCGCGATTGCGTCGAGCGACTTCTCCTGATACGCCTTGGGATCGCGCTTCCGCAACTCAAGCGCCTCCGCAAACGTCATGCCGTTCGGCACATACCCATTCAGCGGATCGTGCGCAGAAGTTTGATCGGTGAGAATATCGGGCACTACGCCGCGCGCGGCTAACTCTGGAATCACGTCCGCGCAATTGCCCACCAGCCCGACCGAAACATTCTCTTTCTTGCGCACGGCATTCTTCAAAATGCGCAGGGCCTCATCGAGCGTGGTGACCATGAAATCGCAATAACCGGTCTTCAGCCGTTTCTTGATGCGCTCGGGATCAACGTCAATCCCCAGAAACGCCGCCCCGGTCATGGTCGCGGCCAGCGGCTGAGCTCCTCCCATCCCGCCCATACCGCCGGAGACGATCAGCTTGCCCGCCAGGTCACCGCCGAACTGTTTTTCGCCGGCGGCCGAGAACGTTTCAAATGTTCCCTGCACAATGCCCTGCGAGCCGATGTAGATCCACGAGCCGGCCGTCATCTGGCCATACATCATCAGCCCGGCGCGCTCCAGTTCGTTGAACTTCTCCCAGTTCGACCAATGTCCCACCAGATTCGAATTGGCGAGAAGCACGCGCGGAGCGTAATCATGAGTCTTAAACACACCGACCGGCTTGCCCGACTGAACCAGCAAAGTCTCGTCGTTCTCGAGATTCTTCAGCGTGCTGACGATGGCGTGGTAGGCCTCCCAGCTCCGCGCCGCGCGCCCCGTTCCACCATAGACGACAAGGTCCTGAGGACGTTCAGCGACTTCTTCATCGAGGTTATTCATCAGCATGCGCATGGCGGCTTCCTGCTGCCAGCCTTTACAGCTGATCTGACTGCCGCGGGGAGCACGAAGCGGGGTATAGGTGGACACCATGTTTTCTGTTTCTACCGGCATAGATAGATGGTAATCCGTTGCCGTGGAAGAAGTCCAAATCAGCCAAGCTGGGAGCGCGCCGAAGAAGCTCTTGACGCAAGAGCTCCGAAGAGAAAACGTAAAGGTCGCAAAGAAGAATTGCGTCAGTCCAGAGACTTGCCAACGACCAGCGGCGAATGACTACCTAACCGTCCTCACCAGGAAGAATAGGCGGTGCCGTCCGTCGCAATCGCGCTCGAGGCTGAATGCACGTCGCTAATGCCGGGATCCTGCTGGTCCACAGTGAGGAGTATATCTTCCTGCACCACTTCCCAGTTCGCTTCGTTGGTCATGGGATCCCTGGGAATAATTTTGATGTAGCCCCCCTGCACGAGGTCGTCCAGTGACTGCGGCGCCTTTTGCTTGTCAAGTGTGTACTGAGAGATCAGCGAGCGCAGCGTGAACAAATCCTGGCGCAGCACGGCTTCTCGCGATTTCAGTAGCGACTGGTTGTAGATCGGCAGCGCAATCGACATGAGTATTCCCATGATGACGATCACGATCATCATTTCGAGCAACGTGAAGCCCGCTCTCCGCCCCGTTTTGACCCTTCTTGCCATTACCAGTCCTTATATTTCGTTCCGTCCATACCCTCGCCCGTCGATTTGGTATAAACGTCGAACACGCTCTGCCCGCCCCAAGAGTCGGAATCCGGATCGTCCTGCATCGAGCGCAGCCCCCAATCTGTATTGCCTGTCATGGGATCGATCGGAATCTTGCGCAGGAAGCGAATCTTCTTGCCCTGCACATCCACTCCTTTCACCAGGGTTTCAAGATCCGGTGGGTAGTTCTGGCTGTCAACTTTCGTCTGGAAGCCGCCTCGATCGGCCGCATCTTTGTAGCGGTCGATGGCGTCGCGCATCTCCCACAGGTCGACTCGCAACTGGCGTTCCTTCTCCCGCTGGATCGTGAGCCGCGCCAGGGGTACCGCCATGGTCGAGAGTACTACCAGGATGGCTGAAGCAATGATCAACTCCAGGAGGGTAAAGCCCAGTTCGGGCCTCGCACTCCGCCCGCGCTCAAATCTGTGAAGCTTCATCTTAAAATCCCGGATCGAGGACTCCGCGCGACGATCCTATGGCACCGGTCCTTTTACACCCGTCCTATTGCACGGTAACCGATGCCTGCGCTCCATTCACCGTAATCGCCTGCAAACTGGGATCGCGCGCTCCGCCACGAGTGATGGTCAGAGGAGTCTGCCCGCTTGCCTTTGCCTGAAACGTTAACGTGACTACGGTGCCTTGTCCGGAGACTCCACCCGCTCCGGGCGGGCGCGTAGCGGTAATCTGCAGGGTTCCAGTGGTTTCGTCTTCGCGGTGCACCAGAGCCACCGCCTGCCCGTCCTGCGACAGGAAACCGCCATTGGAGACGTTCACCAACTGCAGCTTGGCCGGATCGTAGTTCATCTGCACCGGCACGGAATACACATTCTGCGCTCCGGAAATCAGCAGGTTCACCACGAACGTGTTGCCTTTCACCGCTGTGATCTGCCCTGGATCAAAGAGGAAGTTCGCACCTGACGGAGCGCCCGGCGGGTTCGAATTTGGAGCTCCCGCCGGCTGGATTGCCGGACTTTGGCCCGCTGGAGACACCGAACCACCCGAACCTGATGGTGCTTGCGCCGGCGCAGCCGGACGGTTCACCCGCCGCAGCGCGATGTTATTTGCGGTCCCAATTTCAATCTGCCGCTGGTTTAACTCGCTAATCGTAGTTCCGCGAATAATGTGCGGAGTGATGGCGAAGACCGTTTCATCCTGCGCGTGGTCCTGCTGCACTTGTCCGAATAAATATCTCAGGATTGGAATCTGTGCCAACCCCGGGATGCCGCTGAGCGACCTGGTCTGGGAATCGTCCAGAATTCCGCCAATCAGGCTTGATTCCCCATCTTTGAGGCGAATTTCGTGCTCGATTTTCTTCTGACCGATGATGGGCTGGCTGATTCCGCCGATGCTCGACTGCCCGACCACCGATGAAATTTCCATGGTGATCTTCAAAGTGATCTCGCGGTCGGAGTGCACGTGCGGCGTGACGTCAATGTTCACGCCGACGTCCAGGTATTGGAACTGCGTATTGACTAGGGGGTTGATACCCACGCCGCCGATCCCGGGCTGAAACGATCCGGTTGCCACGGGGACGCGCTCGCCGATCTTCAGAGTTGCCTTCTGGTTATCCAGTGCCCGCACCTGCGGATTCTGCAACATCTTCGTGTCGGTATCGCCCATCACCGCCGAAAGGTTGGCGGAAGGAATCGTCACCTGAAAGTCGGTCGCATTTAAGCTGCCGAGCGTGTTGAGCTCGAGGCCGTTGGTACCAGAGCTGCCGGTCGTCGGAGTGACCGTCCCACTACTACTCGTTGTCGGAGTAATAGCATTAGTGTTGATATTGCTCTGCAGGCTTACCGTAGCGCTGGTCGGCGGACTCAATCCCAGGGTGCGCGATTTGTCTTTGCTCACCTGCAATACCGCGATATCGACGATCACTTCTGGCCGGGCCTTATCCAGGTCGTCTACCAGCTTTTCCGCCAGAGCGATCTGGTCAGGCGTACCCCGAACTACCAGCGCATTCTGTGAGAGCAACTGCTGCACGCGCTGCACGTCCAGCACGGCGCGAATCGCGTTCACCACATCCTGCAGCTCGGTAGGCTGCGACAAGTTCCCCAGGTAAAACGTTTTCAGGACGCTCTGCTCCAACTCCTTGCGCTTCGCCGGATTATCCTGCGCCACGAAAATCGTGTTCCCCGTCACCGGACGCCAGAACGTTTTCGATTCCAGCGCCGTAATCTCGAGCGCCTCTTCCAGCGTCACTCCATTCAACTCGACTTTGATCCGCCGCGAAGTATAGTCAGGATCGAAAAGGACGTTGATCCCAGCCAACTGCCCGATTGTCTGATAGATAACCTTTGAATCTTCCGTCAGCTTTACTGTGATGGGAACGTTCGAGATGGGCGCAAGCTCTACAGGACCACCGGCTTCCTTAATCCTGCGTTCCAGGCTGTTGGGCGGACCTGCGGCCTGGGGTGGAGGATTGGTGGCATCGTTAATCATCTGCAGCGTTTGCTTCAACTCCTGCTGCGCAATGAAAAGTGACGGATCCATCAGCACGGCCTTTTGAAATTCAACCACCGCTTCCTGGAGCTTGCCATCTTCGCGCAGCTTCTGTCCGCGGTGCACAATCGTGGCCGCAGCTTTGAAGCGCATCCGCTCAAACGACGAACGGTAGCGCAAGTCTTTCGGCTTCAGGTCATAAGCTTGCTTGTAGAGGTCATAGGCAGCCTCGTAATTCTGTCGAGCCTCGGCATCCTGACCCTTCTCGTAGAGACTTTTGGCCTTATCGGCAATAGCAGGCAGAATGACAACCACAACCAGCAGCAATACCGCCGCGGGCTTCAGACGTCTCATTCGTCAGTCCTCGTCTATAAAGTCTTCGCCGGACAAGCAGTCGTTCCCCTACGGCCAGCGAACCAGGGAACAACTCGACCCAAAAATTTGGAGCTTTTGCTGCGATTATAGCATCGCGTCTGTACGCTCCCCATGTGATTGCGCCCGTAGCAGTTACACTCTTTGGTCTTAGTCCCTAAGGGGAACGACCTCGGACTTCAGCCCTCGAACCTCACCCAAGTCAGGATCGTCCGAGTGACCGAGTTTTTACGTCCCGCGTCTGATATCGCAACCGGCGCGCCCGATAGCCGAAGTCCGAAGCCCACTGTTAAGATGAACCCGAACCCATGCCCCGCCAGTCCACTCATCAGACCAAGCCCAGCGCAGAGAAATCCCCGAAGCGCGAGCCCACCGCCTCCGGACAGCGCGATGCCGCCGTCAATAGGATCGCTTCACATAACTACTTCTTGCTGGAAAAATTTGAGTGCGGCGTGGTTCTTACCGGGACCGAGGCAAAATCGGTCCGCGGCGGCCTGGCCAACCTCAAGGATTCCTACGGCCTGGTCAAGGACGGCGAACTTTGGCTCCTCAACGCCCACATCGGCCCCTACGAGCACGGCAACATTCACAACCACGCCCCGCTGCGCACCCGCAAGCTGTTAATGCACAAAGAAGAAATCCGCAAGCTGATCGGCAAAACCCAACAGAAGGGACTGACGCTGATTCCAGTCCGGATGTACTTCAAGAACGGCAAAGTAAAGGTCGAACTAGCTCTAGCCAAGGGCAAACAGCTCTGGGATAAACGCGAAACTGAACGCCGCCGCACCGCCGACAAAGAAGCCCGGGAAGCCATCCGAGGCCGGAAGAGGTAAGGGTTATGTGGGGACAGCCGCCCTCGGCTGTCCAGCCCGGCAAAGCCCGGCAGTTTGCAGGGACCAAGTTCAGGAACCAATCGCAAGAGATGACGGACTGCTGACTTGAAGCTGCAAGAAAACCTGATTCACGCCGGGATCGGAAAGGGCACAACTTTTAGTCGTGGGGTAAGTCCCCGAACACATGCCAGCGCTTAGCGCCTGAGGTCATCAGTCTGCACCGACCCCGACCCCTTCAGTCAATCGTCAGAACCATGATTGCCATCGCACCTTGCCGAGCTTCGAGAGTGCAGGCCCGGCGCACCGCCGCGCGGTCGGCGACGCAGAACCGCAACCATGTAGAATACCCGCCTTAATGCTCTCGATCTGCCACCGCCCGATGGCAACACGCTACTGCGCTTTCATAACGGCTGTAGTCAGCGGTTACAATAGTCGATCGTCATCCCCGACTTCAGCCACTGGAAAAACCACGACTCCTCATCAGGAAGCGTTCCAGCGCCTGATCAGCGACCTGAAAGCGTCGGACTCAAAACCTCCCGTGACGCGGCCTGCGCATCCAAAGTGATGGAAGCCCATGAAAACCGTCAACCTCAAATCCGAGATGCCGCTGGTCCAGGAAGCGTTGCAGAGTCTTGACCGCGAACTGGCGCTGGCACGCCAGAGCAAAGCGACGTTACTCAAGCTGATCCACGGCTACGGCTCGACCGGTGCCGGAGGCGACATTCGCATCGCTGTGCAAAAGCGTTTGCTGGAGATGGTTCAGAGCGGACACATTCGTGGGTGTATCTTCGGCGAGAACTGGGCTAAATCAGACGAAGTAGCCTGGAAGCTTCTGCAATCGCATCCCGAACTCAAGAGCGATTCCGACCTCGGCCGACACAACCAGGGCATCACAATCATCCTGCTATAGAAACAAGCGTTTATGGCATATAATGTTGCGACTTTGCAGGATTGTCCCCGCACCGGAGCCAATTGCGCCTATCGCTCGACACCCGTGATGTCGGACGCGTCACCATCGTGAAATGTAGCGGGCGGATTGTTTCCGGCGGCGAAAGCGAGTCTTTGCGCGCCCATGTGGCCTGGTTGTTGCGCGACCGGCGCGCCATCGTCCTCCACCTGGGCGAGGTAGGATTCATCGACAGCAGCGGCCTCGGCACGATTGTCCGCACCCTCACCAGCACCCGCCAGGCCCACGGAGACCTGAAACTCTGCAACGTGCCGGAGCATGTGCGCAAAGTTCTGGAGCTCTCGCACCTGACAAAGTTGTTCGAGACGCACGAGTCTGAAGAAAATGCGATCGCCGCTTTTTACCAGCCGCGGCCCCGTGCCGAGGCGCCGGTTCCAACCGGTCGCAGCGTCCTATGCATCGATTGCAATGCCGATGTGCTCGCCTACGCGCGCGAATTGCTGCGCCGCGCCGGATACGACGTCCACACCAGCAGTCACCTGCGCGACGCCATGATCCTGATGCGCGTCACTCGATTTGATCTCCTGCTGTCAGGCCCCGATGTCAACGCTTCCCCAGCCACGCGTCAAGCCTTCCAGACAGCGTGCGCCAGCCTCCCAGTGATCGAACTGGGCAGTGACTTTTCCACTCTGGATGCCGGCGAAGCCGGCGCGGGATTGCTGCAACAAATCGAGGCTCGGCTCAACCAGAAGATTGCCTGAAGCAATTAAGCACACTAACATCGCTTTAAGGAAAGAAGAATTGTCTCGCGGAAATTCGTGACAATCCTACGCTTGCGGCTCCGGCGACGCGTTCCCGGGTGCCGGGCGCGGCTCGTTCACCGCCACAACTGGCACTTGTGCGAACGATCGCACGGCAATCGGTTCAACCATATTCTGCAGGTAATACGTCACTGCCACTCCACGTTGCCAGAAACGCGGTATCAACAACAAGAGCAGCGTCAACTGACTCACCACGACTCCCCCAAATACGCTGGCGGGCGGGACAAACTTCATCCATATCCACAGCCCCAGCACGAGCAGAAACAGCGCCACAATCGTGGCCACAACGTAACTTCCCAGCAGCCGCCCCAGGTTCCGCCACATATGCCGAAAGCCCGCGCCAATTGACTTTCTTACAGGGCCTTGATCGCTCAAAACTAAATCCGTCTGCGCCAGATCAAACGCGATACGCAACGTCGTCATCAGCAGAAAAATTACGATCAGGCTCGCCATCGAAATATAGAACGGCAGCAATTCATTCGTGCTCAATTCCCCTGCCGCCGACGGCAAATCGCGAATAAAGTACATTCCACCGGCAATCGTGCCCATCAGGGCTCCCGCCACTATCGTGAGGCGGATAAAGCGCCAGAGATTCCGTCCGCAAGCGCGAAAAAAATCCTCGCGCGGCAAGCGGTAAGTCGAAGCATAGCCTTGCAGCACTCCCGGCAAGAACAGCGCCGTCAGAAGAAAAAAGAAAGCAGCGAAATACCCTGCTGGCTCGGCCGAAGCCATCTTTGGCCCGAACTCCGGCCGCGCCAACATCTCAGTGAGCGTCGCCACATCGAAACCGTGCAGCAGGCTTGCTGCAAGCAGGCTGTGATCGAGAATTTTGTGGGCATGCCCGTCAAAAGCACTCGCCCCGAACCAGGCCAGCGTCACATTCAGCACGTAGAACCAGAGAATGTAGCGCTTGTTGTGCCCCACCCGAATCCAGCCGCCGCTTAACAAACCCTGATGCTCTGCCATGCTCTTCTATCCTCGATCCTTTCTAACTGGTCTGTTCCATACGCTCCGCGGCGAATCGCCGCAGTCTGCCTTCTACACCGCCCACCAGGCCAGCGCCTGGCTCAGCCATTGGCTCAGAAACATAAAATAGGTCTCCAGTTTTCGCGCCGGTTTGCCGTTACCCTCGACCGTATAGCTATTGTTGAAGTCGTTACGATCAATCTGGATCTTGTGGTCGGGATCAATCTCCGCCGAGACTACCTGTGCTTTCTTTTCATACTCGAACTTCGTCCACCGGCCCACGCCATCCCAGCGCTCGCGAACTTGTTCGCCATCGTCGAACTTGATCTCGATCTCAACCGGCATAACAAAGTCCTCTTTACGCTGCAACCAGACATAGGAGCGATACATTGTGTCCTTGTCATCTTTCTGGAAAATGCTTTTCTTTTGTTCGAACCAATTCACCGGAAAAGACTCGATCCTCATAACCTTGTCGTCCATCACCTGCGAACCATAGATGGCCTGATTGAAGTACCAGCGCAGATCTTTGCCCGACACTTCTTCAATCGTCTTCAGGAAGTCTTCTTTCGTGGGATGAGTGAAGCGATACTTCATGAAGTAGACGTGCATCGCCTTCTCCATTGTTGCTTCGCCGATAATGCATTCCAGCGTCAGCAGCACGCTCGCAGTCTTGCCGTAGGTAATTCCGGCGTAGGAACTGCCACTGTAGTAGTCGTAAGCCTTCTCCGCGATCGGATCGACATCGGCTACCCCTATATAGCCCAGCCGTTGATCTTCGCGCTCGCTCGTGGTTGCGCCCGCCACGTTCAGAACAGAAGCGTTCTTACCGAGAATCGAATCGAGTACCTTCACCTCTGTATAGCTGTTAATGCCCTCGTCCATCCACGCGTCTTCAAATTCGTTGGTCGCCACCATGCCGTACCAATACTGGTGCCCGAACTCATGCTCGATCACGATCTCGGGCCAGTACTTCCCCTTTGGCATGAACCAACTCGTCTCGCCGGTGATGAAAGTCGGGTATTCCATCCCTCCCGCGGCCGAGTCCGGCTCGGGATCGACTAACGTGATGGTTTTATAAGGATACGGCCCGTACCAACTCTCAAAATGTTCCAGCGACTCGCGCAGGATTTTTTCATGCCGCTCGACCTGGCTCCAGTGCGCGGGCTGCATCAGAATGCGCATCTGCACCGGCCCCATTTGTCCCTGGTAGACGCCATCTTCTTTCACCTTGTAGCGCGGACTTGCGGTCCAGGCGAAGTCGTGAATGTCATCGCCGTGATAGGCCAGGGTCTTCGTGTTATTGGAATTATTTATTTCCCCAACTTTCACGCCGCTCGCGCCCACCACTTCGAACTGTGGCACGGTGAGCTTAACGTCGTAGACGCCAAAGTCAGCGAAGAACTCAGTCATGGCGTGATACTGATGGCAGTTCCACGCGCCATGCCACCACACGCCCACTTTCGGGAACCATTGCCCCCCGAGCACGAAATCTCGCTTCCATCCCGAGCGCGCCTGGGTCTCGGGAAACTTCGTCTGAAATGCGATCCTGAACTGCACATATTCGCCCGGCGCAATTGCCCTGGCAAGACTCACGTCGGCTACGGTCTTATCGTCTTTGTTGCCGTCATCGGGCTGAATGTAGTGCAGCCGTGAAGTCAAATCTCCCTGACCAACAATCTCGATGCTTTTGATCTCTTCCGAGCCGTATTCATCCGCTTCCCACTTGTCGTACGCCGTATCCCGGCTACCTTCGAGCTTGGCCTCGCGCACCCAGGTGGAGTTCGGCTGAAACGCATTCTGATAGAGATGGAATGGAAAATGATCGAGTGCCTGTCCGGTCAGATTGTGATAGGTCAGCACTTCGGTGGCATCGAGGGTGTGCGTCGCCGCATCGTATTTCGAGTCAATCTCGTAGTGCACAACCCGCTGCGACATCGGCTTGTCCGAATTGATCGCGAGCGTCGTACCAGGGATCGCCAGAGGACCCGAGGCTGACGCAACAGCGACGGTAGCCGACTTGGTGATTGAAATCGTCGGAGCAGCTTGCGAAGAAGCGGCCCTCGCCGCGTGCTCATGAACGACGAGCGAAATCGCGATCACTGAAATCACGGGCAGAAACACAATTACCCACCACATCTTCATGAATCCACCTCATTTTCGTTGTGGGATCGAATCATATCCCACACCACCGAATGCCATCATTCGAACATCGCGGTAAGAAAGTCGAATCGATCACTCCAAAGATGTTGTCGAAGCTCTGAGCATCTACAAGCTGTGGGCATCAAGCTCTGGGCATCCCGCTTGCGTAATCCCCTCCCCGCCAACGATACTGGAGTGTCAACACTCAATATCCAAACGACATCATGAAAACGATAATTTCTCTCTCCACGCCAGCGCAACTTGAAACCGAATCCCTGGTCGCCATCGTTCTCGATCACTCTGAAAAAGAAAAGAACGACGCTAACCGAAACGCCAAACCGCAGCTCACCCTCGCCACCAGCGATGGGGCGGTGCAGTCGGTCGCCGCCGATTTGCTGTCAAGCGGCGAATTGACCGGCAAGCCATTTGAGATCAACCTGCTTCACAAGCCCGTTGGATTGAAGGCGAAGCGGCTCTTGCTGATCGGCGGCGGCGCGGCAAAGAAATTCAGCAGTTATGATCTGCGGCGCATCGCCGGAGCCGCCGTGCGCGCACTGAAGGCGCGCGGAATTCGGAGCTTCGCCTTCATCGTCCCTCCCGGCATTCCAGCCGCAGAGGCTGTGCGGGCGATTGTCGAGGGCGCACTCGTCGGCAACTTCGATCCTGACTACTACCGCAGCGACCGCAAAGACCAGAAAATTGATGGGCTCACGATCCTCGCCAGCGGCAACAGTGATCAAGGGGCGCTGGAAAAGGCCGCGACAGAAGCTCAGATTATCGGCGAGTCGCAAAACTTCACCCGCGACCTGGTAAATGAGCCTGCGAACCGCATGACTCCGACTATCCTTGCCGACCGAGCGAAGAAAATGTGTCAAGAAGTCGGTTTGCAATGTGAAGTCTACGGCGCCGACAAGATCAAGGAAATGAAGATGGGCGCGTTCTGGAGCGTCGCCCAGGGTTCCGACGAGCCGCCAGCATTGATCGTGATGAAATACGAGCCTGCAGGCGCGCCCGCAAAACCTGTGTTAGGCCTGGTGGGCAAAGGAATTACTTTCGATACCGGCGGCATCTCGATAAAGCCCGCCGATGGCATGGAGAAGATGAAATACGATATGGCCGGCGGCGCGACCATGATTGGCGCCATGCGCGCCATCGCCCTTCTCAAACCGAAAGTGAAAGTCATCGGCATCGTTTGCGCCACTGAGAACATGCCCTCCGGCAAGGCACAGAAGCCCGGGGACGTGCAGATTGCGATGTCGGGTAAAAGCATCGAAATTATCAATACTGACGCCGAAGGCCGCCTCGTCCTCGCCGATGGCCTCTTCTATGCGCGTCAACTCGGCTGCACTCATCTCGTAGACGCAGCCACGCTTACCGGCGCGGTCGTGGTCGCCCTCGGCTATGCCAACGCAGGAGTCTTTGCCAACGACGACTCCATCTACGAGCGCTTCCACAAGGCAAATAAGGAAGCCGGCGAAAAAATGTGGCGCCTGCCGCTGGACGACGAATACAAAGAAAACATCAAGTCCACCATCGCCGACATTGTGAACTCCGGCGGACGCTGGGGCGGCGCCATCAATGCCGCCATGTTCCTCAAGGAGTTTGCCGAGGACACACCCTGGATTCATCTCGATATCGCCGGCACTGCCTGGATGGAAGATCAGAAACCCTGGATCGCGAAAGGCCCGTCAGGAATCGCGCTACGCAGCCTGGTTGAATTCGTCAAGGGTTTCGTGGTTTAGAAAAACTCCACAGAGGGTAGCGATTGATGCAAGACCGCCCATCCTTCGACCCCGGGGCCTCCCATGCTTTTGCGACAGCCCTTTCTGCACGTCGGGCATCATATGCTGGCTGCATCAAGCTTGGGCTGTGACGCTCACCTCAGGTTCAGGCATGGAGGAATAGCATGAAGGCTTTTCTTTTAGCGGGCGTTGTGATCTTAGTTCTGGGGATTTTTTCGTTCTTCGTTCCGTTTCCACACTCTGAACATCACAGCGTCAGCGTTGGCGACGCGCATGTCGGCATCACCACCGAACACGATCAGAAGGTTCCTCCAGCCCTAAGCGTGGTCTTGGTCGGCGTCGGCGCGGGACTCATGATAGCTGGCAGAAAGGGCTAATACAGCTCTCGCCGCATCCCAGATCAAACCATCAGATTTATGACGCAGCGTCCATTTACTTGGCGGTCGCCCGTTCGAAGGCCTTTTCTAGATCCGTAACCAGAGGCGTTTCGCCCTGCTGCAAGCCGGCCCTGCCCATCATGCGCCACAGGTACTGGCCGTTGGCGGGCCAGCCGTGCGCATCGTAAACGGCGAGAACGTCCTCGGATGGGCGGCTCATGACCATCAGCACGATATCTGCCTGGCTCGGCTCATATACTACGATGAACTTCCCCCACTTCTGCATCGCGTCCTGCACGGTAGATATCGCTTGCCGATCCTCTGGGAAAAGATTGAGATTAAACTGGTCGCCATCGTAGCTCGTCACATATACGTAACGCGCATTCACCAGCGTGCCCGGAAACGGCTGAATAGTTTCCGTCTTGGGGGGTTTGGGTGCGGCCAAAGCCATCGTAGTCGCCACAAATACCATCGACATCGCGAATGCGGCAAACGAAATAGTTTTGTTCTTCATATGAAATTGAGCCTCCCGCGCCGGATACCTTTCAATAACCCGGATACGCCTTTTCAATAACTTAGATGGTCCCAGCGCTTCCCGCGTTGCCCGTTCGATCGGTGGGAGGGAGCCTGCATCACGCGCCAAATCTCTCTGCCGCGCGAGCTCTTGCCTTGGCAGCCTGTTCCTCCCGATTCTTAGGCGGAGCTGTGGTTTCAAGGGAATGCAAAAGCCGGGAGGCAACCGCGGCGATCTCATCAATCGCAGCAAGAAACGCCCCTTCGTTCGTCTTCGACGGCTTGTTGAAACCGGTGATCTTTCTAACGAACTGCACGGAAGCCGCGCGCACCTCCTCGGCATTCACCGGCGGATCGAAATTGAAAAGGGTTTTGATGTTCCTGCACATTGGGGATGTCCTTGACTTCTCAGAAATGACCTCTCCGAAATGACCTCTCCGAAATGACCTCTCCGAACTCAGAGGTTGGAAGGTATTTGATTTCCTCTGGGCTGAACTTTTGAGCTGCCTCTGACGCAGCCTCGAAATATTTTCTCACGTGCGGGTAGTACCGCGACAAGCAGGCGGCACAGAATTCAAGCGCGAATCTAACTTCCAGACTGTGCTTGGCGGACTTGATCCAAAATCTTGCGGACGGCTTCCATCACCACATCGGGACGGTCGAGTTGGATGTAATGCGCGCTGCCCTTCGCGGTCACTTGCGTGCCCCGGGTCGAGAGTTGCGCCAACTCTCTCTGCATCTGTTGCCATGCGTCATTCGTAGGCCTGACCAGGTCCTCTGGCAGATCGTACTGCGGTGTATCAGGATCTTGCGAGACGACGATGAGGGGCATATCGCCCAGCGATCCAGCGGAATTGGTTTGGGCGGCACTCTCCGCAATCGCCTTCAGTTCGGCGACACTTTCTTGCAGGTTATCAAAGTTACACTCGGCGGCGCGGACCTCCGGATCTTTGCCGCAAAATCCCAGAAGCCGAGGCAAGCCGAGGGGCATAGTGAATTCCAGAAATTCCTCCTCCCGTGTCCAACTGGCGTCAAGATCGTTCAATGCGGGCGGGAAACGCTTCTGCTGCTCGGGATGCGATGAGTCAACCAGCACCATGCCTGCCACTTCGTTGCGATAAAGGTTGGCATAGAGGCGCACATCAAATCCGCCCATCGAATGGCCAACAAGCACGTAAGGAGGAACAATTCCCGCATTGTGCAGAAGCACGTGGAGCTCCTCGGCGATGTGCTTACTGGTGCGCGGGCGTGGACTGGAGTCGCTGTAGCCCAGTCCGGCACGGTCGTATGAGCATACGCGCGTGAATTGCGCGATCCGCGGCTGCACTTTGCGCCACGCAATATAGCTATCGCCCAGGCCGGAATCGAGAATCACAGTTGGCCTTCCCTGGCCCAAACAGTCGATGTGCATCTCGTAGCCGCCGACGTCGATGAGTTGGCCGGGCATCGGACGGGCACGGCGGTCGCGGGTCATGGAAATGGATTGATAGGCTGCTCCGGTGACCACCAGCAAGACAGAGAAAATGCCAATTCCTACAGCGAGGTAGCGAAACCAGGGGTACGTCTGCGCTGAGGAATTGGCGTATGACATTTTGGTCGAATCATAACGCGCGGTTCGTGGCTCGCGCCCTACGCAGTACGTATGTATTACGCCGATAGCCGCTACATGACCGGCGGTACCGAGATTCCCATCACGCCTAGCGTCCGAATCAGTTCACGCCGAACCACAGCAACCGTTGCCAGCAGGAATTGCTTTCGCCTCTCGTCGCCTTCGCTCAGGATCGGATGACTGTGATAGAACGTGTTGAAAAGCTGCGCTAACTGGAAAGCATGCTTGGCGAGGTGCGCCGGTTCAGCAGTCGCGACGCATTGATTCACCATGTGGAAAGTCTTCGCCGAGGCCAGCCACAATTCCCAAATCTCGGTGCCCTCTGGTCCAGTCAAGAATTCCTTGAAGTCAGCGGGTGCAATCTTACGGGCAACTTCTCTGCAGAATGTGTCTGGATCGAGTGCCGCTTTCTTGAAGATGCTGGTGGCGCGAACCACGGCGTACTGTGCGTAGGGGCCAGTCTCGCCTTCAAAACTGAGCGCCTCCTTGAAGTCGAAGGCGATCACCGATTGCTTGGTAAACTTCAGCATGAAGTAACGCAGCGCACCGATAGCGATTTTAGTGGCGATCGCGAGCCGCTCGCCGTCGGCCAGCTGCGGATGGCGCGAGTCGACTTCTTTCTTGGCGGAAGCGATCAGCTGATCGAGCAAATCGTCGGCTTTAACGCCGAAACCTTTGCGGCCGCTGACCTCAATATACGAGCGCGTCTTGTCGTCCTCGCTGAGCTTGAATCCCAGTTCGGCCGCGCAGCGCGGCGTGAGCGCAACCATCTCATAAGAAAAATGCGTATAGTGGTCGGCGGCTTCGTTATGGCCGAGACCGCGCAATGCTTCGATCACCGTATTTTGCGCTTCGGACTGGCGGGCATCAATCACATTGTAGATTTCCGCGACTTCACCGAAGTGGGGATGATCTTGCTCGCCTTGCGTGGAAGAAATCCAGCATTCATGCTGATTGGGATAGCGATAAAACTCTTGGTATCCGAAGTCGCGTCCCAGCAAGCCAAACTTCCACATGTGATAAGCGATATCTTTGCCTACGTAACCAACCGTACCGTTGGAGCGGACGATCACTTTTTGGTCTTCTTCGGAGATTCTATGCGCTTCTTCAGTGTCTTCTGTGGTTGAGATCGTTCCTGCGCGTCGCATCACCCAGCAGCCTTTGTTCTTCCCTTCCTTCTCGTAAGTAAGGACGCCCGAGTCTTTCAGCTTTGTGAACGCCGCGTCCCAGAAATGCAGATGTAGAATTTCGCTCTCGCGGGGAAGAAAATCGTATTCGATGTCAAGACGGTCCATGGTTTCGAGATGCCTGCGGAGCACGGCAGTCGAGATCAACTCGGCGATGGCGGCAATTTCACTGGTGCCATCTTCGATACCGTGAAGCGTCTGTGCGCGGGCTTGCAGATTTCGCTTGTCCAGCTCATACCACTGCGAGACGCGCGCGTAGAGATCCCAACAGTAGTAATCGAATCGCGGCTGGTGCACGAGAGCTTCGATTTCAGCACGCGATTTCTTCTCAATCTGTGTGAAGCCGACGACCACGTCGGCAACCTGGACTCCGGTGTTGTCGATATAGTTCTGCACATCGACCTCCCGGCCCGCATAACGCAGCAGGCGCACAAACGTATCGCCGAGAATAGCGTTGCGCAGGTGGCCGATGTGAGCAGCTTTGTTGGGATTGATGCTGGTGTGTTCCACTAAAACTTTGCCCGCGGGGATGTCGGCAGACGGCTTCTTATCGCTGGCGAGAGCTGCGGCCATCCAGTCGCGATCGATTTTCACATTCAGGTATCCGGGAGGCGCGATTTGCATTTCCGCAATGCCCTCGATCGGGCCGATCTCGGCACGAATGACTTCGGCGATTTTGAGCGGCGCGGCCCGCAAAGGCCTGGCAAAAGGAAATATCGGGATGGCGAAATCGCCCAACTCCACCTTCGGCGGCTGTTCGATGACCACCTTTGGCAAAGCCGTGCCCGGATAGTGGCGAAGTAAGAACTCACCGATGTGCTCAGCCAAACGCTGTTCGAGATGACGATACAAGGCTTCCCTCTGAACTGTTGAAGAAGATAGTGATTCTAGCAGAGCGCGCAGCAGGCGCTGGTTTGACGCAAGATGCAGCGTTCCCTATGATGAAAAATCAGCGCCAAACCCACCACGGAGAAACAGAGACACGGAGAAAAACTAAGAATTTCTCTGTGGCTCCGTGGTTCATCGAACCTTATGCGTATCGCTTACCTTGAATGTTTTTCCGGCATGAGCGGCGACATGTTTCTGGGCGCGCTCGTGGATGCAGGAGTTCCGCAACAGACCTTGGAGGATACAGTTGCGGCGCTTGGGGTCGGGGCACGTCTGGAAATTTCCCAAGTGATGCGGAGCGGAATCTCAGCGATCAAGGTAGATGTTTGCGTCAATGGAAGAAAACCAGATTTACCGCACCAGGAACATGCAGAGCTACAGCAGCACGAGCACTCGCACCATCACGAGCATTCTCCCTCGCAGGGGCACGAGCATCAGCATGCCAGTCATTCGCATACCATTGACGACCCTCACTCCCACGAGCACGGTCGCGGGCTGACGGAGATTCGGCAGATCATTTCGGCGGCGCCAATTTCCGCGACCGCGAAGGCGGCTGCTATCGCCATCTTCGAGGCGCTGGGACGGGCGGAGGCAAAGATTCACAGCACTTCCATCGACCAGGTTCACTTCCATGAGGTCGGTGCCGTGGATGCGATGGTGGATATCATCTGCGCCGCCGTGGGCGCTGAAGCGCTGGCGGTCGATGAGATTATCTGCTCCCCGTTGAACGTCGGGGGTGGGATGGTGAAGTGTGCGCATGGAATATTCCCGGTACCGGCACCGGCGACCGTCGAGTTGCTGGCCGGCGCGCCCGTGTATTCCTCCGGTGTGCAGGCGGAACTGGTTACGCCAACCGGCGCTGCGATCGTAAGAACGCTGGCCTCACGCTTTGCCGGGTTTCCGGAGATGAAGATTCTGAAGTCGGGATATGGCGCGGGATCGCGTGATTTTCCGGAGCATCCAAACGTGGTGCGGTTGACCATTGGGGAAGGAGCTGCAATTGGTCTGGCAGCACATACTGCGTCAGAAACAATCACTGTGCTGGAAGCCAACCTTGACGATCTGAATCCTCAGGTTTTCGGTTATGTAATGGACCGGTTGCTTCTAGAAGGGGCGCTCGATGCATTCGCGATGCCGGTACAGATGAAAAAGGATCGTCCGGGTACCCTGTTCACTGTTTTGTCGAGGCCGGAGGATGCGACGCGGCTGACTCAACTGCTCTTCACCGAGACGACTACACTCGGTGTCCGGCGGCGTGAGGAAATGCGGCAGACTCTGGCGCGGCGGTGGGAGAAGGTCGCTACCCCGTGGGGTGAGGTAAGGATCAAAATCGCCAGCATGAATGGGACCGACACGAATTGCGCTCCGGAATATGAAGATTGCCGGAGGATTGCAGCGGAGCATCATGTGCCGCTGAAAACGGTGATGCAGGAAGCCGCGCGAGTGTACTCGAATAGCTGCCTGTCAGATGATCCAGCGCAATCCGTTAAGCAATGATCGAGCAGAAGAGCAGCGATGTTCAGTCGAGCTATGACCGCTTGGCGGAGGAATACGCCCGGCACCTCTATGACGAACTCCGGCACAAGCCGCTGGACCGGCAGCTGCTCGACCGATTTGCAGACTGCGTACGGGACGCGGGGTTGGTGTGCGATCTCGGCTGCGGACCGGGACAGGTGGCTCGCTATTTGCATGAGCGTGGAGTCGAGGTATGCGGAGTTGATTTGTCGCCCGGCATGGTTGAGTGCGCTCGCCGGCTCAATCCGGGAATTGACTTCCGCCAGGGCGACATGAGGTCGCTGGATGTGCCAGACCAGGCCTGGGCCGGGATCGCGGCGGTCTACGCCATTGTGAATCTTCCGCCTTCGGATGTAACGCGGGCTTTGCGCGAGATGCGGCGGGTCCTGCGGCCGGGTGGGTTGCTGCTGTTGAGTTTCCACATTGGCGAAGCGATTTCGCATGTCGAGGATCTCTGGGGTTGTGCGGTGTGTCTTGACTTCTATTTTCTCCATACCGGGGAGGTGGCGGGGTATCTGGGTGCGGTAGGTTTCGATATCGAGGAGATTGTCGAGCGTGAGCCCTACGCACCCGAAGTTGAGTACCAGAGCCGGCGGGCTTACATTGTTGCGCGCAAGACATCCCTGGAAGGGACATCGGCATGAACAGAAAGTTCTACATCACGACCCCGATCTATTACGTAAACGCGCGCCCGCACATCGGCCACGCCTACACCACGATCACCTGCGACACGATTGCACGCCGCCAGCGCCTGCTGGGCGCAGAGACGTTCTTCCTTACCGGCACTGACGAGCATGGGCAGAAGATCGAGCGCGCGGCCCAAGCTGCTGGAAAAACTCCGCAGCAGTATGCCGACGAAATCTCGGCTGAGTTCCGCCAGCTATGGCGGCGGATGGGAATTTCCAATGACGACTTCATCCGCACTACCGAAGACCGGCACAAGAAGCGGGTCCAGGAACTTTTCCGGCGCATTCGCGACAACGGCTACATCTACAAGGGAACCTACACGGGTCAGTATTGCGTATCCGACGAGTTGTATGTCGATGGCGCGCAGCCCGGCGATCCCTGCCCTACCTGCGGGCGCATCACCGAGACCGTGAAGGAGGAAAACTATTTCTTCAAGCTCTCGATGTTTCAGGATAAGTTGCTCGCTCTTTATGCGAATCCGGAGTTCATTCGTCCGGAGACGCGGCGCAACGAAGTGATTTCGTTCGTGCGTTCCGGGCTGCGCGATTTGTCGATCAGCCGTTCCACTTTTTCGTGGGGAATTCCCGTGCCGGACGATCCCAGGCACGTGATCTACGTGTGGCTCGACGCGCTGGCGAACTACATTACCGCGATTGGCTACGGTTCTTCGCACGCCGGGGCGCAGGAGGCCTTCAAGAAATTCTGGCCGGCCGATGTGCAGATGATCGGCAAAGAGATAGTCCGCTTCCATTGCGTCTATTGGCCCGCGTTTCTGATGGCTGCGGATCTGGCGGTGCCGAACGCGATTGTGGCCCACGGCTGGCTGCTGTTTGAAGAGAGCAAGATGTCGAAGTCGCGCGGCAACATTGTGCGCGCGGAAACGATTCTCGATGTCCTCGGCGCGGACGCGCTGCGCTATTTCTTGCTGCGCGAAGTCGTCTTCGGGCAGGATGGCTCGTTTTCCTTCGACGCGCTGGTACAGCGCTACAACTCCGACCTGGCGAACGGGCTGGGAAATCTGGCCAGCCGCACCCTGACGATGATCAATCGCTATTTTAAGGGCGAGGTTCCGTATCCCTCGCATACCGCGTCCAAGGCCGCGGCAGACGCCGTTATCGCCGATATAGCGGGCAAGTCTATTCGCGAATTTGCCACGCTATTCGATCAGTTCCAGTTTTCGCGTGCCCTGGAAACGGCGTGGGCGCTGGTGGCGGCCGTCGATAAGTACATCGTCGAAAATGAGCCCTGGGCGCTGGGAGAAAAACAGGACGAGGACAGCCGCTCGCGTTTGGCTACGGTGCTTTACACTGCAGCGGAGGCGCTGCGCATCGTGACTGCCCTCGCCCATCCTGTGATGCCGGAGGCGACGGCAAAGATCTGGGAGCAGATGGGATTGGGAGATATTCAGAAGCTTAGGTTAAGCGAACTGGCTTGGGGACAGTTGCCTTTGGGCACAAGGCTCGGCCAAGTGCAGCCCGTGTTTCCCCGCGCTGACAAGAGTGCGATCGAAAGGATGCAGAAGATGGAAGAGGAACAGAGACCTTCGCCGGCAGCACAGACTGCGGCAGCTCGAACACCGGCGCCGGCGCAAGCGAGTGTTGCGCAAGCGGCGCCAGTGCTCGCCGCAGTTCCAGTGGCCAACCCAAAGATCTCGATTGAAGACTTCACCAAGATTGAACTGCGCGTGGGCCTGGTGAAAGTGGCCGAGAGAGTACCCAAGGCGGACAAACTGTTGCGGCTTGAAGTTGATATAGGAACCGAGGTACGGCAAGTTCTGGCCGGCATCGCCGAAGCCTACGCGCCGGAGACATTGATTGGTCGCAAAGTGGTGATCGTTGCCAATCTTGCGCCGCGCAAACTGCGCGGGATGGAATCGAATGGAATGATTGTAGCGGCGTCGCTCGAAGGCGGAAATCCCGTGCTGGCGGGCTTTCTGGAAGATGTCCCGGTGGGTGCCAGGCTGAAGTAGGAGAAATAAGTTATTTCATGAGGTCGAAGGCCAAGGTGTCATGTGACCAGGCGGCCGGATGGTGTGTTACATGGCGGGAGGAGCTTCCCTGTTCGGACTGATATATTTCGCCGCCTTGCCGCGGCCGGCGGCTCTTGATTTCCGGGGACAAACGGCGCTGTAGCGACTCGCGGGCTGGATGGCTGCTCTGGCGGCGGTCACATTGGCCGGCGGATTTTTCAGACAGGAAAGAGAGAGCAGAATCATGACGATATTGTATGGGTCGGCGATGAGCTTGCTCCGGATCGTGATCGCTGCGGGGAACTTGCCGGTCGCGTGACAGGAATACCATTCGTCCATGTTTGTAGATTCTCACGCTCATCTCGATGGCAAGCAGTTCGACTCCGACCGTGAGCAGGTGATCGCTCGCGCGCGCGAGGCCGGAGTGCAAGCCATCGTCGCCATTGGCAACGGGGACGGACCGGCGCAGGTGGATTGCGGAATTCGGCTGGCGGAAAAATACGATTTCATCTACGCAACACTCGGCATCCATCCTCACGAGGCGAGGCTTGCGGACGAAGCTGCATATCAAAATATGGAACAGCTGGCGAAGCACGCGAAGGTAATCGCGTGGGGCGAGATTGGCTTGGATTATTATTACGATCACTCACCGCGCGAGGTGCAAAAAGAAGTCTTCCGGCGGCAAATGGAGTTGGCGGCTGCTGCCAAACTGCCCATCGTCATTCACTGCCGGCCCTCGGAAGGCAGCGAGAACGCCTGGGACGATTGCCTTGCCCTGATGCGAGAGCATTGGGCATCGAAGGGATTCGGCGGAATTCTGCACTGTTTTACGGGTGCCGGGGCGCAAGCCAGGGTGGCACTCAACATGGGTTTCATGATTTCGTTCGCAGGCAACGTCACCTTTCCTAAAGCACAACAGATTCGCGACGCGGCATCGGAAGTGCCTCTGGAGCGCATGCTGGTCGAAACGGATTCGCCATATCTTGCCCCGGTGCCGCACCGTGGCAAGCGTAACGAGCCGGCATTCGTGAAGGAAACCGCACGGAAGCTGGGCGAACTGCGCGGCGCGACCGCAGAGGAAATTGGCCGGCAGACGAATCGCAACTTCTACAATTTTTTCAAATTGGTTGAAACCGCTGAAAGCAAAGTTTCTGCCCAATAGCCAGTGTTTCTTCTGTTAACCTCTAGAGTTAGATTCCATCATTTCAGAAAGAATTGAAATCCGATGCCTGATAACACCTTTGACATCGTGAGCAAGATTGATCTGCAGGAGGTATCAAACGCCATCCAGCAGGCATTAAAGGAGATCCATACCCGATTCGACCTTAAGGATTCCAGGTCGAATGTCGAGCTCGAAAAAGACGCCATCGTTCTTCATTCGGCCGATGAGTACAAGCTTAAGGCTGTAAACGATATCTTGCAGCAGAAACTAGTCAAGCGCGGAGTGTCGCTGAAGGGATTAACTTACGGCGCCGTGGAACCAGCCGCAGGCGGCACCGCGAAACGCCGCGTCACTATGCAGCAGGGGATCGCGATCGAGAAGGCGCGGGAGATCGTGAAGCTGGTGAAGGATTCGAAGAAAAAGGCACAGGCCTCCATCCAGGGCGATCTCGTACGGATCAGCAGCAAAGACCGCGACGCCCTGCAGGAAGTAATCGCCATGCTGCGGCAGCATGATTTCGGCATCGACTTGCAATTTACGAACTACAGGACCAACTAGCACGACTCGTCAACGCAAAGGACGCAGACTTGAGCGCACCGGCCATCATTAACGCGAAGGAAGTTTTCGACTTGCTGCATGACGACCTTGCCGCGCTGGAGGGCGAGTTCGGGCAGGATACCGTCTCCACCGTCGAAGCCATCACGGAGATTGGAGAATATCTGCGTGCCGGAGGCGGCAAGCGTATCCGTCCGGCGCTCCTTTTTCTCTCTTCCAAATTGTTCCACTACGAAGGTCGCGGGGCGCTGCGGCTCGGCGCGGTCGTCGAAATCATTCATACGGCCACGCTCGTGCACGACGATATAATCGACGAAGCCAAAACCCGCCGTGGGCGTCCGGCAGCCAATACCCGGTGGGGAAATTCCAAGTGCGTCCTGGCCGGCGACTGGCTCTACATGCAGGCCTTTAAAGTTGCGATACAGGAGCGCAACTTCCGCATTCTCGATACATTGATCGAATTGACGCAGCAGATGGTCGAGGGCGAACTGCTGCAGATGGAAAAACTCGGTAACGCCATCTCACTCGATGAGTATTTCGATTTGATCTTCCGCAAGACGGCTTGCCTGTTTTCCGTATGCATGCGGCTGGGAGCGATTCTCGGCGGAGCGAGCTCCGCACAGGAAGAGGCGCTCGCCCGGTACGGCCACGATCTCGGCATGGCATTTCAGATTGTGGACGACGTGCTTGATTTGACCGGGTCCGAGCAAGTGTTGGGTAAGCCTGTGGCCAGCGATCTGCGCGAGGGCAAGGCCACAATGGCAGTGATTCATTCGCTCGAGCGCTGCACCGCGCAGGAACGAGCAAAAATCGAAACCATCCTGCGCGAGCGGGCTTTTAACGGCGTGACTCATGCGCAGATCATGCAGATTCTGCAGCGCTACGGGTCTCTGGATGCGGCTACCGCGCGCGCCGCGCGTTATGCGGAGTCGGCGCGGAAGGCAATTTGCACCTTCCCCGATTCTGAGATTAAGCGCGCACTGCTGTGGGCGCCGGAGTTCGTAGTGGCTCGGGAGAAATAGACGGCAACGCTGAACCCATTTCTTAACCGCAATTCTTCACAGCAATTCCCAGCATTGTCCACAGGACAAACCTATTCTTTCCGTCATTTACAGCAACCTCTTCGTCCGTTTTACCCACCAACAGTGCAGCATCCCAGCGCGTCAAATCCGTTCGCGGCCTCAATTACGTAATAAAACAGAGGTAAATATCTGGCCGGGCATTCAAGAAAACACTTAAGGAGATATGCAAAATGAAAAAGTTGATGGTTTGTTTGCTGGCACTGACTTTCGCGATGAGCTTGACCGCCTCCGCTCAACAGGACAACAACATGTCGCAGACCCAGACCGATCAGGCAAGCGCGAAGGCTCCGCTGATGACGCTAAAGGGTACGGTCAAGGCCGACGGCGACAAGTACACATTCGTCAACGACAAAGACGGCAAGAGCTGGGATGTGATGAACCCCGAGGAACTCAAGGGACACGAAGGGCATCACGTTCAGCTCAGCGCTCATGTCTATGCCGATAAGGCCGCCATCCATATCATGAGCGTCAAGATGCTCAAGGGCGGATCGATGGGCAATGACTCCATGAGCAAATAGGGGGCCGCTGAGAACGACGGGGCGGGGGTCCGCCCCGAATTTTTCTTCCGCCATTGGTGTTTCCGCCGCCCGTCTTGCTATATTGAACCTTTCCTGATTCCGTTTATCCAACATCGTCTATGAATCTGCTTTTGCTGATGGCGCGCCACGGCTATGGCCTCACATTTGGACTGTTGCTGGCTGAGGCCGTGGGCATCCCGTTTCCGGCCGCTATCGCTCTGGTTGCGGCCGGAGCCGCGGTGGCCTCCCACGCATTGTGGGGCCCCTACGTTGTGCTGGCGGCGATCCCCGCCTTGCTTTTGGGCGATACGGTTCAGTTCTGGCTAGGACGCTACATGGGCTGGGCGCTGTTGGGATTTCTGTGCCGCGTATCGATCAATCCGGAAACCTGCATTCTCCGCTCCGCAGAATCGTTTTACAAACGCGGCAAAATCACCCTGGTGATCGCGAAGTTTATCCCGGGCGTAAACACGATGGCCGCTCCGCTGGCCGGGAGCATGAAGATGCGCTTCTGGCAGTTTCTGCGCCTCGATTTTGCCGGCGCTATCGTTTATGCCTTCACCTATCTCTTGATCGGATATGTTTCGCGGGATTTCCTGGCGGTCGTCCTGCGTGGCTTTCACGCGGCGGGCCAGGCAATCGAAGTCGTGGTTATCGCCGCGCTTGGGGTATACGCCATTTATCGCATCGTGCAGTATCGCAAGAACAAAATGTATCGTATCGTGCCGCGCGTGCAGGTACAGGAACTGGCCGCGCGTCTCGCTTCCGAGGACGCAGGCCGCGTGCTCATCGTCGACGTCCGCAGCCACGGCTATTACGACTCCGGGGGCGCGCGTATCAAGAATTCAATCCGTATCGAGCCCAACAATCTTGAGGACGAGATCAAGAACCTTCCAAAGGATAAAGACATTTATTTGTATTGCACTTGAGCACGCGAAGCGACCAGCGCCCGGGTGGCGCACCTGCTGCGGGAAAAAGGATTCAACACGTTCGTCATCGTGGGGGGACTAGCCGCGTGGCGCAGAGCGGGAGAACCTGTTGAATCAGTTCCGGAAAGCGATCTCGTGAAACTGCCGACTTTCAGTTAGCCATCGATGAGCCGGCTGGCACAAGCCACCGCGTCTCAAATCTGCTCCGTTATACTTTTACCTGTCACACTCCGAATTGGCGCAGGTGATGATCGAGGTGGTTGTACATTCCAGTCGACTGCATCGGGTTGAAAATAGACTTTTCACGCTCGCCTCCCCGCCGGAAACGTTGGCCAGCGGTCAAATGATAGCATCGAAAAGAGGACGTCTGATTGCGATGGCATCCGCGCGAGAGATCGAAATCAAATTTCGCGTAGCTGATGTGCGTGCGCTCGCGCGAAAGCTGCGCAGCGCGGGATTTCGCCTGGTCACGCTCCGAAAACACGAGACGAACACACTGTATGACCTTCCCGGCGAGGTGCTGCGGAAGCGCAAACAATTGTTGCGCCTGCGCAAGTACGGCTCAGAGTGGACGCTGACCCATAAGTCCGGGAAAAAGACGGGGCGCCACAGCAGCCGCGAGGAATTGGAAACGCGAGTAAGCGACGGAAAGGAGATGGAATTAATCCTGCGGGCGCTGGGATATGCATCCTCCTTTTGCTATGAAAAATTTCGCGCCGAGTGGACGGACGGCAAAGGGCAAGTCGTCGTCGACGAAACGCCGATTGGAGATTTCTGCGAGATCGAAGGTGCGCCGCGCTGGATTGATTCGACGGCGAAGAGACTGGGCGTGAGCGAAGCGGATTACATCACGAAGAATTACGCTGGACTATTTTCAGATTGGAAGGCTCGTGCAAAAAGTAAAGCCAGCGAGATGACATTCATGAGCGTCGGCAGACCTCGACGGCAATCGAGGTAGAGGCAGTCTCGATCACTCTAGGCGCCGTGGCACTTCTTGAATTTCTTCCCAGACCCGCAGGGGCAAGGATCGTTGCGCCCCACTTTTTCCTGCGCGCGCACTACTTGCTGGACGGGCGCCGCGTCACCACCTCCGGCCATGCGCGCCTGTTCCAGCTCTCGGCGCTTACGGCGCATGAAGGCTTCTTCCAGATCGTCAGCCGAGGTCGCGACCAGACGGGGCGGACGATGTCCGTTTCCACTCCCGCCCTGTGGCGCGGGTACGCCAGACTCCTGACCCCGTCCCGTGGGTTCGCCTCCCTGCGGGCCTGCTGCACCGGCATCCGGCGGACGCTCAAGAATCTGCATCAGGTAGAGATAGCGCGCCGTATCTTCCTGAAAGCGCTTCAGCATGTCCTCGAACATCTCAAACGATTCTTTCTTGTACTCGACCAGCGGATCATGCTGGCCGTATCCGCGCAGGCCAATGCCCTCCTTCAGATGATCCATGCTGAGCAGGTGATCTTTCCACTGCGAGTCAAGTACGCTGAGCATGATCATGCGCTCGTGATGGCGCATGGCCTCGGGGCCGATCAGCTTTTCCTTCGAATCGTAACGCTCCTTCAGCTTCTCGAATATCGCGTCGCCAAGTTCCTGACGGTTCAGTGCTTCGGGTTTCACGCCTTCGGCAAGGAAATCAACCCCGAAGCGGGTGAAGACGTCATCCTTCAAGCCTTTGATATTCCAATCGTCGGCGTGATCCTTGGGCGGGCAGTATTCTTCCATCCGGTCGCCTAGAATGGCGGAAACATAATCTTCCAGGATCAGGTCTTTCTGATCCATTCCCTCGAGCAAACGGCGGCGCAAGCCGTAGACGGCCTCGCGCTGTTTGTTCATCACATCGTCGTATTCGAGCAGGTGTTTGCGTGATTCGAAGTGCTGGCCTTCCACCGCCTTCTGTGCAGCCTCGATGCGGCGGCTCATGAGCTTGCCCTCGATGGGAACACCTTCTTCCATTCCCAGTCTCTCCAGAAGCTTCGAAACCCACTCCTTGGCGAAGATGCGCATGAGGTCGTCTTCAAGCGCGAGGTAGAAGCGCGAGGAGCCGGGATCACCCTGGCGCCCGGCGCGCCCACGAAGCTGGTTATCGATGCGCCGCGACTCGTGGCGTTCGGTGCCGAGAATATGCAGCCCACCAACGGCGACGACCTCATCGTGCTCTTTGTCGGTCTGTTCTTTGTAACGGCTGAAGACGTCGCTCCACGTATCGGTCGGCACCGTGTATTCATTGCCGTTGTAATAAAAGATCGAAGTTGTGCCATCTTCCTGTGGACCTTCGATCTTGCCCTGCGCCACGCGTAATTGCTGCGCGATTCCTCTCTTCACCAACTCCTGCTTGGCCATGAATTCAGGATTGCCGCCGAGCAGAATATCGGTGCCGCGGCCCGCCATATTCGTGGCGATAGTGACCATGCCCTTCCGCCCCGCCTGAGCCACATATTCGGCCTCACGCTCGTGGAACTTGGCGTTCAGGACGACGTGCTGCTTCATCCCTTTTTTCTTCAGCAGCTCGGAGAGGCGCTCGGATTTTTCAATCGACGTGGTGCCGACCAGGACCGGCTGGCCTATCTCGTTGAGCTTCTGAACCTCATCCGCAACCGCGAAATATTTTTCTTTCTCGGTGCGATAGATGACGTCGGGATTCTCCAGCCGCAGCATCTGCTTGTTGGTCGGAATCACGATCACTTCCAGCTTGTAGATGTTGTCGAACTCAGCGGCTTCGGTTTCCGCCGTTCCGGTCATGCCGGAGAGCTTCTTGAACATGCGGAAATAATTCTGGAAAGTGATGGTGGCAAGCGTTTGATTCTCGCGCTCGATCTTCACGCCTTCCTTGGCTTCGATCGCCTGATGCAACCCATCCGACCAGCGGCGCCCGGGCATCATTCGTCCCGTGAATTCATCCACGATAATCACTTCGCCGTCTTTGATTACGTACTCCACGTCGCGGCGATAGAGTGCGTGCGCCTTGACCGCTGTCTCGACGTGATGCTTGAGCGGCCAGTTCTCCGGGTCGGCGATATTGCCGATGCCGAGCAGTTGCTCCACCTTCGTCCAGCCCTCATCCGTGACCGTGATATTGCGATGCTTCTCATCGACCACAAAATCGCCGGTAAGCTGCGAGGGCTCCCCGGGAGCAACCTCCAGTTCTTCGCCCTTTTCCAGCTTCGGAATGATGCGGTTGACGCGGTAATACTTATCGGTCGACTCTTCGCTCGCTCCGGAAATGATCAGCGGCGTACGAGCTTCGTCAATCAGGATCGAATCCACTTCATCGACGATTGCGAAATTGTGGCCACGCTGCACGCAATCTTTCAGATCGAACTTCATGTTGTCGCGCAGGTAGTCGAAGCCGAATTCGTTGTTCGTGCCATAGGTCACATCGGCGGCGTAGGCGGCGCGGCGCTGTTCATCATCGAGGTCGTGAACGATCACGCCAACCGTCAGGCCGAGAAAACGGTAGAGCTTCCCCATCCATTCAGAGTCACGCTTGGCCAGATAATCGTTCACCGTCACCACGTGTACGCCGCGCCCGCTAAGAGCGTTAAGATAAACCGGCAGGGTGGCGACCAGCGTCTTGCCTTCGCCGGTCTTCATTTCAGAAATCATGCCCTTGTGCTGCACCATGCCGCCGATCAACTGCACGTCGAAGTGGCGCATGTTCAGAACGCGGCGTCCGGCCTCCCGCACCACCGCGAACGCCTCTACCAGAATTTCATCCAAAACTTCCTGCAGCGTTTCGTATTGTTCTTTCTCGAATTGCTTGGTGCGATCAGGATCGTCTTCCGCATCATCTTCGGAGCCCGGCGTCGCGCTGCTCGAAATCCGGCTCAACCGCTCTTGGATCCGCTGCCGGAATTCGTCCGTCTTGGCGCGCAACTCGCCGTCGGTGAGCTTCTGCATCTGCGGTTCGAGAGCATTGATGGCCTCGACCTTGGGCATCATGCTCTTGACAACCCGCTCGTTCTTGGTCCCAAAGACCTTGCCAATCAGAGTGTTAATCAAACTTTGAAATCCTTCAGAGGGCGAGAACTGCCCCAGATTATCTCCTTTAGCCTAGCATATTTAGACGCCAGGAAAAGTAGCTGGACGTTGCGTTGGCGGGAACTTAGCAAAAGGTGATTGGAGTTTCAGCAACCCGCTCGGACTCCCTTTTCGTGTATATTCGCCACGACCCATGCCCACTTTTTATGACCGTTTTATCGGCTGCGCGGAGCGCTGGCCGAACAACACTGCGCTCGAAATCCAGGGCCACGATCATATCGAGAGTTGTACCTATGCCGAACTGCGCCGCAGCTCCGAATCCGTCGGGCAATGGATTACAGAGAAGAAATTCCCACGTGGATCGCGACTGGCCATTCTGGCCGACAACCATCCGCGGTGGGTAGCGGCGTATCTGGGAACGATTGCATCCGGATGTACGGTGGTCCCGCTCGATACCGCGCTCTATGCCGATCAACTAACCAGGCTGTTAGAAGATAGCGGCAGCTCTGCTCTATTCTGCGACGCAAAGCATGCACCAGCGGCACGGGAAGTCGTTGCGAAACTCAACACGGAACTCGTGCTCATGGACCCCGACCGCATGCCTCGGTCGGCCGCCTTTGACGCTTGGGTGGGAACCCTGCCCGCGATTTTCGAGCGCGGACCAGAGACATTTCAGCCCGTCGCCTCTGCTCCAGAGGAGATTGCTTCCCTGCTGTACACTTCGGGAACAACGGCCGACCCCAAAGGCGTGATGTTGACGCATGCCAATCTTCTCGGCGAAGTCGAGGCCGTTTTCAATTGGGTAGACATTGGTCCCGGCGATGCGCTGCTTGGTGTGCTGCCCATGTTCCACGTCCTCGCCCAGATGGCCAACCTCATGATTCCCCTGGTCAAAGGGGCGCGCGTCGTCTACCTGGAAACCTTGAACACAACGGAATTGCTGCGGGCTCTCCGGGATCGCAACATTACGGCGTTCGCGGTGGTGCCGCAGTTTTTCTATCTCATTCATGAACGGATTTTTCACGAAGTTGCGAAGCGAGGGGCGATCGCGCAAAGAGTATTTCAGGCGCTGATGCGCGCCAACCGAGCACTGCGAAAAATCGGCATAAACGCAGGTTCGGTTATGTTTCCCAAAGTTCATGGAACGCTGGGCAGAAAAATGCGTTATCTGGTGACGGGGGGCTCGCGCTTCGATCCCGCCATCGCGCGTGATTTTTACGCGCTCGGCATCGACGTGTTGCAAGCCTACGGCCTGACTGAAACGACCGCCGCCGTGTTTGCGACTTCTCCATCCGACAACGTAATCGGATCTGTAGGCAAGGCGATGAAAGGGGTGGAGGCAAGGATCGTCCAGGCAAGTGACATCGAGCCGCAAGAATCGGAAGATAACGGTCACTCCGTGGGCGAGGTCGCGCTGCGCGGTCCGGTCGTGATGAAGGGCTATTGGAATCGCCCCGACGCAACCGCAGCCGTTTTGCGCGACGGATGGTTCTCCACCGGAGATCTGGGCTACTTCGACGGCGATGGCAACTTGTTCCTTACCGGGCGCAAGAAAGAAGTGATCGTCCTCAGCAATGGGAAGAATATCTATCCCGAAGAAGTGGAAGCGCACTACCTCAAATCGGCGCATATCAAAGAACTGGCTGTGATGGGACTTGCGGGCAAAGCTGCCGGAGGAGACGACCGGCTGCATGCCGTAATCGTGCCCAACTTCGACGTGCTCCGCCAGAAGAAAATTGTGAATGCGAAAGAAGTCATCCGCTTCGATATCGAAAGCCTGTCGCAGCAAATCGCTTCCACCAAACGCATCGGCAGCTACGAAATCTGGCAGGAGGATTTGCCGCGGACCAGCACGCGCAAGATAAAGCGCTTCGAAATCGAAAAGCGAGTCATCGCAAATGAAGCGCGCACATTCGACGACGATTCCGAGTTGCCCGCCGAGCGGCCGTTGACCACCGAAGAGTCGGCCTGGCTCGATCAGCCCAACGTGCAGCGGGCGCTTAAGCTTGTGCGCGAGGCTGCACGCCATCCACCTCCAAACCTGCGGCCCACTCACAATCTGGAACTTGACCTGGGGCTCGACTCGATGCAGCGCATCGAATTGCTGAGTCACCTCGAGGAGGAACTGGGAGGAACTATTTCCGAGTCGCAACTGGCTGAAGTCTACACGGTGCGCGATCTGGTGGAGTCCCTTCTGCAAAACGCTCCGAGCGGCACGAGCGCGCCTGTAACTCGCACGCCATTTGTGGGCTGGAAAGCGATTCTCGCTCAGGAGCCTGATCCCGACGAAGTGATTTCTCTCGTCCATCCGCAACCTGCTAGCGCTGCATTCTGGTTCATGGTTTCTCGTTTGGCCCAGGTAATCGCGCTCGACCGTTTTGATTTGCACGTGCGTGGAATCGAAAAGTTGCCCAAGGACGGCGCATATATTATTTCCTCCAATCACCAGAGCTACCTTGATCCTCTTATTTTGGCGAGCGTTCTGCCGCCGGCGGTCTTTGACAAATTATTTGCCCTGGCAACGAGTGAAATTTTTGGTGAAGGATTCATGCTGAGGCTGGCGCGTTCGCTCAGGATTGTGGTGCTGGATCCGGACGCAAACCTGATTCCTGCCATGCGTGCCGGTGCCTTCGGACTGCGGCAGGGCCGTCCGCTCATGGTTTATCCCGAGGGTGAAAGGTCAATTGACGGTACGCCAAGAATCTTCAAGAAAGGTGCGGCCATCTTGTCGATTCACACTCAGGTGCCGATCGTACCCGTGGCGATTGAGGGGTTTTATGAAGCTTGGCCCAGAAACAAATCATTTCAGCGCTTCACGCCACTGCAGATGGCTTTCGGCGATCCGATTGTTCCGCCCCCGGAGAGCGAGGCTTCGGAGGCGGCTTACGAAGGGCTGACTGCGGAATTGAAGACGCGTGTGGTTGGGATGTGGGAGGAGTTACGCAATAAGGGTCCAAAGCTCGAGTAAGCCTTCTTACTTCGCGCGCGGATGAGTCTGGTCGTACACCTGCAGAACGTGTTTCATCGATAGCTGCGTGTAGCGCTGCGTTGTTGCCAGCCGTTCGTGGCCGAGCAATTCCTGAATCGCGCGCAGGTCTGCGCCCTCTTCCAGCATGTGCGTGCCGAACGCATGACGCAAAGTATGCGGGTGGACGTCCGGCGACAGGCCTTTCGCGACCGCGATTTTCTTGATGATACGGCCGACGCTTCGTGTGGTGAGCCGGCCCCCGCGCCGGTTGACCAGCAAACAGAGCGAGTGTTTGCGAACTGCCTCAATCAGTTTCTTGCGCTCCGGAAGATAAATTGCCAACGCTGTTTTTACCAATGCGCCAAAAGGAACGTAGCGTTCTTTTTTCCCCTTGCCGCGAATGAGAATGGCTTCGGCACTCAGCCGAATGTCGTCGAGGTTGATTCCCGTGAGTTCGGAATTGCGGATGCCGCATCCGTAAAGCAACTCCAGCATCAGACGGTCGCGCTCGGGGAAGGCCGCCACGTCGGGCATGTCGCCGTCGATCACGGAGTTCATTTCTTCAATCGTGGGCACCCGGGGAAGTTTCTTGGGCAGCTTTGGTGTAGCCACGAGCTTCGCTGGATTCTGGTCCACGACTCCTTCCCGTGCGAGCCAGCGATAGAGAGACCGTACGGCGGCCAAGGCGCGCGCGACCGAAGTTTTGCTTAGCCCTCTCTCATAAAGCTGCGAAAGAAATCCGCGCACCGCGATGTGATCGATCTGCTTCCATGCCCGCGAACCTGCATAAGCTGAAAACAGTGACAGATCACGGTTGTACGCCTTGATCGTATGCGGTGAAGCGTTGCGCTCGCTTAGGTGACGCAGGAAATCGGCAACCGCTCTTGCACCGATAGTCTTGGTCGGTTTGCTCGCGGCAATGGTCATCTCGCCTTCGCCCTGGGATGATGCTTCTGATATACAGTGCGCAGGCGGTCGAGCGCCAGATGCGTATAGACCTGCGTGGTGGAAATGTCGGCGTGCCCCAGTATGGTTTGCACGGTCCGCAGGTCGGCGCCGTTCTCCACCATATGCGTTGCGCAGGAATGGCGCAGCATGTGCGGAGAAGCCGCGCGTCCGGAGGCCGCCGAGGCGGCCCGCACCATTTGCCAAACCCGCTGGCGCGTCAGTTTGCGTCCTCCGCGCGCGATGAACAGAAAAGGTGAATTCCCGGTAGAGGCGATGAGAGTCGCGGACGCGCCCCTTCGCTTCCCCACCGCCAATGCTGGACGTGACTCAGCCAGATATTCGGTGAGCGCCTCCTGTGCCGATCGCCCCAGCGGCACCACACGTTCTTTGTCGCCCTTGCCGCGCACCAGCATATATCCAGCCTCAAGCTTTAAGTCCTCGAGTTTAGCGCCGACGATTTCCGAGACCCGCAGCGCCGCCGCGTAGAAAACCTCCAGCATCGCGCGGTCGCGAGTGGCGAGCGCACGCGAATTGTCACCATGGGCCAGAGAACCTGCGCTGGGACGCATCAGCGGAGCTGCCAGCGTCGCTTCCATTTCGTCGCGAGCCAGCGCTTTCGGAAGAACCTTCCATTGCTTCGGAGATTCGATGTTCAGCGTGGGATCGTGCTCGATTTTTTTGTCCAGCAGGAGGTAGCGATAGAGGTGACGAAGCGCCGAGAGTTTTCGCCCCACGCTGCGGCCATCGACTTGATGAGAAAAAAGCTGCTGCAGAAAATCGCGCACGTCGCTGCGATGGGCCGTGAGGAGTAAGCGTTTGCGACTCTCGAGGAATTCCGAGAACTGCAGAATATCGGTAGTGTAGGCGCTGATAGAAAGCGGCGCCAGTCCCTTCTCGATTCTCAAGTAATCGAGAAAGTCGGCGAGCACGCGCGAGTTGGTTTCCGCAGTTGTCACGAGGAAACAATGAGTATGCGCGTTATCGGACGTTGAAGAAAGTGACGAACCAGGATACTGGAGCGTGCTTGGCGAACTTTCAGACACAACCGAATAGTCAAGGCCCGTGCTGTTTCTTGCTCATTAAGGCCGTCGCCTTTTGAGCGATGAGGCCAAATCCCTTTCCTGCAGCGTCTGTCCTTAGGGCGGCGAGTTCAGCGTGAGCAGGTGCTGTTTTTCCGAAATTTAGTTCGATGTCCGCGTGCGCAAAACGAGCTTCCAACTGGTCTGGCACGAAGCCGTATTTTGCGGCGTCATGAGCGGCTATGGAGAGGTTCTGAAGAGCTTCATCCTGCTTGCCGGAAGCAGCCTGGATTTGGGCATTGACAATCCTTATGGCCAATCGGTTGGGAACGTTTTGAGACTTGGCCAAGAGTGGTTTAGCTTCGCCAGCTTCTTTCTCGGACTCGTCAAATTTGTGTTGCGCCTGCAAAGCCAGTAGCAATACGGTATAAGCACTGATCTCATCGTCCGCGTGCCCTTCCTTGCGATACTCATCGCGGACTTCCCGCGCGGTATGTTCGGCGCCAGCGGCGTTTCCTTCTTCGATCGATAGCTCGGCCAATTGGAGGCGTGTACCGACTGCGTTGCTAGTCTCATCAATCTCAGTGCGGATTTGCAGTGCCTGCTCCAAATTCTTGCGCGCCTGCGGCAGGTCGCCCTCCGCGATTAGAATTTCTCCAAAATTAGCCATAGTTCGGGCTGCATGGGGCTTGTCATTGGTTTGGCGGGTAATTTCGAGCGCCTCTTCGCTCGATTGTTTCGCGCTTCGAAGCTCTCCATGAAGATAGAAGGCGCGAGCAATGTGCGCGAGACCTGCCGCCAACGTCCAACGATCGCTCTGTTGACGAGCAAGGTCAATTGCCTCGCGATAGTTAGCGATTGCTCCAGCGATCTCCCCCAGGTCGAGTTGGGCATCCGCCAGTTCGACCAGCGTCAGCGCATCCGTCCCGCCGAGTTCGCGTGAGATTGTCAGAACGTCCAGAAACATCTGTTTGGCCGCAGCGAGCTCACCTTGATCGACTCGGATATTGGCCAAATTCGCCAGTGCAGTCCCTTCGCCGGCCCTGTTTCCGGTAGATTTCCAAATGGAGAGAGCTTCCTGATAGTGTTTTTCAGCTTCAGGGATATTGCCCATTTGATAAAAGATCAGGCCTGTGTTGATCATCGTTTTGGCAACTTCACCACTGTAACCCTCGGCTGCCCAGATTTGGCGCGACTGTTCCCACGCCGTCAGCGCCTTTTCTTTGTCGCCCAGAAGAAAATGCGCGCTGCCCTCGGAAAGCCTGGCGCGCGCCTCCACGAATCTTGATCCCAGAGTCGCGGCGCTATTCGCGGCTGTTACCGAGTCGGCCAGCATCCCTTTGGCATCCCCCAATGCCCTCTTGGCCTGAGCTTCGGAGAGGTTAATTCGAGGGTCATCGTTCTGAGGCGGAGGTAACAGCCTGAGTGCCGCGATGGTACGCAATGCATCTCTTGCTTTACCGCCTCGCGATTGCGCATTGGCGAGCTTCAAACCGTATTCGCCGTTGTCGGGGAAGAAGCCCACCAAAGTGCTATAAACCGCAATAGCAACTGGCCACTCGCGCGCCATTTCCCGGTACTGACCTTCAACCAGCAGGCGATCCTCACGGCTCAAGTTGCCCGACAGGTCGAATGCAAGTTTTGCCTCGTCCTTTGCTCTGGCGTCATAGCCCTGCGCCAACCATGCGAGCGCGAGCGCGTAGTGAGCCAATGGGAACGTTGGATCTGCGGAGACAGCTCCTTGCAATAAGGAGAGAGCTGAGCGAGAGTCCAAGAGGCGCAGCTTTGAAATCCCTTCCGCGTAAGGGCGTGCCGCTTCGGGAGTGGTTGGATAGCTAGCTTGCACGCCCGCGGCGTCTACAGTCGCCAATTCTCCGGCTCCCACTCGGTGACGAAGATCTGAGCCGACACGCGACACCAAATCAAACAGATTGATCTCGCTCCCCGCCTCGGCGACGGATGCGACCGTTTCGCCCGTAGCTGCGTCCTGAAGTTGCACATCGAGGCGAAGCTGCCCTCCGGAAGCTTTCCCTAAAGTGGTGTATCCACCCACCAGAATCAGGTCGCTGCCCAGATAGTTGTGGACACGCTTCAGAGTGTCGCTGGCGAGTGTATTCGTTTCCGTCAACGACAGGTCGCGTTCCATGCGAGCAATGTTTTCTGCAGGAATGATGCGCAGTTTCTCTCCAGCCGAAAGTTCAGTGGCAAGCATTTCCGAGAGAGCGGTCGAGAGCCACGCCGTTTCATCGCGTTTCGACGCATTCTGGAAGCCGAGTACGGCTACCGACTTACGCAACCTTGCGACGGGTACGGAAACTGGAGCGATAGCCTTGGTTTCGCGATGGAAAAGCCGCTCTCGCAAACCCCACGCGTTAAAGGCAAGCAATAATAGGATGATGAAAAGCAACGGCGCAGAGAGCAAAAGCCATCGCATCCAGCGAAGGCTCCCTATGACGGGTGCTAGAGGCAGCATGGGCTGAGATCCCTGCAGAGCTTCCAGCGCGGAGTGCACATCACTGGCTCGCTGGTAGCGCTCGCCCGGCGATTTCTCCAGACAACGCAAGATGACCGCGCGGAGGCCGGTAGGACCTCTTACGGGAAGCGGTGTAGGGGCTTCTCCAAGGATCGCGGAACTTAGCTCGAAGGCGGTCCGCCCGTGAAAAGGGTGCGACCCGCTAGCCATTTCGTAAAGCAAAACGCCTAGCGCCCAAGTGTCTGTCCGCGCATCGGCTGGATGGCCCCGCAATAATTCTGGAGCGAGGTAGGGCAACGTACCAACAATCATCCTTGATTCCGTGAGAGGCACTTTCGACGCAGTCGCCTCTTTGAGTTCCGCGTCTTTCAGGCGCGCGGCTAAGCCGAAATCAAGAACCTTGACGCGACCTTCGGGCGTGACCACTACATTTGTACTTTTCAGGTCGCGATGGATCACGCCGTGTTCGTGAGCGTGGGCGAGTGCATCGGCAATCTGCATCCCATAACGAACGACCAAGTCCGGCGGCAAACCGTTGGTCCCTAAAAGGGAGCTTAGCGCCTGACCCTCCACCTGTTCCATGACGATGTAGGCTTCACCGTCCGAGTCACCAACTTCGTGGATCGTACAAATGTTGGGATGGTTGAGGGATGAGGCCGTCCGGGCTTCACGGAGTAGCAGGTCGCGTGCAATCTTGTCCACGAGCACGCGATCACCCACGACCTTGATCGCGACGTTGCGCTCTAGGACAGTATCGTAGGCCGAGTAAACCACACCCATCCCACCGGCGCCGAGTTGCCCCTGGATGCGATAGTGGCCAAAGGCCTTGCCTGTGGGTGGAAGGCGTTCCGACATTGCGAGGCATCTTAGAACCCCCTTTTGGACAAGTCAATCGGCGCGCAGAAGAATCAAGTTACTGACCAGGACGAATGCAACCTGCGATTTTCGGAGTGAACGTACCGTGAATCTTTGGCCCGCCTGTTGCCTGAAAACTTGGCTGCCTTGCCGGCTGCTTTTCTGTCTGGGGCTGGGTTCCGTTTTAGCTAAGTGCCTCCACCTCTTCGCCGCATTTTCCTGAGAACATGTGGTTCTGTAAACCCAGAGCAACTCGATAGCCAGGATGCCAGCGGATCGGAAGGCGTGCGGGGCGGATCGAGAAGTCGCAGAGAAACCGCGGTTGGCTAGCGATTGGCACAATGGCTTTGGAGGGTGTGTGACCTTATAAAAGCGGATCGGGATCCGCAGGAATCTGAAGTCGCTGGAGCTTGGTCCGCAACCCTTCGCGGCTGATCCCAAGAATCTCGGCGGCGCGCGTACGGTTTCCCCCCGTGTGTTGTAACACGCAGAAGATCAGTTGCTTTTCCATCTCATGCAGCGACATCGGAGCGATAGGCGCCGCTTGAGACGGGACTGCGGAGTGGTCGTTGCCATGACTACGAATTCTTTCATTTAATAGTTCAACGCCGCATGGGACATCGGCGGATGCCAGCGCGACTAGCCTACCCATTTCGCTTTCGAGTTCCCGAACGTTTCCCGGAAAACTGTAGGAGGTCAATGCGGATATACAGTCCTTCGCCAGGCGCGGCACAGGCCGGCCGTAGCGCGCTGCCGCGGTTCGAAGAAAATGTTCGGTCAGGAGCCGGGTGTCGTGGGGCCGTTCGCGCAAGGGTGGCAAACGAAGCGTAACGGCCGACAGTCGGAAAAACAGATCGGCGCGGAATCTGCCCGCCTTCACTTCGCTCTCCAGGTCGCGGTTGGTCGCGGCGATGAACCGCACATCCACCTGCTCGGTCCGGGAGTTGCCCAACCGCGTAAACTCACCCGACTGCAGGACGCGAAGGAGGTGAGGTTGCAGATCGAGCGGGAGATCGCCGATCTCATCGAGAAAGAGCGTGCCACGATGGGCGGCTCCGATGAAACCGACACGGTCGCGATTCGCACCGGTGAATGCACCCTGCACGAAACCGAAGAGTTCAGAGGCAATCAGCGCCGCCGGAATGGCGGCGCAATTTAAGGTGATAAAGGGTCCTTTCACGCGTGTGCTATGACGATAGACAGCCCGAGCGATCAATTCCTTCCCGGTGCCGGTTTCTCCTTCGATCAGAACGGGCAGATCGGTAGTTGCGATCTGGTGTACGGTCTGCAAGACGCGCGTCATTCCGGGGTCAGCGGTCAGTATTCCGTCGGAATGGCTGTAAGCGTGTTCTAAAGCCTCTGCGCGGCGGTGCGCCTGGCTCATGGCCACTGCCGCTCGCAGCCGTGGCGCCGCCAGCGCGCAGACTTCATCCAGCAAGTTGCGTTGCTCTTCCGTAAAACAATCGGCGACTTGGCGATTTTCCAGGTAGATCAGCGCGAACGCTTCGTCGCTCGTCACCAGAGGCGCGCACAGAACGGATCGAAGTGAGAGTTGCTGGATGCTCGGCTGTCGGCTATAGGGCTCGGTCATAGAGGCGTCGCCGATCAGGACTGTTCTCCCGCTTTCCATCACGGACTGGGCAATGGAACGGCTAACTGCCTCTTCGGCTCGGGACAGCGCCTCACTGCGAAAGTTCCGCGCTGCCGTCGCTCGGAACTCTCCGCCGTCGCGCACGACTACGAATCCCCGATCCGCCCCCAAGCCTTCGATCAGAGTGTCAAGAAGCCCGGAAAGCAATTCGCCGTACTCGCCTTCCTTCAAGAGCGCTCGCGACACACGATAGAGAAGACCCAAGTGCTCGACTGGCGGACTTTCTCGATTCAGAGTCATTCCAAGCCTTTCACTCGGGAATATAGCATCATTCACCGACTCACCCGGGCACCCGTCCGCTGGCCGTCGACCGTCAGAAGAAATGGCAGTCGAGCTGCCTACTCCTGTCTGAAGACGTGGTGGGGGTTGATTCTTCGGAGGGAAACACAATGAAAAATAAGGCGCTCACGGTTCAGTCAATGCTAAAGATGACAGAAAACCGGGCCAAGTGGCGCCAGCTTTCTGGGCACTCCCCCCGCCCGCATGCACGCATCCAGGCTCATGCTCGACGAGCGAACTGGAGGCGGATCATGACTTCGCGGTCCTCTTTGGTTCTCGTGTTGTTTGTCGGACTCCCCGCCGCGCTCTGCGCTCAGAAGCAGCACGGCTCGTGGTCCGACCTGAATCGTCTGAAGGCGGGCCAGGGTATCGAAGTGATCGAATCCAGCATGAAGCGCCACGCCGGAGAATTTGTCACCGTCACCGATGAATTGCTTACGCTGAAAGAAAGCGGCTCTGATGTCTCAATAAAACGCGAAAACGTTGCCCGCGTCTCGACAGGCTCCGCCCCTAGGCGCGGCGAGCATGCCGTGATCGGCCTTGTACTCGGCGGGGCCATCGGGGCGGCCATTGGCGCTGCCTCCGGCTCGAAGCACGGTTTCCTCGGTGGGTCCGACCGCGGAATTGCCGCCCTGGTTGGCATCGTGATTGGGGCCCCAAGCGGTGCTCTGGTCGGCGCCGTGATCCCTGCTCACACAACCATCTATCGCGTCGCCTCTGATACGTCGCACTAGACGACATCGGCTTCGACGGTGTGATTTCAATGTCGGAGTGGGACGGCACTCTGGTAGCAACCAAAACCACTGGCATAACGAGGACAGTATGACCCTGAAATGTTGTTGGCCTGGAATTCTGATTGTCATTCTGAGTGTGGGCCTCGCCACGCCCGCTCGGGCAGACAACCCTGAGAAAGTCCTGATCGTAATTGCAGCGACGACCGCGGCTGCGGCGATTGCGGTCATCGTAACCGTTGCGAGCGTTCATCATAGGCGCAAGAAGATACTGATCACGGGCTGTGTCATCTCGGGAGATAACGGGATGACTGTCACCGACGAAGAAGACAGGAAAACTTACGCGATCTCCGGCAATGCGACAGGCATTAAGCCGGGTGATCGAATGAAGTTAGAGGGCAAGAAAGTGAAGCCGAAAAGTCCCGACAAGACGTTTGTCTGGGAGGCAAAAGAGGTGATCAAGGACTTCGGCGTCTGTCAGCCCTAGCCGTGATCTCGACCATAGACCTAGCACGCCAACAATAGCCACATTTTTTGGAGGATGGAAATGACAAATGCGATGCCGTTAGTGTTGTCTGGCAAGAAAGAGAAGTCGCTCTCCAACCGAACGCAGCTTATCAGAACCGCCGTTCTTTGCTTATGCTTGCTTCTCGCCGTGGCGGCGACCGCACAGCAGCGGGGAATAACAGAAAGCACAGGCAGCGAGCCCACCTTCACTACCTTCGAGGCGCCGGGCTCTGGCACGGGCGCGAGTCAGGGAACCATTCCCTTCAGCATCAACACGGCGGGGGCTGTAACTGGGATGTTCCAAGACACGAGCAATGCGTATCACGGCTTCGTGCGCGCGGTAACTGGCACGATAACCACCTTCGACGCGCCGGGCTCTGGCACGGGCGCGGCTCAGGGAACCGTCTCCTTCAGCATTAACCCAGTGGGGGATATCGCTGGAACGTATGTTGACGCGAGCTATGTGTACCACGGATTCGGGCGCGCTGCCAATGGAAAGATAACCGCGTTCAAGGCTCCCGGCGCAGGCACGGGCGCGCATCAGGGAACCGTCCCCATCAGCATCAACACGACGGGGGTTATCGCGGGAACGTATCTTGATTCGAGCAATGTGTATCACGGCTTCGTGCGTGGCGCCGATGGAGAGATAGCCACCTTCAAGGCTCCAGGCGCAGGTACGGGCAAGAGTCAGGGAACCGTCGCGCTCAGCATAAACGCGGCGGGGGCTATTGCGGGCCTGTACCGCGATGCGAGCAATGCGTTTCATGGCTTCGTGCGCGCTGGTAATGGAAAGATAACCACATTCGACGCTAAGGGTGCAGGCACGGGCAGCAAGCAGGGGACCTTGCCCATCAGCATTAACACGGGGGGGGATATCACGGGACTGTACCGTGACGCGAGCTATCTGCTTCACGGGTTCGCACGCGCCGCCAATGGCAAGATAACGACGTTCGAGGGACCGGGAGCAGGCACGGGCGCGTATACAGGAACCGGCGGCTTCAGCATCAACGCCGCGGGCGATATCGCTGGGCCTACTTGGACTCAAGCAATGTACTTCACGGCTTCGTGCGCGCTACCAATGGCAAGATAGCCACCTTCGAGGCCCCGCGCGCAGGTAACGGCGGGCTTCAGGGAACCATCCCCTTCAGCATCAACACGGCGGGGGATATTACTGGAACCTACCTGGACGCGAGCTATGTGTATCACGGCTTCGTGCGGACGCCATGAGTTCTACAAACGCCAGCGTGGCTAAACAAGGGGGGCCATTCGGTCCTCGGCTTCACAACCACAATTGTCGGAGTAGGGATCACGATTACTCATGACCCCCTCCACGGATCCGGACGAGCGGGTTTCCCGCATCCGGCTCTTGCCTTAGGTAATAACGCCCATGCGGCGCAAAGGATAGGGATGACAGAC